>Ga0315281_10009304_pt1 | contig 13633 bp, 11 predicted proteins | sample YL17G07_0_MG_FD_204540 | JGI IMG/M metagenome (GOLD analysis project Ga0315281, IMG submission 204540) | Sediment microbial communities from Yellowstone Lake, YNP, Wyoming, USA - YL17G07_0 | ecosystem: Environmental > Aquatic > Freshwater > Lake > Sediment | place: USA: Wyoming | collected...
TTTAAGGAAGACATTATCCCGCAAAAAGCGAGTAAATTGCTTTTTGTCCTGGCACCGATAATGACGGTGGTACCTGCCCTGGTCACCTTTGCCGTTATTCCTTTTGGGGACACGATAACCATTTTTGGCCGTAGCATCGACCTGGTAATTACCGATATTAACGTGGGATTTCTCTATATATTTGCGGTATCATCGTTAGGTATTTACGGCATTGTCATGGCCGGGTGGGCGTCAAACAACAAGTATTCATTGCTTGGAGGCATACGGTCTTCGGCACAGATGATCAGCTATGAGCTAACCCTGGGGCTTTCTCTTATTGGTGTAGTTATGCTTACCGGCTCATTAAGCCTCGTTGACGTCGTAAATGAACAGTCAACGTTATGGAATATCGTCATGCAGCCGCTGGGATTCTTTATTTATGCCGCAAGTGCCATTGCCGAGGTAAACCGCTGTCCCTTCGACCTTCCGGAGGCGGAAACGGAGCTGGTGGCGGGGTATCATACCGAGTACAGCAGCATGAAGTTTGCCACGTTCTTTATGGCCGAATATGCTAACATGATTACGGTTTCCGCCATCGCGGTAACCTTTTTCCTGGGCGGGTGGCAAGGACCGTTATTGCCGCCGGTGGTATGGTTCATGATCAAATTAGCGGCTTGCTTGTTCTTCTTTATTTGGATAAGGTCTACGTATCCAAGGCTGCGATACGATCAACTGATGCACTTTGGATGGAAGTTCCTGTTGCCGCTTTCATTCTTTAATATACTGCTTACCGGCCTTATTATGGTTATCAGGGGATAATATGATACTTCCATTAATTAAAGGTTTAGCGCTTACGCTTAAGCGATTTCTGAATCCGAGTACGTGCGCCACCGTCCAATACCCGGAGGTAAGGCCGAAGCTTGCCCCAAGATTTCGCGGGTTGCCGGAATTGCAAATCGGAAAGGACGGCAGGGAAAAATGTGTCGCGTGCGGGTTATGTGCCAAGGCGTGTCCATCCGGCTGTATTTATGTGGAAGGAACGGAAGATGAGACCCACAGAAGATATCCCAAGACGTACGAGCTGGATGCATTCCGTTGCATCTTCTGCGGGTTTTGTGAAGAGGCTTGTCCCGTAAGGGCCGTCATCCTTCGTGACACCTTCGAACTGTCTACATACAAGAACAATCAAGTATTCGATAAAGAGAACCTGTTAAGCCTCACGAGGAAAAGAAATTTACTGAAAAGGTAGCATACCACCACTATGGAATCATACTTATTTTACATTGTTGGAACGATCGCGGTACTCGCAGCGGTGTATCTTATATTTGAAAGAAACCCCGTCTTTTGCGCATTGTATCTGATCCAAACGATGGTGTGCATCGCGGTGTTGTATATATTGCTGGAAGCGCAATTTATCGCCGCTGTCCAGATGATTGTGTATGCAGGCGCCATTATGGTGCTATTCCTTTTCGTTATTATGTTGCTCAACGTAAAAGGCGATGAAGAGTCAAAGCGTTCATTTCCTTTTCGAAAAATACCGGCGATTCTTATGGGAATTGGGCTGCTTACCGTTATTTGCATTGTTCTGAAATCAAAATTACTTCAAGGGAAGCAAGGCGTATACACCGTTGCCCACATTGAAAGCATTGGAAATACCCAACTGATCGGCAACCTGTTATTTACCGATTATCTGTTGCCGTTTGAAGTAACGTCCATCCTGCTGTTTGTGGCGGCCATTGGCGCTATTATGCTGGCTAAGAGGAAATTATAAGATGATTACCATTACCCATTACCTTGTGTTGAGCGCAATCCTTTTTACGCTGGGTGCCGTTGGCGTATTGATACGGAGGAATGCTATCGTAATATTTATGTGCATTGAACTTATGCTCAATGCCGTAAATATATCATTTGTGGCCTTTGCCCATCACCTTCATTCGATGCAAGGCCAAATGTTTGTGTTTTTTACCATGACGGTTGCCGCAGCCGAGGCGGCTGTTGGCCTGGCAATAATCGTGGCCGTGTTCAGGAATAAGGAAACGGTAAATATTGATGATATGAATATCATGAAGTGGTAGGGGGATTTTGTCTCGTTCCCAAGCTCCTGCTTGGGAACGGGATTGCGACAAAAGCTCCGCTTTGAGTCTCTTCCGAAAAAAGCGAAGCAGGAGCTTCCGATACAAGTACATTCCCAAGCTGGAGCTTGGGGACGAGAAATACTTCTTTTGTCCATAACCATGTTAGGTTCTCTGTAATATGCTTAATCTTATTTCACTAGTCTTGTTGTTCCCCTTAATTGGAACCGCCATTAACGGTCTCTTTGGTAAGAAACTCCGCAAAGAGACGGTCGGCTACATTGCGTGCGGGGCGATTGGGATGTCGTTTTTTGTCGCCATCCTGGTATTTTTCGGCCTCTTGCAACTACCGCCCGAATCGCGTGTCTTTGAAAAACAACTGTTCAATTGGATCGAATCCGGCTCGTTTAAGGCGGCGGCGGGTTTGCAGGTAGACCCCTTATCCTCCCTTATGATACTTATCATTACCGGGGTCGGGTTCCTTATCCACATCTACTCCATTGGTTATATGCACCATGACAAGGGATACCATCGTTACTTTTGTTACCTGAACCTGTTCACCTTTTCCATGCTCCTGCTTGTTTTGGGCAATAACTTCCTCCTTATGTTTATCGGATGGGAGGCTGTTGGGCTTTGCTCTTACTTGCTTATCGGGTTCTGGTTTGAAAAGAAGTCGGCGTCGGATGCGGCAAAGAAGGCGTTTATCGTTAACCGCGTCGGTGACTTTGGATTTGCGCTCGGTATCATGCTTATCTTCACCACCTTCCATGCCATCGACTTTACGGAGGTATTCCATGCGGCGTCACAAGGAAATATTGCCGTAGGGAGTTTTACCGTAACGATCATTACCTTGCTCCTGTTCATGGGCGCTACGGGCAAGTCGGCTCAGATACCGCTGTATACGTGGCTTCCTGACGCTATGGAAGGCCCCACGCCGGTGAGCGCTCTTATCCACGCGGCTACCATGGTGACGGCGGGCGTCTATATGATTGCGCGATGCAACGTCCTCTTTATGTTATCACCCTTCACTATGACCGTTGTGGCGTGTATTGGCGCGGCCACGGCCCTCTTTGCCGCTTCGATAGGGCTGGTGCAGAACGATATTAAGCGGGTGCTGGCTTATTCTACGGTTAGCCAGCTTGGGTATATGTTCCTGGCCTGTGGGGTTGGCGCTTTTACGGCAGGGGTGTTCCATCTCATGACCCATGCGTTTTTTAAGGCGTTGTTGTTCCTGGGTTCTGGCAGCGTTATCCATGCATTGTCCGGTGAGCAGGATATGCGGAAAATGGGCGGACTTAAAAAACACATTCCCATGACGTACAGAACCTTTTTGGTCGGCACGGTGGCCATTGCGGGCATTCCCCCCTTTGCGGGATTCTTCAGCAAGGATGAGATTTTGCTGGAGGCGTTTGTGCGTGGGAATTTTATCTACTGGGCGGTTGGCGCATTGGCTGCCCTTTTTACCGCCTTTTATATGTTCCGTTTACTAATTATGACGTTTCACGGCGAATCGCGGGTAGACCACCATGTAATGGAACACCTTCACGAATCGCCAAAAAACATGATAGTTCCTCTCAAGATACTTGCAGTCCTGGCATTACTCGGTGGATTTCTGGGCATTCCGGGCGCAAGCGCCATCAACGGATTTCTATCGCCGGTGTTCGGGGAACATGGCCATGTTGAAACCCACGGAACAGAAGCGTGTGGAAGCCATGCGGCTTGCCTCCCGTACCTGATGATGGTCGTTTCCACCGGTATTGCCATTGCGGGCATCTACCTTGCGTATCTGATGTATATCAAAAGACCTGAATTGCCGAAGAAGCTGGCGGAACGGTTTAGCCTGATATACAAGCTTTTGCTCAACAAGTACTATGTCGATGAGATTTACAACGCGCTCTTTGTAAATCCCATCAAAAAAATATCCTTGCTATTATGGATGCGTGTGGATGCGCAGTTAATCGATGGCACGGTAAATGGCGTTGCCGGTTTTGTCAGAGGATTTGGCAGTGTTTTGCGCCTCTCGCAAACAGGATACGTCCGCAACTATGCCTTTTACATCGTGGCCGGGTGTATCTTTATCATTGTGTTTGTCGTGTTCGGTAAGTGAAACGGAGCTCAAAACCTGTTTACAAACCGGGGGTTGAAAATGATTCCTTCAAAAAAATTAATCATACTGTCGCTTCTTATGTTGTTTGTAAACTCAGTTGCCATTGCGGGCGAAGTCCCCTTTACGCTTGAAGACAGGGACAGGCTTACCAGGATTGAGGTAAAGCTTGAGAGCTTTGAAAAGAGATTTGACCAAGTGGACAAACGATTTACGGAATTACGGGAGGACATGAACAAACGATTTGAGCAAGTTGGCAAACGGTTTGAGCAGATGTTTAACTTTGTTTGGATACTTGCAACCATCTTCACCGCAATCACTGCCGCAACGATAGGTTTTGCCGTGTGGGACAGGCGCACGATGGTCAGACCCTTTGAATCAAAGGTGAAGCAGGTAGAAGAAAGAATCGAAGGTATTGATAAAGATACGGTAAGTACCATCGTGAGGGTATTAAAAGAGTTTGCTATAATGGATGTAAAGATGGGCGATATATTAAAGAAATTTCATCTGTGAAAATTAGGCTCGTAAAATATGGCAGGTCTACATAACCCAAAACCAGATAAAGTAGTGAAGGCATGTAAAAGAGCGGGATGGACAATCGAGGGACAAAAAGGCAGTCATATTAAATCATTAAAAGAAGGAAGTTGTAACATCCTTTCAATACCGGTTCATAAGGGTATGCCTATAAAGAAAGGCTTGCTGTTGCATCAAATAAAAAAGGCGGGTTTAGCAGTAGATGAACTTTGGGAATATGTGTAAATTTACATTCATTTGTGGTGAAATAAAGTTTTAGTTCAGGAGTTTGGATGTCCGTGCCTATTCTTTCATTAATCACCTTTCTTCCCATCATAGGGGTATTCTTTATCCTATCGATTGAAACGAAAAGACAGGAACTTGTCAGGGTTACCGCCATGATAATTTCCTGCGTGGTATTTTTTATCTCTCTCCCTTTGTACTGCGGCTTCGACTCGCGTACCTGCGATATGCAGTTTGTTGAAAAGCTGCAATGGATACCATCCTTTGGGATACAGTACCACGTCGGGATAGACGGCATCAGCCTCTTTCTCATACTCCTGACGACGTTCATCACGCCCCTTTCCATCCTGGCATCATGGCACGTCACAAAGCACGTGAAGGAATATATGATTGCCATGCTGGTGCTGGAAACGGGGATGATCGGCGTATTCATCTCGCTGGATATGTTCCTGTTCTACGTCTTTTGGGAACTCATGCTCATACCGATGTATCTCCTCATTGGCGTATGGGGCGGACCTCGGAGGATTTACGCGGCCGTTAAGTTCTTCATTTACACTATGGCGGGCAGCGTATTCATGCTTCTGGCTATTATTGGCTTGTACTTTCTGAATCATCGGGCAACGGGTGAATACACCTTTAATCTGCTGGAATATTACCATCTCGAACTATCGTTTGCGGTACAATTCTGGCTATTCCTCGCCTTTGCCTTTGCCTTTGCAATAAAAGTCCCCATGTTCCCGTTCCACACGTGGTTGCCGGACGCGCACGTGGAGGCTCCTACGGCGGGAAGCGTCATTCTGGCCGGTGTCCTGCTAAAAATGGGTACGTATGGTTTTGTGAGATTCTGCCTGCCGTTGTTTCCGGAGGCGAGCCGCGCCTTTATACCGGTAATATCGTGGATGGCTATTACGGGCATTGTCTACGGGGCTTTGGTGTCCATGGTGCAGGACGATTTGAAAAAGCTTGTCGCTTATTCCAGCGTGAGCCATTTGGGTTTTGTCATGCTCGGTGTCTTCGCCTTTAACGTACAGGGATTGGAAGGCGGCATTGTCCAGATGGTTAATCATGGAATCAGCACGGGCGCGTTGTTCCTTGTCGTCGGCATGCTTTATGAAAGAAGGCATACCCGTTTGATCGCCGACTTCGGCGGCCTGACCAAGCAGATGCCGGTCTTTGCCACGCTCTTCCTGATTGTAACCTTGTCTTCCATAGGATTACCCGGTCTCAATGGTTTCGTGGGGGAATTCCTTATCCTCGTCGGGGCCTTTAAATCGAACGTCCTTTATGCGTCTATTGCCACGTCAGGCATCATCCTTGCAGCCGTTTACATGCTGTGGATGTTCCAGCGGGTCATGTTCCAGGAAATCACCCATGAGGAAAACAAGACATTAAAGGACGTCAACAAGCGGGAGATCATCATTTTAATTCCCATCATTGTTATGATTTTTTGGATAGGTATCTACCCGAACTCGTTCTTGAGAAAGATGGACGCATCGGTAAACAACCTCTTAAAACAAGCCGGAATTAAGACACATGTCGTATCGAAAGAGGTAAGGTCCGATACCATTCCGCAAATACCAGGCAATGGTGTTCCAAAGATAGATGTAGTTCCCGATCCTAAAACTGAGTGGTAGGAAAAGATTTATGTCAAAAATAATTATCAATTCCGGTTGAATTGTATAGAAATTTTCATTTTATTTATGCGGGTTTGTAGATGGTGTGGTTGTAAGAGTGGTAGTGGTAATAAGATATAGATGAGGGTGTAACAGCGGGTAATATGGCAGCGCACGAGATAAAAGAATGGAATGTATTTAAACAGACATTAAAATATGGTTCTCGTAGCGCTTTTCTATTAACCCCAGCCTTTAGGCTGGGGTTTACGGTACCCACGGAAATGGGCTTTTAGCCCTGATGGTAATGGAAGAAAGGCTTGGCCCGTTAACCGTATGATACTTACCGGTTAGTTAAAACATGAACGAATCGGGAAGGATGTTATGTTGCGTGCCGTCATGGCTAAAGCCCGGATGGGGGGAGGCCAGCACCCCAGCCTGAAGGCTGGGGTTAATGAACGACACAGTTCGTTGATGACGCTATAGTGCTTGTGTTCAGGGACTTCGGGACTGCTGTAGGGCATCCCTTTAGGGTGTTGCGTAACTCCTGGCGTGCGTAAGCGCGCCGTTGCCAACCATAAAGGAAAACAATGTGTTGATCAGGGCTTCAGCCCTGATGGATGCTTGCGTTGTGCGTTGCGCTAAACCGACACACAATGCCAGACAATGCCTGTCTCTGTGGCGGGTGCAACGTCCATCAAACTAAAGGTTTGAGCTACAAAAAGCCATCGCCGTAGGCGACCTAATTTAACCAATTATTTGGTTTTGTATTTCATGGAAGTGGAATATTACTGCAAGACAGAAATGTGTGATTAAATAAGAACGTATTAAAAATTATGGTTTTATAAGGTAACGCAATAATGACCAATGTTTCCATTATGACATTTAATATCCTGAGTATCCTGCCCATCCTGGTTTTGGCCGGTTTTGGCATGCTCGTGCTTGTGGTGGACGTCATGTCCGCAAGAAAGCTGGGGGAAAAGAACCTCCTGGCCTATCTCTCGCTGGCCGGTATCGTCATTGCCGCCATCTTATCCAGAAATTCCACGGCGACAACGCTATTCTCGTTCAACGAGACCTTTACCATAGACAATTACTCGCTGTTTTTCAACATCTTGTTTTTACTCAGCACGGGACTGGTAATCCTCATCTCACATAGCTACATTAAACGGGAAGACATCAATCACGGGGAGTATTATGCCCTCCTCCTGTTTTCTACCATTGGCATGATGCTTATGGCGTCCGGCGCGGATTTGCTTAATATCTTCATCGGCCTTGAAGTCATGTCCATCAGCATTTACATCCTTACCGGCTTCAAGCGTTCAAAGCTCATCTCCAACGAGGCGTCCCTGAAATACTTCCTCCTGGGCGCTTTTGCCACGGGCTTTTTATTGTATGGCATTTCACTCATTTACGGCGCAACCGGCACGATTGACCTCAGGCAAATAGCCTGCTTCATTGCCGGAAAAGGCGGCGTCAAAGACCCGCTGCTCCTTATGGGCATGGGGTTGATAATCGTCGGTATCGGATTCAAGATCGCCTCCGTTCCCTTTCACGCATGGGTGCCTGACGTATACGAAGGCGCGCCAACTGCGGTAACGGCCTTTATGTCCGTAGGCCCCAAGGCAGCCGCTTTTGCCGCCTTTATGCGTATCTTCTTAACAGCCTTTGGCTCATCCCACTACGAATGGCAAAAAGCCATTTGGGTACTTGCCGTATTGACCATGACCGTCGGTAACGTTGTTGCCATCTCACAGACAAACATCAAACGTATGCTCGCATACTCCAGCATTGCCCACGCGGGCTACCTTCTCGTCGCACTCGTTGCCGCGAATAACATGGGTGTGTCGGGCACGTTATTCTACCTGTTGGCCTACATCTTTATGAACATCGGGGCATTCGCCATCGTCATTGTCCTCAGCCAGAAGGGTGACGTGGGTATGAACATAGACGACTATGCAGGCTTAGGCTTCAAACACCCGATGCTTGCCATAGCAATGACGCTCTTCATGCTCTCAATGGCGGGCGTTCCGCCCATGGCCGGTTTCGTCGGCAAATTCTATATCTTCAGCGCCGCGATCAAATCCGGCTACGTAGGGCTGGCGATCATTGGTGTCATTAACAGCGTAATCTCCGTCTACTACTACCTGCGGATCACCGTAATCATGTACATGAAAGAACCGGTAAGAGATTTCCATCCCCTCACCATTTCCCCCTTAATCGTCGTGGCAATCGCCATCGCCGTAGTCGGCACACTCCACCTTGGCATCTTTCCTTCAAAAGTCATGGAAATAGCCCAACGCTCCATCCTTACCTTAAGGTAGTTTCTTGTGCCATTTCCGGCAGATAAAATAATTCTCGTAAGAGTAAGGGGCTTGATAAACTTGGCATAAACGAGATTAAGCACCTAACAGACAGGAGCGTACCATGAGAATTGTGGGAACTATAAGACATGTTAAACGTGCCTGATTGACTTATTATGTTGCCGTGTTTATTAAGGAATGGGGAATTTTGTTAACAGTTCAGCAGTACATGCAAAACAAAGAAAGGTCTTAGCGTCAATTAGCGTTCATGCGCGGTTTATAAAAGATGATAGGCAAATCTTACAACTCGAAATTCCTTGTTCGATGTACCGTTACATAGTCTTGAAATGCCAGAGATTCCTAGACTTTACTCTTCCGACCCGTTTGGGTTAGGAGTCATGCTGACTCGTGATCAGGCATGGACAAACAGAGTTTGTCCATGCCACTCCATAACCCGCACAAATATAGCATGTGAAACCCAATAACAACTATTCGTGATAGTTCATATCCGTCAGGTTTCACGCCTTAACCCAACCCACTCACGGTAAAAACCCCTTTTCTTATAACAAGAACAAGTCCTTACACCTTTCATTCACGCGTCGAACGTTTATTTTAATTTCTCTGGCTCATCAGGTCCCTTGCTCGTCCACTGCCTTCCAACCTCATCCATCGATTTTGGCATATCCACATTGGGTACCTGGTATCCATAGGTCTTCCTGTGTTCCCGGAGTTCGTCAGAAGAGATGCCAAACTGTTTATCGCGTTTTTCTATCAACCCCTTGCTGATCTGCCCATCGGCGCCTGCAGACCACATGAGGAGCGGCTCGCCCATGGGAACCTCAGTGGTTGGATCAGGCCAGGTATGAAACGTCTTACCCCAACTTGTCATAAAACCTTCAAGCGCCTTGTCACCCATGTCCGCTAAATCGGGCACAATGAGCTGTCCGGATACAATCTCATACGCATGGGGATGCCAATACTTCTTCTCTTCGGCAGGGAGCGTTTGATAGGTATCGTTGCTGACGATGTACTCGATACCAAGGAGCCTGGCAGGTGCTTCTTTGGAGTCGTATACGACACACTGGTGGATATCACTACCCTTAACGTTGAGGTTCCGCATTGAACAATAATGGTGTGCCTCAATCTCAAATTGAGGATTGTTTTTTGCCACATGGAATGCGCAGAGGTAGAGATGGATATCCTTGACGGGGTCGGCATACTTTAACTTATTAACACTTTCAACGCCATGATCCCCTTTTTCTGCCACAGCGTTTTTTGACAGGATTATCATCAAACTGAAAAACGCTATGATCGCAACAAAGGCCAGATTATTCACCATCATTTTGAATGAACATCGAAGCATTTTCTATCTCCTTTTTGGCTGAAATGTTTATGAAATTATGCTATCTATTGCCGATGTAACCTTATTCCTTTCCACTCACCTTCTCCTTTCACACGATATTTTTACATTTTCGCTAACAGTTCACGTGGCACTTACAATAACACAGGTTGGGTTGGCTTTCGATGGGTAGGAATACGAAGCACTAATTACCTCCAATGCTATACAGCCCTTTTTGATTCCCGAAAAAAGACTCAAACCTGTGGTTTTTAATTGTTTGATTACCCATACATGATAGCACGGTACCCACGCTTGTACAATGAGAATGAATGTTGATGACCTCCTTGCGGGGCATGGCTTGCGGTAATAACCAGAACCTTGCGTGTGATGATTTCAAAGAAGCCTTTTCTTGTCTGTACCGATACGCTGAAGGTCTGACAGCATCAGCCTCTCAGAAACCAGGATGCCGCCAATAGGTACGTGTTTCGAGTCTCTTCCGGTTGCCTCCAGGAACATCCACATAACAGCCCTGCTGCATAAATTTCGTAAATGTGTTCAACATTACAATGGCAATCACAAGGTAAAGAGTTTTTCATGCTTCGAACAATTTCCGTGTATGGCATTTGCTCAATTGACCTACAGAGAACGTCTCCTGGATATCGAAGCTTACCTGCATTCAACGAAAAAGAAACTCTACCACATTGAAATTCGAAGTAACATTTAATATAGCTGTATGGAGAGGAGAATGTGCCTAAGCTATACAGCAATCTATTAGGGAGCTTGGGAGCGAAAAACTGAAAACGGCCAGGGCGTGGGCAATCAAGGAGTCGATCCGTGGTCTGTGGGGGTGTCGTACTGAAAAAGAAGGCCGAGTATTTTTTGCAGGGTGGTACAGCTAGACAATTAGAAGCCGTTTAGAACCAGCAAAGAAAGTGGCACGTATAATGAAAAACATTTGCCTAATATCACGAGTTATTTCAGGCATCGGATTACAAACGCTGCCCTTGAGGGTATCAACAAGATACAGTCGCTGATAAAGAAAGCCTATGGTTATCGCAATAAAAACCGTTTTAAAGATGATATCCTCTTCCACTGTGACGGGTTAAACTTATATCCGTAAGTAAGCCAATGAAAAATCACACACTTTATCCGCTAGAACCCTTTTATTTCATTGATACCCCCCCCTCTTTCACTTGACCGCTTTTTAAACTGGCAACGACTATTTCCAGCTAGTTCTGTACCTTTTCCTCTGAAATTAGTGTGGCTGATAATATAAAAAAGTTTGCAAATTTCTTTGTTTTTGCTAAACTGGGCACCTGATAGAAAAAGGCAATTTCCAATCATCTTCTCTTCATTTGAACGCGTTTGATGGTTTTTGCCGGTAGAAGTGCTATCGGGAAATAACACCAGGTTAGATATTATGTCCTATAGGAGGTCTGTTATGATGCCAGAAACAGAGGTGGTAAAACATGGCTGACAAAATCATTATCGGTGTTCACGAAATGGGTGACCAAGTTCGGTACCAAACGACTCAATACATTGCCGACCAGTTTTGCCGGTATTACAAGGTTAAAACGGCTGTGCCTTTAGGTTCTTTTCACTCATCCGATAAGAAACGAGATGGGATTGCAAAAGTACCGTTAAACGAAAATGATAAGCTTTATTTCACGGAAGTTTATTGGGCAGACGTCCCCCGTGAGCCGGCGAAGGAAGGATATACCCTCGAAGAGACAAAGCACTGGGTCAAGACGATTATTGAGCGGTTCCGGAAGAACGCGACAGGCTGTTTAGACAATAGGACCCTTAGCCGTATTAAAAAAATCGGGGATAAATGCACAAGTATATTTAAGCAGGATAACGATAGGCTCTTTTTTACGGATACCAAAGGCAAGGCACGTCACGTCAAGGTTGATTACAGGATGATAAAGAGCGTCCTGTATGAGGCCATTGATGCGATTGACGTGATGGAAAAATTGTTAAAAGTAACAAAGATGGCTGGCTTATTGGAGTTTAACCTGAGCAGAATCCTTACAGACTTTATGGGTGACGTTCAGGTCGTAACGGAGTTCGAGGAGCTCCGCACCAAAATTCTTACTATCTTTATCTCGACTGTTTTAAAAGCTCACCAATGGAAGTCCGATGCAGACATATACATAATCGCCCATAGCGAAGGGACGGTGGTAGCTTTCCTCGGACTGCTTGAGGCTATGAAGCAAGAATGTCCTTGGATAAGGAATATCAAAGGGTTTATGACTCTGGGTTCCCCGATAGACAAACACCTGATTCTCTGGCCTGAACTTTGGAAAGATTGTGAGGGGGTTGGCAACAATTTACCGGAGAATCAGATCAAATGGCTGAACTATTATGATTTAGGCGATCCGGTAGGGTATGATCTCGATACTGCCCGTGAATGGAAGAATAAACATGCGCGAGTCTTCAATTTCGTTAAAAATTACGATTGTGGTTTTAGCAGATACTATTTGCCTGGCAAGGCACATGTGGATTATTGGCAAGACGACGATATCTTTAGCCATTTCATCGGGTCTGTTGTTGACACTGCGCAACCGAAACAGGATGCAAAGACTCCTTCGCCTGTTCCCCCCCCGTCCAAGCCTCAGACAAAAATATTGGCGTGGATAGTAAGTTACATCTTTCCTTATTTAGGTGCTATTGCCTTACTATTTATTTCAGTGTATTTACTCTACAAGCCAATGCATGATGTAAACGAACCAGCTTCGCAGTTGCTGAAAAATGTCGGTGGAATAGCCGCGATCTTTGCAGGGTTAACCGTTGTGACAAGGATACCGAGGTTGACAAAGCGGGTATCCTGGCTTTTTATCGCCGGTATCATATTCGTGGCGCTTGCATCGTTATCATACTATCTGTTGGATGATAAAGTTCAGAAAAATATTGATTCTAAATTTTACGGAATTAGCTACCTGAAAGTAGCTGCCGTTATCTCCGGATTAGTGGCGTTGATCGGTAAGATATATGCAACGGCACGTACCAAGCCATTAATTTTTCTGGGTGGGATCGCTGTCTTATGGCCGGCAGTTGAAATTGCAAAAGGCAACGAAAAGGTCTGGCCTATCTTACTTGGTGGCGCTATCTTTTTGTATGGATGGTGGCTTTCCGTATTGTTGTTTGATCTTGTGTTTGTATGGCATCGGTATATATGTTCTTCACAGGCACTGGAGCTGCTAAGGGATACTCGTAAGAAAGGCGCTTCTGCTTTAAGTAACAACGCAGGAAATGGAGATTTTGGAAGTCACAAATCGTGATATCCAATTTATCAACCCCATCTCATAGAGTGGTAGAGCTGCAACCCAATCCCCCCGTTTACGGGTGGATTATGGGGGGCATGAAATTTTTGTACGCCAAATTAGCGTTGGTTGCGGCTTTGCCGCGCTAGGATATTTAATCCCTCAATTTTTTCCCGACATGTTCGGACTAGGAGATTGTGATGACAA
>Ga0315281_10009305_pt1 | contig 13633 bp, 11 predicted proteins | sample YL17G07_0_MG_FD_204540 | JGI IMG/M metagenome (GOLD analysis project Ga0315281, IMG submission 204540) | Sediment microbial communities from Yellowstone Lake, YNP, Wyoming, USA - YL17G07_0 | ecosystem: Environmental > Aquatic > Freshwater > Lake > Sediment | place: USA: Wyoming | collected...
TCAGAATACGATTTACTTAACGAGTCGAACGCCGAATCCAGGCCACGGTGGTCCTTCACATAGGCTTCGGCAACCAGGGGGGCGACAATCTCGAGCACGGGGAAGATGGCCAGCTCTTCCCCATGGGCATGCCAGACCAGCACCTCGTTGAAGAACCGGAAACGCTCGACGGTGGCGGCGAGACCCTCCTTTCCCCTTGCCATGTCCAGCGCTGCACCGTCGATCTGCTCCATGTCGTTCCTGAACGCATTGTGAATAGCCCGTATCGCATCGAGAGGTTCGGCCATGATACCCACCATCTCTGTTGTACTTTAAAAAGATTACCTGCCTGAAGAGTGCAGATCCTATTCCCTGCGCCGAAGCAGGGATATGCCCCTTACAGATCTCCTGGAATGGTCATCATCCCTATCTTGAGTAAAACGTGATGTCGATATCCGCACACTTCGCGATCTCCTCGAAATCCCGGTCAGCGGTGATGATGGCGCTGGCGCGGTGGGCGATTGCAGTGCCCGCGATGAGGACATCGAACGCATTCACCTGGATCCCAAGTCCTGAGAGTTTCGCCGTGATATCGCTCGCGATCTCGGCCGAGGGAGTATCAACCCCCAGGATATCGACCGTGCCAAAGAAGTGCTGGAAGAACCTCTCCTCCTGTTTTGACCGGAGCCGTTTGATCCCGGACATGATTTCATAGTAGGTGATCACCGTTACGGCCGCTTTCTCCCCCTCTGGAAGGTATGACTGGAGTTCCCGGTCCCGGAAGTAGTCGATGAGGAAGGAGGTGTCGAGGACAATCATACCCTCGACCTTCCCGAGGCCCTCAGGCTCTTCGTGAACTCCCGGAGGGAATCGAGGACCTCCGAGTCCTTCAATACCCCCGCGAACCTGCGGATATCCCCGGGCTTCTCTGCCATGAGACGGTCGATGACGTCGCTGAAGCTGTCATCCTCCTCCTTCAGCCTGACGAGGGCCCGGTGGGTCTCCTCGCGGATGGTGATGGTCTTCATGCACTCATGCATTGGTGCACGAGAAGAAAAAGATTACCCATGAGAGGCATTTGGCCCGGCCACCGCGGCGGCCCATCCGAGAAGGCTAGAATAGGAAAACGAGTTAAAATATTAGGTAATCAGTCCCAATATCCTGTTTATTCCGGCGACTACCTTTGGAGGAGAAAAATGCTGACAGGAATTGGTGATGTTGCAGCTACGTCTTTTGTCACACTCTATTGTCATGCCCTTGAGACCCGTTCAGACAATCCCGTACTATCTGACCCGAAATCTGTTGAGATCACGACCGAACTGAATAAAACGCTCTCCCTCTCGGGACATACGCTGGACAGGACCCTTGTCTCCGGCACGTTGGATAAGACGCTCGTTGTCCATATTGCACTCCGTGCAAAAAAATACGATGACTATGCACGGGATTTCTTACAGAGGTTTCCGGACGGCGTTGTTGTCAATATCGGCTGCGGGCTCGATTCCCGGTTCCTGCGGATCGATAACGGACGCGTGGTCTTTTATGATCTTGACCTGCCGGAGATAATAGCGATCAAAAAAGCCTTTTTCAACGAGACTGAGCGGTATCACCTGATCGCCTCCTCGGTACTGGATTTTGACTGGATGGCGCCTGTCCTGCGGCACAAAGGGCCGTTCCTGTTCATGGCAGAAGGGGTATTCATGTACCTGGACGGGAAGGATGTCCGATCGCTGGTGCTGAAGATCCAGGAAAAGTTCCCGGGCTCCGAACTGGTCTGCGAAGTGGTTAATTCAATATGGCTCAGATACCCGTTAAAAAAAATCCTGGATTACAAGATACAGCGGCAGGTGCACATGGGAAAGGATGCCATGTTCCGGTCCGGTATCCACGACAGCCGGGAGATGGAACAATGGCATAGCGGGATACAGTTCCTTGACGAATGGAGTTACTTTGATTCCGAAGAAGAGAAACTGGGATGGCTCAAAGTCCTGAAACACATTGAACTCATCAGGAAGACCCAATGGACTGTCCATTACCTGCTGAACTGATATGACCGGGCGCGGGACGGAAACAGAGCCCGTTTTCCCCCACCCCGTCGCCCACCCAACCCCAGGGCCTGGGCGACCAGAAAGGCCCCCGAAGGTCCCCGCCCCGCCATGACGAGCACCGGGGTTGAGGTGCAATTCCATCCCGAGGGCCGGCGACCGAAGTGAGCCGAACACCAGATTCATGCCGCAAAAGAGATATGGTTTTACGCATCCCATGATTCATGCAGGAGAGAAAGGGCAGAGATGATTGTAAAATTTGAGATCTATTCTGACGGGACCTGGTGGTGTGCACGGGGTATCGGTGTCGATATTTTCACCCAGGGAAAGACCCTCGATGCCCTGATGAAGAACATCAGGGAAGCCGTGCAGCTCCATTTCGAGGACGAACTGGAGAAAGGGGAGCATATCCAGATCCTCACCATCTCAGAGACCGAGGTCGGTCCCGTTGCCCGGGCTTCCAGTGGTTAGCGGGACAGACCTGATAAAATTCCTTACCGGACAGGGATACCGGATCGTCCGGCAGCGCGGATCCCATGGCGGCTTGTCTGCTCCACCCCGACAGGGGTTCATGCGATCACCATCCCCCTTCATGATGAGATTGCCAGGGGAACCCTGAACGATATCCTGACCCGTGTCTCTCTCTGGAAGGGGATACCGAAGGAAGAGCTGATCAGGCTTCTGTCTGGATGAAGATCCTCGGGCTTTCCACCCCGCCCGGGGGCCTTGGGGTCGGCGACGCAGGCCGAAGGCCAGTCACGCGATCATGGACCCGAACACAGCATCTGATCCAAGTTCAGGGCTAGGGAATAACGAAGAGAGGGGGGCGGATCACCCGCATCCCGTCTCCCGTCACCCCACTCCGCCCCCAGGGCCTGGGTGATCAGCGAAGCCCCGAAGGTCCCCGCCCCGGACCGGGGTGTGGCCCGGCGACGCAGGCCAGTTTTCTCTGCAGGTGTCATCTCCGGAATCGGGGTTATCATCCTTATTTCCATCAGCTATTCGCTCTTCCTCAGTATTATAAGCATCATCGGATTCTTTACTGGCCCTATATTCACCCTTATGTATGCAATTGTTGCTATCGGGATACTCTTAATCTTCGGTATTCTTGGGATCTTAGGTGGGGCTATTGGAGGATTGTTGAGAAAAAATGAAGGAGAAATCATCTCCACCAGATGATTAAAATTTTGTATCTTTATTAAGACCGGATTATTATGGAACCACGATTTCACGTGACTCCTCGGTATGGTTTCGCCAGAGCTTGTTCCGGTAAGCATCCAGATCCACTTGGATTGTATACGTGCCTGGATCCAATCTACCGAGTGGAACATCCTTAATCCCGGGCGCATCCAGCTGATCGATAATTTTGCCGTCGATTAAAATAGCACAATAGAAAAATTCCGGCATCTTTTTAAGCTGAGTCGTTACCCGAATATTTCTCTCTTGGTCATCGGTGGGAGGGAGCTCTTCAATGGTAATCTTTGGGGTCAATTGAGATATTCCTCGGTGGTAGACTATACCTATCAATCCGAAAAGCACAATGATGAAAGGAGTATAATACACAAAAATATTTGGAATGCTCTTCCACACATCCTGAAAATTTGGAACTCCGTCATTATCAATATCTTTTGCCCAAACAGAAGCATTAGCTGCCATGTTAAACGCATCAACACACCTGTTTGATGCGAGGAGATTTCGAGCATCCTGCAGAAGTCCTCGCGCCGTACTGGGGTTGAACATAGCATTGTCGTTGATATCCTTCTCAGCCTGATTAATTGCGTCAGGAGCCGCGCATTCGAGAGTCACCGCCAGGCTGGTCCCTTCGTAGGGAACGATAATTGTAGTAGTGAGATTCCGGTAACCAGCAGGAGAGTAGAACAGGACACTGTGGGTTCCCTGGAAGAATTCACCGTGATAAGGAGTCTTTCCTATATTTAGGCTATCAATAATTATCTCAACATCCGAAGGGTTCGAAGTGAGAGATATGGTCCCGTTCTTCAGAACCAATATTGCATTAATATCATAGATCTTCGCTGCGACCACATCAACGGTGGTTGCCCAATCATGATATCCGTATTTGATAAAGGAAAGCGTATGTCTCCCTGGTTCAATCTTACGAATTTTCAGATTCGAGACACCCAACGAGATCTGATCCAGGTAAACATCTGCCCCTGGGGGTGTTGAATTCGCATTGATAGTTCCTGTGGTGGGGATTTCTTCCAGATTGCAGTGGACAGGAACCGTCACCATCTCCTCAACCGCGACCGGAAGCACGCAATCATAATATTTAGGCAATCTCAATGTCACAGAATGGGGCCCCTCAAGAATATCTGTTACTATCGTGTTTGTTTTGCCCTTCACAGTCGTTTCATCAAGAATGATGGATGCACCTGGGGGGTCGGATTCTACCTTGATATTCCCCAACCTGGGGACCAGATCACAGTGGGCTGCGGCGATTTCGCCCTGGTCTATACCAATAATCTTAAGACAGCCCTTGTAATGTTCCATTCGCCATTCTACATAATGTATCCCGAGGCCGACGTTCTCAAGAATGATGTTCCGCGTTGCGTTTCCTATGTACTTGTCATCCAGGTAGACGTCTGCACCAAGTGGATAGGATGAAATAATAAGGGTACCGGTATCTGCGGCCATTGCGTGCTGAGCAAGAGGGGCGAGAATGAGAAAGAGCACAATCATTCGAGGGAGATTTCTCCTGAAATTCGGATAGAAGAAGGGTTCTTTCATGTGAAAAATTCACCTTATTTGTTGACAATTTTCACAACTGAATAAAATCGAAGAAAATCAGGAAAATACCCCATAGATTCCTCCGGAAGTAATCGGTAGCGTGAAATCTGGTTGATTAATGATGGGGATAATTTCTTCCCATTCCTTCGATGATGCGTTATAATGACCTATTAAACCCGTGTTGGTTGTTAGCTCAGGGGTGTAAATTGTTAATGTACCTTGTATTTTTGCACTCTCAGGTTCTATTATTATTATTTTGGATATATTAAGAGAATAATCCTGAAAGTTAGAGGTATAATTTCTCGGAAAATCCTGCGGAAGTGCATTAGAGTTAAGTTTATCAAACTTTGTGACGTTTTCCTTGCCCATCGTTAGATTCAAAATTGCAAGTGTTCCCCCATTTTCGGGTATGGTTCGCTCCGAAGGTGCTTCACCGGGTGCCCTCCCTCCAAAAACTGACATTATCACAATGAACGCGACAGCGATGATGAGGACAAGAATCCCGATTACAAGGTATGTCTTCCGTGGACCCCTCGTTGTTAACGGTTTTTCTACTGGGGGGAACTTTCCACTGACGGGTATTTGCTTGATCTCGGGTTTTATCCCTGCCAATAAGCCAGCTGTTTGGTCTGCCCGTGCGTGGAGACCATTGATCGGTTCCATGAGGACATCGTATATTGCAGTTTTGAGGGGATCTTTGGCTGCCAACAGGGATGGGCGGATAAGCTGAATGAATCTCTCGAAGTTGTTCCACGGTTCTTTTAAAATGACCGCTTTGAACTCCCGGATGTTAAAGGTAGGACTCGAGATATATCGATTCCAGTAACTTATATTCCCAGTTTTTAGAACAGTATCGATTGCCTCTTTCGCAGAGAGAGAAATTTGGAGACCTAGGGGAGAGGCGATTTTTTCCCATTCCATCTTCTCTATCCCCGGAAGGCCCTTCCAGGATTCTTGAGTAATACCTGTTGCCAGGTCCTGCTTTGTCTTAAATTCTTTATTTGATATTTTCTTTAAAATAAGTTCATTTTTCGAATTTTTCACAATCTGTTTATATTTTTGCTCCAGGCCTGCAACAGCGAGGATTTTTTCAGTATCCAGGTTCAGATCAAACTCTGTGTTCAAAGGCTTATTTGGTCCCACGAGAAGATCCGCATCAACGAAACTCAGATTTGAGATGACGAAAGTATATTCAAGATAGTCGATGGGTTTAATAATCGTGGCCACTTCCGAAATAAGACAAATTGCCTTAAAGAGGTCCTTGGCTTCAACATAGACCGGTTTTCCTGTGAGCAGTTTCCCAGCAACAACTTGCGATATTTCACCGATAGGAGGGAGTGGTTTATCCTCCAGATTTTTGATTTTCTCGGATAACTGCTCTTCCCCCCACACATTGAGGATGTGATAATTCGTTCCCTGAAGATACTCGATTGCTGATGGAAAAAATCTCTTTAGTATATCGGACAGGTCAATGGATTGAATATTACCCCCATTACTATATCGTAAAATGAATACTCGGGAATCGTTTCTACCGCCCTTGATTTTGAGATTTATTTCAGATCCAATGATTATTTGTGTTTCCGTGATTTTTAGGTAAAGCGCGACGTCACTGTCGGCAAGTTTCTTCACAAGATCCGGAAATTCCTGGTCTATTGCCTGGAAGTTACCTTTTTCGTATTCACCATCAGTTGTGAAAACGCCATAAAGCAGTGACAAATTTTCACCTCCCATCATGCCCCGAATTTAAAGATTTGGCTGAACCTCCACGGCTGCAGTTTGAGTGGAGTAGCCATTTCCGTTCCAAATGACATTGCATTCCGATCGCTGCTTACAGCAATGAAGTTGAGGTTGATGTCATTCAGGTGATGCTCAAGGGCCCTATAAGTGGCAATGTCATTTAACAAAGAGCGAAAATACTCTTCCACCTTAACCGCCATATCGGAATTTTCCGGAATATCTGGAAATATTTTTATCTCGTATTTTCTGAGCATAGTTACGAGTTCATTCGGATCTGCTGATGTTCCAAGGTGTTGATTTACAACACGATCTGATTTCGTCACGACGAATGCATATTTTTTATTCGCACCCAAGAAGTTCCACAGTTTCCATCCCTCAATATCCCTGATGATCCTGTAATATTGCCCAAACTCTCTCGCAAGTTTCTGATTTCCGGATGGATCAAGGAGTTTATCCCCGTCAACAAGGAAGATCACCTTGCCGGCATGGAGCAGGTGGGAGTACAGGGCTGAAATCACGAGACTCCGTCGAAATTCAACGTCTCCTAGTTTATCGCGGTGATTCTGTTTTATATCCCGGTAAAATCGTTTGGTTGCAACCTTCTTATACACCTCAATTAATGATAGGTTCAAGGTTTTGCTCAGGAATTCCATGGATTTTTTAAAACTTTGTCCATTGAGGATATCGTAATGTTCTCCTGAATAATCCACCATTTTCCACCGGATAGGAGTGATCCGATACCCTGCGAACATTTTCCATCCGAGGAGCTCATAAATTCCCATCACGTAATTCGGGGTTCGGCTGATGACCTCTCCAAAATGAGCCTTGGAATACATAGTATCCAGTTTGAGATTTTCTTCGTCGATGTCACTCTCGGAGAATATTATACTCTCTCCTCCTTCACCGCCAATATCTGGCTGGGTAATATATTCATAAAAGCCAAGAAGAAAATAGGTCTTTCCGGAATTTCTTGGGCCAAAAATGAAAATATCAGAAGCTTTCACACCAACCACCGAATAAAGGAGCAGAATATAGAAGAGAATAGCAATTACCAGCCCTGCACCATAGAAAAAAAGATTCTGTATCATTATATCCGTGGATCCAGGGGATGCAACCTGGATCTCAGCATTTGTTAAATAGAAACTGGATATGAAATAGGCAAGGATGACTATAAAAAATACCGATAGAAGAGCTTTTGCGCTTCTGGCAAGGACATCAAAACGGTTGAATCGTATAACATAGATCATAAGGAGGAGTGCCACACCGACACCTCCAAGGAGTCCATAGATACTCATTGTGTTGCCCTGGGCAAATTTAGAAAATCCGAAATAAAGAGTGAGGCTTACAAAAATAATAAGAAATAAAATGCCGCTGATGCGCGAATCCGGGGATATGAGCATTCCAGCAGCGATGATGATAAAGAAACCAGATAAGCTATAGAGGATGAGGTACAGGAGAGGAGGGAAGGGGGGGATCTGGTAAACACCCGAAAGGTAAATAAAAAGGAGGACGGTGATCATACCTAAAATGATGGATCCGATTAAAATATCTCTCCTCTTCCTGTTGTGAATGATCATCTCTTCACAGCCTCATTCAGATCCTTCAGCTTGTAGAGTTTCAGAATATCATTGACGGCTTCCCTGCGCTGCTCCTCCTTGCCGAACCGTTCCATGTTTGCCTTTTCTGCAGCTTCCACATCTTTGAGCAAGTCCTCTCGACTGAGGTATTTTCCGTCTTGCAGGAAGAGGACATGGTGAAGTAAATTATTCCGATTCCGGTCATATTTTTCCCAATACCCCTGGCCTGATATAAGGGGGGCAATATTTTCGAGAAAAGTTGCACTCCCAAAGAAGGTAATAGCAACATCCCACGGTCTCGTATAATTATGGGAGACCACTGCCAGGTCATTCAGATTCCGGAGAGAGAGAGTATTAATTGAAAGGGGTCGTCTAATATTATCTGCCTCATTCACTATATGGGAAGAGATCGCATGGGATGTTGAGGCAATAACAAGAGCTGCTTTATCGAGGCACCAGTTATTGTTCCCATATTCAATCACAAATTTATTCAGACCAAGCATCTCCGCTTTCACGATATCCTTGGACTTTTGATGAACGAGATTGATGAGCCGGGCGATCTCACGGAGTCCTTCCTCGCTGGCATCGAGAGCCCCCATATCCGAACGTAAACGTTCATCAATGAGAGGAAGAACCCGGGGGTTGATTTCACCGAGACGCGACCTGAAAAGCCCTCGGATTGTCTCAATACCGGTCTTCTTTTTCTCGTCAATCTTTTTCAATCCCTGTTCAAAGAGTCCTACGTGCAGATTGTATTCCCGCCGGAAGGGGATAGTTTCATCAATGACACGATCGATCTCGGCGTAGAACGAGAGCTTGTGCTGGAGCTCATTCTCGCTCTTGATGAACTCATTTCTTTCCTGTTCTTTCTTTATTACTTTTTCAGAAATAGCATCTCTCTTTAGGAGAATATCACCGAGAATTTTTTTGAATTCAGTTCTGATAGCTTCTTCATCACCTTTTTCAAATGCGGGGGCCAGGAGTTTTCTATCCTCTTCAGACAGCTCCAATTTCTTCGTAAGGTCCCCCTGAATTCTATTCTTCATATCCTCGGTCTTCTGCCGGGCCATTTCTGACATGAATCCTGGCTGGAAATCCATCTGCATCGGAGTCCGAAGGATGATGGTGCCCTTGGATTGTCGGGAAATTCTTTCGAGGTACTCCCTTGTTATTTGTTTTTTATCCTCGTATTGTTTCAGGATAGGTTTCTCTCCAACGATCCCATCAATAGCATGTATGAACGCCCTGGCAACCTTCTGAAATATAGAGACTGGCTTCTTCTCGACCTCACATCGGAAATCGTAATAATAATACTCGGCATAGGTGCTTGGTAATTTCTTGAGTATTTCCCGGTATTCGATGCTCACCGTATCATCGGGTAACTTATCGATTACCGCTTCGATCTCTGAAACCTTGGCCATCTCGAGCCATTTCTTACGGTTATAACCTGGTGGCTGGGAATCGTTGTATCTGCTATATTCCCGGGCAACGGTATTGCTCATCGATGTAAATTTTTCGATAAAAAGGGCTTCATTTTTCTGTGAGGCCTGATATTTATTCCTGTTCTCGGTGTAGTACGTGATAAGGGGGGTCTCTTCATTACAGACTACAGACACATGCCCCTCGATCTTCCTGCTCTCCTCTTTCAGGTTCTCGACTTCATCAGACTTCTCCTTCTCCTTCTCCTGTGTTTCAACAAGTTCTCCCCGGATTGTGGCTTTTCTTTGATTGATCTCACCGAGGAGTTGGGCGAAGTCAACATCTGCCCTGACGATCTTCAGCAGGGCATTTCGTGCACTCTCTTCCTGAATACCGAGAATTCTCTTCTGGAGCTTTGCGAATGATTCGATGAGGTCAAGGGAATCACGGATTTTGACATACAGGGTTTTATCAGCTTCATGTTCGAGATGCTTATTCTCGATCTTCATGAAGCTTGAAATCTTCTGGACGTATTCGATGAGTTTATCATACATATCAATCTTCTCGAGAACCTTGAGATCGACAGGCATATTGTTCTTGATAAAAGAGTTGATCTCTTCTGGAGTTTTGTATTTCAAGAGAGATGCCATCTCGTTATCCCATAATCTCCGGAGTCTCTCGATCTCTTTCTTTACAAGGAGAATATCGGTGGTTGTTACCGCTACTTCCTCAGGCTTCCGGATTTGCTCAGGGAACTGGACAATGATCCGGTTGAGAAGTTCGTCGACGACTCCAATGGATTTTTCACGGTTTATTTTAATATCTTCCAATTCTTTTATGATATTTTCAAATTCCGTCTTCAAATTCTTCAATTCTTCAATTGGGTACTCGATAACATGAGCGTCCCCGACAATGAAACCGGCATAATCCTTTTTCGCATCAATGATATCGGCAATATCTGAATGGGGCAGGTAAAACGCATTGATGAGAAGATACGGGAAGGCATTGTCAAAATCGATGACTTCCTTCTTATTATCCAAACCTGGTTTATACCCCGTTGGTCCAAGCGAAGACAAGACAATGAAATTGAATAATTTATCTTCAGTAAGGTTCAGATATTCCAGTTCAAAAAGTGTAATGGCAGCGTTTAACTGCTCGTTGGGGCTTTCATCAGTAGATGGAAGAACTGCAAAGAGCCAGATTTTACTATGAGCTCCTTTTCGATCATGAATGTAACGGGCAAGATCGATGAACATCCCGCCCCCCGTTCCTCCCCCGAGACCAACCACGATAGCTGTGTCGCCAGATCCCTGGAAGGATGGAAACTTGCTGGCGCTCTGTGTGATGGCTTTATAAAAGACTGCCTTTGAGATTGCCCGTCGGCGATGTACCCCTCCACCGAAGTCATTCACGATATTCGGATCTATTTTTTTCATGTTGTCATAGGTCCATGTCGGTGGATCGTTCATCCACCATACCTTGACTTCTGGTCTGACCCGGCGACTTTTGATTTGTGCGATTACATCACTGGACGTAAGAGCAGTTGGCTGTTCAACCTGAGCCAGATCGGGCAGGTAGTAATATGAATATTCGATTTTACCGCCAAACCCTTCCTGGGTTTTCTGCAAATTGAAAATTTGTGTCTTTCTGTTCTTCTCAATTTGAAGATCTTGTGGCCTTTGGTTTGTATCGGTATCCATGATATAGATACTCAGGGTTTTGTTTTCACTCAAGAAATGCTTGAAAAACCATTCGTGGTCGCAAAGATGGTTTACAAGTCTCTTTCCACAACCCCCAACAGCAATAACTGTCAGATCATTTGGCATCTGGAATGGTTTTGTTTCCACGTCTACCATAGTTCAATCCATCTCCGTTTCATCCGGTTCTTCATCTTCTCTCCTTCCTTTCCCTTTCCGGAACCCTATCACATACCCCCCCAACCCTACAATGATGATAAGGAGAATTGAGAAGCCGATTGTGTAAAGGACAGGAACCTGACTTGGCTCCTGTTCTGCATAGGCGAGGAGGGTATCGGCCTCTTTCGTGAGCCCTTCATCATGGATATGTAGAATGATATTTTTCAAATTCTCATCGCTCAGAGCATTTAACCGGTTCCTGAAGGTATCTTCTGCAGGAATGTCTATATCAAAGGTTTGTGTTGAGGCTGTGCCCACAACGTCCCCATTTTTATCAAGCGTAGTAATCCTATAAAAGATGAATCCGGTTTTCTTATCCGGCTGCCTGGTAAGAACTACACCATCACATTGGTTCACGCCTGTGATAGTTGGAACTTTTCCATCAATTGTTATATGAATTGGAGAGGTCCATCCATCCGGGAGCGTGAGGAGCAGCTTCTGCCCATTGAGGGCTTGATCAGGATTTGCAATATTGAATTGTTCTATGTTATCGATATTCCAGAGACTTACATTCCCGTAGTGCACCAAATCCGTTTCAAGTTCGATACCAGCTGTCTGTTTGGGATATGCATCGATAGTATAGGAAAGTTGAATTGAATTTCCTTCCAGTTGGGTTGTGTTCAAAGAGATATCTGAAATGGCTATGACCGATCCCGGCAAAATGAAAATACCGATAATAACAGCAATGAAAATCCAGATTATCCAGACGGGCTTCTTGAAACGGAACATATGTTCCCGTTATCGGTTATGGATATATAAAAAATTATCTTTTTTCATATGTATTCTCCGAGAGATATTCAATATTTTTCTGTCAAACGAATTTTGGGAGGCATAAATGAATATTTACATAATTCCGTTAAATTCTAAAGATAATTTTAAAATAAGGAATAATTTATGATGTAATTTGTCCCGTATTAATTTCTTTTGCAGTATTTTCAATTATTGACATTCCTAAACATTAGACGACAATTTTATTATCTCCTCCCCCTCCCACTCTGCTGCCCTCTTCTCCGTCCTTGTATTGTGGTCTTAACCGAAATCCCCCCGCCCCACCCCGTCCAGGGCCTGGTTTGCCGGCGAGGCCCGAAGGCCCCCGCTTAGCCGGGGCCCACGCCGGATACCTGATCCCATTCCGAAGGCCTACCAACCGATAGAACGGAAACCTTGACTGCGACTCCCCTGAGTTGGTGTATAAAACGGCAGGATGATCGGTTTTAATTCCGCCCGCTTCGAACCCAGTGTATGAACTACAGCCGTCTCCTCTCCGTCCTGATTGTCGCCCTCGTGCTCGCGGTGGGCTGTACATCGGCACCCACCTCACCGAACGGTACGCCGCCCGGCCCGATAACGGGCGCAGTCCGGCCGGCTGCGGACCCGTCGGCCGCGCTGGTCCGGTTCACCGCCGATGTGAATGCCACCCTGCAGGAGATGGATCGCACCCTCGCATCGGCAGCGACGGATCTCGGCCGGACCGGGATCGCGGGTCCGGCGGCGAACGCAACGCTAGCACGGCTCGCGGCCTCGTCGCCGCACACAACGAACGCCGTCACGGTCACGCCGGAGGGCCGGATCGCGGCGGTCAGTGCCCAGAACTACGGGGGCGTGGTCGGCGTCAGCATCGCAAACCAGACCCATGTCCGGCAAGGCTTGCAGGAGCGGCGACCCCTGATGTCCCAGGTCTTTCCGGCCGTTGAAGGGTTCGATGCTGTCGTGATCCAGCGGCCGGTGACGGATGGCACGGGAGCGTTCCTTGGTCTGGTCTCGGTCGTCTTCGAACCGCCCCTGCTGCTCGCGGATAGTGCCGATCGGGCTCTCACGGGCACCAATTTCACGGCGTGGGCGATGGACACCAATGCCCTCCTTATCTACGACCGCGACCCCGGCGACCTCGTCGGCCGCAACATGATCACGGACCCGGTCTACGCGGACTATCCCGAGCTGGTGACGCTTGTGAAACGGATGCTTGTCGAGCCGGCGGGAACCGGAACGTATTCCTTCACCCCGACCGGGGGCGGTCCCCCCGTCAGGAAGGACGCGGCCTGGGGGACGGCCGGGCTCCACGGGACTGAGTGGCGGCTCGTTGTAGCCCGCGAAGGCTGAGTGTCCTACCTGAGGTTAAACCTTTTTCACGGCACTTTGATTTTCGAGGATCATCCGCCTCCCCCCGCCCCACCCCGCCCCAGGGCCTTGACCGGCGATGCCCCCCAAAGGCCCCCGC
>Ga0315281_10009306_pt1 | contig 13632 bp, 13 predicted proteins | sample YL17G07_0_MG_FD_204540 | JGI IMG/M metagenome (GOLD analysis project Ga0315281, IMG submission 204540) | Sediment microbial communities from Yellowstone Lake, YNP, Wyoming, USA - YL17G07_0 | ecosystem: Environmental > Aquatic > Freshwater > Lake > Sediment | place: USA: Wyoming | collected...
TCTCCATCCAGGTCGGCAAGAACCTGGTCGAGAACAAGATGGCCGAGTCGCACTTCTTCATGGAGACCATGGAGCGGGGCGGCAAGATCGTGACCATCACGCCGGAATACAGCCCGCCCGCGACCAAGGCCGACTACTGGATCCCGATCCGCCCGGCCACCGACGCGGCGCTCTTCCTGGGCATCACCAAGCTGCTCATGGACAGCGGTCGCTATGACGCCGAATTCGTCCGACGTTTCACGGACCTGCCCATGCTCATCCGGACCGACACGGGACGCCGTGTCAAGGCGGCCGAGATCTTCCCCGACTACCAGCTCGGCCTGACCAAGGATGGCGCGTCGTTCGGCCGCCAGGGTCTCAAGCCCGAGCAGTACCGGAAGCTGGGTGACTACGTCGTCTGGGATCAGGGGCGAAACGCACCGGTGGCGGTGACGCGCGACGACATCGGCGCCCGACTCGATGACAAAGCCATCCGACCGGACCTCGAGTGGAACGGCGCGCTGACCCTCATCGACGGCAGCACGGTCGAGGCGATGACCACCTGGACGGCGTACCGCGGTCATCTGAAGGACTACGACCTCGACACGGTGGTCGAGATCACCGGCTCACCGCGTGAGCTGATCGAACGCCTCACGACGGACATCGCCACCATCAAGCCGGCGTCGGCGCACGTCGGCGAGGGGGTCAACCACTGGTTTCACGCCACGCTCGCCAACCGGGCCATGTACCTGCCATTCATGCTGACGGGCAACATCGGCCGGCCCGGGGCCGGTGTGTACACCTGGGCCGGCAACTACAAGAGCGCCCTCTTCCAGGGTCATCCCGAGACCGGTCCGGGGTTCAAGGGTTGGATCGCCGAGGACCCCTTCGAGCCGAACCTCGATCCGACGGCCTCCGGCTCGGCCATCAAGGCCCACCTCTACGGCTACGGCGAAGAGCCGGCCTACTGGAACCACGGAGATCGTCCGCTCATCGTCGAAACCCCGAAGTTCGGGCGCAAGCTGTTCACGGGCAAGAGCCACATGCCCACGCCCACCAAGGCCATCTGGACCACCAACGTCAACCTGCTCAACAACGCCAAGCACCACTACGAGATGATCCGCAACGTCAACCCGCGCATCGACCTCATCGCCACCACCGATATCGAGATGACCTCGACGGTCGAGTACGCCGACTTCGCCTTCCCGGCCACGTCCTGGCTGGAGTCGGCCACTCACGAGGTGACGGCCTCGTGCTCCAACCCCTTCCTGCAGGTCTGGGGACGCGCAGAACGCGGCATCGCCCCGCTCTACGAGTCCGTGGACGACGCGCGCATCCTGGCCGAACAGGCCGCGGCGTTGGGCAAGGAGCTTGGTGACGAGCGCTTCAGCGAGTACTGGAAGTTCATCCTCGAAGGCAAGGAGGATGTCTACATCCAGCGCCTCCTCGATGCCTCGGTGACGACGAGTGGCTACCGACTCGACGAGATCATGGCCGGCAAGTACGGCGAGCCGGGCGCGGCCCTGATGCTCTTCAAGACCTACCCCCGCATCCCCTTTTACGAGCAGATCGGCGAGAGCCTGCCCTTCTTCACGGATACGGGCCGCCTCAATAGCTACTGCGACATCCCCGAGGCGCTCGAATACGGCGAGAACTTCATCGTCCATCGCGAGAGCCCGGAGGCGACGCCCTACCTGCCCAACGTCATCGTCTCCACCAACCCGCTGGTGCGGCCCGAGGACTACGGCATCTCGTGGGACAGCCTCGACGCGGACCAGCGCACTGTGCGCAACGTGCGGCTCTCCTGGGCGGAGGTGAAGCAGACCAAGAACCCACTCTGGGAGCAGGGCTATTCGTTCTTCTGCCTCACGCCCAAGACCCGTCATCGAGTTCACTCGAGCTGGAGCACCAGCGACTGGACGATGCTCTGGGACTCCAACTTCGCCGACCCGTATCGGACCGATCCGCGCAGCCCCTGGGTCGGCGAGCACCAACTCCACATCAACCCTGAGACGGCGCGCGAACTTGGCATCGCCGACGGCGACTACGTGTACGTTGACGCCAACCCGCTGGACCGACCGTACATCGGCTGGAAGCCGGACGACCCCTTCTACCGGGTGGCGCGCTTGATGCTGCGCGCCAAGTTCAACCCGGCCTATCCGCGCGGCGTGGTGATGACCAAACACGGGCCTTTCCAGGCCACTGAGCGCTCCGTGCGGGCACACGAGACGAGGCCCGATGGCCGCGCACTTTCCGAAGGGACGGGGTATCAGGCCAACCTGCGCTACGGCAGCCAGCAGTCGGTGACACGGGACTGGTCGATGCCGATGCACCAGACCGATAACCTCTTCCACAAGACCAAGGACCTGGTCGGCTTCCTGTTCGGGTACGAGAACGACAACCACGCCCTCAACACCGTGCCCAAGGAGACGTTGGTCAAGGTCAGCAAAGCCGAGGACGGCGGTCTCGGCGGCCGCGGGCCGTGGCTGCCGGGTACCGACGGCCGCTCGCCAGGCGGCGAGGACGCGACCATGCAGCGCTACCTTGCCGGTACGCTCGGCCCGCGGAAGCGGCCATGATCGGCCAACCGCTGCCGATGCTCGGCCAACGTAGCGCGAAGGCGGCCGAGGCGGACGATCCGCTCGAATTGATGGGTGTGCCCATCGCCGTCGACGAGGCGACCTTCGACGAGATGGCGCGCTGCCTGGTCGAGGAATACGTGCGCGATGGATGGGACGACAGACATCTACTGGCCCTCTTCCGCTCGCCGTTCTATGCCGGCCTGCACGGCATCTGGCGACTTCGAGGTGAGACCTGGGTTCGCGAGATGATCGCCGACACCCGCCTGCGCTGGGACCGCCCCGACCCGTTGCGCTCTGGGATGCCGCGCTGATGCCAGACGTCCATAACTGGCAACTCGGCCGGACCATGAGCTACCCGTACCCGGAAAGCCACCCGGAGCGACAGTTCGCGTTCGTCTTCAACATCAACCGCTGCATCGGGTGTCAGACCTGCTCGATGGCATGCAAGAGCACCTGGACCTTCTCCAAAGGCCAGGAGTCGATGTGGTGGAACAACGTCGAGACGAAACCATACGGAGGCTATCCGCGCCACTGGGACGTCAGGGTGCTGGGATTGCTCGACGAGGCGAACAGCAACGCTGGGATCAAGCCGAACTGGCAGCCAGGGACCGGCACCGAGCGCGAAGCGCCCTACGGGTCGTACGACGGGATGACCATCTTCGAGGCCGCCGCAGCCGAGGCCCCGCCGGTGCGACAGGCTATCGGCTACCTGCCCGCCCAGGACGAGTGGGCGGCGCCGAACGTGTTCGAGGACGTGCCCCGCGCGGGACGGCCGGCACCCGGCTTTCTGGGCCTGGAGCAGGCCGGCGCCCAGCTGCCGGAGCACGTGGCCTGGTTCTTCTACCTCCAACGTCTTTGCAATCACTGCACCTATCCGGCCTGCGTGGCCGCCTGCCCGCGACAGGCGATCTACAAGCGGCCGGAAGACGGCATCGTGCTCATCGATCAGGAGCGCTGCCGCGGCTACCGCAAGTGTGTCGAGGCTTGCCCGTACAAGAAGACGATGTACCGGCCCACGACCCGCGTGAGCGAGAAGTGCGTCGCCTGCTACCCGCGCATCGAGGGACGAGATCCGCTCAGCGACGGGGTGCCCATGGAGACGCGCTGCATGGCCGCCTGCCCCGGCAAGATCCGCATGCAGGGGCTCGTGTCGGTCGATCCCGATGGGAGCTGGGCCGACGACCCGCAGAACCCGATCACCTTCATGGTGCGCACGGAGAAGGTCGCCCTGCCGCTCTACCCGCAGTTCGGCACCGAGCCGAACGGCTTCTACATCCCACCGCGCTGGGTCCCACGGGACTACTTGCACCAGATGTTCGGCCCAGGCGTGGACGACGCGCTGGCCCGCTATCGCGCCCCGTCGCGCGAGTTGCTGGCGGTGCTCCAGCTCTTCCGCACGACCCAGAAGATCATCTTCCGTTTCGAGATCGAGGAAGGCCCCAAGGTCTTCGAGACCGAGATCGACGGCAAGCCCTGGAGCATGTACGACGACACGGTCATCGGCTTCGATCAGAAGGGCCGCGAGATCGTCCGTCTGAACGTTGAAGAGCCGATCCATCAGCGGCCCGCTCCCCGCATGAACTCGATCTGATGGCCACTGCGATCGCGACGCAGATCGCCGACGGACTCGATCGAGCGCTCGCCCGGGCCGACCTGTACGGCGAACTCGCGGCCGCGCTGCGCGACCCCGACGGGCCCCAGGCGGCCCAGATCGAGCCCCAGGTCGTCGAGGAGGCGGCGGGGGTCCTGGGACTGGCCCCCTCGGCCGCCGCTCGCACCGTGATCCGCGAGGCGGCGACCGCGCTTCAACGCGCTCCCGAGCATCGCCGGCTCTTCGGGCATGTCGTGGCCCAGGGCTGCCCGCCCTACGAGACCGAGTTCGGCCAGCGCCACGTCTTCGGCCAGGCTCAGGAACTGGCCGACATCGCCGCCTTCTACAACGCCTTCGGCCTTGTCCCGGCCGGTGGCGGCGAGCGGCTCGACCATGTCGCCACGGAACTCGAGTTCCTCGCCGTCCTGGCGCTGAAGGAGGCACTCGGGCTGGCCCGCGACGAGTCGGATCAAGCCGAACGGGCGCGATCCGCGGCAACAGGCTTCCTTCGGGATCACGCCGCGCGTTGGGTACCGGCCTTCGCCGCGCTGGTCGAGCAGCGGGCCCCGCAGGGCGCCTACGCGGTCTTCGCCGGTCTCTCGTCGGCGCTCGTCCAGGGGCATGCCCACGAGCTGGGCATCGAGCCCGAGGCGCTGGGCCCCGGAGACCTCCGGCCGATCCTCGACGAGCCAGATGGGTTTTCCTTCGCCTGCGGCGTGGAGGCCGATGACGACATTCCGCGTTGAACCGGCCTTCGCCGAAGCACTCGCCTGGCGGGCGTTGCAGCAGCGGGCGGCCGGTGGCCGTCCGGATGCGCTGAGCATCCATCACGAGCGCGCTGCCGAGTCATACGTACGGCTGGCCGTCGGCGCCCGCCAGCGCGCCTTCGAGCGGCTGGCCATGCAGGAGCTGGGCGAGCTGCGCGTCATGGTGCCTGTTGCGCAGGCGCTCGACGAGCGACCGGGTCTTGCCGCGGCGGTGGACGTGGTGATGGTCGGAGAGGCACCCGTACCGAGCGTGGAAGGCATCACCTTCGACCCGGCGCTGCGTCGGCTCGGCGTCAGCCTGCAGGCTCGGCGCTTTGACCATCCGGCAGGCCTGCGTTCGTGGGCTCGCCACGCCCTCGGCCACAGCGAGGATGTGATCGACGACTCGTTCGGGTTCCAACCCGACTGGGATCTCGCGACCGGCCGAGGTCGCTTCGTCGAGCGGCTCCATGCACTCTGGGACGTCACCGTGGACGCACGTGCGCCCTCGCAAACCGAGACCGGGGGCGAGGCGTCCCCCAGCCACATGGGCCACATCGGGCGCGCGCACGAGCGTGCCGTCGCGGGGCTCTGGCCCGAGTTCAGCGGAATCGCGCCCGCCGTCGTGGACCGCCTGTGGAACGGCCCCCGACCATCGTTTCCACAGCTGCGGCGGTGGGCGGAAGACCCTCCCGAACTCGCCATGGCCGTGGGCCAGACGATTCCGGCCACACCGTCCGACGGGCCGCAGGCGGGCGTCTGCCCGCTGTGTCGATTCCCGAGCGCTGCGCTCGAGTTGCCCACACCCGCGCTGGCCCGGCTCGTCGGCGCAGAGTTCCGCGGCTGGCAGCCCGGCGAGCGCCTGTGCAGTCGCTGCGGTGACCGCTACCGCTTCCTGCAGCTGGGAGGTGCCGCATGATCCGGGGCGAACGGCCGCTGCGCCTCCTCGGTCTCCTCCTGGTGGGCCTTACCGCCGTGCTGACGACCTTGGGGGTCCCGGTTACGAGCGCCCAGGGGGCGACCGTCCACGTCGTCCGCTCGGACGTGCCACTGCCGGTGAACGACCCGTGGGCGGCTGCCTGGGACGCCGTCCGTCCGATCGAAGTGACACTCTCGGGGCAGGCCGTGGCGCCTCCGCGGTTGCTGATCCCCAGCGTGGCTACCGTCCGGGCCCGGGCGATGGTCGACGATGAGCGCTTCGCGATGCTCCTTGAGTGGGCCGACCCGACCTCCGACGAGGACGTGCTCGATGTCGGCCGCTTCGCCGACCAGGCCGCAATGCAATTCGCCCTGGGCAGTGGGACGTCGGTGTGCATGGGCCAGCAGGCGGGCGCCCTGAACATCTGGCACTGGAAGGCCGACTGGGCGGCGGACCTCGCGGCGCGGAAGGACATCGAGCAACGCTTCCCCAACGCGCCCCAGGACGAGCACGTGCCGCCCGGACTGGCCGAAGGAGCCGGCCTCGGCCCGGGCGGCTTCCTGACCGGACGGGCCGCGGGCAACCCGCGCTCCGCGCTGACGCACCCCAGCGCCGTCGAGGACCTCATCGCCGCCGGCTTCGGCACCCTGACCCCGGAGCCGTTCGACCGTCAGGATGTCGCCGGCGCGTCGTCGTACCGGGACGGGACATGGCGAGTGGTCATGTCGCGCCGGCTCGACAACGGCGATCCCAACGATGCCGCGCTCGAGGCTGGACGCAGCCTGGTGGTCGCCTTCGCCGTGTGGGACGGCGCGAGGGGTGATCGGAACGGCCTGAAGTCGGTATCTGCCTGGCTATCGCTGGTGATCCCTGCGCGCGAGATGAGCCTCCTCGACCACTTGCCCTTCCTGGTCTTGATCCTGGTCGTGCTGGCTCTCGGCGCCTGGCTGTTCTGGATCGGCGGTCGGCAGCCGGCAATCGGGCTGGGCGGACCGCCGGCATGACCGCGGGGGCGGCGGCCCTGCGCATGCGGCCGGCCCTGGCGCCGGCGTCCGCCGTCGCTGCCTGGCTGCTGGCCGCCACCGTGCTCGACCTGATCCTCACCCGGCTGGCCTCGCGCATGATGATCTTCGCGCCAAAGGACCCGGCGCTGGCGGGACCGGCTGCCGCGGTGGGTCGCTTGGCTGCGTTCGCGGATGCGCTCGTGCCCCTCGTCGGCCTCGTGCTCCTGGTCGCCTTGATCGATGGCGCCAGAAGACCCGGCACGGTCGATCGCATCGGCCTGACGGCCACCGCCGGAGTTGCCGTGGCAGGCGTGCTGGCCATCGCGGCGCCGCCCTCCCCCTGGATGGGAGCCGGCGCCGAACTCCTTGTGGTTGCGGCGCTGATCTGCTTTGCCACGCCGCTGATGCGCAGCAACCGGCGTGCGAGTCCGCTCAACATGGCCGTGCTGTCGCTGGCCGGCGCAGCAGGCCTTGCCGCGCTGGCCCGCGTGCTCGAGGACCTCGGCGCCGTGGGGCCGGGCGGCGGCATCCTCGTCAGCGAGACCGGCCTGCGTGCGGCCGGCGAGGTCCTCTTCATCGTCGGCGCGGCGACGGCGGGCTGGTCGGGACTCCGCTCAGCGCGTCGGGCCGGGGCCGTGCCGCGCTTGGCGGTCGGGGCCGGCGCCATGGTGGCCGTACTCGTTCTCGGGGCGAGTACCTTCGCGCCATCGATGACGGCGATGATCCTCATCTGGAGCCTCGGCCTGAGTGGGGCGCTGCCGGCGATCTCGTACGCCGCCGCAGCGGGGCTCGTGACGGCCGGCCTGCCCGCCCTGGCGGGCAAGCGGCGCGCGGCGGCCGTCGGGCTGGGCATCGTGCTGCTGGCCGGCAACGCCCTGTCCGCCAGCGGGCTGCTGCTGGCCGGCCTGCTCGGCATCGCCATCGCCGCGCGAGGCGTGCAGGACTGACCGGTCCCGGACCGATTCTCGCGCACCGTCACCGGCCCGTCACGAGACGAGGCTAGACTGACGGCATGTGGTTCCCCTCCCGCGCCCCGTCCATGCCCTCCCCCGACCGAGCCCTCAAGGGCCGCCCGGAGCCGATGCCCATCCCCGCTCATCACTTCGTCAACGGTGCTCCACTCACGGCGCCATGGCCGGTCGGCACCAAGACCGCCATCTTCGCCCTGGGCTGCTTCTGGGGGCCCGAGAAGGACTTCTGGCAGCTGCCCGGGGTGGTCAGCACCGCCGTCGGCTACGCCGGCGGCACCACCCCCAATCCCACCTACCGCGAGGCCTGCAGCGGCATGACCGGGCACGCCGAGGCGGTGCTGGTGGCCTTTGATCCCTCGCGCATCGCCTACGAGGAGCTGCTACGGGTCTTCTGGGAGCATCACGATCCCACCCAGGTGATGCGGCAGGGCAACGACGTTGGCACGCAGTATCGATCGGCCATCTTCGCGACCGACCCGGACCAGCTGCGGGCGGCTGAGGCCTCACGGGATGCCTACCAGATCCGCCTCTCCGAGGCCGGCTTCGGTTCGATCACGACCGAGATCGGCACCGCTCCGACCTTCTACTACGCCGAGGATTACCACCAGCAATACCTGGCCAAGAATCCTCAGGGCTATTGTCCCGTCCACAGCACGGGCGTGAGCTGCCCCGTCGGGCTAGGCGTCTAACGCCCCGGTCGGCTCTTCCACCCTCAAAGTAACGGCGTGCCCTGAGGTCCGACCTCCCACCTTCGCCGAGCCCGCCCACCCAGTGCATACTCGAGAGCCATGAATACCGAAGTGTTCGCCGGCCTGGGACTGGCGACGGTCCTGGATCTCATCACCTCTGTGGCCATTGTGCTCGGCGTCGTCTTCGGTCTTCTCCAGCTGCGCAATGCGATACGGAATCGGCGCGATCAGGCCGCCGTCGACATTGTTCGGGCAGTCCAGACTCAGGATATCAAGCGAGCCTTCGATCGCGTCTATTCGCTCCCGGACGACGCCGATCCCGAATTGATCCGTGGCGATCTGTCGCTGCTACGGGCTGCACAGGCCGTGGACAGCGCCTGCGAGATGTGGGGCAGCATGGTGTACGAGGGGGTCATCGACCTTCACATGCTCGACCGAATGGTCGGTGGCTGGGTGCGCGCCGGGTGGCGCCGCCTTCGACGGTGGGAGGAGGCCGAGCGCGTCGAAAACCGCAACCCGAATGTCGCCGAGTGGTGGCAGTGGCTCTACGAGATGCTCGAGGCCGACCCCGACCCCGGCAAATCTCGGGGCGCCCACGTCGCCTATCGCGGAAGGACGCGGGCCCGACGGAAATGAGCTGGCTGGGCTCACTCCGCGGCGCAGTCGTACATTCACCGTTTGTTAACCCGGACGGCTACTGCCCGGTCCACTCGACGGGCGTGAGCTGCCCGGTCGGTGTGGGCGTCCCGTCGAGCTAGTACCCCCAGTCGACTCGGAACGACAACTAGCCGAGGTGGACACGGGACACCCCGATACGATGGAGATCCCGCGTCGTGGCATGGGCAGAGTGTGCTGGCGACACGTGACGAGGGCGGCGGAGTAGGCTGCGGGACCTATCCGATGTAGCCGGAGGAGACGTGATGGATCCGCTCCAAGTCCTGACTGCGCTCGGCAACCTCGCCGTCATCGTCGGCATCGGGCTTGGTCTACTCCAACTCCGCGGCCTCGCTAAGCAGCGCCAGGAGGACATGGTCCTGCGGGCCTATGCGCCGTTCCTCGATCCCGCGTTCTCGCGCGCCTTCTGGCAGGTCCAATCGTGGAAGTTCACGACGTTCGAGCAGTTCGAGGCGGAGGGGACGCTGGACGACCAGGTGACACTCGACGTCGTCAGCATGCTCTTCGAGACGATGGGCCTCCTGTACGAGCGAGGGCTCGCGAAGATCGACTTCTTGGACGACCTCATCGCAACTCCCACCCTCATGACATGGAACAAGATCGCGCCACTCGTCTATGGCTTTCGCGTCAGGGAGAACGCGCCGGACTGGAGCCAGTGGCACGAGGCGCTCGCCATCGCGCTCGACAAGCGGTTGACCGAGCTCGGTGAACCGCACCCGGCCATCGAATGGCCGACCGGCTCGTTGCCGGGTCGAGCGGTCCAGTAGGCGGCAGATGGCCGCCTCCGTGCTCGCTGACCGAACCCGGGCAGACGTCGCGAAGTTGGTGACACCAGAGGTGACATCCCGTCACTGAGGGGGATGGTCCACCGGTGGTGGCGCTGTCGTCAACCCTCGGGAGCAGTCGGTTTCCAAGGCCCCTCGATGACCGTCGCTTCCGTGTCGCCGGGCCAGGGCGGCATGGTGATGCAGAGGAACTGGAGCGGGTCGACACCGGTGCAGCGATACTGGAATGCGGTCCCGACGGGAATGTCGATGGAAACGCCTCTCCCCAGAATGGTCGTCTCCTCACCTGTGCCGTCTCGTCGCCATATCTGCCCCTCGCCTGAGAGAACGTGCCAGAACTCGCTCACGGTGGCGTGGACGGTCGCCCGATTCACCTGACCTGGCGGGACGGTGGAGTGGATCATGCCACCGGTCTCGCCTTCGATCAGGTAACGGATCTCGGCCCCGGCAGGGGAGCGGCCATCCGGGGTGGAGGGGAACGAGCGAGTCTGCATGGAGAACCTCCGTGTGCTTCCGAGCATTATCCCCACACGGGGACCTCGGTAGCGCTTGGTCTTCGGGGTGCCCACCAAGTCCACGTTGTGGTCACTGGCTCCGAAGTGCGGCTGGACCCAGCCACGGCGCGCGGCGGCGATATCTACGTCGTTCTCGACACGCCGCAGTCGCCCAGCGTGGGAACACCTTCGGTCGGCGTGGCCTCCGCGCGTGTAGGCTTGCGACGTGTTGGCAACCACCTCCGGCCTCCGGGAACGGCTTCCCGCTGCTGTTGCCATATGCCTGCTGGTGGCGGCGCTCGTCGCGGGGTGCGCAGGCGCATCGCCCGCCACGACCCCCGTCCCATCGACAGGGCCTGGCGCGACGACGGGCGCCCCGTCCAGTGCCACGGTCGGCCCCGCGATCGGCGACGGGGTCGTGATCCTGTCACCGGCGGACGGCGCGTCGCTGCCCGCCTCGCCCCTCGCCGTGCAGTTTTCGGCTGCCGGTGGGCCGTTCATCGAGGTGGACCTGCGCGCGGACAGCACGATCGTCGCGAGCGCGAGCGAGGACGGCACGTCGGCGACGGTCAGCGGGACGCTTGTCTGGGAACACCCCACGGGCGGACCGCACACGCTCACGGTCCTCGCGATCGACGCGGACAAGCAGGTGCGCTCGGTGTCCGTGGCGGTCACCGTCGAGGGCGGGGCCGTCGTCACGCCGCCGACACCCTCCCAGGCGCTCGACGCCGGCTTTGACGCGGCCCGGACGCGCATCCTCGGGATCCTCCACGACACCTACGGGCTGACGCTGACCTCGCCGCCGATCAGGCGGAAGGCGCGCACCGGCGTGACCACCGATCCGTGGACGACCGCGGTCTACCTCCAGCGGTGGTTCATCGACGTGTCGGTCTACCCGGACGGCCGCGAGATGGACTACGCGGATCCGCTCGCCTACGCCGACCCGGCCGCAGCGCCGAGCTTGGTGCAGCCGGACGATAAGTCCATCCCGATGTGCCGGCCCAGCGGCGTGCTCCGGGTCCTCGCCGTGGTCACGGACTACCACAACACCGGCGCGACGCGCGACGAGGCCCTCGCCGCCCTCGCCGAGGCCGCCGCCCGGATCAACGCGAAGTACCTCGCGGCGTCGCGCGCTGTGGGCCTGTCGTCGGCGATCCTGCAGCTGCAGTTGACCTCCGCCTATCTCGCCTCGCCGCCGACGACGGCCGGCGGCCTCCTCACTGCGTCCGCGATCCGCGCCGCCACGGGCATCGACCCGTCCGGCTTCGACATCCTGGCCCAGGTGGACCTCGATGCCGCCGACACCGCCGGGATCATCTCGCGGTACGGCTCCCATGGCTTCGACTCGGGCGGTTGCTGGCCGGTGAAGGGGGAGGTCAACCTCTGGATGGCGATCGCGAGCCGGGGCCAGCTGGCGGCGGACAGCAGCGACCCACGGCTGCTCGACGTGCTGGGCCACGAGGTGCTGCACGCCTTCGGCTACCCGATCGGGCTCACCGGCCTCCACGAGTGGGTGTGCGGCGACGGGACCCAGCCGGACCCGACCGACCAGTGCGACCAGAACAGCCTGCCGACGCTGATGCTCGGCTGGACCGACACCGACGGCGACGGCGTGGTCGAGATCCTCGACACGACGCCGTACGGGATGACGACGCCCTAGCCGCGGACTGCCCCGCCAACGACGAACGGGCGCCACGCTCCGGAGCCGACGCGCGAGTGGCTCGAGAGCGCCATCGAGGCCTATTGTCGGAGCGTGCTGGCCTACGGGATCGTGGCCACCCATGACCTCGCCCAGTTGATCCCGGACGTGGACCTGACCGGCGGGATGGCCATCGTCGAGCGCCTCGCGGACAGCGGCCGACTCCCGATCCGGGTCCACCAGTCGATCCGGACCGAAGCCCTGGAGGTGGCCATCGAGCGGGGTCTCCGCAGCGGCGCCGCCCTTGGCGAATCGGACCGGGCCCGATTCGGCTGGCTGAAGATCTTCGGCGACGGATCGCTCTACTCACGGACCGCCTACCTGCTCGAGCCCTGGGCGGTCGAGACCGGCCGACCCGAACCACCGGGCGGGCCGCGGGGCATGCCCACCACGACCCCGGTCGAGATGGCCTCGCTGGCACTGCGGGCGGCGGGGGCCGGCATCGCCACATCCATCCACGCCATCGGCGACGCGGCCGTGCGTGCGGCGCTTGACGCGCTGGGGCCGGTGGCGGACCGGAACCCGGTGCGGGCGCGGATCGAGCATCTCCAGTTCGTCGACCCGGCCGATGTGGACCGCTTCGCCGCTCTCGGGATCGTCGCCTCGATCCAGCCCATCCACCTCCGTCGCGATGCGCACTGGGCGCGCGTCGGGCTGGGCGATCGTGCGGAGCGGGTGGGTTGCACCTGGCGGACGCTCGCAGACGCCGGCGCGCTCCTGGCCATCGGCGCCGACGCCCCCTACGAAGACGTCGATCCCTGGCCCGGCCTCGCCCTGGCGGTCACACGTTCGGATTCGACCTGGGCGGCCGGCGACGTCTTCGGGCCGGGCGAAGCCCTTACGCTCGACGTGGCGCTACGGGCCGCCTGCCTCTACCCGCCACTGACGGCCGGCCAACTCGACCGGGGCCGTATCGCACCTGGATACTGGGCGGATCTCATGGTCGTGCCGGCGGCGGCCGTCGACGAGCCGACGCGGCCCGGCGGGATCCTGTCCACCGTTCGCCCGCGCCTCGTCCTCGGCGAAGGGGTCATCGCCCACGACGTCTGAGGCGGCTCACGCAGCTCAGGGCTTCCGAACAGCGTCCGCGTTCAGGTGCGCCAGGCGCTCCCGGACCAGCCTCACCACGAGACCGTCGGGGAGAGGGCGATCCGGCGTGAACCGGATGGTGCCCTTGGAGAGCTCGAAATCGGCCAGCTCGGCTCGGTGAGCGTCGATCACGGCGGACGTCGGGAACAGTGAGCAGTGCGCCTTCGCGGCCAGATACCAGATCAGCGCTCGACCGCGGTAGCGGAATGCGGGCAGCCCGTAGCTGACGGCCTCGACGGCATCGGGTGCCGCGGCGGCGATCGTCTCGCGCAGGCTTTGGAGGGTTGACCGCTGGGCGGCTGGCAGCGCGGCGAGATAGGCGTCGATCCAGGCGGTCGCCTCGACCACCGCGTTGCTGGCCGCGTCGGCCCGATCCCTGGGTCGATCATCCATGGATCACCGCCTCGTC
>Ga0315281_10009307_pt1 | contig 13632 bp, 12 predicted proteins | sample YL17G07_0_MG_FD_204540 | JGI IMG/M metagenome (GOLD analysis project Ga0315281, IMG submission 204540) | Sediment microbial communities from Yellowstone Lake, YNP, Wyoming, USA - YL17G07_0 | ecosystem: Environmental > Aquatic > Freshwater > Lake > Sediment | place: USA: Wyoming | collected...
GGCAGGAATAAATTTTCAGCGGTGCGCGTAGAAGGAGTTTTTAAGGTAAGTGAGCTAGCATTAGAAAAACCAGATTTTGAAATGCTGGCTAACAAGAACCCGTCTTTGGGAAAACTTATTGCCCAGAAGAATGCTGCGTCTTTCGGTATTAAAGCTGCTCAGGCGAACTTTTTCCCGCAACTTTCAGCGCGGACAGGGGCAAGTAGAAATAACTCCCGTTGGCCTCCGGAGAATGACCAGTTGAATGCCGGACTTGCCTTGACCTTTCCTTTATTCGAAGGCGGATTAAGATTGGCCGAGGTCGCTCAGGCAAGAGCACTATTTAACCAGGCCCAGGCGAATGAACGAAGCAGCAGAGACGGTCTTATCGTGACGCTTGAGCAGACTTGGGTTACGCTTCAAGATAGCGTAGAAACAGTAGAGGTGGAGAAAAAATTTCTCGAAGCTGCAGAAGAGCGCGCCAGAATTGCTGAGGCGCAATATTCCCTGGGATTACTTCAGTTCGATAACTGGACGATTATTGAAGACGACCTGGTAAGTTCAAAGAAAGCATATCTTAATACCCAGGCAAATGCCTTATTGGCTGAAGCCAATTGGGTCAGTGCGAAAGGAGAGACGTTAGAATATGCGAATTAAAAAATTAAGATTATTTTTTGTGGCAATAATTATTTTGGCTATTGCAGGTGTATTTATAACTAGGGCCAGACAAAAGAAGTCAGAGGAGGAGACGGTAAAAGAGGTAACCCCGGTTATCGGCTCTATCAGAACCTTTATCTCCTGCACCGGGACAGTCCTGCCCAAAAACCGGCTGGAAGTAAAGCCTCCGGTGAACGGCAGGATAGAAAAGATTTTAGTCCAGGAAGGGGATAAGGTAAAAACCGGAGAGATCCTGGCCTGGATGAGCTCAACTGAAAGAGCAGCTTTATTGGATGCAGCCAGAGGCAAAGGAGAAGAATCTTTGAAGTACTGGGAGGAGACTTATAAACCCATACCCCTGCCGGCGCCTATTGACGCAGAAGTGATTGTAGCGACAACCCAGCCCGGACAGACTGTGACTACCGTTGATGCTGTGGTGGTATTATCAGACCACCTGATTGTGCGGGCGCAGGTCGATGAAACGGATATCGGTAAAATTACGCCTGAGATGAAGGCAAATATTACTCTCGATGCCTATCCTGATATAAAAATAAAGGCCTCGGTCGAACATATCTATTACGAATCAAAGACCGTCAACAATGTCACCATCTACGAAGTTGATCTGAAGCCGGAAGAGGTGCCTGAGTTTTTCCGTTCCGGCATGAATGCGGCTGTGGATTTTATAGAGCAGGGGAAAGTTAATGCCCTGCTTATTCCGCAGGAAGCAGTGCATCAAGAAAAAGAAGAAAATTATGTCCTGGTAAAACAGAATGGGGACAAAGAGCCGTTGAGGGTAACAGTTAAACTGGGTATCTCTGACGATAAAAACGTGGAGGTCATTTCCGGTATCCAGGAAAACGACAGGATAATCGTGAAGGCAAAACAATACAGTCTTCCCAAAGGAAGCACGGGAAGCAATCCCTTCATGCCGGCTCGTAGAAGATAATGATTGAGTTAAAGAATATATACAAGACATATCAAATGGGTAAGGTTGAAGTAAAGGCCTTGCAGGATGTTTCTCTGAAAATTGCTCCCGGAGAGTTTTTGGCGATTATGGGGCCTTCAGGTTCAGGTAAATCTACGCTGATGCATATTTTGGGCCTGCTCGATAGGCCTGATACCGGAGAATATTATTTGGGAAAGAGAAAGATTAATGAGCTTTCGGATGAAGAATTATCCGCCATACGCAATCGCCTGGCTGGTTTTGTCTTTCAGCAGTTCCATCTCTTACCCAGGATGACTGCTTTGGAAAACGCTGCGCTTCCTTTGGTTTACGCGGGAAAGAGGCATTTAGAAGGAGTGGTAAAAGAGAAAATTGAGGAGGTCGGGCTTGCTGACAGAATGAACCACCGGCCAAATGAACTTTCCGGAGGCCAGCAACAGCGCGTAGCCATTGCCCGCTCATTAGTCAATGATCCCCTGATTATCCTCGCAGATGAACCCACAGGCAACCTGGATTCAAAAAGCAAGGAAGAAATAATCTCTATCCTGAAAAATTTAAATCAAAAAGGCAAAACCATTATCATAGTTACTCACGAACATGAAGTCGCCGTCTGTAGCCAGCGCGTTATTCGCATGCTTGATGGCAAGATTATTTCTGATGAGAAATCGGCAGGCTTTGACACGCCAAAGCCTGCCGAAAACCAGGCTGATAAGATAATCGATATTGTTTTATCTAAATCCGAGAGAAAGGCCAGGGAAACCGAATTCTGGGATTTTCTGCGCCAGGCAGTAGGAGCAATGTTAGCACATAAAATGCGTTCTTTTTTATCTATCCTGGGTATCTTAATCGGCGTAGCGGCGGTTATCGCTATGCTGGCAGTCGGTCAGGGCGCGAAAGAATCAATTGAGAAACAGCTGGCATCTTTGGGTTCTAATCTTTTGTTAGTCAGGCCTGGTTCATCCAGAACCATGGGAGTGGCTTTGCAGGCAGGCGCGGTGACGCGTTTTACCTTTCAGGATGTAGCTGCCATAGAAAAACTCACTGATGAAGTAAAAAGCGTAAGCCCTTCTGTAACAGGCAGGGCACAGTTAGTCTATGGAAATAAAAACTGGAATACCCAGCTTGAAGGCGTGGGAGTGGATTATGCCTCTATCCGCGCTTCGGAGCCGGCAGTGGGAAGGTTTATTTCCGAAAGCGAAGTAAAAATGAGAGAGAAGGTTGTCCTGCTGGGCACCACGGTGGCGAGTGAGCTCTTTGGAGATGCCAATCCTGTTGGCGAAACTCTAAAGATAAATCTGCTTAACTTCAAAGTAATCGGAGTATTACCGTCAAAGGGAGCAACGGGTTTTCACGACCAGGATGACATGGTACTTATTCCCGTTACTACGGCGATGTATAGAGTTTTAGGGAAAGAATATATTGATTCTCTTTATGTAGAAGCGAAAGGTCCGGACTTAATTGACGCGGCGCAGGAGGCCGTAAGCAAGGTGATTATAAAACAGCACCATCTTAACAAAGAAGAAGAGGATTCATTCCAGATTCGCAACATGGCGGATATCAAAAATGCGCTGGAAACTACTACTAAAACCATGTCGTTATTATTGGGTTCGATTGCTGCCATATCGCTTTTAGTGGGTGGTATAGGCATCATGAACATCATGCTTGTGTCGGTCACTGAGCGCACGCGCGAAATCGGGCTGCGCAAGGCAATAGGAGCAACCAATAAGGATATTATGATTCAGTTTCTCATTGAGGCGATATTAATGTCGTTTATCGGCGGTATAGTGGGTATTTTATTAGGAGGCGGAATATCAGTTTTAATAACTCTTTTCGCCGGGTGGGCAGTGAAGGTTTCTTGGTTTTCAATAATTCTTGCAACAACCTTTTCTTTAATTGTAGGCGTAGCCTTTGGGCTCTGGCCGGCGCAAAAGGCTTCAAAACTCGACCCCATTGAGGCATTAAGATATGAATGAGATACCCATAAGCGTTAAAAATTTATCCAAAAATCAATGAAAGTTTTACTGATCTCTTCCAGTCCGCATAAGGAAAAGAGCAAGACCTTTCTTCTGGCCAAGGAGGTCTTAAGAGGATTCTCGCAGGAAGGTGTTGATTGCGAAGCTATCCATTTAGATGATTTCAGGGTATTTTTCTGCAGGCATTGCGAGGAATGCCATAAAAATATCCTGCATTGCTCAGTTTCGGATGACGTGCACCTAATCCTTAAGAAGATGCTTGCCGCCGATGGAATAATTTTAGCCTCGCCCAACTACATAAACCAGGTTACTGCTTCCATGAAAGCCCTTTTTGACCGCTCAGCCCATTTTATACATTGCAAAAGACTCTTAGGTAAATATATTGCCGGTGTCGTTACTTCGGGAAGTGGGCAGGACAAAGAGGTCCTGGATTATATCAAGTTTTATGCTCATACTTGCGGGGCCCAATATTCAGGAGGCATATCTTCTGCTGCGCAGTCGGTTGAAAAAAAGATGGAGGAGGCCTTTAAATTGGCTAGAAAACTCGCTGCGGATATCAAAGAGAAAAAGGCCTACACTGACCAGATAGAGATTATTGAAAAAGGTAAGCAGCATTTCCGGGAAATAATCAAGGCAAGAAAAAATGAGTGGCAAGAAGAGTATCAGTACTGGCTCGCTAAAGGCTGGTTATAAATTTAAGGCTCATTGAATCTGTTGCAGAGGGTTTTTGTTTGGAGTAAAATGAAAAAGGAGGTTGAATGTTTTTTAAGCCAAGAGGTCTCTTAATTGCACTGCTGGCTTTATTTTTAATTATTGGCAATGGCTATGCCCAGAATCTCGAAGAAGAGGCCTTCAATAGAGGGATGAATTATACGAGTAAAGGCATGTATGATGAAGCAATTGAAGAGTTCACTAAAGCCATTGAGAAAAATCCTAAGAATGTTCCTGCCTATTACAATAGAGGGCTGGCTTATCATAAAAAAGGTAAACTCAATAAGGCTATCCTGGATTACGACAAGGCGATAGAGATTAATCCCAGGGATGCTGAGATTTACTACAACCGCGGTATTGCCTATTATTATCAGGATAACCTTGATCAGGCCATCTCTGACTGGAGCAAGGCGATAGAAATTAGCCCTGACGCCCCTGCTATCTATCAAAAGCGTGCCTTCGCTTATTTTAAGGAAGAGGAATATGATAAGTGCTGGCAAGACGTGCATAAGGTAGAGGAATTGGGGTACCGGGTAGAAGATAAATTGCTCGAAGACCTAAAGAAATTTTCGGGAAGAGAAAGATAAATTTAAGTTGTGATTGAGAAGGGGTTTTATAAAGGAGGACGATATGCAAGTAGATGATTTGAAAGGCAAATTGGTACTTTTTAAGTTTTCAGATGAGATAAGGCAGGACCTGCCGCTGTTTCAGATTTACAAGGATGAGGTCTGGGCTGTGGTAACGGGGATTGGTACGGAGGGGATCTGGATAGAGAATCCGTCATATGAACTGGGCGTTTGGTGGGATGAGAATGGTAATTTAATACCGCCGAATAAGCAGGTAAAAGAGAAAGTCAAGGCCAACATCCTTATCCCCTGGCACTATGTAAAAATAGTGATGAGCGTGGAGGATGAACGCTTCCAGAGAGTAAAAAGCGAGCGGTTCCCCGGCTTTCAGGTTTATAGATAATATTTCTTAATAAAAAGGAGGAAGAGATGAAGGTAAATATTAAATGCGGATTAATATTACTTTTTTGTATTTTTCTCACGGCGAGTTATTGTTTTGCAAAAGATTTGGATATTTCCGTAAAGGATATTAACTTTCCGGGAAGAATTTACCTGAATAAGAAAGCCAGCGTATATATTTATCTATCAAACAATTCCGGTGCTGAGATAAAAGATTGTACGCTTACTGTTGAGGCAGAAGACGGCTCCAAGACCAGCCAGACCTTTCCGTTAAGCAAAGATGGCCAAAGGGTAGAGCTTAAATGGGTTCCTCAGCGTCAGGGGAAAATGCAATTTAAAGTGACACTCACGCCGCCCAAAGCCATTCAAGAGAAGAATAAAGAGAATAATCAGGTCATAGAGACAGTGGAAGTACTAGCTAAGTAGTTTACGGCGGTGAAACTCTGAGAATCGGCTATTATGATTACTTTTAAATTCTCTACATTGTTACTGTTATTTTTAATCCCGCTTTTTGTTTTTGTCACCTTAAGATACTTAGAAAAACACACGCTTTTCTACCCTACAAGAGAAATAGATTTTTCGCCCAGAGAAAACGGTTTAAATTTTGAAGACGTATTTTTTAAGACCGGTGATAATCTAAAACTTAATGGCTGGTTTATCCCGGCAGCCGGTGCAAAGTATACGATACTTTTTTGCCATGGCAATGCAGGAAATATCAGCCATCGCATTGAAAAGATAAAGTTTTTTCACCAGTTAGGATGCAATGTTTTTATATTTGATTACCGCGGCTACGGTTTGAGTAAAGGCGGTCCTTCCGAAAGAGGGTTGTATATCGATGCAAAGTCAGCCTACGGCTATTTATTATCCCGCCCGATAAAGGAAAATCAGATTGTCGGCTACGGCGAATCTCTAGGTAGTGCGGTTATTATCGGTTTGGCTTATAGAAATAAAATGCGCGCCCTGATCGTTGAAGGTGCCTTTTCCAGCGGTAAAGATATGGCAGGGCATGTCTTTCCCTTTTTGCCATATTGGACATTCTTAACCCGCATGGACTCAGCCAGTAAAATAAAATCAATAGATATTCCTAAACTGATAATCCATAGCATCAATGATGAGATTGTGCCTTATAAGTTAGCCAGAAAACTTTTTGAGGCCTCAGCTGAGCCTAAGGAATTCCTGCAGATACACGGTGGACACAACAGCTGTTTTTATGATTCGGAGGGACTTCTAAAAGAAAGGGTAGCTGATTTTCTGAATAGGCTTTAAATAGTTTTTTTATTTATAATTAGTGATAGAATTGGTAATATGATTGGCGGGTATGTGACTAAGGTGGAAAGCAGAAGTAGAAAAGATATAACTGTAAGGATATCCTGGCCCTTTTTATTATTTTTAATTTATTGTTTTAACTTTTCTTATGCTGCTGATCTGGATGAAGTTTATGGGCCTTTAGTAAAAAAAGGCAGCGTTATTTATACAGGCAAGGTTAATTTTTTTATACTGGATGAAGAAGGGACGCACGGTAGTAGTACTGAAGACAAGTTTGAAGCTGCGCCTTGTTTACCCTCTTTTGGAAACCTGCTTAAGTTCTCTCTTTTAGATTCTTTGGAATTGGCCTTAGGGTTAGACCAGGCCTTCCCGGCAAAATACAAGCGTTTTACCTATAATAATTCGGGAGGTCTGGCTTCCATTCAGCAATACGAGATAGATTATTTTCTGGATTTTATCCTGGGATTGCGTATAAGGAGGGGTCCGACAGAGGCATATCTGGATATTTCTGAGAAGAGGCAGAATACCAACTGGGGTTACGGAGATTATCCTGCCCCTGCCAATTACTTCAGTTATATCCGCGCACACTATGAAGACTTCAAGCTGGGCTTGAGGTTTCTTTCCGAAGAAAAAACTCCCCAGGAGCAATCAAATCTTTCTAACTTAAGCGAAGCCCTGCTTTCTGATAACCAGATGAACCTGGAGGCAGAGCTCGGCTATAAAAAAGGTAAGCTAAGGAGGACGACCGATTATTATCATGCTGCCGGATTATATATTTATAACTTCTATCATGTGCTTAGACCGCATTTTATCCCGAAGATTGCCATCCGCTACGGCCTTAATAAAGATTTAGAAGTGGGGACCGGCTTATTTTATACCACTCCTTTTAAATATGAATACGAATACAAAAGATATGACCCCGGTGCGACCTCCCGCCTTATCTTTGGGACTTATAAATTAAAGAATAATTTCTACGTTCCCTTGAGTCTGCGTTATCGGCCGCGGACTAATTTAGAATTTATGTTTTCCTCTGATTTTAATTCCATTAGTCAGAAGCTGGATTACCGGGAAAAAAATATTGCTGATACTGTAATCAATTATCCCCCCAAGAAACTTATCTACTATAACACCATTCCTGCTCTCAAGGTGGCTTTCCTCTGCGATGACAAGAAAAAGATACAGGAAGATGAATTCTCTGCTCTGACCAAAGACTTATTGCTTAAAAACCAATGCTTGATAGAATTCCTTTATAAAAAAGATATCACGCACCTGCGTAAGGGCTCAAGTAACGGCCCTCAAAATATCATAGACCCTTACAATGTCTTTTTGTATCCGCTGGATTATTTTATGGCCGGCTCAGAATACGCGAGCTTTTTTACCGGCAATTACTCTAAGACTGCCACTAATGTCCTCCCCCAGAACTACTATCTCTGCCAGGTCGGTTTTAACTATGGCGTCACCGACAACCTTAATGCCGGCTTCAGATTTGGCTATCACTCCAGCAGTTCCCTGCACCATTTTACCTTATCTGACCTGGTCAGCCGATTCTACAGGTTCAGGCCTTATTACTACTTTGATACAGGCTGTGATTGGCGAGTCAGCAAAAACAGCTTATTTAGTTTTAACTCCCGCTTTATCCCTAAATATACAACCTATTTAACTGACGGGGAATATCCTGACGAATTCCACTCTAAAAATAACTACGCGGAAGTCTCCTTCAGCTTAAAGGTCCTCTTCTAAAATAAAGACAAAAAAGTTATATAGTCAAGTAAAGATACTCTTAATTTTTCAGAAAAATGGAATTTAGAACGGAGGCTGCGGTACCGGCTCCACAGGCGGTGGCTCTGGCTCCGGTGTAGGCGGTGGCTCAGGTTCTGGAGTCGGTGGCGGTTCTGGCTCCGGCGTAGGCTCTGGTTCCGGCGTAGGCGGTGGCTCAGGTTCAGTTGCCCTGATTACCCTGCCTCTGTTGCCATATAATTCCTTGCGGTTGGAATCTTTATCATGGCCGTAAGGATCCAGCATATTCACCTTGCCCATGTTTCCCTGACCTCTATCATCATTTGGATTGTATGCCCATCTGGCGTGCTCTAATTTTTTCAAGGCCTGTTCCACATCCCTTAAAGTCTTTTCATTTTCTTTCTCAGTAAGACGCTCTGGAGCTCTGCCGTATATTTTTGGCTCAGGCAGCTCTGCCCTGGTGGTCAGCTGATCGCGTTCTTTATTAATCAAGGTTCTGCGCAACTCTTTTAGGGCCTGACCTCGATTTTGGGGATGAACAGGATGACTTATACTTTGACCTTTGTCATTACCCTTATCTTTATCTTTATCTTCCTGAGCACCCCAGGCAAGGTTAATAGCAAGGGCTAGCATCATTATCATTAATAGGGATATTCTCAATACTTTCATCTTACTTCCCCCTATAAAACATTAACCTACTCCGTAAGAAGTAGGTTATAATCACTAGCGTTTTTCGGCAACCAGGCTATCCTTAAAGAACTTACTCTTAAGGACCCTTGGCTTTGCGTCCTCTCCTTACGAAGAGTTTACCTTTTCGAAACATCCTTTTTTCTAATTTAAGTATACCACATAAATGGTCAATAAACAAGGTAAAATTGTATCGGAAAACACTTACCTTAATTTAGTCTACAGCATTTTATTATATGAATGAAAAAAGATACCTAATTATTATAACTAGTTGAGAATATTGTAGATATGGTAAAATTCTCAATAAGAATGTTCTGCAAGAAAATAAGCCCTTGCGATAAAGAAAACTGGTTTATAAGGCCCAAATAGCTATTTTTCTTGACTTATCCTTGAAATAAGGTAATATTGGCTTGATGAAGAAATTAACCCTTTTCTTTTTATTGTGCATTTTTTTACCAACTTTTTTGTGGGCAAAGACAGCTGAAGATAACCGGCGCATTGAAGAGGAGAAGAGAGAGAGCCTGCGTTCCACTGAAGAGCAACTGTATCAAAGGGAGCAACTCAGTCCAGCGCCTGCAGAACGCATTGACGTTAGCTATTTCAGAGAATTACTTTCAAAAAGAGTAGCTTTTCTTTCTGATGCTAGTAAGGCGCTGGTGATTTTGCTGGGAGTAGAAGCGCAAGAGAAAGATTTTGCTTCCCAGACTGCCTTTCTTAAAGAAAAGAATATCGTCCCAAAAAATTTTGCAGTAGAGACCGGTCAGCATAAGCCGCTGCGTAAGGGATTAGCTGCTTATATGTTTTGTCAGGCCCTCCAGATTAAAGGAGGGATCTGGCTTAGGCTTTTTGGCGCGAGCCAGAGATATGCCTTAAAGGAGCTGGTTTTTGAAGAGATTATGTTACCCGGGAATTTAAACGATATTGTAAGCGGCAAGGAGCTCGTTGTCATCTTTACCAATGCAGCGGAGTATCTGGCTAAAAGAACGAGCGATATGCAGAGTAAGGTTAAATATTAAACTTAAGGAGGGGGTTTTGGGTTTAAGGTTTGTTCTCATACTCTTACTTCTTTTTTTGGTTACAGGAACGGCTCTCCCTGGAGAAACAGAAAGAAGGATTGAAGAAGAGGCCAGAGTTTCTTTAGAGCAGACAGAATTAAAAACCTTAGAAGGCAAGGAGAGGTTAGGTTTTGATTATGGAGGTTGGCTTAACTTTAGATATGTTGACTATAAAGAGGATGATAATGATTCTTCAGCCATAGATGAATTCGATTGCACTTCTCTGATAGATTCCCGTATCTGGCTTAAGGCAACGCTAAAACCGCCTCTGGACGCATCTTATGAAAACGAGCATTTTTTTTACCTGAGAGTCAAGGATTTATATTCAGAGAGTCGCCCTGACGAAACTGCCGGAGGCGGTGACCATGACGGTCCGCACCTTGACTATGCTTATCTTACTTTAGATGCGCATCCACTGTGGATGACAATGGGCAGACAATATTTTAGCATTGGAAGAGGTATTGCCTATAGCAATGTAAATGATGGCCTGGATTTTCTTCTTTCCCTTCCAAAGTGGGGTGTCAAGACTTTTATTGCCCATACCCTTCCTCACGAAGAAAACATAGACCTTAGCGTCCCTGGTTATGACAAGGACAGCGACAGGTTTTATTATGGCCTGGAGTATAGTTATCTGGGAATAGCAGAACAGAATCTCTACGGTTACGTGGTTATCCAGAGAGATTATAGTAACGAGCATCCCGAGGATGCCGGACACGATTACACTTATAATTCCGAATATTTCGGTTTAGGTGCAGAGGGCAAGATAAAATCTATTATATCTTACTGGCTAGAGATAATCAAGGAAAGAGGTAAAAGTTTTGTCTACGATACCAATGAGAAGAAGGATGTGGATGCCTGGGCAAGCGTGTTGGGGGTTACTTATGGGCCTGAGGTTTATAGCCATCCGGGTATTACTTTTGAATATGCCTTTGGTTCCGGAGATCCGGACAGGGCAAGCGTGACTGATACGCAGTATGGCAACACTTCCGGAAAAGATAAAAATTTCCTTTACCTCGGCTATATTCCCACAGGTTACGCCCTTTCCCCAAGGTTATCAAACCTTTATTTTTACCGGCTAGGGTTATCGTTAAAACCTCTTGAGAATAACCCTGTGTTTAAAAGACTTACCCTGGGAGCTGACTATTATCGCTACTACAAGCATAAATCTTCCGGAGGGATTTATGATACCGAAGCTACCGAAGATAATAAAGATGTCGGTAGCGAACTAGACTTAAATCTTGGCTGGCACATTCTTTCCGACCTGACCTGCTACCTGCAGTACGGTCATTTCAGACCAGGGAAGGCATATCCGGATGCCACCAATGATAGCGAAGATTATTTTTCTGCAAGCATGATTTTTACCTTTTAGTAAGAGTACCTCCGAGGTTTTTCGGTAGTAATTGCGGGCGTTAGAGACTCGCAGATTTGATTGCTGGCAGGAAATAGGGCTTAAGTTACCTGTCCTATATACTCAATAACTTCTTGTGTGGTGTAATCGGGCGTGGATGCCCCGGCAGTAACCCCTACCTTTTTTGCTCCTTTAAACCAATCCCGCTGGATATCTTTCTTTGAACTCACCCAGAAACTACGCTTATTTAGAGACTTAGATATTTCGTAGAGCCTTTTTGTATTAGCGCTATTTTTAGAGCCGATAATAATCATCACATCGTTCTCTAAGGGCATTCTTTTGATTTCTTCCTGTTTCATGCGTGTGGGTTTGCATACCGTATTAAAAAATTTTAAGTCAGGGATGTATTTCTTGAACATCGATACAATTTTAAGCACCTTTTCCAGATTCTGCGTAGACTGGACCACCACGCAGGCCTTTTTGAAGCATTCAATTTTTTTGAAAGGTATGCTATCCAAGTTATCTATGACTGTGGCTTTACCTTTTAGCTGCCCAACGATGCCCTGCACTTCATCATGTTTTTTATCTCCGATAACAATAATACCATAGCCCTTTTCTTCCATATTGCAGGCAATTTGGTGGATTTCTTTGACCATAGGGCAGGTGGCATCGAAAATCTTATAACCTAATTTAAGTGCTGTGCGCAGTGTATTTAATGAGGTGCCATGTGCGCGGATAAGTAGCGTTCTGTTTTTACCGGGCAGTAGTTTTTTAATCTTTTTTATGCCGGATTTCCGTATCTGTCTTACCACATCTTCATTATGCACAATATCTCCCAGCATATAGACATTTTTGATTGAGGCCGCTGCCTTGGTAGCGATGTCAATCGCCCTTTTTACCCCAAAGCAAAAACCTGCAGTTTTAGCCAGATTTATTTTCATATATACTGCCCCTTTTAAGCAGAATACTCTTTTATTTTACGCCCTTATTCTACAGCTAAATAATCTTAAAAGCAAAGTCAAAGTTTTGTTTGAAAAATTGCGTTATCTACGATACAATATACTTACAGGTCAAACTGCAACTGCCCCCAAAGTTTTTAAGTACCATTTAAATAAAGATTAATGAGAAACAGGAACATAATTTTTATAATACCAGATGAAAGAAAAATTTATAAAGATTTCTATATTAAGACAAGTATCTTTCATCTCCCGTCTCTTGCCTTTGCTATTTTAGGAGTTATAGCTAAGGAAAATGGTTTTAACCCCGTTGTTTTAGACCTTACCCTTGAGGCCGAAGATGAGAATGTTCTACGAGAAAAACTTTCTGAATTAAAACCTGCTTATGTTGGAATTACCTGTACGAGCGCCTCCTATTTTCTGGCATCAGAGATAGCAAAATTTGTAAGAATAGAATTGCCTGATACAAAAATTTTAGTAGGAGGGCCGCATGTTAGCTCTACAGCCGAAGAGACCTTAAGGGACGGTTATTTCGATTACCTTTTTATGGGAGAAGCAGAAAAATCTTTTGCTAGTTTTCTTAAAGGGGTAAATCCTGAAAACATAGAGGGCCTGGCCTTTAAAAAAAGAAACAGCGATATCCACGTATTACCGAACCCCTCCTTTTTAGAAAACCTGGATGATCTGCCTTATCCTGACTACAGTCTTTACAATCTCTCAAAATACCGTCTTTCAAAGTTAACCTCAAGAAGAAATCCCGTTGTTTGGATTGAAACGAGCAGAGGTTGCCCCTTTAATTGTAAAATTTGTAATAAAGTAGTCCTGGGGCAGAATTTTAGACCAAAGTCCGTCCGGCGCGTACTAGATGAACTGGAGTATTTGGCAGGAATGGGAGTGAAAGAATTCCATATAGCAGATGACTGTTTTACCTTACAAATAGAGAGGGCTGAGGCTATCTGTGATGGCATAATAGATAGAGGTTTGGATATAACCTGGGCTTGTTCTAATGGGATAAGGGTAGACAGGGTTAATCAGGTGCTTTTGGAGAAGATGCGAAGGGCAGGTTGTTATCGAATTGCATTTGGTATTGAAAGTGGCAATCAAGGTGTTTTAAATAACCTGGGTAAAAATATTACCCTTGAACAGGTTATAAAGGCTGTGCAAATGGCTAAAAAGGCAGAGATGGAAGTGCACGGTTTTTTTATATTCGGCTTTCTGGATGATACTGAAGCCACAATGCAGGAAACCATTGAGTTGGCAAAAAGACTCCCCTTGGATGTGGCTAATGCCGCTCTCGCTATTCCTTTTCCCGGTTCACCTTTATATGCAGAATACAGCGCTTTAGGTCTCCTTTA
>Ga0315281_10009308_pt1 | contig 13631 bp, 12 predicted proteins | sample YL17G07_0_MG_FD_204540 | JGI IMG/M metagenome (GOLD analysis project Ga0315281, IMG submission 204540) | Sediment microbial communities from Yellowstone Lake, YNP, Wyoming, USA - YL17G07_0 | ecosystem: Environmental > Aquatic > Freshwater > Lake > Sediment | place: USA: Wyoming | collected...
CATAGTGCGCATGGCCGAAGAACTGGGTGCGGGCTCAGTCAAGTTCAACATGGTGCAGCCCACCGCCCGCGGCGAAAAGCTGCATGAAAACCAGGAGACCCTGAACATCGCCGACCTTATCAAGTTGGGGCGGCATGTGGAAGATGAACTGGCGCCTAATGCCAAGTTGAAGGTGATCATTGATTATCCACGGGCTTTTAGAACCCTCCATGGCATCGCCCGGGGGGATGGGTGCGGCGCCTGTGGGATCTTCGGCATCCTGGGCGTCATCGCCAGCGGACACTATGCGCTGTGCGGCATCGGCGAGCAGGTGCCGGATCTGGTCTTTGGCAAGGTCGGGAAGGACAGGCTAGAAGAGATATGGCGAGAAAACGCTGTCTTGAAAGCGCTGCGCGAGGGACTGCCCGAGCGGCTGGAAGGAGTCTGCGGCCGCTGCCTGATGAAGAGTAGCTGCCTGGGCCAGTGCGTTGCCCAGAATTACTATAGAAAGGGCAGCTTGTTAGCGCCAAACTGGTTCTGTGAACAGGCGGAAGAAGCGGGTCTCTTTCCTGCTTCACGTTTGGGAACAATACCCGCATAGTCTCCATTTATCACGATCGGCAATGCCGCTTCAGAATAGTAACGGGAATGTCCCCAGTGCAATGTTCTTCGCTGCTTATGTCGGCTCCAGTATGAATCCGACTCTGCGCAAGCCGGAGATCATGGAGATCATGCCTTATGACAACAGGCCCTTGCGCGTTGGCGATGTGGCATTTTTTCTGTCACCGGAGGAAGATCGGCTCGACGTACACCGCATTGTTCGTGTGACCCCCGCCGGTATATCCACACTTGGTGACAACAACATGCAGGAGGATACTTTTCTCTTACAACCAAAGAATGTTAAAGGCCGTGTTGTGGCCGCCTGGCGTGGCCAGAAGCGGCGGAAAATAGCGGGCGGGTTACAGGGCCGGTTGATAAGCCGCTGGCTTCACTGGCTACTCGTCCTTCGCCGTGGCGTGTCTCCTCTGCTGCGTCCCCTTTATCATGCCCTATCTCACCGGGGGTTGATCGCCCGGGTGTTGCCTGCTCCATTTAGGCCACGAGTCGTTGTCTTCCAAGTTCGAGGCCGGGATCAGTTTCAGCTTCTGCTGGGACAGCGTATTATTGGGCGATACGATGACCAGATGCATCAATGGCAGATCCAACGGCCATTTAAATTGTATGTGGATAGCAGAGCGCTTCCAGGGCAACAGGATAAGGACCGCTTGAACCAGCAAGTTTTGACTGAAGGGCAACGAATCATGAATTATCTACTGCTTCAGGAAGTGCAATATAACCTCGTTCTAGCTGATGGGACACATTGGGAAATTGCCGCCGGGAACGAGGAAGCCGTATCCATCGTTTCACAACTGGGATGCGCGATGCAGTTACGCGTGGCTACAGTCGCAAGCGAACCTCATCATCACGGCAATCTGTGCCGACTTATCGTCCGGGTTGACGCGCACACATCCGTGGCAGATTGGCATGTTCCGTTGGCATCAAAAAATGACGGCGTCGTTGTCAGCATTCTTAGGACATGTGATTTCTGGGGCGGCCCGTACATAAATCTTATGAGATTATCACTCGTCTTTGCTCGCCAAGCGCAGGTCCGCGGAGGAGTTCTCCTACACGGTGCGCTCGCTGAACGGGACGGCATGGGTGTAATCCTGGCTGCGCCGGGCGGAGCGGGAAAGACCACTGCCAGTAATCGACTCCCGGCCCCGTGGCGCTCGCTGTGCGACGATACCACGCTGGTGGTGCGGGATGCGCAAGGCAACTACTGGGCGCACCCCTGGCCCACCTGGAGCCGTTTCCTGGACGGGGAGCCGGGCGGCACGTGGGACGTGCAAAATGCTGTGCCTCTCAAGGGCATCTTCTTCCTGGCCCAGGCGGTTGAAGACCGGGTGGAACGATTAGGTCCCGGGCATGCGGTCAGCATGCTCGTGGAATGCGAGGAACAGGTCTCAACGTTAATGGCACGGGGTCTGTGTAAAGAAGAATTCCTCGTCATGTATCTGGAACGGTTTAATAGCCTTTGCTCCTTGGCAAAGGTCGTACCCGCACACGTGCTTCACATCAGTCTGACCGGCGCCTTCTGGCAAAAGATTGAGCAGGCGCTTGAAGGAGGCCGCTGTGAGGAAACGCAGAAAACGATCAGCAAGAATGAATCAGAATCAAAGCCGCAGAACGCTGGATGATTCCGTGCAATTATGCAAGAGCAGGCTGAATCGATAAAGCTGAAAATAAAACGCGCCCTGCAGCTTGGTCGCGCCGTACGTTTTGTCTGGCAGAGCGCTAAAGGCCCGACAATAGCGAACGGGGTTCTCATTGTGGTCCAAGGGGTATTGCCGTTACTCCCGCTTTATCTCATGAAGCTCATGGTGGACGCCGTGACCGCAGGGCTGGCGGCACCTGACAAAGGGGCCGCTTTTAGACATGTGCTGTTGCTCGTTGGCTTGATGGGTGCAGCGACCCTGCTTGCTTTCTTGATTCGCTTGATAGCGGGACTGATCAGCGAATGGCAGGCTTTCATTGTCACGGATCACATGAACGACGTCCTCCTCGCCAAGTCCGTTGAGGTCGATCTGGAGTATTACGAAAGTGCGCGATACTACGACACCCTTCATCGCGCCCAACGCGAGGCCCCCTCTCGCCCCATCAGTATCGTGAATGGTTTGGCCCAGATTGGTCAGAACGGAATCTCGCTGCTGGCCATAGCAGGACTGCTCGTGTCATTTCATTGGATCATCGCGGCAATCCTATTCACGGCCGTCATTTCCGGGACCGCCGTGCGATTACGAAATACCGGCAAGATGTATCGCTGGCAACGTGAGCAGACATCCACGGAACGGCAAGCCGGATACCTCAATTGGATGCTCACCGACAGCAGCCACGCCAAGGAAATCCGCCTGTTTAACCTTGGACCTCTGTTCATCCGCCAGTTTCGCGATATCCGCCGGAAACTCCGCAAGGGAAGGCTGGCCATCATGCGCCGGCGTTACATCGCTGATTTTGCGGCTCAGGCCTTGGCCACCGCGGCCATTTACGGCTCGTATGCTTATGTTGCTTATCAGGCGGTGTGGGGGAAGATCACGTATGGCGATCTGGTGATGTATTATCAGGCCTTTCAGCGCGTCCAGGGATCTCTTCAGGGGATATTGGGCAGTCTGGCAGGACTGGTTGAAGACAACCTGTTCCTTTCCAATCTCTACGAGTTCCTTGATCTGAAACGTAAAGTCATCGAACCGGTTCAGGCCAGACCCGTGCCTCAGCCGATGCAGCGCGGTATCGTGCTCGACCATGTGAGTTTTCAGTATCCCTCAGGCACCAGAAAGGTTTTCGAGGATATTTCCCTCACCATCCGGCCGGGAGAAGTGGTGGCTTTGGTGGGTGAGAATGGCTCGGGTAAGACGACTTTGATCAAGTTGTTGTGTCGATTGTACGATCCGACGGGCGGGAGCATTACCATCGACGGTGTAGATCTACGCCAGTTTGAAACAAAAGCGTTAAGACACGAAATCGCTATCATTTTTCAGGACTATGCACACTACCATCTGACGGCCCGAGAGAACATCTGGTTTGGGAATACCGGCCTTCCGCCCGACCATGAACGTGTCATCGCCGCTGCGCGCCGCTCGGGGGCTGACGACGTCATCAGCGCGTTGCCTCATGGCTATGATACGATTCTGGGAAAGTGGTTCGAGGACGGGGAAGAACTGAGCATTGGCGAGTGGCAGAAAGTAGCCCTGGCCCGCGCCTTCATGCGCGATGCACAGATCATCGTCCTTGACGAACCGACAAGCTCTATGGACGCCAAGGCGGAATATGAGGTCTTCCAGAGTTTTCGCCAACTGGTGTCCGGTCAAACAGCCATCCTGATCAGTCATCGCTTTTCCACCGTCCGGATGGCTGACCGCATTTATGTGCTGAAGCATGGAAGCATCATCGAAGGCGGCACCCACGAAGAATTAATAAACCGCCAGGGTGTTTACGCTGACCTCTTTGAGAAGCAAGCCCGGTCCTATCGTTAGTCGAAAGAATTAGAGGACTGATCATGAAAAAAAGAGAAGCGGGCAGACTTTTATGCGATATTCTTTCAGGTAGAAAAATACCAGAAGCCAGGCTGGAAAAATTATCGCCGGCTGATGGGGAGAGTCTAGTAGATTGGGCGCTGCGTTTTAAAGTGGGGGGGTTGTTCTATCGGGAAATAAAGTCCCGTAACTTTCCGACTGAGCTTATCCCGGTTGATGCCAGAAACAGACTCAGGGAAGCATACCGCCATTTTGCGACTATGAACACGAGTCTTTTTTTTGATGCCTTAAAAGTTCTTAAGTCTCTGGCCGACAATCAAGTGCCGGTCATTGCGCTCAAAGGTCTTTCGCTGGCAAAAAACATCTATGGTGATATTGCTTTAAGACCAATGTCCGATATGGATCTTTTAGTGAAAGAAGAAGATCTGGTCAGGACCGGCCGGATACTGCTGACTCTTGGCTATAAGCAGTCTTTTCCTTCCTGGGAGAGCACGTTAAAGATTTACCATAATTTGCCGCCTTTTATGAATAAAAGCGGGGCGATAATAGAACTTCACTGGAATATAGTGACTCCGGATAGCCCCATTAAAGTAGATCTTGACGGGTTGTGGGAGAGAGCGTGTCTTATCAAAGTCGATAATGTAGAGGTCCGGGCTTTTTCTCCGGAGGATTTATTTTTACATTTGTGTATCCATGCTTGTTTTCATCTGCAGACCGGATTAGACTTGATTCCTTTATGTGATATGGCCGGATTGATAAAAACATCCGCAGATAAAATCGACTGGCAAATAGTAATTGAGAGGGCCACCCGGTGGGGCGGCCAAAAGTGTGTTTACCTGATGTTGCTTCTGGTCCGGGAATTGCTGGGAGCGGCGCCGCCGGATAAAATAATGTCAGAAATAAAACCCGATGATTACCAGCCTGTTTTTTTTGATGAAGCCCTGGAACAGATTTTTGATGTAAACCCGTCAAGTCAGCTAACTGTAATAAGAATCGGCCAACTTTCAAAAATAAAAAAAGTTAAAGGGATTAAAGGTAAAGTTTTGGCTCTTTTAAAAAAAGCTTTTCCGTCAAGGGAGAATCTGGCCCGCATGTATCCGGTGTCGGTTTCTTCCCCGAAGATATATCTGTGTTATTTATTTCGCCTGCGCCGCCTAATTGTCTACTATACTATTGTGCTTCTTCGGTTATTCCGCCGTGATCAATCGGTTATAAAAGCGGTCCATCAGGCGCATCGGGTGAGCGCGGTTTCTGATTGGATGTTTTCATAATGATCTGTGCGCAGAAAATAAATCTTAAAAATGGGGATCAATATCAAAACGCATGGAGGCGAACCGTCGGGAAATCCCGTGACCGTGAAAAATTTCGCCATTTCCCAGTGAAGCCTCCTTTTTACCGACCTTACAGCGTTTTATTAAAGGGGACGATCATGAAGGACAATTTTTCCTTAAAAATTATGGCCGTTTGTTTATCAACCATCGGCCTTTTCCATGCTTATGCCTGTAAAAAGGAAAACGCCCCTCTTTGAAAAATTTAGTTGAAATCTGGCGGAATTCGATTATGATTTATCCTTGAGATTTAAATAGAGGCGAAAATGAAACACGCGGAACAATACGAGGAGATCAGCATCTTCGATTATCTGAACATCATCTGGAAAAGAAGATGGTTCATCCTCATCCCGGCGCTCGTTCTGGCCGCCGCGGCCGGCATCCTTGGTTTTCTAAAAACCCCCGTATGGGAAGTCGACGCCATCATCCAACCGGGCATTTTTTTGGTTCAGGATAATACCGGCCAAAATAGAGAAACCCCCGTCTCGGAGCCGTTCCGAACGGCCGTCCAGATCAGTCAGAAATCCTTGAATAGTGTCATCGCCTCGGAATTAAATCTGGACAGACGAAGATTTCCCGTCCTCTTCGCTGAAAATCTCAAGAACACATGGTTCATACGGACCTGGCTGAGAGTGACTGATATCGATCAGGGCACAAAGATTCTGATCTCTCTTCTCCAACATCTGAAGGTCGAATTCGACCGAAAAGTAGACATGGAAGTGAAAAGGCTCGAAACTCAGATTTTCGAACAAGAAAACACAATCAAAGACAAGCGGGCTGAAATCGTACTTTTAGAGATCCAAAAGACAAAATCGCTCGCGCAAATCGCGATGGAAGAAGCCAAACTCAAGATTTCCGAAGAACGCGTCCGAAACATCTCCGTGGAAATGACGTCCGCTAAAACGAGGACGGATGTTCTGGAAGAGCAACTGAAAAAAGCTATCGAGGTCCAACTGAAGGGAAACGACGCGATCTCCATCGGGCTCCTTCTCTATTCCAGCCAAGTCCAGAGCAATCTCCAATATTACAACTTGCTGGATGAAAAATTGAACACGGAAAAGGTTCTCCAGGAAAATTCTCGTTTAAACATCAAATCGAAGACCGAAGACAGCAAGGAAAACGATGCTCATATCGGCATATTAAAGAACGAGATCGATAACATCAGCAATGCGATCAAACTCATCTTGGAACGAAAAGCCCGCATCAGATACGCAGAAGTCATCAAAGACCCATTGGTCTCGGACCGCCCAGTGGCCCCGAGAAAAGCGATGTATATCCTTTGGGGAGGCCTGATTGGCTTAGCCGTCTTCAGCCTAGCGGCTTTATTCCTCGAGCGCCGCGATCAATATCGATCCCGATCCTAAGCTCCTGAAGCCGGAAGACCTCCTTCGCGTTCGCCTTCGCAATCAGTTATTGGCCGGGGCAGACCGCTCAAAGGAAGGCCGAGAGCGTTGAGCTTCTTCGTCAGCTCATAACCGTCGATCGGAATCCTTCCGACCTTCGTCCAGTCGCCTTCGGGCAGGAACGTCGCTTGGGCGAACGACCAACAATCTTCAGGTTTCCCCGTCAATTCGTTCTCGTGGAAGAGATGGACCGTGAAAAAGCAGATATCAACGGAATTCAGTATTTGCAACTAAAGAAGGAAGCTACTCAACGGGCCGGCTAATCTGTCGATCAAAAAAACGAATAGCTTATTGAAAAAGAAATGACTCGGTTTTTATCTTTATCGATCCTGAAAATTTTTGAATAGCTAATCCCATAGCGGAAGTCGATAAATATCTTTCCCGTTTGAACGTCAAAATCGATTCCGCCGCCGAAAAGCAGACTGAAATCCGTTTCGTTCAAGTCCTGAATATCGTCCTCTTGGATCACTTCACCTGACTTGGTCGATCGCGTTCCAATCAATTTGATACTCCAACAAGGTCCCCAATAAAGATTGGGCCGAACGGGAGATTTTGAAAGCGAAGGAAGATAAAACTTCCAAAGAACCGGGATGTCTAAATACGTAATATTGGCGGTCACTTCGGTGTCCTTCCCTTCGAAGAGGCCCTGCCAAATGGCCCCTTTCTCGGAAATGAGGAATTCCGGTTGAATGGCCAATAACTCATTAATCGTGAACGTGATGAATCCCCCGGCAATAAGTCCTGTTTTGACGTTCCATTTCTCGGCGGGTTCGGGAAACAAAATATTCGCGATATTTAAGCCGCCTTTAATCCCGATACCGGAGATCCGTTGGGCATGAATTTGCAAGGGAACAAGGAGCGTTATAAAGAGAGGGGCGAAGATGGGGGGCGCGACTTTCCTGAGCTTTTTCAAAAGTTCTCGAAACATGAACTCGTTGCAAAAAAGATATAATTTATCTATTTATTATTATATCAGAACTGTGATAGTTTTTCATTTGGGTGCATAAAACCTATATAAAGAATGGATTCATGGTTTATAATGATTGATAAATAGGACGGGAGAGAGGAGGCCCTGTAGATCGTGAAAAAAATCTTGGTTGTGTTGCTCGTGATTTTCACCTTGGCCTCGGCCTCTTTAGCGGCTTCTGGAATTACCGGAAAAGGGGTCAAACTTGGGATCAATTTCTCCGGAATCGCCGGAAGCGACGTCATCAGTGATGAATGGAAGCGAAAAGGAGGAATCGCGGCTGGCGGATTTCTGGTTTTTGGAATCAGCGAATCGTTCGCCATACAACCCGAAATTCTTATTTCCCAAAAAGGCGCAAAATATGAGAGTATCAATAACGGCGAAGTCCTTAAGGCTTGGTCCAACCTGACTTATTTAGAAATTCCCATTCTGGCGAACTTTTATATCCCCATGAACAGCCGGACAAAGTTTCATCCTTGTCTTTTTACCGGCCCTTTTCTTGGCTTGAAAATAAGAGGGAAAACGAGGACCGAATGGCGGGGCGAGATTACGGAAGGTGAAATTGAAGATTCGAGAGCTCTGGATTTCGGGCTCATTTTCGGAGCCGGCACGAGCTTTACCTTAGGCCCAGGCAAGATAACGGTCGATATCCGTTACAGTTGGAGCCTGACTTCTATTTTGAAAAACCGAGAAGTGAAAAACAACGTCCTTTCGATCCTCTTCGGTTATTCGTTCAATTGAGGATGAGGGGGACACGATCCCGAATTCCGGAGAATTTGGGTCATGTCCCCGAATTGGGCGGCCGTCTGCAAATTCGCGACCAGGAGAGATAATGTCATTCAGACGCACAATATTGAACGAGATCCTTTGCTTCGCTCAGGATGACAGAATAAAAATCAATCCGGGGTCAGACCAACTGGTGATTGAATGGGATTCTTCGCTGCGCTCAGAATGACACGGGGGTGATTTTACCCTTTGTCGTTTTCCCCCTCGAGCGCCTTCAATAATTCCTCGGGCGAGCAGACGGCCGTGCCGATCTTTCCCACGACGACGCCCGCAGCGGCGTTGGCCATGGCCGCCGCTTCCTGGATCGTCGCGCCCGCCAGAAGCCCCAGGGCCGCTGTCGCGATCACGGTATCGCCCGCGCCCGTGACGTCGAAAACCTCCCGGGCGATGGTCGGAATGTGAATGGGCTTTTTTCCCTTCTCGAAGATGGACATGCCCTGTTCGCCGCGCTTGATGATCAAGTAGCGGCTCGCCGCCCGGGCCAGGATTTCCCGCCCCGCGCGCTCGATGTCCGCGTCCGAATGGCAGGCGTGATGGACGATCCGCTCGGCCTCTTGATGGTTGGGTGAGAGGAAGGTTACGGGAGAATAGAGTGCGAAATTCTCCACCTTGGGGTCGACGAACACCGGGATCTGCCGCTTTTTGGCGAAAGGCAGCACGCGTTCCATCAGCGTCCGCGTCACGATGCCCTTGTTGTAATCCGAGATGACGATCCCTTCGTATTTTTCTTTCTCGATGAAACCGGCGATCTTCTCTTCGATCTCGGACGCGACGGGCTTCTTTTTCTCCTGGTCCACCCGGACGACCTGCTGGTGGTGGGCGATGATGCGCATCTTGACCGTCGTTGGCCGTTCCGCATCGATGAATATTCCGCGGCTTTCGCCGACGTAGCGCTTGATCCAGGCTCCTTCATCGTCATCGCCCACGACGCCCACGAGGATCGGCGACGCACCCAGGGACCCGAGGTTTTGGCTGACGTTGCCGGAGCCGCCAAGGCAGGAGGTGCTCTTGCGGACCTCCACGACGGGCACCGGCGCTTCGGGCGAAATGCGGGAGACATCGCCCCAGATATACCGGTCGAGCATCAGGTCGCCGAGGACGAGCACCCGCCGGCCTTTGAATTTCCTGATGAGACGTTGAGTTTTTTGGATATCCAAAGAAAGCGCGGTCATGGGTTTTCCCTTCCAAAATATATCGGATTGGACAGGATCCACGGAACGCCGGGGGCGAGCGGCGTCCGCTCACGGAGATAGACTTCGGCGCGATAGACGCCTGGTCCGCTGAGAGGGAGCGTCACCTCGTTTTCGCGCGTCCGGTGGATCATTTTGCCGTCATGAATGATAACTGTTTCGTGGCCGAAAGAAAAGGGCGCGATGGCGCGAAGCGAGTCGCCCTCGAGCCAAAAGCGGAAGCCGCGCGCGTCAGCGGCCGCGTCCACCGCGCTGTAAAAGCTGCCGCGGCGGAGTGAATCGAAGACCTGCCGCCGGGCCGTCTCAAAATCCGCGGACCGCGGTTTGTCGAGCAGGACATGCAGATGAAAGACCGGAAAGATGGCGCCGTAGAGCAGGTGGGCATCGGCGCTGAAAAAGCCGAGGGCCGGCCGCCGGCTCAACAACTGGTCCCACTTGCGCAGAGCCTGCTCCGGCGGGTCGATCATCTTCAGCAGGGCGAATCCCGGTTTGATGAGAAGCGCGGGAAGATAGGACAGGGAACGGACCGGATGGCGTTTCAGCATGCTGTCCGCGTCGATGATCTCAATGCCGGCGTATTCGAAGAGATCGCCCCACGACCAGCGGACTTTGGAATAGGGGTGGGCGATGATCGCGAAGCCGCCGAGGGCCACGATCTCCCGGACAGCGACTTCGGCGTCCTGGGAGAACGCCGTGGAGTTTTTGGGGCGGTCGAATCCCAGGGCGACCATATGTCCGCGGTTCGTGGAGAGCTCGGAACCGGCCAGAACGAGCAGGCCATGGTTCCATCCCTGGGCGTCGAGCGACGCGTAGTTCGGCTTGCCGTGATCGGTGAGGATGATGAAGTCCAGCCCGGCGCCGGCGGCCGTTTCCGCGATCTTGTCCACGGTCTTCCAGCCGTCCGAATAGCGCGAATGGATGTGATAGACGCCCGAGAATTCGTAAAGAGGAGGAGCGGTCAAGGCTGCCTGCGCTGTTGTTGAGATGGGGGATTCGTATCGCTTGAATCGAGCGATCTGCCAGCCCAGCCAGAGGACATAAAGTCCAAAAGCGGCCAGGACAGTGCGCCCGAGGATCTTTTTAATTCTCATTTATTGTCCCTGAAGGATTTCATTGCGAGGCGTTTTGCGCCGCGGCCGCCTCGCCATTTTTAAGCCGCTCCAAGGCGAACGGAATGGTGATGATGAACAATAAAAGCGTTGAGACCTCTGAATCGCCGAAGTTATACTCGAAAAATCCGGCGGCGATGAAAGCCGCCAGCGCCGCGAGCGCGCCGGCCGCCGGAGCCGAAAGCCCCTTCGCCCTTTTCTTCACCAGCCTGGCCAACGAGACAAATGCCGTCACAACAAAAGTCAGCCAGGCGAGAAGGGTCGCGATCCCCCGTTCGGCCGCGATCTGAATGATGTTATTGTGGAGATGGACGTTCCGCTTATAACTCTCCTCGAGGCCGTACTTCGGGTTTTGAAAGACCATGTCCACGGTGTCCGGCCCCGTCCCGAGCCAAGGAAAATCTTTGATGATCTTGATCCCGGCGCGGATATATTCGACGCGGGCCATGTTGGAGAATTCGCGGAGGCTGAAAATGCTCAGGGCCCGGTCTTTGACCGGTTTCGGGCTGACGAAGAAGACGAGCCCGGCAAGGACGGGAACGAGGATGAGCGTTTTCGGCTTCCAGAGGAGAAGGCTGACGCACAGAGCCACGGCCAGACCGATCCATCCGCTCCGCGTCAGCGTCAGGATCAGGGCGATCGAGGAGAGGACGAGCCCGGCGGCCCAAAAAAGCCGCTGGCGGCCCCGGCCCAAGAAAATAAATCCCATGGCGACCGCCCCGAACAGGATAAGAAGCCCGGCCTGGGTCATGTAATGGCCCATGAATCCCTTGACCCGCTGGCCAGGATTGGCCTTAAAAATAAAATAGGCGATGGAATAGGCGGTGTTGATGAGGCCCGAGCCGAGAAGGGCGACGAACATATCATCCTTGCGCGTAAAGGCGGTGAAGACGATGAGGATGAGGACATAGAGAAGGAGCTCCCGCGAATCCTTGAAGCTTATTTCCGTGTTCACCGAATAGATCGAGGAAACGAGGGACAGCCAGGCGTAGACGAGGAGAGGCCAGAAGAATGAAGGAAAAGCGAGCCGGCGCTTTTTCTGGAGGAGAAGGAGGAGCCAGGATAAGAGAGCGAGGGTCAAAAAGATCTGGACGATTGAGATCGAGATCTGGGAGAACAGGAGACAGATTGCGAGGGAGAAAAGAAGCGAGATTTCCCAAGGGGTCTTGCCGGTCGTGAGCTTATGGAAATATTCTCTCATGACCCGCCTATTATATCATTTTATGTCTTTGCGAATAAAAGGAGCTTTTTCATGGAAACCGTTGCAGGATACCCCGCGGCTTGCCGCGAGGTTGTTTACTTTAATTCCAGAAAATGAGACGCTTCCTTTTCGTTTTATTCTCCCCCCTTTTTAAAGAGAAGAGGAGGGATCATAGATACGGCCGGCAGGCGGCGAAAACCTCTTCGGGCGTGATCGTGAGCAGGCACCGGAAATCGTTCGTGACGCACTCCCGCTGCTTGCACGGCCGGCAAGGGACATCTTTTTCGAGGATCATGGTCCGGCTCCCTTTCGTCCGCCATGGGGCGAAAATCGAGGGCAAGGTCGGGCCGAAATAGGCCACGATCGGCGTTGCCGTGGACGCGGCGATGTGCATAGGGCCGCTGTCCGGTCCGACGAAAAGCGCGGCGCGCGCGATCAATTCTTTGATCTCGATGAGGTTCAGCCGGCCGGCGAGCGGGATGGCGATATTCTTCGTTGTGGTGAGGAGCTCGGCCTCGGCCCGCTGATCGCCTTCCCCTCCGATGAGGGCAACTTTCACGGCCGGGATTTGGCCGAGACGCTTTATCAGCGCCGCGATATGGGGCAATCCCCAATCCCGGAACCGGTTTCCGGCGCCAATGTGAAGAACGACGACCTTCGCCTCTTCGGCGCCGCCCGCTCCGGCTTTCCCCAGAATAGCCTGGACGTGCTCGATTTCGTCCGCATCCGGCTCGGGGAGAAAGAGAGGCGGGATATCGGTCTCGTCAAACGCGGCCCCGAGGGCCCGGACGAGATTGGCGTGATTCTGAACGCTGTGGATAAGGCCGTTCGGTCCTTGCCGCGAGACCCGGATGTCGTAGAGAAAGCTTTTATTCTTGAGCGTGTAACCGACCTTGAGCCTTGCCCCGCTCCAGAACGTGATCCAGGACGCGCGCGGCCCGCCGTGAAAATCCAGGAGAACATCATACTTTTCTTTCCGGACCTCACCGATGAGCCGGACGAAGTCTTTGAGCTTTTGCTTCGGCGGCGTCGTGATGACCCGGTCGAGGTGGGGGTTCCCTTCGACGAGCCTTCGATACGGCTCTTCGACAAGATACGTCAGGGACGTCTCGGGGAAATGCTTTTTAAGGAGCGCCACGGCGGGCGTCGTCATCACGACGTCGCCGATCCGGCGTAGCCGGATGAGCAGGATTTTGGACGGGGTCAATTTTTCGTCGGGCGGTCGGGCTCGATCGTGGCCTCTTCGATTAGCATGACCGGGATGTCATCCTTGATCTGATAGACGCGGTGGCATTTCACGCATTTCAGCCCTTTCTCATCCGCCGTGAGCTTCACGTCCGCCTTGCACTGGGGACAGGCCAGGATGTCGAGAAGTTGGGGATCAAGTGCCATGTCGGCTCTCCTGTTTGATTTTGTTGGCAATAAAAATAATTCGGAAATAGGATATCCTAGAATGTCCCGAGCGTCAACCCAAATGCCAACCTGTTACGCCAACGTGATAATTTCCTAAATGGGCAACGTGAATATTTCCGGTTATTTGGGCTAAGGTACTCCTTCGGACGGAAGGAGGACCGGTCTTGTGAGAAAGGATCTAATCA
>Ga0315281_10009309_pt1 | contig 13630 bp, 13 predicted proteins | sample YL17G07_0_MG_FD_204540 | JGI IMG/M metagenome (GOLD analysis project Ga0315281, IMG submission 204540) | Sediment microbial communities from Yellowstone Lake, YNP, Wyoming, USA - YL17G07_0 | ecosystem: Environmental > Aquatic > Freshwater > Lake > Sediment | place: USA: Wyoming | collected...
CCATCCACGGCATGTTGAAATACGACAAGCCCTTCGACAACGCCCGCTTTTACGCTATTCCAGCATGAGCCGGAAAGTACAAAAATTACAGAAAAAATGCTTGACCTCGAACAGAGTATCTACAAAACCACTGCTAATCAAGGTTGCAATATCATGCTGATTTTTGAACGCTCCCATCCCGGTCGCCGCAACGCGGCACAAGCACCCGACCACGCCGCAACAGCCAGCGGCATCCCCGAAACATTGCTGCGCAAAGAACCCCCGCTATTACCGGAAGCCTCGGAAATGGATGTGGTGCGCCACTACACCAGGCTGTCGCAAAAGAATTTCTCCATCGACACGCACTTCTATCCGCTCGGCTCCTGCACCATGAAATACAACCCGCGCGCCTGCAACACGCTGGCGATGCTGCCGCAGTTTCTCGCGCGCCACCCGCTGGCGCCGGATAGCACGGGACAAGGCGTGTTGGCGTGCCTGTATGACCTGCAAGAAATATTGAAAGACATCACCGGCATGACTGGCGTCAGCCTGATGCCGATGGCGGGTGCGCAAGGCGAATTTGCCGGCATCGCGATGATCCGCGCTTACCATGATGCGCGCGGCGATACGGCGCGCACCGAGATCATCGTGCCGGATGCGGCGCACGGCACCAACCCGGCGACCGCCGTGATGTGTGGCTACATGGTGAAGGAGATCCCGACGGATGCGAATGGCGATGTGGATATGGAAGCGTTGCGCGCCGCCACCGGCCCGCAAACCGCCGGGCTAATGCTGACCAATCCATCCACGCTGGGTGTGTTCGAGAAGCGCATAACGGACATCCAGAAAATCGTTCACGACGCAGGCGGTCTGCTGCATTACGACGGCGCGAACCTCAATGCGATCCTGGGCAAGGTCAAGCCCGGCGACATGGGCTTCGACGTGATCCACATGAACCTGCACAAGACCTTTTCCACCCCACACGGCGGCGGCGGGCCTGGCGCAGGGGCGGTGGGCGTGGCGCAACGGCTGATGCCGTTCCTGCCGTTGCCGGTGGTTGAAAGACTCCCCTCTCCCCTCGCGGGAGAGGGTGCCCGAAGGGTGGGAGAGGGGGCGAGCGGCGAAGCAGTGAGTTACCGCTACCTCACCGAAAAAGATTTACCGCAATCCATCGGCCACCTGTCCGCCTTCAGCGGCAACATCGGCGTGCTGTTGCGCGCGTACGTGTACGCGCGCATGCTGGGCGCGGAAGGCATGCACCGCGTCGCCGAATTCGCCACGCTGAACGCCAACTACCTGATGGCGGAACTGCACAAGGCGGGCTTCACCGTCGCCTTCCCGCAACGCCGCGCCAGCCACGAATTCATCGTTTCGATGAAACCGCTCAAGGATGCCACCGGCATCTCCGCGATGGATGTGGCGAAACGCCTGCTGGACAAGGGCTATCACCCACCCACCACCTATTTCCCGATGCTGGTGCCGGAATGCCTGCTGATCGAACCGACCGAAACAGAGTCGAAAGAAACGTTGGACGGCTTCGTTGCCGCGCTGAAGGAAATCCGCGATGAAGCATACGCCACGCCGGAGCTGGTGAAGGGCGCGCCGCACACCATGCCGGTGCGCCGTCTGGATAACGTGAAAGCGGCGCGTGAACTCGACCTGACTTGGAAGCCGGCAACAAGCACCCACGCGGCCTGAAGCATATCTGGCACGCAACCCTGACCGCACTGGCAGGGCTGCGCGCCGCGTGGCGGTGCTGTTGAGCATCTTGAATGCGATGGTGATGTGGTGGCCGGTTATTCCATTTCAAAGATACAACAATCCGTAGGTCGGGCTGCGCCCGACAGCTTGATCCGGCGGGCGAAGCCCGCCCTACGAAAATGCACTTTTAATTTAGAATTGGAATTACGTTGTACCTATTGCAGCAAACTGGACGCGATGCAGTTGTGCGTACACGCCGCCCTTTTCCAGCAGTTCACGGTGTGTGCCGATTTCCACAATCCTGCCTTTCTGCAACACAACAATGCGGTCGGCTTTTTCAATGGTGGACAGGCGGTGCGCGATGACCAGCGTGGTGCGGCCCTGCATCAGGGTTTCCAGCGCGGCCTGGACGTGGCGTTCGGATTCGCTGTCCAGCGCGGAGGTGGCTTCGTCGAGGATGAGTATCGGCGCGTTCTTCAGGATGGCGCGCGCGATGGCGATGCGCTGGCGCTGGCCGCCGGAGAGGCGCACGCCTTTTTCCCCCACCAGCGTTTGCAAGCCCTGCGGCATGTCGCGGATGAATTCCATCGCATGCGCGGCCTGCGCGGCAGCAATGATCTCCGCTTCGGGCACTACACGCAACTGGCCGTAGGCAATGTTGGCGGCGACGCTATCGTTGAACAGCACCACTTCCTGGCTCACCAGCGCAATGTTGGCGCGCAGGCTGGCCAGCGTAAGATCGGCCAAATCATGATCATCCAGCGTGATGCGCCCGCCGCTGGGCAAATAGAAGCGCGGCACAAGATTCGCCAGCGTGCTCTTGCCGCTGCCGGAGGCGCCGACCAGCGCTACCGTTTGGCCCGCCGGAATTTCCAGGCAGATGTCGTGCAATGCCATCCTGCCATCCTGCTGGTAGGACAGGCTCACGTGCTCGAATCCTATTCTGCCATTGGCGCGGCCTATTGCTGTTTTTCCGGCATCAACTTCGCTTTGCGTATCGAGCAATTCGAATACGCTTTCCGCTGCCGCCAGTCCGCGCTGCAAAAATTCGCTGACGCTGGTGAGCCGTTTTAACGGCGCAGTCAGCATCAGCATAGCCGCGATGAAGGAAAGGAAGCCGCCCACCGTGGTCTCGTCGCTGCGCGACTGCACGGTGGCGATGTAAATAATAACGGACAGCGCCACTGCCGCCACCATCTGCACGATGGGCACGTTGGCCGCCGATGCCAGGGCCTGTTTCATGGTGTGGCGGCGCACCCAGTTGGCCTGCTCGCTGAAGCGGTCGCCCTCGTATTGCTGCCCGCCGAACAGTTTGACCACCTTGTGTGCGGTGACGCTTTCTTCAATCACCTGCGTGATGTCGCCCATCGCGCGTTGCGAATCGCGGCTGGCGGTGCGCAGGCGGCTGTTGAGGGTGCGGATGATGAGGGCGATGACGGGCACCATCACCAGGCTGAGCAGCGTGAGTTGCCAGTTGAGATAGAAAAGCCAGCCGAGCAGCCCGGCGATGATGATGGAATCGCGGATGGAAATCGTCACTACGCTGGTGGCGGCAGCGGTCACCTGCGTCACGTCGAAGGTCAGTTTCGAGATCAGGTTGCCGGTAGCATGATCGTCATAAAAGCGCGCCGGCAGTGACAGCAGCTTGCGAAACATCTCGTCGCGCAAATCCATCACCACCTTGTTGCCGACCCAGCCGATAGCGTAAGTTCCGACAAAAGAGGCCACGCCGCGCACGAAAAAAATCACCAGGATAAACAGCGGCGCCAGCCGGATGACCGTATCATCCTTGTGCACGAAAGTGCCGTCCAGCATGGGCTTCAGCAAGGCGGGCAACAGCGGCTCGGTGGCCGCAGCCACCACCATGCCGAGGATGGATACCGCAAAGGCGCGCCAGTAACGTTTAACGTAACCGAGCAGGCGCAGGTAAAGCTGGGAACTGGTCATGTTCATGGCGCGCACTTTAACAGAAAGTCCACAACCTCCTGAATACTCATGTTCCGAATACTCAAGAACAGGCTCGTGTATCCATCAACACCCACAAAATAAGCGCCACCGTTTCCAGCAACTCAAGCAGCGCGCCCGCCGTATCGCCGGTGGTGCCGCCGAGACGCGCCATCATCATGCGCCGCAGCAGCCAGAACACGGCGAGACATCCCAGCACCAGCCCGACCCCGCGCATCTCCAGCACGGCCAGTACGCCCAGCAGGGTGACCAGCAATATCACGGTCACAGTGCGGCGCGGCGCATGTTGGGCAAGCGCCGCACCCAGCCCGCCGGGGCGCACGTAAGGGGTAGTGAGGAACAGCAGCGGCATGGCAGTGCGCGCCAGCAGCGGCGGCCACAACAATGCCCAGCCATTGCCGCATTGCACCAGGCTGACCAGCGCGGCGAATTTCAGCAGCAATACCAGCATCACGGCGACCACCGCAGCGGGGCCTGCATACGGGTCTTTCATGATTGCCAGGGTGCGTTCGCGATTGCCGATGCCGCCCAGCCACGCATCCACGCTATCGGCCAAACCATCCAGATGCAACGCGCCGGTCATTACCACCCATGCTGCCAGCAACAGGGCGGCATGCAGCAACACCGGCACACCATGCAGCATGGCGTGCAGCCCGGCCAGCAATGCGCCCAGCAGCAAACCCACCAGCGGGTAATACAGCAACGATGCGCCAACTTCGCGTTCGCCATAAGTCTGTTTGAGCCTGACCGGAATTTGCGTGAGGAACTGGATCGCGAGCAGCAAGGGGTAAAAAAGTTTCATGCCGAGACCTGCATAGTTTGCTGCGGCTCCTGCTCTACGCGGATCGAATGCAGCGCAGCGTGCGGCACCGACAGGTTGAGCAGCTCGGTCAAGGGGCGTTGTTGCAGGTGGCACAGAATGATGCGCATCACTCCGCCGTGCGTAACCAGCAGCACGCGCTGACCGGGATAATGTGTTGGCAACTCTTGCCAGGCCGCGAGCACGCGCGCCTGGAATGACAGCAACGGTTCCGCCTGCGGCGGCGGGCAGGCAATCGGATCGCGCCAGAAATTTTCCAGTGCGCTGGCATCGGCAGCGGCAATTTCCGCCGCACCGCGCCCATCCCATGCGCCGAAATCCATCTCCTGAAAACGCGCGTCATAATGCAGCGGCAAGCCGTACTGTTGCGCGTAATCTTTTGCGAATGCCGCGCAACGTACCAACGGCGAACTCAACACCGCGTGGTAGTGCGGCGCGTTCAGCAAAGCCTCTGCCATATGCCTGAAGCCGAGCTCGCTCAGCGGCGCATCGCTGCGCCCCAGATAGACGCTGCCTGCCAACGTTTCACCGTGGCGCAGTAGGTCGATGTGAGTACGGCCAGACATCACAGCTTCTCCGACACGCCCGCTTCGGCAAACGTCGCCATGTCGTTGTGCAATGCACAGGCAAGCTGCAACAGCGGCACGGCTACCGCCGCGCCACTGCCCTCGCCCAGGCGCATGCCCAGCTGCAGCAGCGGCTCGGCCTGCAACGCATCCAGCATAAGGATATGCCCGGGTTCAGCCGAGCGATGCGCATACATCAGCCAGTCCGCCACGCCGGGCTGGATACGCACGGCGAGCAGGGCGGCGGCAGTTGCGATGTAGCCATCCACCAGCACCGGGATGCCGCGCTGTGCGCAGCCGATGAAAGCGCCGGTCAGGGCTGCGATTTCAAAGCCGCCGAGGCGGCGCAACACTTCCAGCGGGTCGCTCAGATGCGCCGCATGCAATGCGAGTGCGCGTGCAACCACTGCCGCCTTGTGCTGCACCCCTGCCTGATCAAGCCCGGTGCCGGGGCCGGCAAGTTGTTGCGGCACCCGATTGAGCATGGCGCAGGCCAAGGCGGCTGCGGCAGTGCTATTGGCGATGCCCATTTCGCCGCCGATGAAGATTGTTGCACCTATTTTTGCGGCACGCGCGGCGCTTTCGTTGCCGATCTGTAGCGCATCCGCCAATTGGCTTTCCGTCATCGCGGCTTCTTGCGCGAAGTTGGCCGTCCCTTTGCCCAGATTGCATTGCAACACGCCCGGCAATTCGCCGGTGTCGAAGGCCGTGCCGAGATTGATGACTTCCAGCGTGGCGTTTATCTGCTTTGCCAGCACGCTGATGGCCGCACCGCCACGCGCGAAATTTTTCACCATCTCTGCGGTCACCGCCTGCGGGAAGGCCGACACGCCTTCCGCTGCCACGCCGTGGTCGCCTGCAAAAACGCTGATATATACCTGCCCCAACTGCGGTTTTTCGCGCCCCTGCATGGCCGCGAGCCGTATCGCCAGTGTTTCCAGTTGCCCCAGTGCGCCGGGCGGTTTGGTCAGTTGTCCTTGGCGCGTTTGAGCCGCGCTGCGCGCATCTTCATGCAAAGGTTGTGTCGCATGAGTTAGCCAATCTAAATTCGTGTGCATTGCTGTTTTCTCCAAAAATAAATCCAAAATCATTCAACGGCGTAGGGGGCCGATTCATCGCGCCCCTACGGTCACCCTTTCAAATTAAGCGGCAAACCCGCCACCGTTAAAATCACCCGTTCACAGGATTGCGCCACCGCCTGATGCAATCGCCCTGCCTCATCGCAATAACGCCGCGTCAACTCGCCCAGCGGCACCACGCCCATGCCGGTTTCGTTGCTCACCAGAATGAGGTGTCCGGGCAAGCCGGGCAATATTTGCAGCAACGCCGCGACTTCATGACGCAAGCGCGCTTCGTCCTGCGCACATAACAAATTGGTCAGCCACAGCGTCAGGCAATCCACCAGCACGCAGTGCCCTGCGGCGGCGTGGCGTTGCAGGGCGGAGGCCAGCGCCAGCGGCTCTTCCACCAGCTGCCAATGGCCGGGACGTTGCGCCTGATGATGGGCGATGCGCGCACGCATTTCGTCGTCCTCCACCGTGGCGGTGGCCAGATAGGTGACCGGCAATCCACTCTCCTGCGCGTGCTGCTCGGCCAGATGGCTCTTGCCGGAACGCACGCCACCGAGGATCAATTCCCTCATGCTTCTGCCCCCGCTAACTGCAATATCCGCTGCATATCCAGATGCGCTTCCAGCGCATTGGCCAGACGCTCCAGATTCCGCTCGCGCAATGCGTGATAATCGAAGAACGCTGGCGCCTGCAATCCGGCCCAGTCCAGCAATGCGGCGCAAGCCTGCGGCGACTCGAACACGCCGTGCAGGTACGTTGCCATGATCTGCCCATCGCCTGAAATTGCACCGTCTGTGCGGCCATCATCGAGTTGTGTGAAGGGTCGCTGCAAGGCGCTGCCCTCGCTGACCTCGGCATGAATCTCATAGCCGCTCACCGGCATGCCGCCCTGCGTGAGCCTGCCCTGCACATTGCGCAATTGTTTATGCGGCTGCAGGGTGGTGGCGAAGTCCAGATAGCCGAGCCCTTTGCTGCTGCCCGGCGCACCTTCGATGCCGTGCGGGTCGTGCACTGCGTTGCCCAGCATTTGCAGCCCGCCGCAGATACCCATCAGCTTGCCGCCATAGCGCAGATGCCGCGCCAGATAATCCTCCCAGCCCTGCGCGCACAACCAGTCGAGATCGGCGCGCACGTTCTTGCTGCCGGGCAGGATCACCCAGTCGGCGACGGGGGGCGCTTCATCGGGTGCGACCCAGCGCAATGTCACTTGCGGATGCAGCCGCAGCGGATCGAAGTCGGTGTGGTTGCTGATATGCGGTAGGGCAGGAACAACTACACGCAATTTTTCCGCGCCAGCTTCTACCCTCTCCCTAACCCTGTTGGAACTACTAGCCATTCGACTAAGCCCGCAAGCGGGCAAGTCGCTGGTTATCTCCCTGCAAGGGAGAGGGGATGATGGAGGCAGTGAATCCTCGGCCTCCAGATGCAGGCCATGCAGATACGGCAGCACGCCCAGCACCGGCTTGCCGGTGCGCTCCTCCAGCCAGTCCAGCCCGCCCTGCAACAGCGCGATGTCGCCGCGAAAACGGTTGATGATAAAGCCGCGCACGCGCGCCTGTTCGCTCTCGCTCAGCAACGCCAGCGTGCCGACCAGGTGGGCGAACACGCCGCCACGGTCAATGTCCGCAACCAGCAGCACCGGGCAATCCACCGCCTCGGCAAAGCCCATGTTGGCGATGTCACCGGCGCGCAGATTGATTTCGGCAGGCGAACCGGCGCCTTCCACCACGATCATCTGATATTGCATTGCCAGCCGCTGGTGCGAGGCGAGCACCGCCTCGCGCGCCACGCGTTTGTAATCATGATAGGCCGTGGCTTCCATGTTGCCGATAGCGCGCCCGTGGATGATTACCTGTGCGCCGGTGTCGCTGTTCGGTTTCAGCAGCACCGGGTTCATGTCGGTGTGCGGAACCAGCCCCGCCGCCTGCGCCTGCACCGCCTGCGCGCGCCCGATCTCGCCGCCGTCCGCAGTCACCGCGCTGTTCAGCGCCATATTCTGCGGCTTGAACGGCGCCACGCGCACGCCGCGCCGTTTGAGCACGCGGCACAGTCCCGCCACCACGGTGCTCTTGCCCGCATCCGAAGTGGTGCCCTGGATCATCAGCGTGGTCGCGGTCATTCAGTCACCGCCATAATTTAGGAATGCCGAATTGTCTGGTGAAATCTGCAATGGAAGGCACGCTAATCAGCAGGTCAAGGCAATGCCGCACAGGCATTACAACTCGATGCCCTTTTGCGCCTGGATACCCATGTCAAATGCGTGTTTGATCGGGCGCATTTCGGTGACGGTATCGGCGTATTCAATCAGCGCATCGGGCGCTGCACGCCCGGTCAATACCACGTGTTGCATTACCGGGCGGTTGCGCAAGGCCTCCAGCACTTGCCCGATTTCGATATAGCGCAGCTTCAAGGCGATGTTGATTTCATCCAGCACCACCAGTGCAATATCCGGGTTGCGTAGCATGCCGCAAGCCATATTCCACGCGGCTTGCGCCGAAGCGATGTCGCGTTGCTTATCCTGCGTTTCCCAGGTAAAGCCTTCGCCCATTACGTGATACTCAACTTCGGGGAAGCGGCGGAAAAAGGTTTCTTCGCCGGTGGAAGCACTGCCTTTGATGAATTGCACCACGCCGACGCGCATGTTATGTCCGAGCGCACGGGCGATCATGCCGAATGCCGCGCTGCTCTTGCCTTTGCCATTGCCGGTATGCACCAGTACCACACCGCGGTTTTCGGTAGCATTGGCGATTTTCGCATCCACCACTTCCTTGTGGCGTTGCGTGCGGGCGCGGTGTTGCGCCGAGCTATCCGCCATGCCTAAACACGCTCAGCGGAATGGCTGGTGTTTTTGCCTGAATTACCCAGCAGCACATGCAGCACAGCGGCGCATGCAAGGTACAACATAGTGCAAGAAAGGTATTGCGGGTAATACCTTGCAATACTTTCCGCATATTGCGCCATGTTCGTGTCCGCAATATGCCCGGAAAGCAGGTAATAACTGGTATTGGAAATCAGGAATGCTACAGTAGTCGAACCCCACGCCACAGCGGCCAGCATACCCAGGCTTGCCCATCTCATTCGCGGGCGCGCGGCAAACCAGCGGCCGGCATACCACATGCAGGCATAGGTAGGAACCAGGAACCAATAGGCAGGCGAAATACACGCATCGCTTACACCGCGAAAGACAATCGCGTAGTAATCAACTCCCCCGGCTACCAGCAACAGCAATACAAACGCCACTGCGGCAGGCAAGGCCAGGCGTGCCAAATAAAAACCGGCGAGGAAAAATACCGCCAGACTGGCGTCCGGCAAAGATATTGAGGAACCAAAATGGCTGTAAAAGCGCGTGGCCGCCATCAACAACACCAGCGCAGCAAATATTCCAACTTGTCGGGTTTGCGATTGCATTTCTATTACTCCTTTCGATTTAAGACACATAATCCGGCAGCAACTTTAGCAGAAAAACGGGATGTCGTACGCCCACGCTCTTTACTGCTATTGCTGCTGGTAACTCAGGCCGGCAAACAAGGTGCGCCCCAGCGGGTTGTAGCCATAAGCTGTAGCATCATTCTGGTTGGTCAGGTTGTCCACACGCAACGATAGCATTAAATATTTGTTGATCGCATAGCCTGTAGTCAGATTGATTACGTTATAACCTGGCAGGGTAACAGGCTTGCCGGTTGCCATATTTGCATCCGGCCGTGATTCGCTGTACTGCCATTCACCGCCAACTTGCCATGCCCCGAACTGTTGCGCCAGGCCGATGCTGCCATGGTGTCTGGCGCGGCGTATAAGGGCTTGGCCCGTACCTTCATTGCGCGGGTTCTGCGAAGTCAACACAGCCTTCACGCCCGTGCCGCCAAACTGCCCGGCGTAGCCGAGTTCCACGCCATCAATACGCGCCTCGCCCAAGTTGACCATCGTAAAGGCGGGCAAATTATTACCGGTAATCAAGTCGCGAATCCGGTTGTCAAAGTAGGCTACATCGAAACGTTGCGTGCCATCAGCATAGTGCAATCCCAATTCACGATTGCGGGAATGCTCCGGCTGCAAATTGGGATTGCCCGCATAGGTAAAGCAATCTCCAAAGAAACAACCAAAATCCGTAAAGGGATAAAACAAGTCGTTGAGCGTGGGTGCCTTGAAAGCAGTGCTCAAACTTGCCGTCGCGCGCCAGGCATCATTGATGGCGTAGCCATATCCAAGCAGGCCGGTATTCGACCGGCCAAAATCGGAATAACTGTCCTGACGCAAGTTGGCTTGCACCTGATGTGGACCATAATAGCCTGTATAGCCGGCAAACAGGCTATTTACCTTGCGTTTTTTTGTCGTGAAGGCAACATCGCTCGTGACCCGTTGCGTTAAATTTTCCACGCCCAGATTAAGTACGTTATGCGTGCCCAGTTGCAATGTGTTTTGCCAGGTGAACTGCTGGTTGCTGGTCCTGAATGCCGCTCCATTCGCCAAATCCAGTTGGCCATTCAGGAATGTTTGCGTGTCATCCGTGCCCTGTGCCAGTTGCAAGTGGCTTTGCCAGATGCCGCTCAGGCGACTGTCGGATGAGAGAGAGAATTTGCTCACTTGCGTTTTGTTGGTATTGCTGTCGGTCGGCAGGCCAACGGTGTTGTCGTACTGATTATGCCCCTGACTACTAAAAGCCGTAACAGCCAGGCTGTGATCCGGGCTAAATGCATGGCGCACATTGGCCGACAGGCTGGTGTTTTTGTATCCGTCCTTGTCCGGATTGGCGCCGGGAAACCGTGCGGGGCTAATGGCTGACACGCCATCGGTTCTGAATCCGGAAGCTTGCACATTAAAGTCTGTGCTCTCGATTGCGCCGCCAAATCCGGCGGACAAGCGCTGCGTATCCCGACTGCCCATGCCGCCGCTCAAATTGAATGCAGGCACGCCACGGCCACGCTTGGTAAAAATCTGCACTACGCCGCCAATGGCTTCCGACCCATACAGGCTGCTGACATTGCCGCGCACCACCTCGATACGCTCGATTTGATCCAGCATTAACTCTTGAATCGAGGTGCTGCCCGAGGTAGCAGAACTGATACGTACGCCGTCCAGCAAAATCAAGGTATGCGTAGCATTGGTGCCCCTGAGGTGCAAACTGGTGGTTTTACCTACCCCTCCGGCCTGATCGATTTCCACCCCGGCTACGCTACGCAAAATGCCCGACACATCGGCTGCATGTGACTCTAGAATGTCCTGCTGGGTGATGACGGTAGTGCTGCTTAAGGATTGTTTTAACGGCTGTGCAATGCGCGTGGCGGTCACCACGATTTCGTCAAGTGCATCGGTTGCTGCATAAGACAGGGGAGTAGCCGCGCATAAAATGGCGGCGAGAAGTTTTTGCGGTTTCATTGAGATTTTCCTGAGTAAGTTCCAAGGTTCCCCGTTGGAACGTTTAACCACAGGAAATGATGCAGGCAAACAGGAAGGAAGTGCGGCTAACCGGCATGGCTGGCCATTCTGCCGTCCATGCGCCGCCCGCAGCATTTCCCGACCTGTGGAATCCTTGTGGGATTCCCGCATTCAAGGCCGATATACGGGCTCGCAAGACAAAACGCATCGCCTTCCCATGATTGCTCACAGTGGCACGTTGACGCGTCCACACTTGCTTACCGTTGCGGGGGCAGCACAGGCATTTCACCTGTTTCCCGTTTAACCGGATAGCGCAAACCATCCGGCACCTCAATGCGATGCGTAGTATATCAAATTTTTTAAATACGGTTACCCTTTCGCTCATATTGGAAGATGCCAAGCCATCCCATCGCAAGGTTGCTCAGGTATCATGCGCGGGTTGCGGCAATCCCGCGTCTTGAATTTAGCTGTCTCATGTCCTGGTTCGTTACCAACTTTGTCAGCGCATTCCTGCTTCCGCCGCTCAACCTGCTGCTTGGCGCACTGGTTGGGCTGCTGATTGTCCGCCCGTATCCGCGCCTCGGGCGTACGCTGCTCATCGGCTCGTTCGCAGTGCTGTGGTTGTGTTCTACTCCATACCTTGCCGAGGGTGCGTTGCATCTCTTGGAAGGGTCGCCCAAGGCGGTTGATACGCAAACGCAACCCGCAGACGCCATTGTGGTGCTGGGCGGCGGCACTTATTTTTACGCGCCGGAATATAGGGCAGACACCGTGAGCGGAGCCGCATTGATGCGTTTGCGTTACGCCGCGAAGCTACAGCGCGAAACCGGTAAACCTTTATTGGTTACCGCCGGCAAACCGCTCGGCAACGACCTTTCCGAAGCGCAACAGATGAAATCGGTGCTGGAACAGGAATTCAAGGTTCCGGTACGCTGGATCGAAGATGCCTCCGTCAACACATTGGAAAACGCGCGCTACAGCTATCAAGTGTTGCAAAAGGCCGGTATCAAGCGCATCTACCTGGTGACCCACGCCTGGCACATGCCGCGTTCGATCCTGGCATTCCGATCCGCCGGATTCGAAGTCGTGCCTGCTCCCACCGCTTTCACCACGCGCTACCGCACCGACCTGCTCAGTTTTGTTCCCGGCGCTGACGCATTGTGTAACAGCAGGGTTTTCATGCACGAAATGATAGGGTTGCTGTGGTATCGGTTAAAATCCTGACACCATAAATTAGCGGAGAGAGCAAAATGAAAGCACGCATCAAGTGGGTGGAACAGGTTTCTTTTCTGGGCGAAACGGAAAGCGGCCATGCCGTCCTGATGGACGGCCCGCCGGATGGGGGCGGGCGTAACCTCGGGCCGCGCCCGATGGAGATGGTGCTGCTCGGCACCGGCGGCTGCACCGCTTACGACGTCATCCACATCCTGAAGAAAAGCCGCCAGCAAATCACCGACTGCGCGGTGGAAATCCAGGCGGAGCGCGCCACGGAAGACCCCAAGGTGTTCACCCAGATACACTTTCACTTCATCGTGACCGGCAAGGATTTAAAACAGGAGCAGGTAGCGCGCGCCATCAAGCTTTCTGCGGAAAAATACTGTTCGGCCTCCATCATGCTGGGCAAGACGGCGGAAATTACGCATGATTTTGAAGTGGTTCAGGAATAACCACCCGCTCCGTTACTCTTGCAGTGTCAACTTTGCACTCGGCTATGTCAATTCTATGTTCGCCTTAGCGATCAATAGGTTGCCTGCATTTGGTATGCCGAATAGCAAATTGCCTATCTTTTTGGTGAGGAGGGAATCCAGTGGTTGAATAAAGGGCGTCTCTATTAATCCCAGATAATCCATTACGTTATATGCCTCTGAACAAAGCCCCGCTTGACCTGTCCAACCATGCAAGCGACAACGGACAGGAGGGAATCATGAAAACGGAAAGTGTAACCTTGCTGGAATGGCAAGAGCGTTTCGGGTCGGAAGAGGCCTGCCTTGGTCAGTTGATCCGCTATCGCTGGCCGGATGGGTTCATTTGCCCGCACTGCGGGCATGATCGGGGCTATTTTATCGGTGGCCGGCATATTTACCAGTGCACGGCTTGCGCGCGCCAGATATCGGTAACGGCTGGCACGATTTTCGAGGCCAGCAAGCTGCCGCTGA
>Ga0315281_10009310_pt1 | contig 13630 bp, 13 predicted proteins | sample YL17G07_0_MG_FD_204540 | JGI IMG/M metagenome (GOLD analysis project Ga0315281, IMG submission 204540) | Sediment microbial communities from Yellowstone Lake, YNP, Wyoming, USA - YL17G07_0 | ecosystem: Environmental > Aquatic > Freshwater > Lake > Sediment | place: USA: Wyoming | collected...
CCTGGGAAGCGTCGCTGGTGAACTGCTTTTCGCCTCAGGACAAGGTGCTGATGGTCGAGACCGGGCATTTCGCCAGCCTGTGGCAGAAAATGGCGGGCAAGCTCGGCCTGCAGGTCGAACTGATCGCAACCGACTGGCGCCGCGGCGCCGATCCGGCCGCGGTGGAAGCGAAACTGAGGGAAGACAAGGCGCACGCGATCAAGGCGGTGTGCGTGGTGCACAACGAAACTTCCACCGGCGCCACCAGCCGCATTCCCCTCATCCGCAGGGCGATCGACGCGGCCGGCCATCCGGCGTTGTTCATGGTGGACACGATTTCCTCGCTCGCATCGATCGATTACCGCCACGATGAATGGGGCGTGGACGTGACCGTGGCCGGCTCGCAGAAAGGTCTGATGCTGCCGCCGGGCCTGTCTTTCAACGCGGTGAGCGAGAAGGCGCGCAAGGCGGCGCAAGGCGCCAAGCTGCCCAAATCCTACTGGGCCTGGGACGACATCATCGCCGCCAACAAGACGGGCTTCTTTCCCTATACGCCCGCGACCAATCTGCTCTACGGCCTGCGCGAGGCGCTCCTGATGCTGCGCGAAGAAGGCCTGCCAGGCGTGTTCGCGCGCCATGCGCGCCATGCCGAGGCGACGCGGCGCGCGGTGCGCGCCTGGGGCCTGGAAATCCTCTGCGCCAACGCCGAGGAATACAGCAACACTCTCACCGCGGTGATGATGCCCGCCGGCCACGACGCCGACGCGCTCAGGAAGCGCATACTCGAAGCCTACGACATGTCGCTCGGCACCGGCCTGGGTCGGCTCGCGGGCAAGGTGTTCCGCATCGGCCACCTCGGCGACTTCAACGATCTCGCGCTGATGGGCACGCTGGCCGGAGTCGAAATGGGGCTGACGCTGGCCGGCGTCCCGCACCAACAGGGCGGCACGGCGGCGGCGATGGCCTACCTCACCCAAGCTGCCGGCGCGCGCGCGCCCGGCGCAAAGGTCGCGGCATAACGCAATGCCGCGTCACTGCGGCAGGTTGCGGCGCATTGCGGCATAATCGAACGCGGAACCGGCGGGGGAGGTCCCCCGCGAAAAGCGCGGGGCAGGCGAACGACAAGACCCCGCTTCTGTACAGTTGAAACAGCCATTCTTGGAGGAGCAAACCATGAGGATCCTGACCACTGCCGTCATTGCGGTCCTGGCCGCGTTTCCGCCGCTCGCGGCGGCGCAGACCGAACTCAAGCTCGGCCACGTGGGCGAGCCCGGCTCGCTGGTCGGCGCGGCCGCGGACGAGTTCGCGAAGCGGGCGAACGTCAAACTCGGCGGCAAGTACAAAGTTGTTGTCTACGGTTCGAGCCAACTCGGCGGCGACAAGGAGATGCTGCAGAAGATCAAGCTCGGAACCATCGACATGGCGGAGCCCTCCACGGTCATGTCCTCGGAGGCGGATATCTTCGGCGTGTTCGAGATGCCCTACCTGGTCAAGGACCGCAACCACATGAAGCGCATCGAGAAGGAGCTGTTCTGGTCGAAGTTCGAGCCCGAGGCCGAGAAGAAGGGCATCAAGGTGCTCGCCATCTGGGAAAACGGCTACCGCCATATCACCAACAACAAGCACCCGATCAATGTCCCGGCCGACCTGAAAGGCATCAAGCTGCGCGTACCCGAGGGCAAATGGCGTGTGAAGATGTTTCAAGCGTATGGGGCCAACCCCAGCCCGATGAAATTCTCGGAAGTGTTCACCGCGTTGCAGACCGGCGTCATGGACGGCCAGGAAAACCCTTATGCGCAGATCGCCAGCGCCAAGTTCTACGAGGTGCAGAAATACCTGTCGATCACCGGCCACGTCTACTCACCGGCCTACCTGGTGGTGGGTACGAAGAAATGGGCGACACTGCCGGCCGACGTGCGCACGATTCTCGAGGACACCGCCAGGGAAACGCAGGCGTACGTCTATGACAAAGCGGTGAAGGACGAAACGGAACTGCTCGACAAGATGAAGGCCGCCGGCATCCGGGTGAACACCGCCAACAAGGATGCCTTCATCGCCGCTTCCAAGGCCGTATACGACGAATACGCCAATGAAGTTCCGGCGGCGAAAGAAGTGATCGAGCGCGCCATCGCACTTGGCAAGTAAGAGCCCCTAAGGCGGGCATAACCGGGGAAGGCCATGGCGCGTCTGCGTGCCGGGTTCGAGCTGCTGCTCGAATGGATAGTCATTGTGCTGATGGTGGCGCTGTCCCTCGAGGTGACGGCAGGCGTGTTCTTTCGCACCATTGGCCTGTCGCTGTCGTGGTATGACGAGATCGCCTCGGTGATGCTCGCCTGGCTCAGCTTCTACGGCTCGGCGCTGGCAGCGTTAAAGCGCGCCCATATCGGTTTCCCCGGCTTGGTGAACGGTATGCCGCCGGCCTGGCGGCTTGGCTTCGTCCTGCTTACCGAGGTCCTGGTCGTCGGGTTTTTCGCGCTCCTTGGCTGGACCGGCTACAGCGTGCTGGAAGTGCTCGCCACCGATAATCTGGTCAGCCTGCCCTGGATCACCGTCGCCTGGACCCAGTCCGTGATCCCGGTGAGCGCCGTGCTAATCGTTCTCGCCGAGTTGATCAACCTGCCGCAAATCATCCGCGAGGCGCGTGGCCTCGCCCCATCCGGCGCGAGCGATCTTGCCGAAATGACGCACTGAGCCGCTCATGGCCATAGTCCTTTTATTCGCCTGCGTACTCGCCCTGGTGCTGATCAACGTGCCCATCGCGGTGGCGCTGGGCATCGTCGCAGTGGCGGCGCTGCTCGTCACCCAGGGTCTGGGCACGCTCCCCAATCTTCCCATCGTGCTCTATAACGGCGCCACCAACTTCCCGCTGCTGGCGATTCCGCTGTTCATTCTCGCCGGCTCGATCATGAACGCCTCGGGCATATCGCGCCGGCTGATCGCCTTTGCTTCATCGCTCCTCGGCTGGATGCGCGGCGGCCTGGCCATGGTCAGCATCGGCACGTCGCTGTTCTTCGCCGAGATTTCCGGCTCGGCTGTGGCCGATGTGGCCGCGCTCGGCTCGGTGCTGATCCCGGCGATGAAAAGCCGCGGCTATTCCAAGGAATTCGCCGCCGCGGTGATGTCCTCGGCGGCCACGCTGGCGGTGATCATCCCGCCCTCCATCCCGATGGTGCTGTACGCGGTGATGGCCGACACCTCGGTGGTGCAGCTGTTTGTCGCGGGCATCGTGCCCGGCCTGCTCGGTGGTTTCGGCCTGATGGGCATGGCCTACTGGTTCGCTCGCCGCTACCAATTTCCGGTGGAAGAGTCGTTCCAGTGGAAGCGCGTCAAACAAACCTTCAAGGAGGCGTTTTGGGCCTTCTTCCTGCCGGTGATCATTCTCGGCTCGATTTTCGGCGGCGTGGTCACCGCCACCGAAGGCGCGGCGCTGGCGGTGCTGGCGGCGCTGTTCATCGGCATTGTTGTCTACCGCGAACTCGATCTGCCGCATCTGCGCACCGCGATGATCGACGGCGGCGTGCAGACCGCGGTAGTGATGCTGCTGGTGGCGACCAGCGGCTTGCTTGGCGTATACCTCACCGAATCGCAGGTGCCGCAACGCCTCGCCGCGGGCATCATGGAACTCACCAGCAACAGGTATGTAGTGCTGGCCATCCTCAACGTCCTGTTTCTGGTACTCGGCCTGTTTCTGCATTCGGCGGCGGCGATCATCCTCACCGTGCCGATCGTGCTGCCCCTGGTGAAAGCGGTGGGCATCGACCCGGTGCACTTCGGACTCATCGTCACCATCAACCTGGGCATAGGGCAGCAGACGCCGCCGGTCGCCTCTGTGCTGATGACCGCCTGCGCCATCGCCAAGGCCGACATGTGGGAAGTCACCAAGGTCAATATCTATTTCATCGGCGTACTTCTGGCGGTACTCCTGCTCGTCACTTACGTGCCCGTCACCGGCATGGGATTGGTGGATTTCTTCTACAGATAATTACCGCGGCGCGTGCACCTGTGCCTCTGATGAAATTTCCTGAGGATGAACATGTCTGATCCCGTCTATTTGCAGCGCGACGCATCGATCGCGACCGTGGTGCTGAACAACCCGGAAAAACTGAATGCCCTCAGCTTCGGCATGTGGATGCGCCTGGGCGAAATCGTGCGCGAACTCGACGCCGACGACGGCGTGCGCTGCGTCGTGCTGCGCGGCGCGGGCGAACAGGCCTTCGCCGCCGGCGCTGACATTTCCGAGTTCGACAAGACGCGCGCCAACGCCAGGGTGGCGAAGGATTACGGCGACAAGATCGAAGGCAGCATGCGCGCGGTGGCCGAATGCCGCCACCCGACGGTCGCCATGATCCACGGCGTGTGCGTCGGCGGCGGGCTGGAAATCGCCTCGCAATGCGACCTGCGCATTTGCGGCGCGTCGAGCCGCTTCGGCATTCCCATCAACAAGCTCGGCCTCGTCGTCGGCTACGGCGAAATGGCCGCGCTGATCGACCTGGTCGGACGCGCCACGGCGCTGGAAATCCTGCTCGAGGGCAGGGTGTTCGGCGCCGAGGAAGCAAAGGAGAAAGGCCTGGTCAATCGCGTCGTCGCCGACGACCAGGTCGGGGCGGACGCGCTCGCCGCGGCCGCGCGCATCGCCGCGGGCGCGCCGCTGGTGGCGCGCTGGCACAAGAAATTCGCGCGCCGCCTGGCCGATCCGCGTCCGCTCACGGAAGCCGAGCGCGACGAAGGTTATGCTTGCTTCGATACCGAGGACTACCGCATCGGTTTCAAGGCGTTCCTGGCGAAGCAAAAGCCGCAGTTCAAAGGCAAGTAAGAATTTCCAATCATCGGTAAAATCATGCCTCTGAAAACCAAGGACGGGCCGCGGCTCAAGTTCATGCGGCGACGGTAGAATACTGGACCTGTCCGTTCCGGCAACGGACCCCAGGCAGACTTATAAAACTATGCCCGCAACACGATAACCAGTTCGGGCAACATTCCGAGGAGACATCATGAAACTTGCATCCAAACTGGCCGCGCTGCTATCTACGCTGGCGCTTGCGCTCGGCGCAACGCTGGCACAAGCCCAGGCCTGGCCGACGAAACCGATCCGCATCATCAACCCCTTCCCGGCGGGCGGCGGCACCGACACCTTTGCCCGGCCGCTCGCGGCCAAGCTCACCCAGGCGCTGGGCCAGACCGTGTACGTCGAGAACCAGGGCGGCGCGGGCGGCACCGTGGGAGCGACCAACGCCTCGCGCGCTACGCCGGACGGCTACACCTTCTTCATGGGCGCGATCCACCATACCATCGGCGAAAGCGTCTACACCAAGCTGCCTTACCACATCGAGCGCGACTTCATTCCGATCACCGTGGTGGCCTACGTGCCGCAGGTGATGGTGGTGCACCCCAAGCACCCGTTCAAGACGATCAAGGAGCTGGTCGCTTACGCTAAAGCCAACCCGGGCACGCTCAACTTCGGCTCGCCCGGCAGCGGCACCGCGCACCATCTCGCAATGGAACTGTTCATGAACGTCACCGGCACCAAGATGGCCCATATTCCATACCGCGGCGCCGGCCCGATGATGCAGGATTTCCTCGCCGGCCAGATCGACCTCGTGTTCGACGGCATGGGCACTTCCGCCACGCAAATGAAAGCGGGCAAGCTGCGCGGCCTCGCCATCGCCACGCCGGCGCGCGTGTCCGTCTTCCCCGATATTCCCACCATGGACGAAGTCGGCATCCCCGGCATGGTGATCAGCACCTGGTATGCGCTGTGGGCGGTCAAAGGCACGCCCAAAGAAATCGTCGATCGCATGTACCAGGAAACCGTAAAAGCGTTGAACCTGCCGGACATGAAGAACATCTGGGCGTCGCAGGTTGCCGAAGCCGGCGGCATGCCGCCGGAACAGTTCGCGACCTTCATCCACAGTGAGGTCGCCCGTTGGGCGAAAGTGGTGAAGGACGCGGGCGTGAAGCTCGAACTTTGAGCTTCGGCGTCATCAACCGCACGCGGTGCGCGCTGGTTCGGCCCGCGTGATTTGGCTCTCATAGAGAATTCGATTCCATGGCCGGTCCGCTTTCGCATATCCGCGTACTCGATCTCTCGCGCGTGCTCGCCGGCCCCTGGGCCGGCCAGAACCTGGCCGACCTGGGCGCCGAAGTAATCAAGGTGGAACGGCCCAAAGTCGGCGACGATTCGCGCACCTACGGTCCGCCCTGGGTGAAGGACCGCGACGGCCGCGACACCAAGGATTCCGCCTATTTCACCTCCGCCAACCGCGGCAAAAAGTCGATCACGCTCAACATCGCCACGCCCGCGGGCCAGAAGCTGGTGCGCGAACTGGCGCGGGTCTCCGACGTGCTGATCGAGAATTACAAATACGGCGACCTGACGCGCTACGGTCTTGCCTACGACGACCTGAAAGAAATCAACCCGCGGCTAATCTACTGCTCGGTCACCGGCTTCGGCCAGACCGGCCCGTACCGCGAGCACCCCGGCTACGACTTCATGATTCAGGGCATGGGCGGGATGATGAGCGTCACCGGCGAACCCGACGGCGCGCCGGGCGGGGGCGCGCAGCGCGCCGGCGTCCCGGTGGCCGACATCATCACCGGCATGTACGCGAGCATCGCCATCTGCGCGGCCATTGCGCACCGCGCAGAAACCGGCATCGGCCAGCAGCTCGATCTCGCGCTGCTCGATTCGCAGATTGCGCTCCTCGCCTACCAGAACACCAACTACTTCGCCACCGGCTCGCCGCCCAAGCGCATCGGCAACCTGCATCCGAACATCGTTCCCTACCAGCCGTTCAAGACCGCCGACGGCGAGGTGATCCTGGCCTGCGGCAACGACAACCTGTTCCGCAAATTCTGCGAAGCGGCCGGATGCGCCGAGCTCGCCGGCGACCCGCGCTTCGCCGGCAACGGCAAGCGCGTGGAGAACCGCGCCGAACTCACCCGGCTGCTGCAGGCGGTGTTCGCCAGGCGCGGCTCGCGCGAATGGGTGGAAATCCTGGAGGCCGCCGGCGTGCCGAACGGCCCGATCAACGACGTGGCGCAGGTGTTCGAGGAGCCGCAGGTGAAAGCGCGCGGCATCAAGGTCGAGCTCGACCATCCGGTCGCGGGCAAATTGCCGACCGTGGCGAGCCCGATGCGTTTCTCCGCCACGCCGGTCGAGTACAAACTCGCCCCGCCGGTGCTCGGTCAGCACACCGAGGAAATCCTGCGCGGCCTGCTGCAACTGGACGACGCTGCGATCGCCAGGCTGAAGACCGACGGCACGATTTGATCGCAGGCACGGCGCACGCTACCCTTCGTCTGTATGATTGCTTACGCCACAAGGGTGAATTGAAGCCGGTTTTTTTGCACGGAGGTCCGATGAGCACACGGAAATTGCCCGCGATCATCGCGGCGTTCATCCTGATTGGCGGCACGCTCGCCGGCATCCTCTGGCTCGGCGCGAACAAGCTCGAGGGCACGCCGGGATTCCTCGGGCCGGCCCCGCTCATCGCCGACATCAACCTGACGCTCGAAATCCTGCTGCTCGCCGGTCTCAGCTTCGGCTTCTTCCTCGCCCGCAGCGGCAATATCGACGCGCATCAGTACAACCAGACCACCTGGGTGCTGCTCAACGTGGTGCTGGTCGCATTCATCATGGCGGGATCGATGCAGGATGTGAAGCCGGCGAAAATGGCCGACTTTGCCGAGGCACGCATCGCCATCACCTGGCTGCATGCCCTCGCAGGCAGCTTCACCGTCGCCAGCGGCCTGTGGATCGTGCTGCAGATGAACGGGATCCTGCCGAAGCGATGGCACATCAATTGGTGGAAGAACCTGATGCGCGCCACGCTCGCCGGCTACTGGATCGTGGCTTTGGGCGGCATGGTCACTTACTACTTCTGGTACGTGGCGTAGCGCGTCCTGAATTCACCTCACCACAGACTGACCAGCATTTTCGCCGCCAATCCATAGAGCAGCAGTGCGAATACCTGTTTGAGGCGTTTGGTCGGCAGGCGGTGCGCGGCGGCCGCGCCCAGGGGCGCGGTCAGGACGCTCGCGAGCGTGATGCCGAGCACCGCCGGCAGATAGACATAACCGAGGCTATAGGGCGGCAAACCGCTTTGCCCCCAGCCCGACACGATGAAACCGAGCCCGCCCGCTACTGCGATCGGAAAGCCGACGATGGCCGCGGTGCCGATCGCCTGCAACATGGGAACGTTGCAATAAAGCGCGAACGGAATCGTGAGGAATGCGCCCCCCAAAGCCGCGAGGGTCGAGAAGAAGCTGATCACCACTCCCACCAGCATCGATCCCAGCGCCCCGGGCAACTGGCGCGAGGGTTTGGGCTTGCGATCGACCAGGATGTTGGTCGCGGCGAAAAAAACGACAGCGGTGAACAAGCTGGCGAACATCTGGGTGGAGATCCAGCCGGTGATGGCGGAGCCGAGCAGTCCGCCGACGAGGATTCCCGGCGTCAGCGCCAGCGCCAGGTCCCAGCGCACCGCGCCGCGCGCGGCATGGGCGCGCATGCTCGATAGCGAAGTGAACAGGATGCTCGCCATGCCGGTGCCGACGGCGAGGTGCAGTATGTGGGTCTTCGGCAACCCCTGCGCCTCGAACAGCATGACCAGCAGCGGCACCATGATGGCGCCGCCGCCTATGCCGAGCAGACCGGCGAAGAAGCCCACCGCCGCACCGACCGCGGCATAGCCCAGCCACCATTCCATGAGTTGCTCGTTCCTATCGGCGCAGGCTACGCGCCAGGATTCGCGTGCAGCAAGCGCTCGGCGACTTCGACGAAACCCTCGCCGCTGCGCCCCCTGGTCACATAGGCCGGCGCTTCGGTCAGGCGCGCGCCGAAATCGGCCACATTGGCCACGCCGACCGAATTGGAAAAAAACCTGAACAGGGGCGCATCGTTGGGCGAGTCGCCGACGAACAGATAGGCGGCCTGGTCGCGCGCGAGATCGACGCCGTAGCGCTCCTGCATCAGGGTACGCGTCATGCCCAGCTTGTCGTAGTCGCCGAACCAGCCGTTGACGTGGATGGAGCTGATTTTCGCCGTCATCCCGACTGCACGCATCAGCCCGACGATCCGGTCGACCTCCACAAACGGCAGGCGCGGCACGTCCTCGTGGTAGTCGATGGCGAGATCGGCCTCGCGGTAGAGCTGGTCAGAGGCGAGCGCGCAGCCCGGCACTTCGCGCAGAATGCGCTCGCGCACGGCGATCATTCTTTCGCGATTGGCGGCGCGCGTTTGCGCGTCGACCAAAAAACGCTGCGCGAGCTTCTTTTTGACGGCGTCATAAGAAAAATAGAATGCGCCGTTCTCGCCCACTACCGCGTCCACCGGCCACAGGCGCGCGATATGATCGCACCAGCCGGCGGGACGCCCGGTGATCGGGATGACGAGTTTGCCGGCCGCGTGCAGCCGTTCCAGCGCGGCATAGGCGCCGGCAGTGAGCTTGCCCTCGCTGGTGAGCGTGTCGTCGATGTCGCAGAACACGCCGCGGACGCCTCCCACGACCGCGGCCGGCATGGCGGCGAATGGTTTCACCGCCCGTCCGCCAGGCGGCCGGCGACGCGGCTGCGCTGCGCCTCGCTCATATGCAGGCCGCACTTGGTGCGCCGCCAGAGGACGTCTTCGCCTCGGCGCGCCCATTCGTGCTCGACCAGATAGGCGAGTTCGCGTTCGTACAAACCGCCGCCGAAGTGTTCGCCCAGATCGGCCTCGGTTTTGGCGTTGTCGAGAATCTTCTCGCCGAGCGTGCCGTGGCGGCGCAGCAGGCGCGCGAGCCAGTGCGGATCGAGACCTGGATAACGCGCGCGGAACTCGCGCAGCACGGTGACGAAGTCGCGCCCGCCGAAATCGCCGCCGGGCAGCGCCTCGGCATGGGTCCAGGGCGGCCGTGCCGGAACCCAGCGCGCAAGCTTTTCCATCACGTGCTCGGCGAGCTTGCGGTAGGTGGTGATCTTGCCGCCGAAAATCGACACCAGCGGCGGGCCCTCTTCGTCGAGCAGCAGTACGTAGTCGCGGGTGATCGCCGAAGGATCCTCCTTGCCGTCGTCGTAGAGGGGACGCACGCCGCTGTAGCTCCATGCCACCTGGTCGGTGGTGACCGGCCGCGCGCTGTAGCGGCTCGCCGCGGCGCACAGGTAGGCGATCTCCTCGGGCGCGATCGCCGGCGGCAGCTCCTCGCCGGTGACCGGCACGTCGGTGGTGCCGATCAGGGTGAACTCGCGCTCGTAGGGAATCATGAAAATCACCCGCCGGTCCGGATTTTGCAGGATGTAGGCGTAGCGCTTGTCGTGAATGCGCGGCACCACAATGTGGCTGCCCTTCACCAGACGCACCTGGCCGGGCGAGTCGATTTTCAATTCGCGCTCGAGCAGGCTTTTCACCCAGGGGCCGGCCGCATTCACCAGAATGCGCGCGCGCACTTCGGTTTCCTCGCCGCTCGCCTGGTCGCGCAGCGTCACGCGCCAGGCATCGCCTTCGCGGCGTGCGCCGGTGCAGCGCGTGCGCGCGAGCACAGTCGCGCCGTGCGCGCGCGCCGACGAGAGCGTCAGCACCACCAGGCGCGCGTCGTCCACCCAGGCGTCGTAGTAGGCGAAACCGCGGGTAAACGCCGCTTTCAGGCCGGCGCCGTGGTCCTCAGGCGTGAGTCGGACGCCGCGCGATTTCGGCAGGCTGGTGCGGCCGCCTATATGGTCATAGAGAAACAGGCCGGCGCGGATCATCCACGCCGGGCGCAGGTGCTTCTCGTGCGGCAGCACGAATTCCAGCGGCCAGATGATGTGCGGCGCGATGCGCAGCATCACTTCGCGCTCGGCGAGGGACTCGGACACGAGGCGGAATTCGTAGTATTCGAGATAGCGCAGGCCGCCGTGGATCAGCTTGGTGCTGGCCGAAGAGGTCGCCGAGGCAAAATCGTTCTGCTCGGCGACGAGCACCTTGAGGCCGCGGCCGGCGGCATCGCGCGCGACGCCCGCGCCGTTGATGCCGCCGCCGATGACGGCGATGTCGTAGAGTTCCATGGAGGTGCGCAAGCGCCGGTGTCGGTTTCGACGCCACCGCTTGCGAATTATACCAGCACGCTGCACCCGGTCCCGCGTCAGGACCGGCGGTGGACAGGACAGCCGATGCGCTGGCCAGGCGGCTCAGGCGTCTTTCGCGCGCGGCTTGTCGGCTTCAAACTGCGAGGGCGTGACCCGCGCGCGCGCCAGATACTCCCGCAGGATCTTGACTGCCGAGCGGTCGAGCGTGTTGCCGTGATGCGGACGGTGCAGAACGTCCTCGTGACCATGCAGCTTCACCCGCAGGCGCGCGCCCGAGAGCGATTCGACCTCGGCCCCGAGATGATGCAGCAGCGACTCGACTTCGCGCCAGTGGATGTTGCCGCTGATCGGATCGCGGAAAATGGACTGGATCAGGTGCTCGTGCTTGCTGCTCATGGCAGACGCCCCCAATGCAAGAATCGGCCTGCGCTAATGATAGCCGAGCTTGGGGGTGGGCGTCCGGCCTTGCCTCAGCTGCCGCCGAACCAGTTGTACCCCTGGTCCTCCCAATAGCCGCCGGGGTAGCTGTTGGTGACAAAAATCGCCTGGATGTGCTTCGGATTCTTGTAGCCCAGCTTGGTCGGCATGCGCAGCTTCATCGGAAAGCCGTAGCGCGGCGGCAGCGGCTCGCCGTCATAGCTCAGGGTCAGCAGCGTCTGCGGGTGCAGCGCGGTGGGCATGTCGATGCTGGTGTAATAGTCGTCGGCACATTTGAAGCCGACGTACTTGGCGCTGGTGTCCGCGCCGACGCGCGCGAGGAAGCTCGCGAAGTTCACGCCGCCCCATTTGCCGATTGCGCTCCAGCCCTCTACACAGATGTGGCGCGTGACCTGGTCGGTCTGCGGCAGCGCCTGCAGTTCGGCCAGCGTCCAGGCGTGCCGGTCTGCCACCATGCCGGTGACCTCGAGCCGGTAGCTGTCGGCATCGACTTCGCGGATCTCGTCCTCGCCGTAGTAGGCGTTGAACGGGAACGGCCGCGTGATCATCGACTCGGGATAAGTCGGCGCCAGTAGTTTGGGATCGAACAGCCAGGCCTGCACGCCGTCGTTGAAGCGCGACACCCGCATCAACGCCGTTTCGACGCTGTCCTCGTCGACGATCGCGCAGCCGGTCAGGAGCGACAGGCCGCCAAGCGTGAGCGAGCGCTGCAGGAACAGGCGGCGCGAAGGCTGCTCGATCAGGCGCAGCGCCTCCTTCACCACGGCGTCGCCGTCGATTGCAGCCAGTCGGTGGGCTTTCTTGATCATGACAGTCACTCCTTAACGGCCGCGGATCATTGCAAGAAAAGTGCGCGGCACCAGCGCGACCATGGCGAGGTGCACCGCGACGAAAGCAGCCAGCGCAGCCATGGCGAAGAAATGCACTCGGCGCGCCGCCTCGTAGCCGCCGAGCAACTCGCGCAGCAGCGGAAACTGCACCGATTTCCACAACACCAGCCCGGACAGCACCAGCAGCAGCGCATCGAGCATCACGAATAGGTAGGCGGCGCGCTGCACCGCGTTGTACTGGCGCGGGTCCGCGTGCGACAGATGGCCGCGCAATGCGGCGAGCAGGTCGGCGACGATGGCGCGCGGCGACAGCGGGAAAAACTTGGTCCACAGCCGCCTGGTGGCGGCGTTGCACAGCAGGTACAGGAGACCGTTGGCGGCAAGCAACCACATCGCCGCGAAGTGCCACTGAATCGCGCCGCCGAGCCAGCCGCCCAGCGTGATTGCCTTGGCGAACTTGAAGTCGAAAAACGGCGCCGCGTTGTAGATGCGCCAGCCGCTCATCGCGAGAATCACCACCGCGAGCGCGTTGAGCCAGTGCGTCGCGCGGAGCCACGCCGGGTGGATGGGCCGGATAGCGTCATTCATGGAAACTCCTTCACTCAAAGCTCAGGACCCCGCGCACTGCTGCGCGCTCAATGCCTGCAGCACGCTGCCGCTCTTCTCGTCCTGCACAAAAGCGATGACCTCCAGGCGCGCGCGATTCCACGCTGCCGGCAGACGGATCGCGCGCTGCACTCGGGCAGTGCCGGCGACGAGGCGGATCGGTCCGATCCATTCGCGCACCACGTGATCGTGCGCGAGCGTCGCTCCGCTGTTTTCGCCGCGCGTCACTTTCGACGCGAGGCCGCTTTCGGCGAGCGCCAGGTACAGCGCTGCCGGACTGCTCCCGGCGTGCGCCTCCGCGTCGAGCGCCAGCGCGCCGCCTGCGGCCAAGCTCGCCTGGATGCGGATGGCGGCTGCCGCTGGCAGGGCATTCAACTGCCTCACCTTGCTCCCCAGCTCGCCGCGCCAGGAGCGCAGCTCGGCGCCGCCGACGAAGAACTGGGGCGTGTACACCGTCTTCTTTTGGTTGGCGCGGACCAGCCAGCTTTGACGCTCGCTGAACGCGCCTTGCGCGTACGCATCCTTCCAGCCGATGTAGTCCCAATAGTCCACGTGCAGCGCCAGCGGCACGACTTCGGCCGCCGGATCCAGGGCTTGCCGCAGGCGGCTTAGCTGCTGGTCCGCCGGCGGACAACTGGAGCAGCCTTCCGAGGTGTAGAGTTCGACCAGCGCGGCCGTCTTCGGCCCGCTGCGCGCGTCGCAGGCCGCGAAAACGCTGGACGGCAAGACGGCCGAGG
>Ga0315281_10009311_pt1 | contig 13630 bp, 10 predicted proteins | sample YL17G07_0_MG_FD_204540 | JGI IMG/M metagenome (GOLD analysis project Ga0315281, IMG submission 204540) | Sediment microbial communities from Yellowstone Lake, YNP, Wyoming, USA - YL17G07_0 | ecosystem: Environmental > Aquatic > Freshwater > Lake > Sediment | place: USA: Wyoming | collected...
TGTGGGTCGACTCCAGGCAAGTCTCCTTCCGCCAACCGGGTAATTCTATTTCCGCTTGCGTTGTGTGAAAAGCGCCCGCACCAGCCGTGGATGCGCATCGAGCAACACAGCAAAATCGCTCTCACGCTTGCCACCCTTGGCGCGCAGCACGCGCGCGACGGCACGCCATTCGGCGGTACTCCAGCGTTGCACGCCGGGCAGCGCCAGCACGAACGGACTCCAGCGTTGCCAAGCCAGCCGCTCCTTCGCAGTGAAACCACGCAGCGAACGTATTCCGGTGAGCTGCAGCAACGCACGGCTCGCGTCATCCAGTACGGTGGTGCGATCACTCGCGCCGCCGCCTGCGAGTTGCGCGGCCACTTGCGCGCCGAGCGCAGCGATTGACGGCAGGCTGCGCGAATTTTCGGGATTAAGGTCGAAGAACAGGTGCCAATCGGCGAGCTTGAGCAAGGTTACCGGTGATGAGCGGTGGCGCGGGTTCACCTGCATGCGCGCCAGTTCGTGACGCACGATGCGGCGTGCGGCCGCGGCACGCGGCCGGAAGCCTAACTTGTAGTAGAACCACCACGCTCCGGTTTCGATGCCCTCGTCGTTGTCCTGGCCAAGTTGGTAAGGCTCGATGCTGAATGATGTCGCACCGAATACTTGCCGCACTGTCGCGAGCAGGCGTGCAAAAATGTACGCGGCCTCGCCGCCGCGGAAGGTCGGGAAGGTGTTGAACGAAATCGCCGCCATACCGGCCAGCACGTCGGCTTGCGAATAGCCGATCGGCACGCCGTTCTGCAAGGTGAGGATGCCGTAGACTGCCGCCAGCTGCGTGCGGCGCTCAGGCAACATGCCGACCAGCGCGAACGCCAGTCCTTCTCCGTCGTCGACGAGACGCACGTCACGTACGTCACCGTAGGCGAATGCATCAAGATCGCGCTGACGAGTGATCATTGCCCCACGGGCGAGCTCGATGAGGTGCGCGCCTTCGCGCACCGGGAGAACGCGCACAGCTTGTAGCGGCCGCTCGATTTCCTTGCGCAGATCGGGCCGACCGCGGCGCAATGGTTGGCTGCGAAACAGTACCGGCGCCGCGGTATAGCGATCGCACGTGCGGCTTGGCGTGTCCCGGCCCGGACGCAGTTCACAGCTCGGGTCGAGGCGATCGAACAATGCCTCGTGTGTGAATGAATCGCCCGGCAAGGATTCGATGGCGTGCACCAGGAATGTGGCATCGGTCGTGCGCCCGCGCAGCACATCGAGCGCCTCAAAACCGTCCGGCTGTTGCTCGCGCAGCCATACTGCCTCGGCGGGCGTGACCAGCAGCGGCAGTACACCGGCAATATTGTCTCCTGCCACGCTATCGTCGCGATCCAGATGAAACTCGCCCGGCCAGCGCTGAGCGAGCCAGCGCGCCGTCGGCCAGAAAAAACAGTAGCGGGTTGCTGTGCCAGCGATACCCGAATCGACAAGTTCATCGCGCTGTGTCTTGAGGTCGGAGCGGCGCGCGAAGTGCGCCAGCAGGCGCTCCACCTGAGCGGCCACACGCGCATCGTCCGGATACGCCCGCAAGAAGCACAGCACCTCGTGCAATCGCTCCACCTGTCCTGCGGTGCGGAGCCGTGCTCGGTCGAGGACGCGCAACAACGCAAGCTTGCGCGCTGCGTTCGTGCCGCCGTAATCGGCCTTGATTCGTTCAAGCTGCGCAAGCGCGCGGGGAGTCGGCATTGTCAGGGATGCTTCCGTTCAGTTAGGCGGTGACAAGAGAAGAATAGCCGCCCTGTTCCACCGAAACCACTGTCTCGTCACGTCTGGTTAAGGAAGCTCTGGACAAGTACCGTTCGCCCTGAGCCTGTCGAAGGTCGATCCACACAGGCGCATGATTTCGTGCCTTCCTCCGTTCATGCTTCGACAGGTTCAGCACGAACGGAGGGTTTAATCAGAGAGTCCTTAACGCAACAGTCCCCACAACATCCGCAATCCGAGCAACGCCACGAACAACGCAAAAATGCGTCGCAGCATTTCCTCCGACAAATAATGAGCGAGACGCGCGCCCAGCGGCGCGGCGGCGGTGCTGGCGACGACGATACCGGCGAAGGCCGGCAGCACCACGTAGCCGAGGCTCCACGGCGGCAGGCTGGATTCGTTCCAGCCGGCGATGATGTACCCTACGGCACCGCTCACGGCGATGGGCAGGCCGATGGCTGCCGAGGTGCCAATGGCCCGCTTCACCGGCACACTGCACCAGGTCATGAATGGCACCGACAGCGAACCGCCTCCAATGCCGAACAGCGCTGAGGCGATACCGATGAGTGAGCCGGCGAGATTCATGCCGAAGACGCCGGGCAACTTGGTGTGCGCACTGGTGGCGGTGGTGCCGCGCGAAAATTGCAGCGCGATGGCGAACATGAACACCACGAACATCCATTGCAGCGTACGGCTGGTGAGATGATCGGCAACCGCCGCACCGAGCAGGGTGCCGACGACAATTGCCGGCGCAATGCGGCGGAAGATGGTGACGTCGAGTGTGCCGCGGCGATAATGCGCGCCGGCTGAGGAGATAGCAGTGAAAACAATCGTGGCGAGCGAGGTGCCGAGCGCCAACTGCATGATGATCTGCGGATTGACGCCTTGACCCTCGAACACGATGACCAGCACCGGCACAATGAGCGCGCCGCCGCCGATGCCGAGCAGGCCGGCCATGAGACCGGCGAGGCCCCCCATGATCAGTAGTGTTAGCAACTCCATGCAGGTTCCTTACTGAAAACTGAAAAAACACATAACGAGAACGAAATGCACCGATTTATGTTCCACCCTCTCCCCTGACCCCTCGGCATTTGCTCCCGGCATTGCCCTACCTCCTGCATCCATGCAGTCGTCTCCCGCAAGCGGGAGAGGGGAACTTTTATTGTTCAGCGCGCCGGGCCCATTACCTGACCCGGCAACCACAGGGCGATCTGCGGGAACCAGGACAACAGCGCGATGCCGAGCATCATGATGATAATGAACGGCAGCGTGCCCCAAATGATGCTGCGCATCTTGATATCAGGCGCGATGCCCTGGATCACGAACAGGTTCAGCCCGACCGGCGGATGGATGAGTCCCATCTCCATGAGAATGGTGACGATCACGCCGTACCAAATGAGATCAATGTGCAACGTCTTGAGCGCCGGCAGAATGATGGGCATGACCATAAGAATAATGGCAACCGGCGGCAGGAAGAAACCGAGGACTACCATGAACACACAGCTCCACAGGAAGAACTCCCATGGTCCGAGGCCGAGTGATACCAGCCAACCGGCGGTCTTCTGTGTGACGCCGAGATCGCTCATCACGTAGCTGAACAGGAACGAGGCCGCGATGATCATCATGATCATGGTGCTCTCGCGCATGGTGCCGGACAGGATCGACTTCAGGTCGCTCAGCCGCCAGCAACCGTAGACAGTCATCACCAGAATCAGCGAACCAAGCGCGCCAATCGCTGCGACCTCAGAGGGCGTGCCCCAGCCGGTGTACATCGCCACCATCACGATCACGATCAGCAGCAGGAACGGCAGCAGTCGCGGCAGGGCACCGAAGCGGTCGCGCCAGCTGTAGTGCTCGTCTTCGAGAATCGCGCTGCGCTCCGCGCCTGCACCCTGCGCGGCGAGCGCGAGCTTGTGTTCGAGGCGGAACTTAATCACCACCCAGGTGGCGAATAACACCGTGAGCAGGACGCCGGGGCCAATGCCGGCCAGGAACAGCTTGTTGATCGACTGTTCGGTGACCAGGCCATACAGGATAAAGGTGAGGCTGGGCGGAATCAGGATACCGAGCGTACCTCCGGCCGCGATCAGTCCTACGGCCAACCCGTCCGAATAGCCGCGCGCGCGCAACTGTGGAATGCCGGTGCTGCCGATCGCCGAACAGGTAGCCGGGCTCGAACCACACATGGCCGCGAACACCGAACAGGCGAACACGTTGGCAATACCGAGCCCGCCGGGAATGCGGTGCAGCCAGGCATTGAGCGAGCCGTACACATCGGCACCGGCGCGGGTCTTGCCGACTGCCGCTCCCATCAGTACGAATAACGGGATGGTCAGCAACGTGAAGTCATCGAGGCCCTTGAAGAGCTTGTACGCCACTTCGCCGAGATTGGCGGCAGGCATGAACAGCGCCATGAATGAGAGCGACGACAGTCCGAGCGCAAAGGCAATCGGCATGCCGGAGAACAGCAGCGCGAACGTCACCACCCCGAACAGAATGCCGATGGTGGCGCTATCCATATTGAGTGTTACACATTCGTTGGCGCCTGGTTGTAGCCCGTGTTCTGGTCTCCCGGATTTCGCTGCGCTTCATCCGGGACACTCATTAAAAAGTTCAATCAAAAAATCCCTATTCGCTCCATTTGGCGATCTCCGGTTCCTGCTTGGCGATGCCGCCGGCCTTGGGATCACGCAGGCTGGTCACAAACTGGGCAAACAATTGCAGCGACAACGTGGTCATGCCGAAGGCCATGAGCGCATACACCGGCCACAGCTTGGGATCGAACGCTCCATCCAGCCGGTGGCCCTCGATCCAGGCATGATGCGTGAGCTGCCAGGCGTTCCACGCCACGAAGGCACAGAACACCAGCGACAGCAGGTCGCCGAGCAGGAAGCGCCAATGATTGACACGCGCCGGCAGCACATGCTCCAGCACCTCGATCGACACATGCCCGCGCTTGAGCTGCGTATAGCCGGCGCTCAGGAACGTCGCCGCGATCAGCGCCAGCACTGAGAGCGGAATCTCCCAGTCGGTCGGGATGCCAGTGGTGCTGCGGATGACAATACCGGTTGTGATGCCGGCAGCTGCCAGCACCAGCAACAGCGCCGCGACATAGCCGAGCCAGGTATTGAGCGCGGCGAGCGCGGCGCCCAGGCGATTGAAGAACACGCCGCGTTACTTGACGGCCAGCGCCATGTCGAGCAGCGCCTGGCCGTTCGGGGCCTTCTCGGCGAAATCCTTGTAGGAACTCTTTTTCGCCAACTCGCGCCAGCGGTTGAATGTGGCCTCATCCATGTCGACCACCTTCACACCGGCCTTGGCGTAGACTTCGGCCATCTTCTGGTCGTCAGCCTTGGCGGCCTCGATGGCGAATTTCTCCAGCGACGCGCCAACCTCGGTGAATATTTTCTGCTGCGCCGGGGTGAGCTTGTTCCAGGTGTCCTTCGAGATCAGCAGCGGTTCGAACATGAACCAGATGGTGCGGTTGCGCGCGCTGGTTACCGATTTGGATAGTTCGTACAAACGGTAGCTGATCAACGAGGTGCTTGATGTCATCGCGGCATCGAGCACACCTGAAGACATGGCCGTGTATATTTCACTTGATGGCAGGCTCACCACCGAGGCGCCGGCCTCTTTCAGCACCAGCTCCATGGTGCGGTCGCCGCCACGAATCTTGAAGCCCTTGGCGTCCTCGGGCGTCACCACCGGCTTCGTGGTGCTGGCCATGCCGCCGGCCTGCCACACCCAGGTGATGATCTTGATGCCCTTGGCGTCCAGGATCTTTTCCAGCTCCTTGCCGATCGGCGCATTCTTCCAGCGATAGGCCTGCTCGTAGCTGGTGATGGTGGCCGGCATGAGCGTGAGATTCACTTCCGGCACCTCACCGCCGCCGTAGGCGAGCGGCAGCACGCTCATGTCGAGCGTGCCCTTGCGCAGCGCCGAGAACTGCGCCGTGGTCTTGACCAGCGAACCGCTCGGGAATATCTGGAACTTGAGTTCGCCCTTGCTGCGCTTCTCGACTTCGGCGGCAAACTTGCGCGCCAATCGGTCGCGGAAATCGCCACTCTCATCGCTGGCTGCCGGGAACTGGTGCGAGATCTTGATAACGGTTTCGGCACGTGCCGTGGTGACGGCCAGCACGAGGCTGGCGCACAGCGCCGACAGTATGATTTTCAGATACGTCTTCAGGTTGGGCATAATATGAAACCTCCTCTCGCTACGGTTGGCCATCAAGGCACATCCAGCCGGCGGCATCCTGCGACGATCTGGCTGATCTGGGACAGATAATGCTTGTTCCGCCGCATGTGGTTGTTGTTTCATACACTCTGGTGTTGTATTGCATATTTCACATCGTGAAAGCACCAGCCACCGGAACGCTTATTGACTATCGCGCCCGGCCACCAACCTGTCAAGAAACTTGCGCCATGAGCACATGAGCAACAACTTCTATGCCCTGCTGGCCGTGCGCTTCCGTCCGCACGCCGCGGCCGTGGCGCTCGAAACGCCGGATGGCACACGCTACAGCTATGCGACACTCGATCGCGAAACAGCACGCTATGCGTCGCTCTATCGCGCACTCGGGCTCACGCCCGGCGAACGCGTGGCGATGCAGGTCGATAAGTCGCCGCAGGCGCTGTTCGCCTATCTCGGCTGCCTGCGTGCCGGACTCATCTATTTGCCGCTGAACACCGCTTACCGCGATCTTGAAATCGACTACTTCCTGGAAAACGCCGAACCGAAACTCGTGGTCTGCGACCCGGCACAGCGCGACAGTGTCGCGCGGCTCGCGGCCGAACACGGCGCGACCCAGGTACACACGCTCGATGCTGCCGGCCGCGGCAGTCTTGCCGAGGCGGCGGCCACGCAAGAGGATGAATTCGCCATCGCGGCGGTCAAGAATGATGCTGTTGCCGTGATTCTCTACACCTCCGGCACCACCGGAAAGCCGAAGGGCGCGATGATCACGCACGCCAATCTCGCGTCCAACGGTCTCACTCTGCAACAGGCCTGGGGTTTCAGTTCAAACGATGTGCTGTTGCACGCACTGCCGATTTTTCACATCCACGGCCTGTTCGTTGCCTGCCACGTCGCGCTGCTGAGCGCATGCAAAATGATTTTTCTGCCGAAGTTCGATGTCACTGCCGTACTCAGCGCACTGCCCCACGCTACGGTGTTCATGGGCGTGCCGACCTATTACACACGCCTGCTCGCCGAGCCCGCCTTCGGCAAGAAGCACTGCCGCAGCATGCGCCTCTTTACCTGCGGCTCGGCGCCGCTGTTGCCGCAGACCTTTCAGGAGTTTGAAGAGCGCACTGGCCACACCATACTTGAACGCTACGGCATGACCGAGACCGGCATGAACACCTCGAACCCACTCACTGGTCCGCGCCGCGCGGGCACGGTCGGACCGGCACTGCCGGGTGTCGCCATCCGCATCGCCGATGACAAAGACGACGACGTCGCCACCGGCGAGGTCGGACAACTGCTGGTGAAGGGTGGCAACGTGTTCAGGGGTTACTGGCGGATGGCGGAGAAAACTGCCGAGGAATTTACGGCCGATGGATATTTTCGCACCGGCGATCTGGCGCGCCAGGATGCCGATGGTTATGTCGCGATCGTCGGGCGCGCCAAGGACCTGATCATCTCCGGTGGCTTCAACATCTACCCGAAAGAGATCGAAGGCTACCTCGACAAACTCGACGGTGTTCTCGAATCCGCCGTGATCGGCGTGCCGCATCCGGACTTCGGTGAAGCGGTGGTCGCAATGATCGTATGCAAACCTGACGGCTCTACACTAACCGAAGCCGGCGTGATCGCTGCGCTCAAGTCACAGATCGCGGGGTTCAAAGTACCGAAGCGCGTGTTCTTTCTGCCCGAACTGCCGCGCAACACCATGGGCAAGGTGCAAAAAAATCTGCTGCGCGAGCGCTACGCGGGCGTAGTGTACGTAGTGAGTATCTAGCAGTATTTCATGGTTGATGGGCCACAACAAAGCTGGAGGTAGGTCGGCCTTCAGGCCGACATGTCGGGCTAAAGCCCGACCTACAGCAGCCGCTGGCGATGGCATCAGTGCCAAATGGATTGAAGCACTACTCTAGTGAGCATAAACATGAATACCGACGACTGATCCTGTCAGGTCTTTTACGAACGACACTCTGAATCGGTAGTGGCGCTACGCGGCCTTCTTCTTATAGGCCCACACCATCAATCCAACGCCGAACAGAATCATCGGCACACTCAGCACCTGCCCCATGGTCAGCCAGCCAAACGCGAGGTAGCCGAGCTGCGCATCCGGCTCGCGTACGAATTCCGCCAAAATGCGGAACAGGCCGTAACAAATAAGGAACAGGCCGGACACGCTCGCCGTCGGACGCGGCTTGCGCGTAAACAGCCACAGGATCACGAACAACGCTGCGCCCTCGAGTGCTGCCTGATAGAGCTGCGACGGATGACGCGGCAGCGGGCCGGCTTCACGAAACACCATGCCCCAAGGACCATCGGTGGTGCGACCCCAGAGTTCGTGGTTGATGAAATTGCCGAGGCGCCCGAGCCCCAAGCCAATCGGTACCCACGGCGCGAAAAAATCCGCTACCACGAAAAATGTTTTGCCGGTCTTGCGTGCGAAATACAGCATCGCCAGCAACACCCCGATGAGCCCGCCGTGGAAGGACATGCCGCCCTGCCAGATCTTGAACACATCCAGCGGGTATGCGAGGTAGTGCGGCAGGTTGTAGAACAGCATGTAGCCGATGCGGCCACCGAGTATCACGCCGAGCGCGCCGTAGAACACGAAGTCGCTGACCTGCTCCGCTGTCCAGCCGGAATCCGGCTTCTGCGCGCGGCGCGTCGCAAAGAACCAGAGCGCCAGCAGGCCGAGCACATACATCAGCCCATACCAGTGAATCTTGATAGGGCCGAGCGAAAGCGCAACGGGGTCGATGTTGGGGGCAAGCATGGCCAATCTCCTTATAGACTTCCGGATGTACTATTTTTTAAACGCTCTGGAAGAAACGCGGAGAGCGCAGCGTATCAAGAGAATAAAATCTCTGCGTCCTTTGCGCCTCCGCGTTCTTTGCGTCCTTTCCAGAGGAGATGCTGATTGCACACCGGTCAGTTCGGCAGCACCCGCGCGAAAAACGCCTTGAGATACGCCGTCTCGGGTATCGCCGGGTGCATGGGATGGTCCGGTCCCTGGTGACCTTCCTCAACTATCTGCATGAAGCGATCGAGGTGACGACTGTCTTTGAGCAGCAGTTCACGCAAGGTGTCGCGTTCCAGATGGTACGAACATGAACAGGACACGAGGATGCCGTCCTTGTTCAATACCTGCATGGCCATCTGGTTGAGCCGCTGATACGCCAGCGTGCCTTCCTTGATGTCCTTGCGGCGCTTGATGAGCGCCGGCGGGTCGAGGATCACGACGTCAAACTTTTCGCGCGCGGTGCGCAGCTCCTTGAGCAGATCGAAGGCATCGGTCTGGCGGGTCTGCACGATCGATTCAACGTTATTAAGGCGCGCGTTGCGCACCACGCCTTCGAGCGCGAGGGCCGAACTGTCCACACACAATACCGATTCGGCGCCGGCGGCCGCGGCCTGTACGCCCCAGGCACCGAGGTAACTGAACATATCCAGCACGCGCTTGCCCTTCACGTAATGCGCGAGGCGGGCGCGATTCATGCGGTGATCGTAGAACCAGCCGGTCTTCTGGCCGCGCGCCAGCGGCACCTCGAAGTGCAGGCCATTCTCTTCCAGCGCCAGCCACTCCGGTATTTCACCGTGCACGGTCTCGATGTAGCTCGGCAGATTTTCCATGGCGCGCATCGAGGAATCATTGCGCAGCAGAATGGCGCGCGGCTTCACCACCTTGTCGAGCGCCGCGATGATTTCGGTTTTCAGACGCTCCATGCCGGCGGTGGTGATCTGCGCCACCAGCACGTCGGCAAAGCGATCCACCACCAGGCCCGGCAGGCCATCGCTGTCGCCGAACACCAGACGATAATACGGCTTGTCGAACAGACGTTCGCGCAGGGACAGCGCAACATTGAGACGATGGGTGATCAGCGACTGATCGAGCAGCATGGTCGGGTCGCGGCTGATCAGACGCGCGCTGATGAGCGTGGCCGGATTCACATAGCCGCTGCCGATTGCGCGGCCCGAAGACTCCTCGATGACACAGAGCTCGCCCGGCTCAAAGGCGTCGAGCGGCGTGGCCTTGGTGTCTACCTCGTTGCTGAACACCCAGGTGTGGCCAGTGTGCAGACGGCGGTCTTCGTGCTTCTTGAGTCGCAGGGGCTTGGGGGACATGCGCAGGGCTCGGAGGAATATCGCCGCTGATTATACAGCAAGACGAACGTAGCGCAGCGCAGTAGGGCTTCCGGATCACTGCAAGACGAACGAAGCGCAGCTGATCCAATGAACTTTGTCCCGACAAAGACATGATCGGGCTACGTTATTATAGGAATAATGCGCCTGCTAACCGCCTTTTAACGCCACCACCGGCCAGATACGCAGCCGTGTGTCACCGTATGCTTGCTCATACAGCGGTAATGCACCCGGCACCAGCGACGGCTGCCAGACATTCTCGTACGTGACAACCAGCCCATCCGGGTGCCCGGCGGCCCACACTGCCAATTGTTCAGGCGCAACGATCTCAATCGGCCTGGTGAGGCGCCCGGCGAAGTGATATTGCCCGCTGTAGGCGCCAACATGCGCCACCGCGCCGCCCTGCTGCTGAGCGGTGGCCAGCAGGTGTGCGGAACCATGCAGTTCGTAACGCGCGCTGTACTGCCAACCGCTGACCAGCAGCGCGAGCGCCGTGATGACCACGACGGTGACCGCCATGTTGGCAATGCGCGCTTCGATCGCCGGCAGCGGCAACCAGCCGACTGCCACGCCGACCACGATAATGCCGACGCCCACGAACGGCGACAGCTGCCACAGGAATTCCGGCAGGTACGGCTCGCGCGGCAGGCCCGGCAAAATGGCGAGCAGGCCGCCCAGCAGTAGCAACGGAAAAATCATGGTTGAGGCGATCCGGCTGTGGTCGTGTACCGCTTGCTCTTCATCCAGCAGCAACCAGTTCGCCACCAGAAAAAACGCCGGCACCACTGGCAGCAGGAACTGCGGCTGCTTCACCTCGAAAAACGAAAACAGCGCGATCACCGAGACCGCCCAGCACATGCAGAACGCCAGCCCGTTGCTGATCGGTTCGCGCCGGATGTGCCAGAACCGCATCCACGGCAACGGCCACAAGGCCCACGGGAACGCCAGCCACGGCAACAGAAACAGATACCACCACCAAGGGCGTGCGCCGGCAAACAGGTCAAGCGTGTTGGCCTGCAGCGGCGCCAGTAGCGGTCCGAGCACACCGGCCACACCGGCGCCGGCCGCAGCAGACACGGCCCAGGCCGCGTAGATCGCGAGGCCGACGAACGCGGCCTTGAAAATATCGGCATACCAGTATTTCCACGGCATGGTCGGCGTGCCGCGCGCCCAGAGTGGCGCGAGCAGCGCCACGGGCAGGACATAGAGAAAGATCAGACTGCCGGACGCAAGCAACCCAAACCCGAACGCTAGCGCCAGCAGCAACCAGACGCGCAGGTCGCGCGTGCGCCACATCCACAACACGGTGCTGAGTGCGAACAAGGTGAAGAACACAGTGAGCAGATCGGCGCTGAGCAGCGTCGCACTGAACACCCAGTAGAAACCACCGAGCAACGCGAGTGGCGCATAGCGTGCCGCATTGCCCTGACCCGGCCAGAGAAAGCGCGCCATGCGCGCCACCAGAAACAGACTGCCGAACATGAACAGTGCCGGCAACAGCCGTGGCCACCACTCGACCACGCCGAATACCTGCCAGCCGAGTTGCACCAGCCAGAAGAACAGTGGCGCCACGCTGACGGGTACACCATTCAGACGCGGTACAAGCAGATCGCCGTGTGCCCACATTTCCCAGGCGATGGCCAGCCAGCGGGTCTCATCGCTCGGCCAGGCACTGCGCGTGACCAGCGCGGCGATCACCGCGATCAGCCCCAATCCGATAGCGCCGCCCCCGATGCGCAGCGCCGGCCACCAGCGTGGTGGGGTCTTGTGTTGTTGCGGCACTCGCGGGGGAGCGGTGCCGGTGAGTTCGATTTCTTCTACCTCAAACCCATCGAGGCTGCGCAGCAGCGAGTCGAGGCTACCGGCCGGGCTAGCGGGCTTCGCTGGAACAGGCTTGGTCTTTTTCTTTTCGTCGTTGCGGCGATTGGCCATATAGCTTCGTTACATTTATCCGTTCAATTACTTCCCTCCCCTCTCCCACCCGTGAGAGAGGGGAACATCCAGTTTGGCTCCGCGCTCACCTGGCATGTCTTGCCATAATCAAAAAAACTTGCGCGATTCGTCGTATTCAAAGTAGCACTCTGTGCCGTGGTTGTGCCAGCACACACACCGCGAATAGCGCTACACCGGACCGATGGCGTAAACCGCCAGACCGCACTACCGGGCAACGTCCATTTTCTGGTTCACGCTGTCGCACTTGACAGTGTTTGACGAAATGCGCACTCTTCGCGGATGCGTCGCTCCACCCTGCTGCCTGCTGGTCTCGCGTTACTGCTGTTGTTCGCGCAGTCGGTGGCGATGCTGCATGTCTTTGCGCACCTGACCGAAACCGGCACCAGCTCCAGTCAACCCGACAAACAGCTGCCGCACTCGACGGCCTGCGAACAATGTCTCGCCGCCGCCGCACTCGGCGCCGGTGTCCCGGCGGCGGCGCTGGTGTTCCAGACTTCGGTCACTGATCCGTGCATTGCCGCTTCTCCGCACGCTTCGTTCCGCTCCGGAACCGTCCCGGCCTACACCTCGCGCGCCCCGCCCCGTTTCGTCTGATCCGGTTACGCTTGCGGCCATGTTGGGCCGCCGACTGCACACAGACGTCATGGAGTATTTATGTCCCTTCGCATACCGAGCGCGGCGCTCATCGCCGTTCTGCTTACACCGGCACTGGCGCCGGCCACTGACAACGACACGATCCAGAAACTCCGTCAGGAAATCGAACAGCTCAAGCAGTCGGACGAGGCGCGGTTGCAGGCGCTGGAACAGCGCCTGCAACAACCCGCGACCCCGCCGACAGCACAGGCCAACAGTTTCAACCCGGCGGTATCGCTGATCCTGTCCGGCGGCTACGCCCACTTGTCACAGGATCCGGCCCACTACCGCATCAGCGGTTTTCCGGTGCCGGCGGCTGCGGACATCGGTCCCGGGCAGCGTGGCTTCGGTCTCGCGGAATCGGAGGTTGGTTTGTATGCCAACATTGATCCGTATTTTTATGGTGGCCTGAATTTCGCCATCCATCCCGACAATACCGCTTCGGCCGAAGAGGCCTTTATCCAGACCAGCGCACTGGCGCACGGCCTGACGCTCAAGTTCGGTCGCTTCTTCTCCGGCATCGGCTATCTCAATGAGCAGCATGCCCATGTCTGGGATTTTGTCGATACGCCGCTCGCCTATCAGGCGTTCCTCGGCGGCCAGCTGGGTGACGACGGCGTGCAGCTGCGCTGGCTGGCGCCGCTCGATCAGTTTCTGGAGTTCGGCGCGGAACTCGGGCGCGGCCGGAATTTTCCCGGCAGCAACCGCGACAGCAACAGCGCTGGCGCCAGTAGCGCGTTTGTGCACACCGGCGGAGACATCGGCGACAGTCACAGCTGGCGCGCCGGCCTGTCGGCGCTCGCGACCGCACCGCGCGATCAGCCACTCAACGACATCAATGCCGGCGGTGCCGCCGTACAGAATGCCTTCAGCGGCGACACACGCATCGCCATCTTCGACTTCGTCTGGAAATACGCGCCACATGGCAACGCCACGCGCAGCAACTTCAAACTGCAGGGCGAACTGCTGTGGCGCCGGCTGGACGGTCGTC
>Ga0315281_10009312_pt1 | contig 13629 bp, 11 predicted proteins | sample YL17G07_0_MG_FD_204540 | JGI IMG/M metagenome (GOLD analysis project Ga0315281, IMG submission 204540) | Sediment microbial communities from Yellowstone Lake, YNP, Wyoming, USA - YL17G07_0 | ecosystem: Environmental > Aquatic > Freshwater > Lake > Sediment | place: USA: Wyoming | collected...
GCAGTCGCGGCGAGGAGATTTCTCTCAAGCTCCACGTGCCCGGCTGGCGCGCCCGACGCTGGGTCGTGGAGGCCGCCCACTCCTGGCTGAACCGCAACCGCGCCCTGCTCATCCGCTGGTCGAAGAAAGCCGAGAACCACCTCGCCCTGCTGCAGCTGGCCTGCGGCCTGATCGCCTTCAAGAAGGCGCACGCCGCACGCCTCGCGGCGGCCCTACAGGGATAGGTCCTTAGCCTGTAGAAGAGCTTGCCGTTGAACGATTCGATGTCGCCGTTCTCCCACGGTGAGCCCGGCTCGATGAACAGGGTGGTGACGCCCAGCTCGGTGAGCCACCCACGAATCACCGCAGCGACGAACTCGGGCCCGTTGTCGCAACGGAGGTGCGCGGGGAAGTGCTAGTATGCGTCCCCAGGGTCGGGCGATCCGCAGGGTGGCCGAGCTCGACGCGGATGGGGGGTGCCATGGACCGTGCAACCTCAGAAGCTCACGCTCGGGCAGGTCGGGGCCATGATTGAGAACCTCGGCGGATCCGGATCGCCGGCGTTGCACAACGCGGAGCGCATCGCCTCCGGTCTCCGTCACACCCACATCGGCGTCGAGCATCTCTTCCTCAGCATCGTCGAGCTCGAAGATCGCGGCATTCAGAGGCGCTTCGTGCAAGCGGGGTTCGACGTTGGCGAGGTGGTCCGCGACCTGCGGACGCGCAGTGGGCCGAGCGTCTCGGCCGGGGGCAAGCAGCTGCTCGCGCTGATCGGCATCCTGATCGGCAAGAAGACCCCCAATGCGGCCATCCTCGGAGAGGCCGGCATCGGTAAAGCGGCGCTCCGCAAGGTTTGAACATGCTCGTCCAGGAGCCGTAGAAGGACGCTGGGCAGATGGGCACTGATGGGCCGCGAGTTACGGGGGGTTCCATGGCAGGCCGGCTGGGGGTAGCGGGCAACTGCGTCGTCCGCAAGGACGGCGACATCCTTCTGCTGCGCCGGTCAGCGGCGAACTCCAGCGACGCAGGTCGCTGGGAGCTCCCGGGAGGCAAGCTCCACTATGGCGAGGAGCTTGCCGAGACGGTGCGGCGCGAGGTTGCGGAGGAGACGAACTTGACTGTCGAGGTGGAGCGGCCGTTCGCCGTCTGGCACGGCATCAAGGACGAGTTCTGGGTGACCGGCGTCATGTTCGCCTGCAACTACGTCGCCGGCGATGTCAGGCTCAGCGCCGAGCACGACGACTACGTCTGGGTCGACCCCTTCGCCGCCGTGGTCCTTCCCCTGAGGGCACCGATGGTCTCGCAGGTCGAGGCGTATGCACGGCTGCTGCGCGAGGGCCGCATATGACACGGACGTCTGGTGCAGGGAGGGCGATGCAGGCAAGATGGGCGACAGTCGGGGGTCCTCGTCGGCTCGGCGGTGCCGTGATATCGCGCAGCCTTGCGCACGGGGAAGACCTACCCGCCCGCCGCGTTCAGCGTGTGGAGGGCCAATCTTGATGTGGAGAACGCACGCGCAGGTAGTATGTCATGATGGCGCATAACGTCCCGGGAACGAAGGAGTGGGCGAGGGAGCAGGTCGCGATCTTCAGGCAGCGCCGACGCTCCTACGAGCGCCTGGCGACGACCCTTCGCCAGGTCCTCGAGGGCGTCGCCGCCAAGTACGACCCCCTGGCGATCGTGCAGGCTCGCGCGAAGACGATCGCGAGCTTCGCCGAGAAGGTCCAGCGCAAGTCCGCCACGCATCCTGATCCGGTCCACGACTTCACCGACCTCTGCGGTGGGCGCATCATTGTCCACACGGCCGATGATGTGCGCGCGGTCTCCGCGTTCATCGAGAAGCACTTCGAGATCGACTGGGAGAACAGCCTCGACGTCAGCCAGCGGCTGAAGCCGACGGAGTTCGGCTATCGCTCGGTGCACTACATCGTCAGCTTCAAGCCAGGCGTCTTCCCGGACAACGACGTCGCCGTCGAGGTCCCGGCGTCGCTCTTCACCATGAAGAACCAGCGCGCTGAGGTCCAGGTCCGCACCATCCTCGAGCACGCCTGGGCCGACACGGGGCACGACCTCGCCTACAAGGGTTCGTTCGAGCTGCCGGTTGCCTGGTCGCGCGAGTTCGCACGCTTGGCGGCGATCCTCGAGGAGGCTGACGGCGCGTTCTCGCGCATCCTCGGCGGCCTGCGTATCTATTCCACCAGCTACGGCGCTTACATGACCGAGGAGGAGCTGCGCCGTGAGATCGACCAGCTGGAGTTCGTGCTGGAGCAGAGGCCCAGCGACGACCGCCTGGTGGCACGGATCGCCAAGCTCGCCCTGACGCGTGGCGACTGGGGCAAGGTCATCGCTTTGCTGACGAAGGATGTCGCTGAGCAGGGACGGCCTCCCCGGCTTGTTCCACGCAGCGAGGATCCGGCGATCTTGCGCGATTTGGGGGTGGCCTTGTGCAAGAAGCACAAGGCCACCCCCAGGTCCCCCAAGTACCGCAGGGGCCAGGAGTACCTCGAGCAATCAGTGGCGGCCGAGCCCGATGTCGACGCGCTCTGCTCCCTTGCCGGCACGTGGAAGGGCCTCGATGACGACCGCGCCCGTGACCTGTACCGCCGGGCGTTCGAACTCGATCCGGCCGACCCCTATCCTCTGCAGAACTACTTCGAGTGCGAGATCGCTTGGACACGGGACACAACGGTGCTGGCGGGCGCCGCGCCGGCCATCGGCAACGCGCTCGAACGTTGCCGCGCCTACGCCGAGGTGGGCGTCAACCTGCCGTGGGCGTACTTCAGCATGGGCGCTTTGCACCTGCTCTCGGGATCGCCAAACGAGGCGCTGGCCGCCTACGCCAAAGCCGTGCAGCTCAGCACAGCGGCCTTCATGATCGACGGCGCGTTGGGGTCGCTTGCGCGGCTGAGCGTCGTCGCCGACCGGCTGCCGGGCCAGGAGTGGGCCCGCCGCCTCCTGCTGCTGGGTCTGGCCGCCCGGTTCCCCGACGAGGAGCACCACGCCGCCCTGGCGTCGCTGACATCGGCCAGCTGCCCGCCGATGACCGGACCCGTGGTCATCCTCGCTGGCGGTTGCGATGCGAGCGTAGAGGAGCGAATGCGCACCTATCGCGAGCTGCTGATCGACGCGTTTCGCGACTACCGGGGAACGGTGCTTTCGGGCGGTACGCGTGAGGGGATCGCCGGCTTGGCCGGAGACCTGCGCGAGGCCTACCCTGAGGCGATCGTCACGGTCGGGTACGTGCCCAAACTCGTGCCCGCCGACGCGACCGTTGACCGCGACCCCGGGCGATACAGTCACCTCTGCAAGACCGACGGCAACGGCTTCAGTCCTCTCGAACCGCTGCAGAGCTGGATCGATCTTGTAGCCGCCGGCACGCGACCCGGCGAGGTGAAGCTCCTGGGCGTCAACGGCGGCGTCATCTCGAGCCTCGAGTACCGTATCGCGCTGGCCTTGGGCGCCGTCGTGGGCGTGATCGAGGGGACCGGTCGCGAGGCGGGGAAGATACTGACCGACGGGACGTGGAAGGGGACCGAGCGCTTGGTCAGTCTGCCGGAAGACCCTGCCACGGTGCGCGCATTTGTGGGCAGCGGCGGCGCCACACTCGACCCCACGACGCGCGAGACCGTGGCCCGCGCCGCACACGAAGAGTACCGGCACAAGAAGTTCACCGGCGTGACGACCGAGGATCCGTCCATGGCCGCCTGGGACAAGCTCGACGAAGGTCTGAAGGAGTCCAACCGGCGACAAGCCGACGACATCCGCGACAAGCTGCATCGCATCGGCTGCACCGTGAAGCGCGCCGGCGGTCGCAAGGTGAAGCTCATCACCTTGACCGACCAGGAGGTGGAGATGCTGGCCGAAGCTGAGCACGCGCGCTGGACGGTCGAACGCCTGCTGGCGGGCTGGACGCTGGGCGAGAAGAGAGACGTGGCAGGCAAAGTTAGCCCCTACCTGGTGAGCTGGGCGTCCCTGCCCGACGACGTCAAGGAGTGGGACCGGAGAGCGGTGCGCGCCATCCCGAAGTTGCTTGCTGGGGCGGGGTACGAGGTGGAGCGCTCGGAGGCGTTGCTGGCCTGACGCCGCCGCTGCGGCGGGTCAGACACGAAGACGAAGGGTGGTGGCGGCGGGCCAGCCAGCAAGCGGGTCCGCCGCCCCCGCGGCTCACCTCGTCGTCGGCGCCCTCGGCGATGAGCACCCTCTCCTCCGGCTCGCTCGCGGGCGCATGGCAACGGCCAAACTGTCGGGCATGGCGGCCGATCATCTTGCGCTGCTCGCGCAGCGCCTTGGAATCATCACCCAGGGGGCATAGCCGGAAAGGCCCGGTAGCGGTACGGCCGCTCGGCCACAAGCGCCCTCATGTCGACCCCATCAAGGCCGGCGGCGAGATAGCGGCCCACGCTGCTCTTGGAAGAGTCCACCAGGGCGGCGATCCGGCGCACCGAGAGGCCGGCCTTGCGAAACGCAGGGAGTAGATGCGCGGCCCCTGCGGCTCCAAGGGCAGCTCGTCTTCAGGCATCCGCAGCAGCGCCTCCAGGTCGCGGTGTCTGGCCGCCGCAGAGCGTGCCGCCGCGAGGATCTGCGGGACGATGTGCGCGGGCGTGACGAGGTTGATGTTGTGGCACCCCCGCGCCTGGAGATCGAGCATGACGGCCGCGAGGCCAGGCGCGTCGATCTCGGGCCCGGGGCGGCCGTGCGAGAGGCCCCAGTTCTGGCAGAAGACGCCGCCCAGGCTGCAGCCCGAGAAGATCGTTCCCGAGCCGCGACGGCTCCGCAGGCACGGTTCCTCGGCGTGGTGCGGCCCGGCGCTGGCCACGCGCGCCAAGCGGCCGGTGTGGCACTCGCCGAGCTGCTCGGCGCTCCGGTCCTTGCCGTACGCTCGTGGACGGAGCTCACACGATGGCAGCAGCTCGGGCGCTGCTTCGGCGCGGCGGTCGCGGAAGTGCGCCCGCCGCTCGCCCTTCGTCGACGCGAGGGGCGCCCACGCTGGGGGACGTGGGTACGTTGCAGGGCAGACGTGCAGGGCCTCCATGAAGTGAGCGACTCCGGTCGCGGCCTGCCCGGCTCCCCCAGAACAGCTCGTCCAACGCCTGCGTCACGGGGTCGCGGGGTACATACCATGGTGGAGGGCGGCGCCTACGGTGGGTGACGCGTGACACCCTACCGGTCCGCCACGTTCGACACAGGAGGGGTGCCATGCCGCGCTTCATCGCAGTCCATCCGACCGCGTTCAAAGAAGACGACCTGCGGGCGTTCGCCGCGAGGAAGGACGAGCTTCCCTCGGTCCTGAGGTGGCACTCCTGCTTCGTAGCGACGAGCGACCACGTGGCCTACGGCGACTGGGAAGCACCCGACGGGCAGATGCTCGCGGAGGTCTTCGAGGCCTACGGCATCCCGTTCGAGGCGATCCACGAGGTACGGTGCTTCGACCCCACCCTGGCGCTGCTCGAGGCCGCCTGAGACCCGGCGTGCCGGGCCTCCGCGGCGCGACTCAGGGCGGCCCCCAAGGGCCGCCCTGACGTTCCTGCTCGTCAGCACGTCACGTGGACGATGGCGTGCACGTCCTTCGCCTCGAGGTCGCCCAGCAGGCGCAATGCCTCCTCTGTGGGCGCCGCGACGATCTCGACGCCGCGCCGTTCCGCTTCCTTCCACACACCCGGCATGATCGGCAGACTGCCGGATCCGCCGGTGCCGACGATCAGTCGCATGCCGCCCCACGGGATCCTCTCCTTCTCTGAGAGAGGCGTGTGGCCGAACTGGGCACGGTATGCCTTCGACGCCTTCTTGACCCGTTTGCTCACCTTGCCTGCGTCGATCACGATGTCATGGGGGTAACGCTTGCCTTCGACCTCGACCTCACCGAACGCGATCCACCGAGCCTTCACTCTCGTCCTCCTTCCTCCGGCACGCGGCCTGCAGCGGGAAAGGACGAACTCGCGCACGCGTGCCCGGACGCCCTGATCATGCGAGCTGCCGAACACAGCCTTCCCGGGGGGGCAGCCTCCTACGCTCGAGGGTACGTGGGCCGACACCACGGGTCTCGGCCGAAACACGTCTTCAGGCGACGTCCTGGAGGCCCGGGAGGCGGGGGTCGTTACGGTGGGCGTCGCCTGGGGCTGGCATGGGGAGGAGCGCCTGCGCCGGGTCCATCCCGATCGCATGGCCGACGCGCCCAGCGACCGGCTCGACCTCTTCTAGCGCCGGCGCGCTTGGCCAGGCGATCGGCCGGCGGCCACCCTCGCGCCGTTCTACCTGTCGTTCGCGACGGCCCTGATGGTGCCCGGGGCGTGCCGCTGCGAGTGCTTGGCCCTGTACATGCGCTTGTCGGTCCGTGCCAGCAGCTCGTCGATCTCGCGAAGCTCCTCGCTCGTGACCACCAGGCTGCCGAAGCTCACCGCGAACGCGAAGTCCTCACCCAGCTCCGCCCGCTTCGTCTGCACCGCGCTCTCGAAGCGAGCCTCGATAGCCTGACGGTCGAGGCGCTCGTCAGCGCAGCGACCGAGTACGGCCAGCGCGACGAACTCATCCCCCCCGAGGCGCGCCAGCACGTCTTCCTCACGAAAGGCGAGGCGGAGCGCTTCGCCGGTGGCCACGAGGACACCATCGCCGGCCGCATGGCCCATCTCGTCGTTCACGCGCTTGAGACCGTCGACGTCCAGGTACATGACAAGGACCTGCGCACCGGCACGTCGCGCCCGGCGCCGGGTCTCGCCGACCATGGCGAAGAAGCCACGCCGGTTCAGCAGTCCCGTGAGCTCGTCGATGTCTGTCAGGCTACGCAAGAACCCTTCCAGCTCTTTGTGGGCGGCGATGCTGCGGCCGACCGCCAGGCAGAGCCTGCGCGTCCCGATCTCGACAAGCCGCGCGCTCACTTCGATGGGCATCCGCTGCCCTTCACCCGTGATGTACACGGTCTCAAAGACGAGGCTGCCGGCTTCACGGAGAGCCTGCGAGCGCTCCTGCACGTTACGCCTGGCTTCGGGCGCGTGGACCGCGTCGGCACTCATCGCCAGCAGCTCCCTGCGCGAGTAGCTGAGCGACCGGCAGGCCGCCTCGTTGACCTCCACAAGCTGGCCCGGTCGCCCATCATCCTCGAGACGGTAGACCAGAATGGCGTCGCTGCAGGCGTCGAAAAGGGCCCGGTAGCGGAGTTCGCTCTCGAGCTGTTCCACGTGGGCCGCATCCAGCGAGCCGACGGTCCGGTGCGGGGCGCTGCGCTGAGAGAAGACGGTGAGAGCGACGAGTGCGAGAAGGAGCACGCCCAAGATGCCCTGCATCGTCGCCGGCACCACCCAGTGTGCGAGTGTGACGCCCGCCGCACCAGCCACGAGGACAAGTTTCGTCCAGCGCTTCATGGCCTGCCTCGCCGTATGGGTCCTCTTGCACACTGGCTCATGACTCGACCTGTCCATCCTCGCCCGACGTCTTGCCTTTCCACGTGATGTATCGGCCGGAGAGGCGCGCGCCGTAGGTCGACTAGACGCATGTACCGGGGAAGAGAACGGGAGATGCGGCTCGCGTACTATCATGGAACATGGGCCGCCGCGTGAGGGCAGGACGTGCCGACAAGCGCTGGGTCGAGGGGGAAGGGATGAAGAAGCTCATCAACCGACCGGAAGACGCGGTGAAGGACGAGCTGGAGGGCATCGCGGCGGCTCATGCCGACCGCCTCAGGGTGCACACAGGTCCGAACTACATCGTGCGCGCGGACGCTCCCGTCCAGGGCAAGGTGGCGATCGTCTCGGGTGGTGGCTCGGGCCACGAGCCGATGCACGGAGGCTTCGTCGGCATGGGCATGCTCGACGCCGCCTGCCCCGGCGACGTGTTCACCTGCCCCACGCCCGACCAGATGCTGGAGGCGGCCAAGGTCGTGAACGGCGGCGCCGGGGTGCTGCTCATCGTGAAGAACTACACCGGCGACGTGATGAACTTCGAGATGGCCGCCGACCTGGTCCGCGACGAAGGCATCGAGGTCGAGCCCGTGGTCATCGACGACGACGTCGCCGTGAAGGACAGCCTGTACACAGCGGGACGCCGCGGCGTCGGCGCCACGGTGCTGGCCGAGAAGATCTGCGGAGCAGCGGCGGAGCAGCGCCGGCCGCTGCCGGACGTCGCCGACCTGTGTCGCAAGGTGAACGCCAACGCGCGGAGCATGGGGGTAGCCCTCACGTCGTGCACCGTGCCGATGGCCGGCAAGCCGACCTTCGAGCTGGGCGCCGACGAGATGGAGATCGGCATCGGGATCCACGGGGAGCCGGGGCGCGAACGGCGCACGCTGGCCCCGGCGCACGAGATCGTCGAAGCGCTGGCGAGCGCTATCTTGGACGATCTGCCGTTCGGACGCGGCGACGAGGTGCTCGCCTTCGTGAACGGCATGGGCGGCACGCCGCTCATGGAGCTCTACGTGGTCTACAACGAACTGCACAAGCTGCTTGAGGGCCGGGGCATGGCGATCACGCGCAACCTCATCGGCTCCTACATCACCGCGCTGGACATGGCCGGCTGCTCGATCACGCTGCTGCGGCTGGACGATGAGCTCACGGCGCTGTGGGACGCGCCGGTGAACACGACCGGGCTGCGGTGGGGCGTGTGAGCGAGAAGGTCACCCAAGAAGGCGTGATCGCGTGGCTGCGAGCCTTCGCGGCCGCGGTGGCCGCGAACCGCGAGTACCTGACGGACCTGGACGCGGCCATCGGCGACGCGGACCACGGCATCAACATGGATCGCGGCATGCGGGCGGTGCTCGGTAAGCTGCCCGGCGCCGGCGAGCCTGAAGGGGCCGACGAGCCCGGCGAGCTCTCGCAGGAAGGCGTCGGCTCCCTTCTGAAGACGGTGGGGATGACCCTGGTGTCGACCGTCGGCGGCGCGGCGGGGCCGCTGTTCGGGACCCTGTTTCTCGAGATGGGGAAGGCCGCCGATGGGGCCGCCGAGCTCACTGTGGCGCAGTGGGCGGCCATGCTGGAGGCGGGCGTCAAGGGCGTGCAGGCGCGGGGCAAGGCGGAGCTCGGCGACAAGACCATGATCGACGCCCTGGTGCCGGCGGCGCAGGCGCTGAACGCCGCCGCCGCGGGCGGCCTCTCGCTGGCCGACACCCTGTGGGGGGCGGCCGAGGCCGCGGAGCAGGGCATGAAGGCCACTATCCCGCTGGTGGCCCGCAAAGGCCGCGCCAGCTATCTGGGCGAGCGCAGCGCCGGGCATCAGGATCCAGGGGCGACCTCGTCGTGGCTGTTGATGCAAACTGCCGCGGAGGCTTTGGCCCCCGGCGCCCCTGCCGAACGCCCCGGGGCGTAGCCGTGGTCGGGCTGGTACTCGTCTGCCACAGCGCGAAGCTCGCCGAGGGCGTGGCCGAGCTGGCGGCCCAGATGGGCGGGCAAAGCCTGCGCATCGGGGTCGCCGGCGGCCTCGACCAGCCGGGGGACCCGCTCGGCACCGACGCCGCGCGCGTCGCGCGCTCCATCGAGGAGGTGTGGTCCGAGGACGGCGTCCTGGTCCTCATGGACCTCGGCAGCGCCGTCCTCTCGACGGAGATGGCCTTGGACCTGCTGCCAGATGAGCGGCGCGGCCACGTCATGCTCACAGAGGCGCCGCTCGTGGAGGGCGCCGTGGCCGCCGCAGTCGCCGCCGGGCTCGGCGACTCGCTGGAGACGGTCGCCGCAGAGGCTCGCGGCGCGCTGGCCGCCAAGGCCGCGCACCTGGCGCCGCAGGCGGCCCCCGGGCTGGCGGGGGCCGCGCAGGCGGCTCAGGGGCCGACCCTCCGGCTGACCGTAGAGAACGCGGTGGGGCTTCACGCGCGGCCGGCCGCGATGCTCGTGAGGACTGCCGCCCGATTCGACGCCAACGTGACCGTCGCCAATGTCACCACGGGCCGGGGGCCGGCGAGCGCCCGCAGCCTGAACGCCGTGGCCACTCTGGGCGTCCGCCGCGGAGACGAGATCCTGGTGCAGGCCTCCGGGCCGCAAGCGGAGGCGGCCCTGGCGGCCATCCGCCGCCTGGCGGACGACGACTTCGGCGATCCGCATGAAGCCAGGCCGCAGGCCGGCGCAGACGCGCGGACGGGCCGCTCCGTGCCGGTCGAGGCCGACGCGGCTTCACTCTCCGGTCCGCCTCCGGCCTCCGGCTCCGTGCTGCAGGGGCTTCCGGCATCGCCGGGGATCGCCGTCGGCAAGGCGCGGCGGCTGCGGGCGGCTCCCGTCGAGGTGCCGCACAGGTCGTCGCAGGACCCTCAGGCCGATTGGGCCGCTCTCGAGCGTGCCTTGATCGCGACCGCGGACGATATCCGCCGGGCTCGGGCAGCGGTCGCCGCCCGGGCAAGCGACTACGACGCGGCGATCCTCGACGCCCACCTGCTGTTCCTCGAGGACGAGGCGCTGCTCGGCCCAACGCGATCAGGCGTCTTTGGCGAGGGCAAGAGCGCCGCGCGCGCCTGGGCAGACGCGGTAGCGGCGGCGGTGGCAGCGTGGCAGGCACTGGACGACCCGTACCAGCGCGCGCGGGCCGGCGACCTGCGCAGCGTCGGCGACCAGGTCCTGCGTCATCTCCTCGACCTTGCCGCGGACGCCGGGCCGCGCGGCGCGATCCTCGATCCCGGCGCCGCCGGCATCGTCGTGGCACCCGAGCTGACCCCTGTGGAGGCCGCCGGCCTCGATCCCGCGCACGTTGTCGGAGTGGCCTGCGCCTTCGGCGGTCCCACCTCGCACGGCGCGATCCTGGCCCGGTCGCTGGGCATCCCCGCGGTGGTAGGCGCCGGCCGTTCGCTGCTCGGCGTCGCCGAGGGCACCCTGCTGGCGCTGGACGGAGAGGCCGGGACGATCACGGTCGATCCGCCGGCCGCCGCGGTGCAGGCGCTTGAAGATCGCAGCGCCTGGCGGGCACGAGAGCAGGCCGAGGCTCAGGCGCAGGCCCAGCTGCCGGCCGTGACGCGCGACGGCGTGGTCGTGCGCGTCGAGGCAAATGTGGCCGGGCCTGAGGATGCGCGCGCGGCCGTGGCCGCCGGCGCCGATGGAGTCGGCCTCCTGCGCACCGAGTTCCTCTTCCTGGAGGCCGACCACCTGCCCACCGAGGACGAGCAGGAGAAGGCCTACCGCGCGGTGGCCGAGGGGCTCGGCGGTCGCCCGCTGACCCTGCGTACGCTCGACGTCGGCGCCGACAAGCAGCTCCCGTACCTCCCTCTGGAGCGGGAGCAGAACCCCGCCTTGGGGCTCAGGGGGATCCGCCTGGGCCTGCGTCATCCGGAGCTGCTGAAGGCCCAGCTTCGCGCGGCGCTGCGGGTGGCCGCGGACCACCCCGTTCGGATCATGTTTCCCATGTTCGCCACCGTGGACGAGGTCCGGCGCGCCCGGGAGGTGCTGGACGAGGCGCGCGCGTCTCTGTCCGCGGAGGGCGCGTCAGTGCCCGAGCGCATCGAGGTGGGCATCATGGTGGAAGTCCCCGCCGCCGCCCTCATGGTCGAGGCGTTCGTGCCGTACGTGGACTTCTTCTCGCTGGGCACCAACGACCTGGCGCAGTACGTCCTGGCCGCCGACCGCGGCAACGCCGAGGTCGCGGCGCTGGCCGACGCCCTGCATCCCGCCGTGCTCCGCCTGATCGACCGGGTGGCTCGGGCGGCCGCGGAGGGTGGACGGAGCGTAGCGGTGTGCGGCGAGGTGGCCGGCGACCCGCTGGCCATACCCCTGGTCCTGGGGCTGGGCGTCACCGAGCTGTCGATGGCGGCGGCCCGGATCCCGCTGGCGAAGCAGGCGGTCCGGGCCACCGATCTCGGGGCCGCCCGGCGGCTGGCCGCCAGGGCGCTCGCCGCCGAGTCGGCCGCCGCGGTACGCGAGCTGGGCCCCGCTGAACGGCCGCGCCGGCCCTACCCCCTCAAGTGAGTCAAGGCGTCTGGGGGCGAGACGTCAGGTCGTGGGGAGCGTTCCAGGAGCGCAGGGTCTTCAGGTAGTTCGCCCGCTCGAAGGCCGACGGATCGTCGCTGGCCGCGTAGCTCACGCTGCCCCGCAACTCCGCGACCGAGATGTACTCGTTCGCGTCCATCCACTCGACGAGCTCCTTCTCCACCGTCGCGAAGTGCTCGCGGCCCTTGCGGAGGACCGCAGACGTCATCATCGCGACGTCGGCCCCGACGAGCAGCGCCTTCGCCGCGTCGATGCCGGTGTGGACGCCGCTCGATGCGGCCAGCGACGCGCGCGTGGCCAGTTGGGAGCGCAGGATCGCGATCCAGCGCAGCGGCAGGCGCAGTTCCCACGGCTGGCTCAGCTCGAGCCTCGGCACGACCTCGCGGGTGTCGGCGTCGAGGTCCGGCTGGTAGAAGCGGTTGAAGAGCACCAGCCCGTTCGCCCCTGTCTCGACGACGCTTACGGCGAAGTTGGCCAGTGCCGAGTAGTAGGGGGAGATCTTCACCGCCAGAGGGATGTCCGTCGACTCTCTCACCCGCCGGACCACTTCCAGGTCGCTCGCCTCCATACCTGATCCGTTGCGCGTGGGATCGGCCGCGAGCCGGTAGAGGTTCAGCTCCAGCGCGTCGGCTCCCGCCTCCTCGATCAGCTTCGCGAAGCGCACCCATCCGCCGCTCGAGGTCGCGTTGAGGCTGGCGATGACGGGCACGTCCAGCTTCTCCTTCATCTGGCCGATGACCGCGAGATAGTGCTCGGCGCTGCTCTCGAAGGCGCCGACGGTCGGGAAGTAGTCGAGGGCCTCCGCGAAGCTCCCGGCCCCCTGCTCGAGCACCTGACTGAGCTCCACCTCCTCACGGACGACCTCCTCCTCGAACAAGGAGGGCAGGACGATGGCCGCGGCGCCGCCCTCCTGCATGCGCAGGGCGCTCTCCGGCTGTCCGGTGAAGGGGCTCGCCGAAGCCACCAGCGGAGAGCGCAGGTCGAGACCGAGGTAGTTTGTGGCCAAGCGGCTCATGGCGGGTCCTCCTCGTGCTGTGGACTGTCGACGGAATGGACCGTCCGTGAGATCGCGGCGAGCTGCTCGTAGTAGCGCCAGCGCTCGTCGACGTCGGCCTGCATCAGTTCGAGCAGGCGCTCGGACCGCTCTGGATGGGTCCTGCTCAGGATGGAAAACCGTGCTTCCGTGGAGACGAAGTCACGCACGGGGATCGAGGGCTCGCGCGAGTCGAGCTTGAAGGGCTGGCCGTCCTCGGTCGCGGTGGGCTGGAACCGGTACAGCGGCCAGTAGCCGCTTCTCACGGCGTCCCTCATGTGCTCCATCGACTTGGACATGTCCATCCCGTGGGCGGTGCAGGTGCTGTATGCGATGACCAGCGACGGTCCCGGCCAGGCGTCAGCCTCGAGGAGCGCCTTGACCGTCTGGGTGTCGTTGGCCCCGAGGGCGATCTGGGCGACGTAGGCGGTGCCGTAGGCCATCGCCAGCGCGCCGAGGTCCTTCTTCGGGGTCGCCTTGCCGAAGGAGGCGAACTTGGCCACCGCTCCGCGAGGCGTCGCCTTGGACGCCTGCCCCCCGGTGTTTGAGTAGACCTCCGTGTCCAGGACCAGGATGTTGACGTTGCGACTCGAGGCAAGCACATGGTCGAGCCCTCCGAAGCCGATGTCGTAGGCCCAGCCGTCGCCGCCGATGATCCAGACCCCCTTGCTCACAAGGTCGTCGGCGAGCGCCAGCAGGTGACGCACGTCCGGATCAGCGGTCCCCAATCCC
>Ga0315281_10009313_pt1 | contig 13629 bp, 11 predicted proteins | sample YL17G07_0_MG_FD_204540 | JGI IMG/M metagenome (GOLD analysis project Ga0315281, IMG submission 204540) | Sediment microbial communities from Yellowstone Lake, YNP, Wyoming, USA - YL17G07_0 | ecosystem: Environmental > Aquatic > Freshwater > Lake > Sediment | place: USA: Wyoming | collected...
ACCGCCTCTGGCTGCGGGGCGGTTTTCCCCGGGCCTGCTTGGCCTCAGCCGACGACTCGGCCTGGCGTTGGATGGAAGGATTCGTGACCACGTTTCTTGAACGCGATATCCCCCAGCTGGGCCTTCGCGTTCCCGCAGAGACATTGCGCCGTTTCTGGATCATGACCGCTCATTACCACGGCCAGATCTGGAATGCGACCGAACTGGCGCGCTCGATGGACGTCGCTCCCAACACGGCCCGTCATTACCTGGACATTCTCAGCGGGGCATACGTTCTGCGCGTGCTGCCGCCTTGGTTCGAAAACTTGAAGAAACGTCAGGTCAAATCCCCAAAGGTATATGTTCGGGACAGCGGGCTGTTCCACTACCTGCAGGGAATCAGTTCCATGGCGGGTCTCCGGTCGCATCCCCGATACGGCGCCTCGTGGGAAGGATTCGCACTGGAACAGACGCTGGCGATCCTGGGTGAGCGCGACGCCTACTGTTGGAGCACCCTGCGCGGGGCGGAGCTGGACCTCTTACTCTTGCGCCGCGGCCGGCGATATGGGTTTGAGTTCAAATGCACGGATGCGCCATCCATGACTCGCTCGATTCACGTGGCGCTTGAGGATCTGCAACTCGAAAGGCTTTATGTGGTCTATCCCGGCGGGGAGAAGTATGCCCTGCACGCGCGTGTAGAAGCGCTTCCTTTGACCGCTTTGCCAAACCTGAGGCTTGAGTAACAGGCCCCTAAGCGTAAATGTAAATGGATTCAGACATAAATAATAGACTATTGAATATGGAAAGTTTTTTTGTGTGGCGAATGGAATGGTTCAAAATCCCGTGGGGCCTGGCTCCGTGTCGGTTCGATTCCGACCGCCGGCACCAACAAAATCAGATACTTGCGCAAAGGGCCTCCCGATCTGGGAGGCTTTCTTTTTTCCCATTGTGTTAAAATTGTGCTAAACGCCGACCATTTTGGGCCACCCTTGAGACCTCCAACGCCTTTATCCCGATTTTCAGGCTCTCGGAATAATGTTGGGCATACCTTTGGGTGGTTGCAAAGGTCTTGTGCCCCATTAGCTTTTGAATTGTGTAAGGATCAATCCCAGCTTGGGCCGGGCGCGAGGCAAAAGTGTGCCGCAATAGATAAAAATTTAAAAAAAGTCTTGACATGATTTTAATAATATGTTAGCTAACATTAGTTTTTATAAGGATATATGTCATGAAAAATATTATTTTTGCGCCAGTGCCTTTTGGCAGAGTGGCAGATCACATAGAAAAAAGGATAAAAGAGAAAATATTGAATGGAACCCTCGAAGCGGGGGACAAACTACCCACAGAAAAAGAGTTGGCTTCACAATTTGGCGTCAGTATAGTCACCTTGCGGGAAGCTCTGCGGTCCTTGCAGGTGATTGGGCTTATTGAAAAAAAGAAGGGACATGGAGGAGGAACTTTTGTCTCGCAAATCAGTGATGAATCCATTAAAATCTCCCTGAGTAGTTTCTTGAACTTTAAAGATTTGTCTATCCAGCACATTTACGAGGCGAGAATGATCCTTGAGCCCGCTTGCGCTAGATTGGCGGTCGAAAGAATAAGCCCTGAGGAAGTCATCAAACTAGAAGAAAATGTATCTTGGTGTGAAGAAATACTGAATAGGCCAAGCCAAGAATTCAGCGAACAGGTTTTTTTCAATATTGATGATAGGGCAATAGAGTTCCACAAAATTATTGTTAATAGTGTGCGGAACCCCATTGTGATTTTGAACTTTGATTATGTGATGGACTTTCTAAAAGAGTGTGAGCTGCAATTATTGGTGCCGGACAAGAATCATTCCATGTGGGTGATAAGCGATCACCGAAATATATTGGATTTTTTAAAAAATGGAGATGGGAAGAGAGGTGAAGAGGAAATGTACCTTCATCTTAAGAAAATCGAAGAATACGATATCAGGCTAAAAGAATTCAGAAAAGAACATCCAGAGAAAAAAGTCTTCTAATAGTGCCGCATAGGAATAGGAAAAGGATCTGCCCTGAAAGGACCTTCAACCTCGGAATAGGAGTAACTGGAAGCAAAATAATTCGAAAAAAATTCATCAGGTTTTACCCCGTTCGCTAGCTGGGCTCGGAAGAACAACCCAAAAGGGAAGGAAAATCCGGTGTAAGACATGAACGGCTGGCAAATCAAAGTTTTATATTACGGCAAAATCCAACTTCCTAAATCCGCGTTGTCGCCGGGCCTCGACGTTGGATTGATCATCGACGCACCGTATTTGGGTTTTCTCCTGCAAAGCGGCTCCAGAAATATCCTTGGGGATACCGGGCCGCAGAAACAGGGGACCGCCAATAAGGGCTGGGGCGGTTATCCTGCGGATATAGAGGAGAAACCTTTGGAAAAGGCGTTGTGCGGATATGCGGTCACCCCTGGGGAAATTGACACCGTTCTTTTCACTCATCTCCATAGAAGCCATTCAGGAAATCTACAGGCATTGGCCAAGGTCCAATTCGTTTTCCAAAAGGATGAATGGCTGTCCCTTCTAGACCCCTTACCGTTAATCTCCTCCGCTGAGGAGTATGATCCCTCCTACGTTGATGTCCTGAAATCGATGAACTGCGTGAAGGTGGAGGGGGACCTTGACTTGGAGGACGGAATCAGAATCATCAAGACCCCCGGCCATACCCCCGGCAGTCAATCTATCCTTGTCCAGACCCCAAAAGGGGACCGAATCATTGTCGGAGACCATTGGCCCTTCTTTTTTAATATCTTTCCGCATAGGGAGCTTCGGGACCTGTATGACAACCGTCATTCCATTACTCCCCCACCGACCACCGTTGGGGGATATATTCCCTCGAATCTGGTTTGCGATTGCGGTGATTATATCGCCAGTTCGCAGAAAATCAGAGCGCTGATGGGAAACTCTTCGGACTGTCTACTTACTGCCCGGGCATGAGCCTTCTCTTTTATTGGATACGCTGTAAAGAAATCAAGCTTTGAAAGGAGTTCAACGTGGGAACAGCGATAGTCAAAAATTTCATCAATGGCGAATGGATCCAGTCGCGCTCCGCAACCCTGGGCGACGTCTGGTGCCCGGCGACGGGGGAAAAAATCGCCCAGGTCCCTTATTCCACCCGGGAGGACGTAGATCGCGCCGTCCAGGCCGCCAAAGCCGCTTTCTGGGAATGGCGGGCTACGCCTCCCCTTTCCAGGGCCCGATATCTCTTCCGTTTAAAGGATCTCTTCGAAACTCATTTTGAGGATATTTCCCGGACTCTGGTTCGGGAGATGGGAAAAGTGATCGATGAGGCCCGGGGGGAAGTGCGGCGGATGATCGAAAACGTGGAGCACGCCACCGGCGTGACTACGATGATGACCGGCTATTGCCTGGAGGATATCGCCAAGGATATCGACTGCACCGCTGAACGGCAGCCTATGGGGGTCTTTGCCTCAATTGCCCCCTTCAATTTTCCCGCCATGGTGCCCTGGTGGTTTATGCCCTACGCGATTGTGGCCGGGAATACCTACATTGTGAAACCCTCCGAGCAAGTTCCCTTGACCCAAACCCGCATCTTCGAAGTCGTTGAAGAGGCTGGATTCCCTCCGGGGGTGGTGAACATGGTGCATGGGTCGAAGGACGTGGTCAACGCCCTGCTGGACCATCCGGACATTCGGGGCATTTCCTTTGTCGGGTCGACGCCAACGGCCAGATACATCTATAAACGGTGCGGTGAAACGGGCAAAAGAGTCCAGTCCCTCGGGGGGGCAAAAAACGCCGTGGTGGTCATGCCGGACGCCAATTTGGAAAAAGGGATGCCTTCCCTGATTACCTCCTTCTATGGTTGTTCCGGCCAGCGGTGTCTCTCCGGATCGATTCTTGTTCCGGTAGGGGAGATAGCAGGGGAACTGCGGGAGAAGTTTGTCGCGGCCGCAGCACCTTTGAAAGTGGGCGATGGTTTGGATGAAAAAACCCAGATGGGACCCGTCGTTAGCGCCCAACACAAAAAGAGAGTCCTGAACTATATTGAACAAGGGATCAAGGATGGGGCCGAACTGGTCTTGGACGGGCGGACGACCCAAGTGCCCGGGTACCCCAACGGTTTCTACGTCGGGCCGACCGTTTTCGACCAGGTGAAACCCTCGATGACCATTGCCCGGGAGGAGATCTTTGGGCCGGTGGTCACCATGATCCACGCCCAGGATCTGGATCAGGCCATTCAGCTGATCAATACCCGGGGGTTTGCCAATGCGGCCTGCCTCTATACGGGAAGCGGGGCGGTAGCGCGGGAATTCAAGTACCGCGTGAAGCCCAGCATGGTGGGTATTAACATCGGCATCGCCGCGCCCATGAGTTTCTTCCCCTTTGGCGGAGCAGGGGATTCCATGTTTGGCGATGTGAAAGGGCATGGGCGCGAGATTTTCCATTTCTTTACCGATGCCAAAGTGGTGATCACCCGCTGGCTTTAGGCTAGCTCTCCGGATATTCATGCCCCCTCGCAGGAGAGGGAGGGAAATTCGGCGTTTCCGGATGAAATCATGCTGAAGGTCGAGGTGGAGCTTGCCTGATTTCAGGTTGCGGATTTCCTATGGGAGGAGACATGGAGCTGAAAAACTTTGGAAGTGTTCTGAATTTCGCAGCCGAGCTGGAGGCGAGTGACGGGGCATTTTACCAGTGCGCCGCCCAAAATCCTTCGTGCCAATCGTACAAAGATTTGTTCGAATGGCTTTCTAAAGAGCACAAGCAAAATGAGCAAAGGATCTTGCGGGTTCGACGGGAGAATGTCACCGAAATGATTTTGGAACCGATTAAAGATTTCACGCGAATCCCTTTTATCCTGGAGAGTACCGGTGCGGAACGGATGGGTTTGGAAGAGGTGCTGGAAAGGGCGCGAAAGCTCGAAATGCGTTCCGAACATTATTACCGGGAAGCAGCCGGGAAGCTTAAAACGCTGCCCGAGGTTAGCGGGGAATTGAAGAGAATCGGGAAAAAACATGCCGTCCATGAGGAGAAATTGCGCGACCTTTCGACGAAGTAAGGTGGCGCATAAAAACACCAAAGGAGGGAAAGGAATATGAAGGGGATAAGATTGATGACTCTGGCAATGGCATTTACGCTCGCCCTGATTCTGCCCGCCGGAGCGGCGGACGTGGTGGAAATCGGTATGGTTTCGACCTTCAGCGGCGCCTATGCGGCGATCGGGGATCATGGCCTCAAAGGGGCGAAATATGCGATCGGGGAGGTCAACAATAAGATTCTCGGAAAGCCGGCCGAAGCCTACGCCATTGAGGATGAGGCCAAGCCGGGAGTGGGGGCCCGAAAAGTCAGGGAGGCGATCGAATCCAGGGGGATCAAGTTCTACCAGGGAGCGGTGAGTTCGTCGGTTGCCCTAGCTGTCAGCCAGGTGGTCAATGAAAAAAAGGCGATCTATGTTTGCTCCGTGGGAGCAGACGAGATCACCGGGAAGGCTTGTAATCTCTATACCTTCCGCTGGTCCGTTCCCACCTATGGGGCCATCCAGCAGACCATAATCCCGCTCATCAAAAAATTTCCCGACGCCAAGCGATGGTATACCATTACCCCGGATTATGTATTCGGTCATTCTCTGCTGAAAAACGCGGTAGAGGTTTTCAAGAACCATGGAATTCAGCATGTGGGCAATGACATGCACCCCATCGGTCATACGGAGTTCAGCTCCTTCTTTACGAAAGCCATGGCTGCGAAAGCGGATTTTGTCGTCTTTTTGAATTTCGGGAAGGATACCATTAACGCTCTCAAAATGGCCGACAATTTTGGCCTGAAGAAAAAGGCCAAACTCTTGGTGGCCTGGTCCTCCGGCCTGATGGATCTTCAGGAGATCGGCCCTGAAACTGCGGAGGGAGTCTATTTTGGCTGCCAATTCTGGCATGATGTGCCTGTGCCCACGACCCAGTCGTTGACCAAAGCATACCAGGCCAAATATAAAGATATTATCTCCTATCCGGCAGCCTCCTCCTACATCATGACAAGAATGATTATCCTGGGAATCGAAAAAGCCAAAAGCCTGGACCCGACCGCCGTAGCAAAAGCCATGGAAAAAATGGAATGGGAGGGGCTTACGGGAAAGGAATACATGCAGGCCTTCGACCATCAAACCAACAAACAATACTATCTGCTGTTGGGCAAACAGAAGAAGGACATAAAAGGGCCGGGAGACTTGGCCGCTGTTATTTCCTCCGGCCGATCCCTTATACCGGAATCTAAAACGGAGTGCCGCATGAAATAGGGTTTTGGGCCGCATAGAGTTGGTGTGCTTTGCCCCGGTGTCCATGACAAATTCGAAATATTTTCGAAATATTGCCGAGGAAACCTGATGCCTGCGTAAAAACCGTCATTCCGGCTTCCGCCGGAATGACGGAAAAACTTCCTTCGTGGCGGCCCACGGGGCAGGAAAGTTTTACGATTCATCAGGTTAAAAGAGGAGGAAACGGCTTCCGGGGGCTAGAGTTTTACAGACCTCTTGTTGGGCCTCTCTAAAGGAGGGACTCCTTAATAATGGACTTGATTTTAGTTCAACTATTCAACGGAATCTCTTTGGGCATGATTTATGTCCTGATGGCGGTTGGCCTGACGGTCATCTTCGGCATGCTCAACATCATCAACTTTGCCCATGGCGCCGTCTATGCCCTCGGGGCCTACCTAGCCTTTCAAATTTCGGTCCTGATAGGGGAATGGAGTGGCAGCTTCTGGGTGGCGCTTTTTCTCTCTCCGGTCATAACCGGGTTGCTGGGAGCGCTGATTGAAGTCGTGCTGCTGAGGAAAATGTATGATGAGGAACATGTTTATCAGATCCTCCTGACTTTTGGGTTAACCTTGATCATTCAGGAGGTCATCATCATGATCTGGGGACCCGTCGGGAAGAGTGTGCCCATGCCCAAGCAACTGGCCGGGGTAGTGGATTTCGGGGCCTTTTCTTTCCCCGAATACCGCATCTTTCTCATCATTTTCATCGCAGCCATCTGTTTGATTTCGTGGTTACTCATCGAGAAAACAAGTTACGGTTCCATCATCCGGGCGGGCACCGAAAACCGCAATATGGTGAACAGCCTGGGTATTAATATATATACGGTCTTCACGGTCGTTTTTGCCTTAGGGATGGGATTGGCAGCGCTGGCCGGAGCCGTCAGTTTGCCCATGCGGGGGGCCATGCCCCTCATGGGAGATTCGATATTGACCCTCTGTTTTGTGGTCGTGGTCATCGGAGGACTGGGAAGTTTCACTGGAGCCATCCTCGGCGGCCTTATCGTGGGGATCGTCGAATCGATGATTGCCCTGGTCTGGCCGCCGGGAGCCATGATCGCCACCTTTGCGGCAATGGCCCTGGTCATCCTGATCTGGCCACGGGGACTCTTGGGTTTCAGATAATTCTGTTTTGCGGTGCAGAGGAACGTCGATTTTCAGGATTTGGCGCCAGGCCGCAATATTCTCCCGGCGGACTCCTCGTAATGGGCCTTTGGGCTCCCCCCAGAAGGGGTCTATGATTCGCGGGCATCTGCGGGAATCTGCTTCCTGATGGACAAAAAAATATGATCGAAAAAGCACTCGGAAAGAGAAAAAGTTGGATCGATGGAGAGATTTTCATCTTGGCGGGTCTGCTACTCTTACTGCCTTTCCTCCTGCCTTATAAAACCCTGCCAGCCGAGATTGTCATCTATGCCTTGGGTGCAATCTCTTTCAATTTGCTTCTGGGCTACACCGGTCTTCTGTCTTTCGGACAGGCCATTTTTTTTGGCTCCGGGGCTTACCTGACGGGCCTGTTGCTGATTCATTTCGGTTTGCATCCCGTGCTGACCCTGGCTCTCTCGGGAATCCTGGGAGCCCTCTTTGCCGCAGTGATCGGGTTCCTTTCTATTCAGCAGGTGGGGATTTATTTCGTCATGCTCACCCTGGCCTTCAATCAATTGGCCTTCTTCATGGCGTACCAATGGAAAGGGATCACCGGTGGGGATGACGGCCTATTGAACGTACCCCGGCCGGACTTTTCCCTCTTGCCCGGGTTTGAACTTCCCATCCAGGGCAATTTTCAATTCTTCCTTTTTGTCTGGGTGATCTTTCTCCTGTCTTTCATCGTCATCCGGCGGGTTATCCATTCTCCCTTCGGTCGGGTCCTCATGGCCATTCGGGAAAACCCCGACCGGACTCGAGCCCTGGGATATAATGTCATCCATTATAAAGTGATGGCTTTCACCCTCTCCGGTTTTTTTACCGGAGTGGCGGGCGGGCTCTATGCTTTATTCATAAAGATGGTGCCCATCACGACCATCGAGCTGACTACTTCGACCGATTTCATCATCATGTCCTTATTGGGGGGCACGGGGTCTTTATTCGGGCCGATTATCGGGGCCATCGTCGTCCAGGTCGCTTCAGAAATATTGAGCGTGCTCTGGGCAAGGTGGCTTTTTATCTTGGGAGTGATTTTTGTGGTTTTTGTCCTGTTCATGCGAGGGGGGATATGGGGGATCCTAAGCGACAGCTGGAATAAATTCACCGCCACTCGCGCGGGACAAGGGGAAAAGCCATGATCCTGCGGACTGTGAACCTGACCAAAAACTTCGGCGGCCTGATGGCCGTAGATCATGTGAACCTTGAGGTAGAGGAGGGGGCCGTCCATTCGATCATCGGACCCAACGGAGCTGGCAAGACCACCTTTTTCAATATCCTGACCGGGGAAATTTCTCCCACGGAGGGGGAAGTATTTTTTCAAGAAAAAAAAATTACCGGGCTGAAACCTCATCAGGTGGCCCAGATGCGGATCGGCCGGTCCTTTCAGCTGAATAGCCTCTTCAAGAATCTGACCGTTCTGGAAAATTTGCGGCTGGCAGCCCACAGTCAGCATCCGGGCCATTTTAATTTTCTTAAAGATTTTCGTTCTTTTACCTCTCCCGTCGGTCAAGCCCGGAAAGTACTCGAAGAAATGGAGATGACCCCCATCGTGGCGAAAAAGGCCGGAGAGCTTTCCCATGCGGGCCAGCGCACCCTGGAAGTGGCCATTGCTCTGGCCGGCAATCCCCTCCTGCTATTGCTGGACGAACCCACCAGCGGGATGTCCCCCGAAGAGACCATCCGGATGATCCGGTTGATCAAAAAAATAGCTAAGCAACGGGCGATGGTGGTGATTGAACATAACATGAAGCTGGTTTGGTCGATCTCCTCGGTGATCACGGTCTTTCATCAGGGGCAAGTGATTGCCACGGGACCTCCCTCGCAGATTGAGAAAAACGCGGAAGTCCGGAAAGCATACTTGGGAGGAGATGCGGAATGATCACCCTCGAAAACATACACACCTATTACGGGACCAGCCACATCCTCCAGGGAATCAATATCTCCATTGAGCAGGGCGAAGCCGTCTCGCTTCTGGGCCGGAATGGGGCCGGAAAGACCACGACTTTGAAGACCATTATGGGCCTGGTTCGCCCAAAAGAGGGGAGTATTCGGTATAAGGGTGAGGAGATTTGCGGGCTGAAACCATTCAGGATTGCCCGGAAAGGTATCGCTTACGTCCCGGAAGAAAGAGCGATTTTTTCCTACCTGACGGTAGTCGAAAATCTGGAAATTGCCCGCGTGGCAAAGGGGAAAAGCCATCAGGGCACCTGGACCCTCGGTCGGGTGTTTGAAAAATTTCCCAAATTGGCCGAACGCCGTCGCCATCGGGGGGCCAAACTCTCCGGGGGAGAGCAGCAGATGCTCTCCATCGCCCGGGCCTTGATGAACGAGCCCCAGCTGCTTCTGCTGGATGAGCCCTCGGAGGGACTAGCTCCGATCATCGTCCAGGAGCTGCAGAGGATCACCCAGGAAATTCTCCGGGAAAACATTACTGTCCTCCTGGTGGAGCAAAACTTGGCCATGTGCACCGCGCTCTCTACCCATCATTACATTATCGATCAGGGCTGCATTGTCTACCACGGGAGCAATGAGGAATTCATGGCCAATGAGGAGATTAAAGATCGGTATCTGACCCTCAGCGCGGTGGAGCAGGCAACTGAGGGTGATTAAAGAGGGCCGAAGGCCCTGGAGGTGAATGGATGCGTTTTGTCATTGCCATGATGAAGCATGAGACCAATACTTTCTCTCCGGTTCCCACTCCCATGGCCAGCTTTCGCCAGTCGGGAGACATTTTCGAGCATAAAGCCCTGGAGGCCTATCGCGGGACCAATACTCCGATGGCTGCGTTCATCGATCTCGCCGGGAAAGAAGGAGCGGAAATCGTCACTCCCATTGCCGCCTCGGCCTGGCCAAGTGGTCCGGTCGAATCCTCGGCTTATGAAGAGATGACCGGGGCGATTTGCCAATCCGTAGCCCGGGGTTGTGACGCCCTGTTTCTTGATCTCCATGGGGCCATGGTGTCCCAGGGGACTGATGATGGAGAAGGCACCCTTTTGAAGCGAATCCGGAGTATTGCCCCGGAGTTGCCCATCGCCGTAGCCTTGGACCTTCATACGAATCTGACCGGGGAGATGGTAGCCCACTGCACCGCGATGGCCGGTTACCAGACCTATCCTCACGTGGATATGTATGAAACCGGGAAAAAAGTCGGCCAGATCGTCATCGAATCCTTAAAAGGACGCATCCATCCGACCATGGCCTGGATGAGTTGCCCGATGATTCCCCATACTTTACGCATGGGCACGAGTGAGCCTCCTATGGGCAATCTCATTTCTTCGGCGCAGCTCGAGGAAAAGAACGCTCTGGCCGTCAGCGTGTTCGGGGGTTTTCCTCTGGCCGATATCTACCAGGCCGGGCTAAGTGTCCTCGCAGTCACCGACGGCGATCGGGGAAGGGCAGGGCAGATCTGCCGAAAATTGGCGAAGGAGGCATGGGGGCGGCGGGAAGAATTCCTCTACCGGGCCGAACCCCTGGAACAATCGATTTCCCGGGCTAAAGAGATGAAAGAAGGCCCGATCCTGTTAATCGACCACGCCGACAACTGTGCCTCCGGCGGAACCCAGGATACCATGGCCGTCGTGGCGGAAGTGGTCCGCCAGGGTTTAGAGGATGTAGCCGTAGGCGCCATTCGGGACCCTGAAGCGGTGGCGGCGATGATCAAGGCCGGAGTTGGGAGTATGGTCACCTTGCCGCTCGGGGGTAAGATGGATATGCCGGCCATCGGACGCAAGGGTGAACCTCTTGAGCTTACCGGAAAGGTGCGAACCATCTCGGATGGCCGGTTTGTGGCCCGGGGCCCGATGTTTACGGGGGTTACCTGGAACCTGGGCCGGGCCGTCGTTCTGGATACGGGGGCCATGCAGGTAGTAGTCATAGAGGAAAACCACGAACCCTTTGATTTGGGGATTTTCCGCAGCGTCGGCATCGAGCCGACCGCCAAAAAATATTTGTTACTTAAGTCGAGGATTCATTACCGTGCCGGCTTCTTGCCCATCTCCAAAGCCGTAATCGAGTGCAACGGAGTCGGAGTGACCGGTTCCGATTACCGCCAGTTCCGGTTTACCAAATTGCGCCGCCCCATCTTTCCACTGGACCCAAATGCTGCGTTCGATGCGGCGCTTGACGAATAAGATTTGAATCCTCTCTACATTTGTGTATAGGAGCTTTGAAAATGTTCATGATTCTAGGAGTGACTCAAGAATCCCTCCACAATCGGGGTTCTGATTTATTAATAAGGCCATAATTATCCGGACATCGATTTTCTTTTTTGATCCTCCTGGATTCCGGCTTGCGCCGGAATGACGTAGTGAAGAAAGCCCTTCTTCTATTTGTCTCTCCGGCGAAAGCCGGAGTCCAGTTCAAGGTTTTTAATAGGATAGGCCTCCAACCAATGATGTCTAGACAATAATGGCCTCATTAGTAATAGTATCGTGGATGGCCAATATCTGGTAGATGCAAAAGGGGCGGCGGTTTTCGCAATAAATTAGGTCTGCCAATGGAGAGATGATCTGAAACTCGCAATTTTCCTGGGGGGAAAAAGATGATGAAGCAAAGCGACGTAAAGAAGTATGACCGGGAATACGTGGTGCATTCCTGGAGCGTGCAGTCGGCCTTGGACCCGATCGTCATTACCAAGACCAAAGGGGTTGAGATGTGGGATGAGAATGGGAAGCGTTATATCGATTTGACTTCCCAGCTCATGAACCAGAATATCGGCCATCAGCATCCGAAAGTGGTCCAAGCCATAAAAGACCAGGCGGAGAAAGTCTGCTTCGTGGCCCCGGGCCTGGCTTATGAGACCCGATCCTTCCTGGGGAAGGCCCTGGCCGAGGTGACCCCGGGAGACCTCAAGAGATTTTTCTTCACTCTGGGCGGGGCCGACGCCAATGAAAACGCGGTGAAGATCGCCCGGATGTACACCAAAAAATGGAAGATCATAACCCGCTACCGGTCTTACCACGGCGCCACCTACGGGGCGATCGCCTTAACCGGCGACCCGCGCCGGCCCCCGGTGGAACCGGCCATGCCGGGGGTGGTCCGGGTCTTCGACCCCTACTGCTACCGCTGCTCTTTCGGGCTCACCTATCCGGATTGCAAGCTGCGCTGCGCCGAGTCCGTGGAAGAGGTCATCATGTATGAGACCCCGGAGACGGTGGCCGCGGTCCTGGTGGAATCCGTGGTGGGAAGCAACGGCCTCATCGTCCCCCCGGACGGATACATGCAGAAGCTGCGGGAGATCTGCACGAGGAACCATATCCTTCTCATCGCCGACGAGGTCATGTCGGGGTTCGGGCGGACGGGCAAATGGTTTGCCGTGGACCATTGGAACGTGGTTCCGGATATGATCACCATGGCCAAAGGGCTCACCTCCGGCTATGTCCCCTTGGGAGCCGTCGCCATTTCCAAAAGGATGATGGAGACCTTGGATAAACAGATGCTCTGGGCGGGCCTGACCTACAACGCCCATCCCCTGGCCTGCGGGGCGGCGATTGCCACCCTGAAGGTTTACCGGGAAGACCGGCTGATGGAAAATGCAGCGGCCATGGGCGAAGTGATCCGGAAAGAAACGGAGGCGATGAAAGCGAAGCACCGGTCCCTGGGAGATGCCCGGGGAATCGGGCTCTTCTGGGCGCTCGAACTGGTGAAGAACCGTGAAACCCGGGAGCCCCTGGTGAAATGGAACGCCATGGGGGCGGAAGGGGCGGTCGCCCGGGAGATCAACAAACGTTTGCTCGAAGGCGGAGTTTACACGACCGTGCGGTGGAATTACCTCTTCATCGCCCCGCCGCTGTGTATCAAGGAAAATGAGCTGAGGGAAGGGTTAGCGGTCATCGACAAGGTTCTGGATTACGCGGATACTTTAGCATCCTAATGGTGGGAGCGACCGCCGGGTCGCCTCTACCCTAAGCTCTGATGAGGATTACACGGTGGAAAAAACAAAAAAGAAGAAGACTGGGGAGACCGGCCGGTCACCCTTACTGCCAAAAGAGTCCGCTGCGGAAATGATTCTCTGGGGCGGGAATATCCTGACCATGGACCCTCAAAAATCCGGGGCCAGGGCAGTAGCCATCAAGAACGGCCGCTTTCAAAAAGCAGGGAGTGATGAGGAGATCAAGTCTCTGGCGGGAAGGAACACGAAAATGATTGCCCTCCGGGGGAGGACCTTGATCCCGGGTTTCATTGATTCCCATCAGCACTTGTCCCTGTACGGAATGGACCTTTTACAGATCGATTGC
>Ga0315281_10009315_pt1 | contig 13628 bp, 8 predicted proteins | sample YL17G07_0_MG_FD_204540 | JGI IMG/M metagenome (GOLD analysis project Ga0315281, IMG submission 204540) | Sediment microbial communities from Yellowstone Lake, YNP, Wyoming, USA - YL17G07_0 | ecosystem: Environmental > Aquatic > Freshwater > Lake > Sediment | place: USA: Wyoming | collected...
CCTCAAAAGTTTACGGTTATCACCCTACTCGTTTTTCTTATGGACGGCAAGCACGACAACACAAGCCCTACGCCGTTCCGCCCACTGTCAAGCCGTCTAGGCGAGGAACGAACGAGCACGCGATGCCGCGATTCGCCCGCAAAATGAATTTATAAAGGTGTCCCAATGTTGTTCAGAACCGCAAACCTACCACAGCTCGGCGACTTTGACGGAATCATCGACGTGCGCACCCCGGCGGAATTCGCCGACGACCACATCCCCGGCGCGATCAACTGCCCGGTGTTGTCCGACGAAGAGCGCATCGCCGTCGGCACGCTCTACAAGCAGGTCTCGCCGTTCGAGGCGCGCAAAGTCGGCGGCGCGCTGGTGGCGAAGAATATTGCGCACCATCTGGAGATGCACTTCCGCAACCATCCGAAATCCTGGAAGCCGCTGGTGTATTGCTGGCGCGGCGGGCAGCGCAGCGGTGCGATGAGCATCATCCTCGCGCAGGTGGGCTGGGCGGCGCACAAGCTGGAGGGCGGCTACAAGACCTACCGCCGCGACGTGGTGGCACAGCTCGAAGCATTGCCGCAGCGCTACACCTTCAAGGTGGTCTGCGGCCCCACCGGCTCGGGCAAGAGTCGTTTGCTGATGGCGCTGGCAGCACAAGGCCGGCAGGTACTCGACCTCGAAGCGCTGGCGCAGCATCGCGGCTCGGTGCTGGGCGGCCTGCCGCAACAGCCGCAGCCTTCGCAGAAATCGTTCGACAGCGCGCTGTTGCAGTCCCTGCGCGCCCTCGACCCGGCACGCCCGGTATACGTGGAATCGGAAAGCAAGAAGATCAGCAGCATCGCCCTGCACACCGCGATGCACCAGAGCGCCTGCGTGCTGCTGGACACGCCACTGGAGGCGCGCGTCGCGGCATTGCAGGAAGACTATCTCCATTACATCGAAAATCCGGATGCGCTGATCGCACAACTGCAAGCGCTGCACCCGTTCCACGGCAGCAAGCAACTGGAGCACTGGAGCGAACTGATCCGCGCCGGAGAATTCACCGCGCTGGTCGAGGAATTGCTGGTGCGGCACTACGATCCGGGCTACTACCGTTCGCTGGCGAAGCACTACGCGCATCTGAATGAAGCGCGGCGCATCGTGCCGCAAAGCCTGTTGGACGGGGCGCTGGCGGTTGTGGCCGCGCAACTCGAGGAGTGAACATGGAATACAGACGGCTGGGCGAAAGCGAACTGAACGTGTCGGCGCTGGCGCCTGGCACCATGATCTTCGGCGAGCAGAACAGCGAGGCGGATGCGCACTCGCAGGATTATCCGGAGCAACTGCGGCGTATCCGTTTCAAAGACCGGGAGTCCGGCAAGACGCTGGTGTTCCTGACCAACAATACCGCCTTGCCCGCACTGACTATCGCCGCGCTGTACAAGAGCCGCTGGCAAGTGGGGTTGTTCTCCAAGTGGATCGAGCAGCATCTACGCATCAAGCTGTTTCATCGGCAACAGCGGGAATGCTGTGAAGACGAAAATCTGGTGCGCCGTCTCCACTTACGTGCTGATCGCTATTGTCAAAAAGGAGCTTCAACTTGACGCCGCTCTATACTCCCTGCTACAGACTTTATCGGTATCTGTTTTTGAGAGAGCCCGGCTATCTCAGGCCTTCGCGGGCAGTGGGCAGTTTCAAGATCAGACAGGTTTTTGCGGCCAACTAAATTTGTTCGGGCTTTAACCGGGCGCTACTGAAAAAATATATACTCCCAAAAATATAGGGCATGTCACCGTTGTTTCCGGGAAGCAATTGAACAAGTTGCCACTCCCGCCGCGAGAGAAGAAACAAGCCGTATTTGCCCGGCATTGCCCCGAGTTCACTCGAAGGATTGCAAGACATCCAGGAGAAGCTGATGGTAGCTGCAGATACAGGCGATATTGAGTTGGAACTCATCACGGCCAGTGCCGAAATAAGCGAGTTGCAACGCACCGTAATCACCTTGCGCAACGAAATGGAACTTGCCGCTGCCCGGCATGAGGATGAGACGCGGCAGATAGCGAATACTTTCCATGATGAAATCCGCCAGCTGAAAACCATTGTGTCCGAGTTGCGCGGCGAGCTGGAGAAGTCGCATATCCGGCGCGACGAGGAAGTGCAGCGTGCAACCACCGCTTGCCGGGATGAAATTTCCCAGATGAAGGGGATAATTGCCGAGCTGCGCGAGCAATTGGAACTGGCGCAAACCGACAAGGAAAAATCGCTCCAAGCTGAGCGCCAGCCAACCGGGGAAGAAAAATCTCAATTGCACAGCACTATTCAGGCATTACGCGCTGAACTGGAAAAACGGAGCGGTCGTAAATGATCGACATGTCATGGACTTAGAGCCTATTTCGGCAGGTGTGATACGGGAGCCGCGCCCATGACCAAACCAGCCGACTCAAGCAAAACGGCCAAACCGGGCAATACTGCGGCCATACAGAAGCGCCGCCTGCGCCATGCCGAGTTGCTGCTGAAAATATCACACAAGATGTCGGCGATGGATACGCTGGACAAGGTGCTCAACGCGCTGGTCGAGATGACGACCGCCGAACTTAATTCCGAGCGCGGTTCGCTGTTCCTGAACGACCCCGATACCAACGAGCTGTATTCCCGTGTCGCGCAAGGCTCCTTTCAGCACGAGATCCGCATCAACAACACCAGCGGCATCGCGGGTTATGTGTTTACCACCGGCGAAAGCGTCATTATCAAAGATGCCTATACCGACTCACGTTTTAACCGTAGCGTGGACGAGCGGACCGGCTTTGTGACGAGAAACATGATTTGCGTGCCGATCAAGACCGCCAAGGGCGAAATTATCGGCATCGCGCAGACCCTCAACAAAAAGCGCGGCCAGTTCACTCGCGCCGACCTGGCCTTGTTCGAGGCGATGGCAAGCCAGGGCACGCTGGCATTGCAAAGTACGCAGTTCATCGAACGCCTGGAGAAAATACGCAAGCATGAACTGGCGTTCATCAACATCGTTTCGGAAATGACCTCCGACATCAAGCTGGGCTCGCTGCTGCAAAAAGTAATGGGCGAGGCGACGCGGATGCTGAAGGCCGAACGCTCGACGCTGTTCCTCAACGACGAGAAAACCGGCGAGTTGTGGTCCGAAGTCGGCCAGGGGCTGGAGGCCATGCAAATCCGCCTGCCCAACCACCTCGGCATCGCCGGCGCGGTGTTCGCCACCGGCAAGACCATCAACATTCCCTACGCCTATGCCGACCTGCGCTTCAATCCGGAGTTCGACAGGCGCACCGGTTTTTTCACACGCTCCATCCTGTGCGTGCCGGTAGTCAACAAGCACTGCAAGACCATCGGCGTGACGCAGGTGCTCAACAAACGCGGCGGCCCGTTTACCCAGGAAGATGAGGCGCGGTTGCGCGCGTTTACCGCGCAGGTTTCGATCGCACTGGAAAACGCCAAGCTGTTCGCCGACGTGCAGGCAATGAAGAACTACAACGAGGCCATGCTGGAATCCATGTCCAACGGCCTGCTTACCCTGGATGAGGCGGAGCGCATCGCAACCTGCAATGCAGCGGGGTTGCGCATCCTCAGATCACCGGCGAAGGACGTGCTACAGAAGCCCGTGGCGGAACTGTTCGGCGGCGAAAACGGCTGGATATTGAGCAAGTTGAGGCTGGCGGCCGAAACCGGCGACCAGCAGACCATGGCGGATGCGCCGCTGCATGTGGGCGATGAAAAACTCTCGGTCAACTTTACCGTGCAGCCGCTGTTGAATATTGACCACAAGCGCATCGGTTCGATGATGGTGATCGAGGATATCAGCAATGAAAAGCGCCTCAAGTCCACCATGGCGCGCTACATGGACCCCGGCATCGCCGACCGGCTGGTCGCTTCCGGCGCCGAATTGCTGGGTGGGCAAAATGTGGAGGCCACGGTGATGTTTTCCGATATCCGCGGCTTCACCACGCTCACCGAACAACTCGGCGCACATGGCACGGTGGCGCTGCTCAACGAATATTTCACGCTGATGGTGGATTGCATCCAGCACGAGGAAGGGATGCTCGACAAGTTCATCGGTGACGCGATCATGGCGGCATTCGGCATACCGATCGGGCATGAGGATGATGCCGACCGCGCGGTGCGCGCGTCCGTCGCCATGATCAACACGCTGAACAAATGGAACCGACAGCGCGTTTCGGAGGGCAAGTTACCGGTTGACATCGGTATCGGCCTGAATACGGATATGGTTGTTTCGGGCAACATCGGCTCGAACAAGCGCATGGACTTTACCATCATCGGCGACGGTGTGAACCTGGCCTCAAGGCTGGAATCCGCCTGCAAACAATATGGCGCGAAGATATTGGCGAGCGAGTTCACCATCCGCAAGCTGCAAGGCACTTACCGCAAACGCGAAATAGACCTGGTCGTGGTCAAAGGCAAGAACCGTCCGGTATCGGTGTACGAAATACTCTCCTATCACACCGAGGAAAGCTTCCCGCACATCGTCGATGTGTTGGGGTTGTTCAAGGATGGGCTAAGTATGTACCGTTCCCGTCGCTGGGACGACGCCATCAAGCTTTTCGGCGCGGCGCTTGAGCTTAACCCTGCCGACAAGCCGAGCAGAATCCTCATGGAACGTGCGCGAGTCCTGAAAGAAACGCCGCCACCCGATGACTGGGCTGGCGTGTGGATGATGGATTCCAAATAGGGTTAATAAAAATTTCCGGCAACCGATCCAGGGGCTATTTCATCAGGCTCTTGGCCAGATCGGCGCTCAATACCGACTTGCGCGGCTCGAGCAGCACACGGATGAAAACCATGGCGACAACATCGCTGTACTGCGGCGCGTAGCGCTTGGCAAACATCCCCCCCGCTTGAACATGGTCGCCCAACCGCCATACTCCGTTCAATTCCAGCTCATAACTCCGCCCGTTGTCGTTATTGCCGTCATAGTCATTGCCGTCCGGCGCAAGCGGAAAGCGCGGTGCCGCATCCTCTCGCTTATTCACGCCGCCGGCAGCCAGCCTTCCCTTGACGATGAACTGCCGGTTTTCCTCGGTCATGAAATCCAATGACGGCCCGTAATGCCAGAAGGTTTGCGGGCTGAAATACCCGCCATGCCCGAGCGTGAAGTGACTCAAATTGCTGCTGTAATGGCCGAATCCGGCGGACAGGCCCAAGGCGGCATAACTGAATCCGCTCCATGTCATGTTCTTGTTGATGCCGGCCTCGAAAGCAACATGTGAATTATCGGCGACGCCGCTCCCGTTGATCTGTTCACCACTGATGGTGCCACGCGCATTCCAGTCCTGGTTCAGTTTCCGCGAAAGACCTGCACTGATGCCGGTACGCTTGACCCCACCCCACACCGTTCCGCCATATGGATCGCGCAAACCGGTATAGGAAAGGATGGATTCCCTGACCGGCTCTCGGTACAAGTCAAAAGAGTAGCTTCCATCATCGGCATCGTGCTGATGGAAGAGGCGTCCGACCGGACGTGCCGCGATTTCACCGCCGCCAGGAGTCAGTCCGATTTCGGCTTCCCATATCTGCTTGCCTTCATCGCGCCAGGTCAGGTGCGGCTCCACACCATCCACCCGGGTAGTGGGCTGAAAAGCCCATGCGCCGGTAGAGTTGCTGCCGAGCAGTGCGCCGGACAACGGGGAGCCGCTGTCGAGGCGGATGCGATCGAGCCGCAGCCGCATTTCGCCGGATTGCCCGACCGCCCAACCGGCCTCGGCGAGAGGCGCGTGGGTGATCTTGAGACGGGACAGACCATCGGTGCCCGTCTTGTCGCGTGACGCAAAATAGAGTGCGCCCTGAGTGCCCGCAACGGCGCCAAGATCGGCATAAGCATCCGGCCGCTTTGCACGGGCAGCGAGAAAATGCTTTTTATCGAACAATTGTTCGCCGTAGTAATAACTTGGCCGGCTTTCCGGCAGCTCGCCCTCATCCAGACTATCCAATTCGTCCTGACGACCGGCCTTGAGCAGGCTGTAAAAGACACCTTGCGCGCTTTCCTCGTCCGGTGCTTGCCGGTAGATATCCAGGAATTGATCGGCGGCCATGTCCATTTCGCCCAACTGGAAACGGCTCCATGCCGACATCAGCTTCGCATAACGCGGCAGCTCGGCTTTGCGCCCGGCTTCGTCCAGCAGTTGTGCGGTGCGCGCATAATTTTTGCCGTCATATTCGGCCTGCGCCATACCGGTCAGCGCATCGCGCAGGATATTTTGCCTGCCTTCGCTGCCTGCCGGCAATTCACTGGCAAAACGCTGCGCATCTTCGTAGCGTTTATCCGCCAGCGCGCACAACGCCAGGCCGCGACGAGCATCCTGCCGCATGGGATCCCATGTCAGCGCCCTGGCAAACCATGCGGCGGCTGTCGCGGTTTCCCGCGTGTTGAAATAGTGCCATGCGCCGAGCAGGGCGACACCGGTGTCACGATGGCGCTCGACATCATCGGCGATTTTATTAAATTGCGCGTGGAAGGCACCGGTATCCTTCGACCGATTCGCTGCCAGCAGCTTCTCCACCCCGTAGTCGTAGCGCAACCGCTGGAATTTCGCATTGCCCTCCTGCGTGTGTTTTGCCTGCGCCTCGCGCTCGAGCAGCGATTCCCAGCTATCGGAATCCAGCCACTCTCTGGCTTTGTAAAGTGTGGCCAGGCGATCCTGTTCATTGCAATCGGCGATCAACCGGCGCAGGCTACGAAGAAGCGCATTCTGCTGTTTCAGCGCGGCATGTGCTTCGGCCAGCGCCCAAGCCCTGTCAATATGTTTGCAGGAAAAGGATTCCGGATGATATTTCCCGATTTGCGCAAGCGCGGCCATATCCCGATCCCGGATAGCGCGTTCGACTCGCAGACGCAATTTGCCTTCTTGCAAGAGTCCGGGCAACTCCCGGGGCGGCTTCCAGTTAGCGTCGGTCGCCCTCATGCGTTCGATTTCGGCCTGCAGGGCATCATATTGTTCTTTCTGCAATAGCCGCCATAAAGGTTTTTCATCCGGTGTTGCCGCCATGTTTTCATTCTGCCTGGCGGCATCATGTTCTGCGGCAGGCAGGATCGGCGCCGCAAAACCCAACCAGCAAACAGCGAGCGCTTGCATGGGCAAGTTCGGCTTCAACGGGCACGCTCCGCAAGCATGATTTGTGCGAGCAGCAGAAGTACGGAGGAATAATAATCCTGCCTGGCATCCAGCGTCGGCAAACGAACCGAATCGAGCTCCGGATAGGCCAATGCCAATTGGGCAATGCCGCGAATGCCGGGCGACGCATCGTAAGAGTCAATGCTGTTGTCGTCGAGATTCGTCCAGGCAGGCATGAATCCGGCGCCCTTGAAATGCGCCCAATAGCTTCTGAATGGCGACAAGAGCTCAGACGTTTCGCGTTTCGCCCAGAGCAGGTAGAGCGGAACCCGCACCGCATCATAGCTGAAACGGAACGGCAAGCCAGGTGCCGGCACCAGCTTGCTGTCCAGCAATATCCAGTCTGCGGGCAATCCCCATCGCCCGAAATGCCCCTCCAGCAGCAGATTGATACCGGTCTGTTGCAGCTCCTGCCACTCCGGCGCGGGATCGGCCTGGGCGATATCATGCAGTGCGGGAAACAGCCAGTAAGAAGGGTTGACCACCAGTCCTTCCGGCTTGTCGAAGCCGATCATCCCCGGCAGCAAAACTATCCCGCGCCCGGTCTTGCGCAGCAGCCCTTGCCGGACGGCTCGGGCGATTTCCACGGCGGATTCGAGGTAGGCCGGGTCTCGCCATTTGCGGTGCGCGCGCAACAGCGCCCAGGCCACGAACAGGTCGCCGTCGGCAGCGTTATTCTTGTCGGTCACGCCTTCCTCGGGCGACCAGCGCCAGGCCAGCAGCCTGTCGTCCCGCACCTGCAGGTTCCGGCGCGTCCACTGCCATACGTTATCGAAAGTGGCATGGTCGGCATGGTGCACGGCCAGCAGCATCGTCACGCCCTGGCCTTCGGAATGGCTGATGCTGTTGCGGCCATTGTCCACGATGCGCCCTTCCGGTTGCAGGAAACGCTGTTTGAACAGCGCCCAGTCCGCGCCCGCCGCACTGGCACCCGTGCTGGACAGCAATATCAGAAAGGCCGCAGCCCAGGATAACAGCGCTTTTAACCGCATCATTTTTTGTCCCATTCCCCTCACAGTCGCATGGTATAGTGCAGCCTTAATATAATGCAATATAAATACGGCATAATTCCACATTACATGTTTTTTACTACAAGGTGCTTCAAGGGATTTCATGGACGAATCAAAGCAAGATGAGCTTGACAAGTTTCTCGAAGAGCGCGAAAAACTCGATGCGGCTTTCAACGACAAGTTCACCAGAGTATTGACGGTCGTATTCACCGACCTCAAGGGTTCGACGACGATTGCGGAAACCGAGGGCGATCTGGTCAGCCGCACCTTGATCAAGCACCAGAACGAGATACTCATGCCCGCAATAAAGGACAACAACGGCGTTTTCGTCAAGTCCATCGGCGACGGCACCTTGTCCTATTTTGAACATGCACAGGACGCAGTGCGCGCTGCGGTGCGTATCCAGAAAGGCATGGACGAACTCAATATGTCCGGGAAATTCAAGACGCCGGTCCTGATGCGCATCGGCATGCACACGGGCAAGTGCATCGTCGAAAAAAACGACATCGCGGGCGACGTGGTCAACACGGCCTCGCGCTTCGAATCTTCGGCCACGCCGGGCGACATCTACATATCAGAAGACACCTACAACGCTCTGGCCGACAAGAGCGAAATCTATTGTCGTTTCATCAAGCAGGTCACGCTAAAAGGCAAGAAAGACACCTACAACGCCTACAAGGCGTTCTGGAATCCGCAGGAAATCGAGCTCGACAAACAAGGCAGGAATGCGCTGCCCCAACTGGAAACGAACACCCAACCCGCCAAGTCGCCCGGCATGAAGTTGTTGTGGGGGGCAATTGCCATGATGGGTATCATACTGATACTGGCTTCGGGTATGAAATTCTCCGGATCATCGCAGCCGGGTGAAAGCAAGCGCTCGATAAGCGACTCCATCAGCCCCGCCGGAGCGCCAGATTCAAGGCGGTAGCATGAAGATTGCAAACCGGCTGCCTGACGTGCGAATCCGCGACTGGCAAATTGCCACGGCAGGCGCGCTATTGGCCGGTTTCCTGTTTTACTCCATCCAGTTTACCAACGCCCTCTTCGGTAACACCGAACAGATATATCTCGGATGGGGCTGCTTCGCCATTATTTTCCTGATGTCCAGAGCAGGGAAATCCCACCTGCATCCGTGGCGCCTGGTTCTGATCCTGTTATCCACGTTTCTGGCTTTGCGTTACATTCAATGGCGCACCTTCGACACCCTGATTTACACCGGCCCCCTCGATTTTGTCGGCATGTCCCTGCTTTATCTGGCGGAAGTTTACGGGTTCGCCATTTATCTGCTGGGCATGTTCGTCAACATCTGGCCGCTGGAAAGCAAACATGTGCCGTTACCGGATGAGGTGGAGCTTCTGCCTGTGGTCGATGTCTTCATCCCGACCTATAACGAGCCGGACGAAATTGTCCGCATCACCGCCACGGCGGCCACCCAGATCGATTATCCCAAAGAGAAACTCCGGGTTTACATTCTCGATGATGGCGGCACACACGCCAAGCGCAACCATCCGGAACAGGGAATGGCGGCGTGGGAGCGCCATCACCGCATGAGGCGGATGGCCGACGAACTCGGCATCGGCTATCTCACGCGCGAAACCAACCAGCAAGCCAAGGCCGGGAACATCAACCACGCCCTGCAATACACGGATGGCGACCTGGTGCTGATCCTGGACTGCGATCATGTCCCGACCAGGGACATCCTGCAAAACACGGTCGGGCAATTTGTCGCGGACGACAAATTATTTCTGGTGCAGACACCGCACTTTTTCATCAACCCCTCCCCGATCGAGAAGAGCCTGTCCGGCATCGCCAACCCCTCGGTTGAGAGCGATATGTTCTACCGCAGAATCCATCCGGCGATGAACTTCTGGAACGCGAGTTACTTCTGCGGCTCCGCCGCCTTGTTGCGGCGCAGGCATCTGATGGAAGTAGGGGGCGTTTGCGGCACCACGATTACGGAAGATGCCGAAACGGCCTTCCAGTTGCACAGCCGGGGCTACAACAGCAGTTACGTGAATAAGCCCATGGTTTGCGGCCTGTCTCCGGAATCCTATGACGACTACGTGATCCAGCATTCACGCTGGGCGCAAGGGATGGTGCAGATGTTGCTGCTCAACAATCCGCTGCGGATGAAGGGTCTGACATTCCCGCAGAGAATGGCCTATTTCAATTCCTGTTTTTTCTGGCTGTTCGGCTTCCCGCGATTCATCTATTTCATCGCCCCGGCATCCTACCTGATTCTGGGGTTAAATATCTACCATGCATCGTGGATGCAGATTGTCGCTTTCACGGCGCCATATGTATTGAGCATCTATGTGATGATGAATTATTTCCATGCGGGAACGCGGCAACCGTTCTTTTCCGAAATCTATGAAACCGTACAATCCCTGTTCCTGATGCCAGCAGTGATCTCCGTGCTGCTCAACCCGTGGAGGCCCTCGTTCAAGGTCACCCCGAAAGGAAGATTGAATGACAAGGAATACCTCAGCCCTGTTGCCGCGCCTTTTTTCCTGGTCATCGCGATCAACCTGGCGGCGCTGGTTCTGGCAGGCATGAGATGGTTTACCGAACCCATATTGCGCGACGTGATCATGGTGACTGGCATATGGTGCCTTTACAACCTGTGCATGGTGATAATGTCATTGGGTGCGTTCTGGGAGCGCAAACAGGTGCGGAAATTTTACCGGATCAACGCGAGCGGCCCGGTTGTTGTTCACTTTCCCCGCATGGGAACTTCCATTACCGGCGAAGTACGCGATGTTTCAGCAACGGGAATCAGTTTTGAAATCGCCCCGCCCTTCCTGCCGCGGGAGCAGGAGCAGGTTATTCTCGAAGTCAGGGACAGCTACGGGCGCGATTACCGTTTTGAAAGCAAAATACAGCGCGTCATCGGGCGGAACGGAAAATATTTCTGCGGCAGCGAGTTCATGGCCGAACGGGTTTCCCATGCCGATGTGGTCGGCTACGTCTTTGGCGACAGCCGGCGCTGGCAGGATGTATGGGCGCAAAAGACCGCAGCTACGGGCACCTTCCGGATGCTGTGGCACTTCGCCGTAATGGGCATCAAGGGTTTCCGCGACAGCGCGTTTGCGCTTCTCAAGGATGCGCTACGGTATCTGTGGAAACTCGCCGTCAAGTGGCTCACCACCCCCGTTCTGCGCGACAGGCTGCTGACCGCAGGCTGCTGGTGCATGTACCATTTTCACCTCTGGCTGGCATCACTGGCTGAAATGTTTAGCCGCAAACAGACACGCAAACTCCAGCGTGTCAACGCCAGCGGGAAAGCCTCCATTTACTTCCCGCGCCTGAACGCGACCTTGCAGGGTGAAATGGTGGACGTTTCGCTTATCGGCATCGGCATCATGGCCGATCTGCCGTTCAAGCTTGAAGAACGGGAGCGTGTTACCGTTAGAACCGCCGTGCGAAACGGCGAGGAATACCAGTTCGATTGCCGGATACGCCGCGCGATCGGGCGGGATACGAAATTCCTGTGCGGTGCGGAGTTTGTTGCGGATATATTCACCTACCCGAAGATCGTCAGGTTCGTGTACGGGAACAGCCTGAACATGATGCGCTCTTCACCGATGGCCGGCAGCATGTCGGCCCGCGCAAAACCGTGACAGTGAATACTTCAGCCGGATGACGGGAGCTTCCGCGACGGCCATATTTCATTTTATCGAACGATGCCACACACACCATGATAGCCAAGGGAAAACCATGATAAAAACTCTCGCCCTCATCCTGCCGCTTTTGCTGCTTAATCCGGCTGCTCGCGCCGAGACCCTCAAGCTGCCGCTGCAAAAATTCACTGCCGCGTCCACTCTGGAAATGAAATGCATCAGCGGCGGGCAAAACCTGTCCATCCCTGTTCCGGACAGGTGGGATGTGCACAAAATCACCCTCCGCCTGCATTACATGGTGTCGAACAGCCTGGTCGGCGACATCTCGCAAATGGTGGTAAAGCTGAACGGCGAACCGGTTACACAGATGAAGCTCAACCCCCAGACCCCCGATGTGGCGGTCGACATCCCGCTGCCCGTCTCACATCTGGAACCCGGCTACAACAATATTACTTTCCAGGTTGCCCAGCACTACCAAGTCAGCCAGTGCGAACAACCCTGCGCCCCGGACTTATGGACCAGCATCAGCCTGTCCAAGTCGTCCCTGGAATTCGAATATGACCTGAAGCCGTTGCCCCTGCGCCTGGGCGAGGCGACCGGCCTCATCTTCGACCCCAAGCAGTTTCCGGAAGCGACGGTCAACCTCGTTGCCGATACGACGACTCCGGAAGCGATGACGCTGACCGGAATAGTCGCTTCCGGCATCGCGCGGCATTTCGATTATCGCAAAGTAAGGTTCTCGCACTCGCCGGGCATCAAGCCCGGCGCAGACAATGTGCTGATCGGGACGACCGCGTTTGCCGGCAGTGTGCTCGACCGCTACGGCATCAAGCTGGCTCACGGCGACGGCGGCCTGCTCAGAATATTCCACCTGCCAGGAGATGGGGGCGAAACGGACAGGCAACATGCGCTGGTCGTGATAACAGGAGATGGGGCGGCGGCGCTCAAGATTGCCGCCGAAATCTTCGCCAACATGTCGCTGCCCTACCCCGGCACGGATGAACTGCGCGCCTTCGAATTCAACATGCCGGATATTTCCATGTATGGCGGGCGACAGGTTCTCGCGTCGGATAAAGTCTATGATTTCGAATCATTGGGCATGTCTTCCTATACCTTCCAGGGGCTCACCGGCAAAACAAACAAGCGCGGGCATGTCAGCAACTCGTCCGAGTTGTCTTTCCGCCTGCCGCCAGACTTCCTGATCAAGCAAAACCAGTATGCGAAACTATCGCTGAATCTCGCTTACGGCTCCGGTATGCGGCAAGACTCGACGCTCAGCATCGCGGTGAATGACCGTCAAGTGCGCGATATCCATCTCGACAGTATCAGCGGCAACTATATCGAGGGATACAAAATCGATCTCCCGACGTATTTGTTCAAGCCGGGCACGAACACCATCGCGTTCAGGCCATATCTCAACACCCAACGCCAGGTATGTGATGCTGCCGTGACCGACGGTCTGTTCGTGACCCTCTTCGAAAACTCGACGCTGCTTTTCCCGCCGATGCCGCATTTTGTCGAAATGCCCAAGCTCGAGCTATTTGCGCTTAACGGTTTCCCGTTTACGCGCTGGCCGGACGGTTTTGAGACACTGGTCTATTTGCCTCAACCCGACGATGCCTCAATCGATACCGCGCTCAACCTGATCGGCATGATTACCCAGAGAAACGGTTTTCCCCTCTTCGGCACGCAGGTGACCTTCACGGAACCCAAGGATTGGAGCGGTGAAATGCTGGTGGTCGGCAAGTCCTCGGCAATACCAAAATCCATCATGGAACGGGCGCCGATGCAACTGGAAGGTATTGCGACCGTACCCTACCCGGTCAATCGCGGATGGGACAGCGAAACTTCCATTTCTCTCAGCAAGC
>Ga0315281_10009316_pt1 | contig 13627 bp, 12 predicted proteins | sample YL17G07_0_MG_FD_204540 | JGI IMG/M metagenome (GOLD analysis project Ga0315281, IMG submission 204540) | Sediment microbial communities from Yellowstone Lake, YNP, Wyoming, USA - YL17G07_0 | ecosystem: Environmental > Aquatic > Freshwater > Lake > Sediment | place: USA: Wyoming | collected...
CAGACGCACTAAAAGATAATTAGGATCATCCGGGACCTCTTGGGATGTAACCTCGGGTTTTGGAGCTGCAGCAAGTGGCCAAGCAGGTCTTGGAGCGAACAAGCGAGAAGAAAGTGCTAGAGGAAATTCTTGTGCGAGTCAAAGCATTGCAGGATGCGTTTGAAGAGAACGAGATCGAAGCCATCTTGCGTGACCCCAAGTATAGGAGAGCACTGCGAGAAGCTGAGGGGGATATCAAGTCTGGCAGAGAACGCCCCCTGCAGAGTTTCCTCAAAGACCTGAGTAAGAGAACTTGACCCGAACGTACAGGATCCTGGTAACAAGTCGTTTCGAGAAAGATATTAGGAGATTGCCTAGTAGTGTGCAGCGCAGGATATCAGCAGTCTTGGAGTTAGTGGCGCGCAACCCTTTCGCCTTTGAGGTTCTCAGCGGGGAATTTAAAGGCTTGAGAAAAGTTCGGATCGGGGAATATCGTCTTATCTACAGAATCGACTCCGAGAATGAGAGCAAGACCGTCCGTTTGCTATTTGTTGCCCATAGGCGCAACGTCTATCGCTAGACCTCTCTGCCCAAAGGCGTTTGAAAGCAGTCCTAGCGTCAAAAATCGAAACGTTGAATCGCAAATGACTGGCATGAAAAAGAAATGAATCTGACCGCCCGCGCAGATTCAAGGCACCTAAGTGGCTACCACTTGGCGTACCGGACCAAGGCTTCTTTCGGGAGGACCACAGTCAGAGATAATCAATCAGGAGCCCATTGAAGTTGGCCGGGCTTTCTCGCGTAAGGTCCGCATTCTCCGCATATAGTCCACGGAGAAGCATGCCATCGCAAAGATGAGCACAACCAGCTTTGCTGCGAACACTACGTTGATAGCGTACGGGTTGGCTGGCCACCAGTTCACGATAATGTCGGGATTCTGCAGTCCCTGAACCGCTAGCCCTGCGGACCATAGAACAATCTGATACATGACCTCGAAGCCGCTCATCATCACAAAGAACCACCCCAAGACGTACAGCACTTCGAAAAGGTTCTCTCCCATCCTGAGAAATCTTGATTTTGAAATCGGCGAGCTCAGCCCGAACGCAAAGGAAACAAAGAACAGGTACGTGAACAAAGTGATCGGCTTGATTACGAACCCCGGAAGGTAGATCTCGGCAAGCACCAAGTTCTCACCTACAACATACGGAGCAGTCACCTTAACAGAGTAACTCAGCAGTACAGTGAATGCGAGCAATCCAAAGGCGATCGAAAGGATGTTGTTCAAGTCTCTAGGTACAAATGAGCCTGCAACTAGACCGTTCAGGGATCGAACTCCCGCTCCGGCATTGCTTTCGATTTTCTTCGGTGTTCCCTGCTTCATCTTCTAAGCGCTCCTCCCCAATTCGCTGCAGTCAACGATTAAACCCTTGTGACATACTCCATTCAAAGTCCCCGACGATCTAATCCCAGAGAGATATGTCGCTTGAGAAGGTTCAGTGCATTGATCGATCGCAAGTGGCGTGCCTAGAATCGTCACTGGAAGGGAGCTGAACATCGCATCATGTTGTCGTATCGAATTAAGGGTCGTTTTCTTCGTCACAGAGAATCCATGGACATATGCAGTGTGCCAGCCAGTCGCGGAGCCTGACGCACTGAAGATAATGCTCAGCGAGATTCGGTCTGGTGGCTTCCATTGAGCATTCCTGTATTGTCCAACAAGATCAATCGAGTGATATCCCCATTCTCCCATCGAGGTTTGAAGGAAAATAGTGCGATGGCTCGGCGAGATGCTTACCTCTGCTGCTGTCTCAACGAAGAGAAAGTCGAGAGTGTGCGTTCCGTCGTTGGTCTCGATTTCAAAGATGCTGCCTTGGCCTGATATCGGTCCCTTGCATGCGCAAGAAGCTTGAAGGAGGACCCAAATGCCCATCTCTTCGTCGAACAGGGCCCGCGCTCTAATACCATCAATTGTCTGTCCCAAGCGGACGTAGGTCAGATTGTCGTCCGAGCCATCTTGGAAGATTTGGATCTCGAGAGCTTTGTTGTCCGCGGTCACAGTTTCTTGTAGCAGGATTTGGTCTCCGACGCTTTTTTCGTATTCAAGTTCCCATACCATCGGCGTCTTCCCGCCAAGCGTGGGATTCGAACCCCAGAGGTTGAATTCAGGATCCAAGATCGGTGGCGGGTACTCTGTCTTGGCCTGTAGATTAGTGAAAGCGAATCCGGCTACAAGTATTAGGAAGACTGCTGATAGCGGGGCCGTTAGCTTCCTCACACGTTTCAAGTTGCTTGCACCGTTCTCGTCTTCGCTTGCTCGGCTTTGTACCATAGTATCATCGAGACGAGCATGAGAGGCGTCCAATAGATGATGTAATTCGTTAGTGCCCTGTATGAGAACCACAAGGCAATCCCTGGGAAGATCCAAAACGCAAACCGCAACTTGTCAAAGTACACATAGTAGTTCACAATCAACACCAGAAAAACCGACGCGAAGACCACTGTGTAAAAGACCTTGCCCACCGGCAGTAGACCGACTTCTGTGAGCGACGAAAGGCCTTGGCTATGTATCACCAGATCCTCGGTCATTGGAGTCAACACATTCCCAAACCACGCGGTTGGACTCGGAAGCATGAACGGCAGGTTGATTGCAAGAAACACAGCAACCGTCGTTGCTGCGAACTTCACGGCAGGCCAGAGTTTCTCGCGCAGACGCTTGCTCTCGTCCGTCTTGATGAGATAGATCAGGAGAAAGGGTGCTATGAACCAGGGTGTCTGCTTCATCGCACATGCTAATCCATAGAAGAGCCCCAAGGCAAGGGGTCTCTCCAAGCAGAACGCTGCGAACAGTAGCGGCAAGACCCACAGCGCGTCCGATACGCTGGCGGCGGTGAAGTTTATCATGAGATCCGAACCCGCGAACAGAGGAAGCAACAACATGGGCCTCAGCTTTCTCGGTCCTTTCAGGTAGAGTGTCAATACGACGCCGAGTTCGAACAGGACAAGGACCCATCGCATGTCTCGCAGGCCCAGCAGCACGAATGGCACGAACACGAGGAAATGCAATGCTGGGTACTGGAAAGTCATCAGATAGGTTCCGGAGGTCAGCGGTGTGAGGTCGGAGGGTTGAACCTTGAACAAGTCCAGTGCTTTCGTCATGTCTTGCGTGTACGGGTTCGCGCCTTGGTTCACAAATAGTATCGCTGCGTAGTGGCTGAATGCGAGAACGTCAGTCCTGTATGCGCCTCTGTAAGAGATCTCCGCCACAACATAGACGCTGGTGACCATTACCAGCAGGAGCGGAAGCAGGGGAAGGTCCCGAAACCTGAGAACCACGCTGCTAGGCAGCAGTGACATTACAAAGACAAGCAGAGATACCCCGTAGATGACAAGGGTGAGAACGATGACTTCAGGGTGGCCACTGCCTCTGTTGTAGTCCTGGAAGCCTTCGTAGAGGGCGAACTGGGCTGAGAAGATGAATGCGAGCCTGAGTATGAATACCTCATCGATTGAAGCGAATAGCGAGTCCGGTTTCGTCACTTCTGTTCCTTAGCCTCCTCTCTCGTCATCGCCTTCGCCATTGTTGCCATCACTTGCCTTCGCACGGGTTCTCGTGATCCTTCGGACAAGAGCCAGTAGAGTTTCTAGGATCGGGAAATTCAGTACGACCATCACAAGTATGCCTATTGTAAGCCACGTGACTACGACACTGCTTTCAGTCCTTCCGGCACGGAAGAATGGCTGAGGGGACATGACTCGTTTGACCTGCTGGGTCTCTCCACTTGCGACAACGATGTCACGCCACAATGTTCCGCCATTATCTTCGTTCACTATCTCGAAGCTCGTTGTGCCGTTTCCGCCGGTCATCAGCCATATGTAGACGCGAGGAAGATCGATGTTCACCTCCAGTATCAGGTCGGCATAGACCTCGACATAGTGGAAATCGTTGAGGCCCTTGAAGAAGGCGACCATGTCGCCTTTCCGCGCTACGATTGTATCATATTCTGTGTCTGGCCATGCGATCTTCCGTCCGACGTAGAGTTGGTCATTTGAGTCCTTGCCTTCCAGCCATCCGCTACCGACCACGCTCCTGATCCGGAGGCCATTGGAATTGGTGCCGTTGAGATCGTCGAAGAGAAGCCGGCCCCAGTCGGCAGTGGAGCGGATAATGACTCTTGTAGGGGAAGCCTCACGCCACTGAGCTGCGGCGACCTCCGCGGAACTCGTTGAAAAAGCTTGAGAGATGACGAGAACCGCAAACGCGAGGACGAGGCATCTTCGAGAGCTATGAGACAACATGCTGGGATATCACACTCCATCGAATTGATTCGCGGCTGTACCAGGAGGCAGTTTCGTGCAACCTGGCTTCGTGTCAGGCATCTCCGGTTTTTGCATAGCTAAGCGATTCGCTCGTGCTGAGAGCCTGTTCTCAATATTGAGCACAATAATAAGGAAGGCGAGAATCCAGAGAGGGAAGAGGAACTCGCCGATCGAGTTGTGAAATGCGTCCAAGTCTGCCCCCGAAGTCGCGTAGAGATACCCATAGTATGCGATGATGAATATCCTGGTGACGTTCAGGAATACCGTACCCGCCACGCCTGTGATTGCATACACCAGTTTTCTCTTCACCGGTGCGACCAGCCTAGCCGCAAGAAGGACCATGACTAATGAGTAGATGAGCATGCTATGAACTCCCACGCTCGGCCAGAAGACATACAACCGGTAGGTTCCATACTTACCCAATATGGTCAGCATGTTGCCGAACCCATAGATGGGCAGCCCGAAACCTTTGGATAGTAGCGCGACACCAGCGACTATGAAGTTCGCCCAAGACTGTAGCGGCCCGAGCGACCCATAAGGAAAGAATGCGTCGAGAAGGTACATTACCAGCATTCCTGCGGAGAAGACTATCGCAGTAAGGATGTTCAGGATGGATCTTGCGCTGAAAAATGCCACTGTGAGGCCCGCAACATACAGTGTTAGTACCATGTAATCCACAGCCATCAGCCAGCTATTGCTGACATCTCCAGATGCGCCGAGAACTCGACCAACCCAGTAGACAGAATCCGTGAACTGCCCGACAGCCGTGACAGCACCGAAGTAGAAAAGAGCCAATCCAACCAGAATTGCTATTGCGACTTTTCGGGTCCTGGTCAAGTGAGGTTTCGCGATCTTCCGGAAATCCATCAACTCGAATCCTAGAAAGAAGAGAACGAAGAAGAGGCCTCCTCTTCCAAGCTTTCCAAAGCCCGCCCAGCTCAACCCGAATGTGTCAGGTGCAAACGCGAAGGCGAGCAGGATTGGAATGGCTGAGAGAACAAGGAAGAGGTCGGCTAGTTTGAGTTGGTGGGGCAGTCGTCGCCTGATAGATCCCATCAGAGTCTGCATCATGCCGCCACCGATTCGACTGTTCCGCAGTCTGGACGCAAGTGATGCATGGAAAAGTCAGCCCTCATTTAAGGCTTGCAACTGGGATGGACTAGTATTTGGCCGTCACAATGCGACATGGATGCGACTGCAACAGGTCAACGTCAGCTCAGGATGATTGATCTCAAGTTGAGAGCGAAGGTACACCCGTCAGGGGAGAACTGCGTCTGTGACGTAGCGAGATCACAAGGAATGCAACGCTCGCGAGCAGGATCAGCAGGCTCGCCACTAAGAGCACTTGCAGCCGAAGAATATCCGCGCTGTTTCCGGCAGACTTGATATCTTCCCAAGACGCTTCGATGTTCTTCGAGCCATCTACGAGAACATTAGATGATGGTGAAGAGTCATTCGAGTCGCCTAGCCAGCCGATGAACACATGCGTCTCTTTGTCTGCCACTATCGGCGGTGTCACGCGGAACCTTGCATTCGAACTTTCATCATACCATCCCGCTCCTGATGCTTGGCCCAGGGTTGATGTGACGTTCAAGTAGTACTGCTTGCGATAGATGGCAAGTATAGACACGTCACGCGATATCGACAGCTGTATCGTCGAGGAGGTGGACGTAACATTCCACTGCTCGAAAACTGCGCGTGCCGTGCTTCCGACCGTTATGACCGGCGGTACTGAGATAATGTGCTCACCTTGGGTTGCATTCACCGTTATCTCGCCGCTCGGTCCTGTGCGAAGAGTTTGGTCATCGAATCCCACGATCACATCGGGGTATCCGACGATTACACGCACTGAAAATTGATCCGTGACATCGATAGAAACGTCTCTCTGACCATCGCCGACAATGTTCCAGTTGTCGCCTGCTTGGATCAGCGGGATCAAGCTCAAGTGGATCGTTCTCGGATTCTCGCCTGACAAGACAGTCGTTAGAAGATATGTCTCACCATTCCCGTTCAATTGCTTCTCAGCGACCGACACTACGGACATTGCATCCGTGTCAAAGGCAAGTACGGCGAGCGTTGTGTTTGACGAGACATCGTAGCGCAATTGTGCAGCGATACCGAACGCTTTTCTTGTTCCCACCCGGCTCGGCGAGCGCACTGAGACTACGGTAGCATTGAGCGGCGAATGTGTTCCCGAGTCGGTTGTGTAGTTGAGTGCGGCTTTCGAGATAGGTTCTCTCATGCGCTCGAATTGCAGGCTCTTGCATGTCTCAATGAAGTTGGTCGTAATCAGAGTGGCTCGGCTGTCGTACTCTCCCGAATCCATTATTGTCCATACTTCGTGCTCGACGTCAGGAATCACATGATACTCTCTATGATACCATGATCCATCTCGCCATCCTTCCTCCGGTGCGTTTCCATAGAACGCTTGACCCGACGCGGTGAACTCAGGTGCGATCCTGTCGCCATATAGCAGGAGAAGGCTTGCACGTAGTGATTTGGCTTGGGAAGACACCCCTTGAGCGATCTTCGTCGTGATTATTATCAGACCGTTAGGGCTCGCCCAATCTTCGGGGCTGACAACAATCAGCTCCTTGGCGGCGACCATAGCCCCGACTGAGTAACCGACAACGTACAGGTACGCGTATCCTTGTTCTTGAGCCCACGATTGGATCTTCTTGAGGAAATTGTACGAGCCAGGGTAAGGCTCCCGAAAGATCGTTCTGTTCAGCGTTGAGTCCACACTCCGTATTGACCCCTTCTCGAGTGCCAGAACATCGTAGTGCTCTGCGAGATCTTGTATGAAACGGATGGTGTTGTAGGACTCGAATTCGTATGGGTTAACTAGGAAACCCGCTTGTTCGACGATTCCGCCGCCAAGCCATATCAGGAGAGTATCACTCGCGACCTGGTTCCAGTTGTACCAAGTCGCATCGCCAATGGTGACGCTCTCGGGCTGGATTGGAATTGACGCTTGGGCTGGGTGAATTGTCGACGATTGTCCGATCGCCAGGAGGAAGATCAGCATTAGAAGGGCAGCCTTCGCATGGGCCTTTCCTTGGAGCATCATGCGCCGCCTGCCGGTGTGAGCTCTTCTCCTAAGAGCGACTCCTGCTGCTACAAGGAACGCTGAGCATGCTAGGCAAGTCATTGACGCAATTGCGAGTTCAGCTGTCAACGTCGCCGAGTAGTTGCCTTCCGACCAGTTCGCGACAACAGTTCTAGGCCCATCCATTAGGAGCCATCCAACAGGGGAATTGGAGTCTGAATCACCTGACCAGTGCGAGAACTCACGCGATTCTTGCCCGGTTGATGATTCTCCGACGAGGGCGGAATCGATGGCAGCGAAGGTCGCGTTCATGCCCGCAGGATACCAGCCGGAACCAACAGTCCGGCCTACGCCAGATTCCACGCTGAGAGAATACTCTGTCAAATAGATCGCAGAGAGGTCAAGGCTGTCGGTCAGGTAGATTCTCCTTGACGAAGCACGTATTCCGTCGCTCCAGTGGTCAAACACGGCTCGTGTTCCCATCCCTTGGGTGAGAGATGCCACGATCTCGATCGTGTGGAAACCGCGTGTTGTCGAGATCTGAGCACCCTCGAGGGTGAGTTGGTGCGAGACGCCGTCAATCGTTGCTGCAGATGGGATAACATTCGATGCGAGAACAAGGGTGATGCTGGTAGGATCTGAGACTGTGATCGCAAAGAGGAATGTTGCTCCTTTCTGATTCGCGTACCACCCTTCATGCCACCAGACTCTGACAGTTGCTACGAGCAGCCAAATGCCGGGGTGCTCTCGGCCGATCAAGTGGAAAGTGAACACGTTTCGTCCGGATGGTATGATCAGTCCCTTTGACGCGAGCACGAAGTTCGTTGCTTTGTCCAGAATCGCGACGTCTGTCGAGTATCGTTCGGAGTAATCGACAGCAACCGTCACGACTAAGTCCTCGTTTGGTAAGATACTGGAGGGTGCTTCCACACCTGTTATCTGAGCCACGGGGAGCTTCTCTAGAGCCCATGTTGCTGCGGTGTTCGACAGCGCTACGAAGACGAGAAGAACCGCGATCACAAGAACATTCTTGCTTCTGCCCTCGCGGCGTGGTTGGCAATCGGACATTGTGAACCTTTTTCCCTTGCAGAATAATCTACACTAGCAGTAAATCAATGAATCCGACGAAGGCATATTATCCACTAGGGCTGGTAGCACCTCCGCTATCCATTAGAGAGGAATTGAGCAAGAAACCCCACATCCCTTTAGGGGTGGGATGAATTGCGAGTCAGCTTTCAAGCTGACCAATTCCGCAACCCTCCGCGTTTAATAGCTGATCAGTAGATCATGGTGCAAGAGGGAACGTGATGCTTGTCATCAAGACTATCAGGATTCCAGTCCACTACAGCATCACGACACATAAGATTTCAATTCTAAATTCCCTGACTGCACGAACCACGTACGGGGTCTGGACATGGTCGGAACTATTCAGGGAACACAAGCTGAAAGGCTCCTACGCGGACAGGCGATTGTTTCATGCACACGTCAAGGAGCAAGCGAAACTCAGCGGCGCCATAACTCAATGCTGCTTCGACACGGCGGCTTGGATGTGGCGGAGCTACCGTGAAGCACACAAGGCCTGGCGTATGGAAGCTGCAATTGCTAGAAGAGAAGGTGACAGTAAGTGGCTTCGCAAACTCCTGCGGAGGGAGCCGCAGCCGCCGTTCATGAACGGAATGCAAGGCAAGGTGCCCATATGGTTTGATAGCCGCATCGGTTCAATTGAAAAGGCGAAACATCTCAAACTCTGTCCATACGTGGCGCGTATCTCAACTCTTCGCAGAGGAGTCAAGCTTACGATCCCGCTGAATCCTGCCAAGCACCATCTTGACGCACTAGAGCAAGATACTGTGAAGAGTTTCCAACTCGTCAAGCGATATGAAAAATATTACGTTCACGTGAAGGTGGAATATGAGGTTCCAACTCAACCCGTCTATGCTGTACGTGGAATCGACCTTGGAGTGAAACGGTCAATGGCATCCGTGATGTCAAGGCCGAATCAGCATCTAAGGTCAAGCGACTTCTCAATCCTTCAAGATGGGTTGAAGCGGAAGCGTCTGAACCGATTGGAGAAGCGGACAGCGGAACTACAGCAGGCACGAAAATGGGAGCCACTCAAGCGTATCCGACACAAGAGACTGCACGTCAGCGAATACTACGACCGGCTTGCAGCAAAACAAGTTGCTACAACCTCACAGAATGCTCTCGTTGTGGTCGGGTATCCGAAGGGTATCAAGTACGAGAACTTCAAAGGCAACGGCAAAGCGAGACTACGCAGGACACTCGCACATTGGACGTATGGACGAGAAATCCGCTACATCCAGGAAGAATGCACGAAAGTTGGCGTTCCAGCAGAAGCGCCGGATGAACACTGGTCCAGTCGAACATGTCACCGCTGCGGCTCACGCCATACCGAACGCATCACGCAGAGCATCTTCCACTGCTGGAACTGCGAACTAATCTACAACGCCGACTATAACGCCGCAATAAACATCGGGTCGCCTTTCTTGTCAACGGCGACGACCCGACGGGCCACAGATGATTTGGCCTATACTGGGGATGAACAGGCAAGAGAAATAGTAGCCTGCAAGCCCAGAAGCCCACACCCATTCATGGGTGGGAGCTAATCACTAGACGCAGTTTGTAGAGCTCCATCCCGTCACAACCAGCTCCGCAAGACGGCCGCAAAGAGAGGATATGATCATGTCTACGGACGCCGATCAAGCACAGGTCCGGTCATTGCGGGAGCTCTGCTTGGATGCTGCCGGACGAAGGGAAGTCGCTGCGGCCTGCGAATTCGGAGGGAGCGTCTATTCGACTCGCGCACAAGGCTACGATGTTCTCATGGTCATGGAGGACTATGCGGATGGCCTGCGATACCATGCGCGTAGGCTGAATGGTCATCAGGTGATGATTCTCGCCGCTGACAGATCACTCGTCGATCTTGATGCTCGGAAAGGCGCGATGGGTGAGTTCATCGTGGAACGGCTGCTGACACCATATCGTCCGTTGCAGAATGCAGAGCTACTTCACTCGATCGAGGTCGACGCGAAGGAACGAATTCTCCGTGAGGAGCTGACAGAGCTGGTCCTTGAATACGGGGACATGGCAAGGGGGCTGTCGATCCAGGAAGAGTATCTGATGCTTGCTCGAATCAGGAGGCGCGCAAGAGTGTTCTTGTCTGCAGCAAGGACTTGTTCGCTCCTGCTCGATCGGCCTGTTCGTGAGGCGAATCTCAAGAAGATGACGCCAGGTTACCGGGACGCAATACAGAGACTCATTGATGCGGGAGTTCTTCGAGAGGAAGGCCCTGCCTATTCTCTCGTAGATTCGTTCGTCGATCGTTCGCTCAGAAGACACCCCGCTAGGAAGGCCATCAATATTGTGCAAGCAGGAAGGCGAACGCTCCAAGCATATCTAGCACATGGGAAAGCTACATACTTGACTCCGGACATTCTAACAAGAGAACTCGTATCTTCACTTGAGCAGGGCCTTCTCGGCGAGTTTCCATCGGAGACCCTTGAGGATCCGAAGAAATACTTGTCTTTGAAGACGACGACTGGTCTCGTTAGTCTCGCGGAAAGATTCTCGATCGAGAAATTCGCAGGCCAATTCAGGCCGGGCGTGATCGTCACAGTTACGCCGCTCGGGAACGCTCTGAATGAGGTATACCTGATCACAGCGGGCAATGAGCGGCTCGTAGCGAAGAAATTCACAGAATGGCAGAGCTTCAAGTGGTTCACTCTTGGTCTCGTCTCGCTCGGAACGCAGTTTTTCTCGGTCTCGGGAAAGGCCAGACTTGAGAACGAGTATGCCGTCAATCGGTTGTTGTCCAGGCATCGAGTGCCAGTCGCAGAAATCTTGCACATCAGTTTGCCGGATCGCGTTCTTGTGGAACGTTACATCGAAGGAATCTCGCTGGTCGAACTCGTCAAGAAGGCTGTGGCGAACAAGTCACTTTCTGAGCTGGACCATGCTGCTGTGTCCAAGGTCGGTTCGATACTGGCTAGAATGCATGCAGCTGGTGTAGCCATGGGAGATTCCAAGCCAGAGAACTTCCAATACGGAGTCGACAACGAAGTCTACTCCCTTGATCTCGAGCAGGCAAGAAAGTCAGGAGACAAGGCATGGGATGTTGCAGAGTTCCTCTACTACTCCGGCCATTATGTGTTCCCCACGATGCTTTCAGCCGGTTTCAAGGAATACGTCGAGGCCTTCATTCATGGTTACCAGGCTAGGGGAGATGAGAACGTACTGAAGACTGCGGCTGGCGCTAAGTATGGACGAGTTTTCTCGCTTTGGACCCCTCCACTTGTCATTCTCGAAATATCGAAATCCCTGAGAAGCGCTGCTTGATTGATGACCTGCCTTGGTGCGGATTGAACGCGACCGTCAGTTTCGAGCAGCGATATTCGACCTTGATGGCACTCTAACCGATACTCGAAGTATCTGGCAGCATCTTCACGAGAAATTCGGGACTTTGGATGTAGGAAGAAGAACGGCTGAGATGTACCACGACGGACGTATAGACTACGTTAAGTGGGCAAGGCTAGACGCGGCATGTTGGAAAGACATCTCCTTGGCCGACCTCCTTCCAGCTCTGAGTGAGATCCGCTACACGCCAGGCGCGCCTGAGCTCATGGAGCAGCTCAGAAATCATGGGATTCGAACAGGAATTGTGAGCGCAGGCCTGTCGATACTGGCTGACAAAGCCAAAGTTGACTTGAACACCGATCTAGTGATCTCCAACGAGCTTAAAGTGAGTAATGGAGTCCTAACAGGAGAGGTCGTCGTGCGAGTCGGGCCAGGCAACAAGGAAGCTGTCATTGAAGAAGCCGCATGGTTGCTGGGAGCTGACATGAAAGAGACAATCGTGGTCGGTGACAATCTATTTGACCTTCCAATGTCTGCCGGCCTCAAAGTAGCTTTCAAACCTGTCACGATACAGGCCAGAGCAGCGGCAGATGTCGTTCTTGAGGGTGACGACATCCGAGCGGTTGCCGACCACATCTTCCAATAGCTCTCCTGGAAGTGCAGCTCTACACCTTCTTGGCAAGTGTCATATCATTGCTGCAGCGAGTAGTCAGGCGAGATTCACACAGGCTGGCTGGGAGGGCAAGGAAGAGTGTCCGCTGAATGCAGTGGCGTCAACTACGCTCTCCGTTTTCGTGAAAGGGCCATTCAAGTCCGGGCTAGACCATTCCCAGGCACAACTGTGGCCATAGAGATGGACAGAATCAAGTCGATCGAATTACTGAGAAAGAGCGTGATGCCTCCAGCGATGATTGGCGTCATTTGTCTTTCATTAGGTCTGATTCTTGGAATTGCAGAAGAAGAGTTGGTCACAATTGTGCCAATCGGGCTCCGCAGTCCGTTGCAGTATCTGTTGATAGGAGCCGCTGCCATCTGCCTGGCGATTCTGCTCTCTAGATGGTTCTTCAGCAATATGATCTTGAAGCGAGTTGATGCCCCACCGATCACCGTAAGGATGGTCCCGACCGGCAGCGCAAGGCGTTTCGTCATGCTGATCCAGGGCGAGACCCGCGGCGCCGAAGTGACTTAGCGTGGAGGATTGCTGTTGAGTCGAGAGTCGGAGAGAATCAAGGAAGGCGACAAGATTCTCCTATTCTGGGATCAACGAAGACAATGGCTTCTGAACGTGGAGAAGGAGAGGCAGTTTCACACGCACAAAGGTGTCGTGAAACTGAGCGACGTGGTTGGAAAGAGGTACGGAGAGATCGTACTGAGTTCGCTCGGACTGGTTTTTCTGATCTTACGGCCGACCACGTACGACTTTCTCGGTCACGTTGCACGTCCGACCCAAATCATGTACCCCAAGGACATTGGTCTCGTCCTGCTCAAACTCGGTCTCTCATCTGGCAAGATTGTCATCGAAGCAGGAACCGGTAGCGGTGCGATGACTCTTGCAATGGCGAGCGCGATCAAGCCGGAGGGACATGTCTACTCCTACGAGATCCGCCCGAGTTTCTTGGAGTCAGCTAGACGGGGCCTGAGGAGGGCCGGCCTTGACGAGTACGTGACGCTGGTACAGCGCGATGCAAAGGAGGGGTTCGAGCAGCGGGAGGTCGATGCAGCGCTCATCGACCTCGGGGAACCTTGGGCCGTGATTCCGCATGCGTGGGACGCCCTGCGAGGAGGATCTCCAATTGGATCGTTCAGTCCGACGACGAACCAGGTGGAGCGAACAGTAGTCAGTATGCGTGGGAAATTCGCTAACATTCAGAGCCTCGAATGTTTCCTCCGCGAAATCCGTGCAGAAGA
>Ga0315281_10009317_pt1 | contig 13626 bp, 27 predicted proteins | sample YL17G07_0_MG_FD_204540 | JGI IMG/M metagenome (GOLD analysis project Ga0315281, IMG submission 204540) | Sediment microbial communities from Yellowstone Lake, YNP, Wyoming, USA - YL17G07_0 | ecosystem: Environmental > Aquatic > Freshwater > Lake > Sediment | place: USA: Wyoming | collected...
GATCTCGTCCTCGGTCAGGGCCTTGACCTTCTTGTCCATGTCGATCTTGGCCTCTTCGAGGATCGCTTTAGACTTGGACCTGCCGATGCCGTAGATGTAGGTCAGACCGATCTCGATCCTCTTGTCCGGGGGAAGAGTGATACCTGCTATTCTTGCCATTTTGACCTCGTCTTATCCTTGTTTTTGTTTATGTTTCGGATTGGAGCAGATGACTCTGACGATCCCATTCCTTCGGATGATCTTGCAGTTCCTGCAGATCTTCTTAACCGATGCTCTGACTTTCATGGTTTTCGTCCTCTATTTGAATCGATAGGTTATCCGTCCCTTCGTCAGGTCGTAGGGCGACAGCTCCACCAAGACCCTGTCCCCGGGGAGGATGCGGATGAAGTGTTTTCTCATCTTGCCTGAGATGTGGGCCAGGATGACGTGCTTGTTGGTCAGCTCGACCCGGAACATGGCGTTGGGCAGGGTCTCCAGGACGACGCCCTCGGACTCGAAAACATCCTGTTTAGGCATTCAGACCCTCCTTGTCCATGACATTTCCGAGGCTGTCCCCGGGCCCTTCCCAAGCGCTCAGGATCTCGACCCCGTCCCCCGTGCAGGCCACGGTGTGTTCGTAGTGGGCCGCGAGACTCCTGTCCTTCGTCACGGCCGTCCAACCGTTGGCCAGGATCTCGACCTCCCAGTCGCCCATAGCGATCATGGGCTCGATGGCCAGGACAAGGCCCCGGCGGATCTTCGGCCCGTGACCGGGGAGTCCGAAGTTCGGGACCTGGGGCTCCTCGTGGAGAGACCGGCCGATACCGTGCCCCACGAACGACCGGATCACGGAGAAACCATCGGCCTCCACGCGCGCCTGGACGGCGGCAGAGATGTCCGAGACGCGGTTGCCTTCCTTCATCCGGGCGATCCCTGCCTCAAACGACTCCCGGGCGGTCGCAATGAGGCGGGCGGCCTCCGGGCTGATCTCCCCCACAGGAACGGTGACGGTCGAATCGCCGAAGTACTCCTCGAAGATGACCCCGTAGTCCAGGCTGAGGATGTCCCCTTCCTTGAGCTTCCTTGAAGACGGGATGCCGTGGACGATCTCCTCGTTGACCGAGGCGCAGAGCGAGGCGGGATAGCCCCGGTAACCCTTGAAGGCCGGGGCGGCGCCCATTTCCCGAGTCCTTTTCTCGACGTATTCGTCCAGGTCCTTCGTGGTCACTCCCGGCTTCACGAGAGGCACGAGCTCGGCAAGGATACGGGCCACGATCCGGTTCGACCTCTTCATGGCCCGGATCTCGTCATCGGTCTTGTAGATGATCATGGCCTGGCCGCAGCTCCCTTGGACCTCGCGATCTCGATGTCCAGGACCCCCCGGATCTCCCGGAAGGTCTCCTCGATGCCCCGGCTCCCGTCCACCCTGTGGAAGACGCCCTTCGCTTCGTAGTGGGCGCGGAGCGGCCCGGTCTGTTCCCGATAGATCCTGAAGCGCTCCCGGATGACCTCCGGCCGGTCGTCCTCCCGAAGAACGAGGGAGGAGCCGCAGACATCACAGACGCCCTCCCGGGCCGGTTTCCGGGCGCTGAGGTTGTAGACCGCTCCGCACTTCAGACATACCCGCCGGCCGGCGAGCCTTTCCAGCAGGGCGTCCTCGTCGAGGGCGATCTCGATGGCCGACTCGGGACGGTCCGGGTCCAAGGCTTCGAAACTCAGGGCCTGACCCAGGTTCCTCGGGTATCCGTCCATGATGTAACCGTTCCGGCAGTCGGGCCGGGAAACGCGCTCCCGGACGAGCTCCAGAACGACCTCGTCCCGGACCAGCCCGCCGCGGTTCATCGCCGCTTCGGCTTCCAGGCCCAGAGACGTCCTGTCCTGGACGGCTTTGCGGAGAAGGTCCCCCGTGGAAATCCTCGGGAAACCATACCGCTTCCCGACCAGGTCTCCCTGGGTGCCTTTTCCGCCGCCGGGCGGGCCGAGAAGGATGATCCTCATCCCCTTCTCCCCCTGATCCGGCCCCGGCGCATGAAGCCGTCGTAGTGCCGCATCACGAGTTGCGCCTCGATCTGCTGAAGGGTATCCATGGCCACGCCGACCACGATGAGGATGGACGTCCCTCCGAAGTAGAAGTCGATGTTCATGCCCTGGGAGAACCACTTGGGCAGGTTGGTTTCAAGAAAATCCCCGACCCAGGGCAATGCCTGGACCTTGAACCCGGTAAGCAGGAACTCGGGCAGGATGGCGATCGCCGCCAGGTAGATGGCGCCGACCAGCGTGATCCGGGAAAGGATGTCGTCGATGTGGTCCGACGTGTTCTTCCCCGGCCGGATGCCCGGGATGAACCCGCCGTACTTCCTGAGGTTCTCGGCGACATCGGTCGGGTTGAAGATGATGGAAACGTAGAAGTAGGTGAAGAAGATGATGGCCGCGACGTAAAAAATATTGTAGAGGGGCATGCCCAGGCTGAACTGGGTGGAGATCGTCTGGAAGACGGGCACCTTGACGAGCTGGGCCAGCGTCGCCGGGATGGTGATGATGGAAGCCGCGAAAATGATGGGAATGACGCCGCCGGTGTTCACGCGGAGCGGCAGGTGGGTGCTCTGGCCGCCATAGACCTTTCGGCCGACCACCCGCTTGGCATAGGATACCGGGATCCGGCGCTGCCCCCTCTCGACATAGACGATGAAGGCCACGACCGCCAGCATCAAGGCTCCCAGGAAAATAAGCCGCAGGGGGTCCATGCTGCCCGTCCTCAAACCGGAGATGACGCCGTTCAGGCCGCGGGGAAAATCGACGACGATCCCGGCAAAGATGATCAGCGAGATACCGTTACCGATGCCCCGCTCGGAGATCTGCTCGCCGAGCCACATGACGAAGACCGTGCCGGTGGTCATGGTCAGGATGGTCAGGAGCTTGAAGCCCATTCCCGGGTTGGGTACGATGCGCGCTCCACCGGGGCTCTTCAGCGCCTCGAGGAAGATAGCGATGCCGAAGGCCTGGATCAGACAGATGAAGATCGTTCCGTAGCGGGTGTACTGGGTGATCTTCTTCCGGCCGAGCTCGCCTTCCTTGGAGAGCCTTTCGAGGTAGGGCCAGACGACCTGAAGGAGCTGCAGGATGATGGACGAGCTGATGTACGGCATGATGCCCAGGGCGAAGATGGTCATCCGGGACATGTTCCTCCCGGAAAAAAGGTCGATGAACCCCAGGATGGACCCCTTCTGGGCCTGCCAGAACTCGGCCAGGGCCGAGGCGCTGATCCCGGGGTTGGGGATCTGGGCGCCAATCCTATAGACGGCCAGCAGGAGGAGGGTAAAGATCACCCTCTTCCGGAGTTCCGGAATGCTGAAGATGTTTCTGATACTGTCGAGCATTAGCGTTTCCCGATGATGTGGACTCGGCCGCCTTTCTCTTCGATCTTCGTCTTGGCGGATTCGGAGAATTTATGAGCATGGACGGTCTTGGCGGAGGTCAGGTTCCCCCGGCCGAGGATCTTGACCCGATCGGAAGCCCGTTTGATCAAGCCCGCCTCGACCAGGTCCTCGGGATGGACCTCGTCTTTCCCGACCTTGTCCAAGCGATCCAGGTTGACCTCGACGTATTCCACGCGGTGGATGTTCGTAAAACCGCGCTTGGGGATCCTGCGGGCGAGAGGCATCTGGCCGCCCTCGAAGGCCCAGCTGCGGGCGTAGCCTGCGCCCTGGAGCTGTCCCTTGGACCCGGCGCCGGCCGTCTTGCCCGTTCCGGACCCAGGCCCGCGCCCGACCCTTTTTCTGTTCTTCTTCGAACCGACGGCTGGATGCAAATGGCTGAGGTTCATTTTCCCTCCACAGCATCCACTTTCAACACGTGGATGATCTTCTGGACCATGCCCCGGATCTCGGGCGTGTTGGGGCGGACGACTTCCGAATTTAGCTTTCTCAGTCCGAGGCCGCGGGCCACGAGCCGCTGCTTCGCGGGGTAGCCGATCAGGCTTCGGACAAGCTTGATCCTGACGATGCCCGAGCCTTCGGGCGCCTTCGCGGTTTTTTTCCTTATTGCCATGATACACCCTTCGCTTTCCCTCTCATTTTCGCCACACTGTCGGGGCTTTTGATCATCTTTAAGGCTCGGATCGTGGCGTTAGCCACGCTGATCGGGTTGCTGCTGCGAATGGACTTGGTCAGGATGTCCTTGATCCCCGCCAGCTGCATGATGACCCGGACAGCCCCGCCGGCGATGACGCCGGTCCCCTTGGACGCGGGCCTGAGGACGACAACGCCCGCCCCGTCGATGCCCTTGATCAGGTGCGGGATAGTGGTCTCCGCCAGGGGGACGTCGATCATGTTCTTCTTGGCGTCCTGGACGGCTTTGGCGATGGCCTGGGGAACCTCCCGGGCCTTTCCCTTCCCGATGCCGACCTTCCCGCGCTCGTTGCCTACGGCCACAAGGGCGGAAAAGCTGAGGTTCTTGCCTCCCTTGACGACCTTGGTCACTCGGCGAATCGAGATGACCTGGTCTTTATACTCCGGTTCATCGCCTTGGGCTCCGGCCTTCCTGAACTCGTCTCTGCGCACGCTCATGCCTCCTTGATATGTTCCCGATTAAAAATCGATGCCCTCTTTCCTCATGGCATCGGCCAGGGCTTTGATCCGGCCATGATAGAGATAGGTGCCACGGTCGAAGACCACGCGCCCGATCTTCTTGTCCTTCAGCCTTTTGGCCAGCATCCCGCCCAGGAGGGCGCAAGCGGCCTTGTTTTTGGTGTTCTTGCTCCTGTCCTTGAACTCCTTCTCCTGGCTCGAGGCGGCCGCCAGGACAGCGTGGTCCATGTCGTTGACAACCTGCATGTAAACGTAGGTGTTGCTCTTGAAGACGTGGACGCGGGGCCGCTCGATCGTTCCCCGGGACCTTTTCCCGATCCGCTTCCTCAGGCGGTCCTGCCTGACCTTCTTGATTATCGATCGTTCTTTAAGCACCGGTCACCCCTACCTTTCGTTCTTTCTTGATCAGCTTCTCGCCGGCATATCGGATCCCCTTCTGCTTGTAGGGGTCCGGCTTCCGGAAGCTCTTGATCTCGTAGGCCACGTGGCCCACGAGCTGCTTGTTGATCCCCCGGATCGAAAGAATGGTCGGCTTTTCGGCGACGATCTCGATGCCCTCCGGAATGTCATAGACGACGGGCCTGGCAAAGCCCAGGTTCATCTCCAGCCTGTTCTTTTCGACCTTGGCCCGGTAGCCGACGCCCACGATCTCCAGCCGTTTGGAGAAGCCGGCGGACAGACCCAGGGCCGCGTTCCAGGCCAGGCTGCGGCACAGCCCGTGGAGGGCCTTCTGTTCCTGGCTGTCATCAGCCCTCTTCAAATTGAGCTCATTCCCCTCCAGGGTGGCCTGGATCCCGGGATAGAGCGGGGATGACAGCTTTCCCTTCTTCCCCTCGAACTCGATCCGGTCCGGATGAAGGACGGCCTTCACCCCCTCCGGCAATTTGATCGTTTTCTTTCCCACTCTCGACATTTTCTTCCCTCGCGTTCAGGATCCTACCAGATCGAGCACAGGACCTCGCCGCCGATCCCCGTCTCCTCGCACTTTTGGCCCGACATAAGCCCTTTGGACGAGGAGACGATGACAAGCCCCAACCCGTCCAGGACCTTGGGGACGGAGTCCTTGGTGCAGTAGATGCGGCAGCCGGGGCTGCTGACCCGACGGATTCCCGTGATCACGTTCTGGTTGTCCTCGGCATATTTCAGCGTAATGTTCAGGATGCCCTGCTTCTTGTCCTCCATGACCTTGTAATTCCTGATGAACCCCTCTTCCCGGAGGATCTTGGCGATCTCGACCTTAATCCCGGACGAAGGGAGGCTGACCTCTTTCTTTCTCGCCCGGACGGCGTTCCGAATCCGGGTCAACATATCGGCGATTGGATCCGTTTGACTCATGAGCTTATCCTTTCCCCAAATTTACCAGGAGGCCTTGGTGATCCCCGGGATCTCGCCCTTCAGGGCCAGCTCGCGGAAGCAGAGGCGGCACATATCGAACTTGCGATAATAACCCCTGGGGCGTCCGCAGATCCGGCACCGCCTTCTCGTCCGGATGGCATACTTGGGTTTCCTGAGGTATTTGGCCACACGTGCTGTTGTCGACATTTTTATCCTTCCCTTATCAAGCCTCTCGGAACGGCATGCCCAGTCTCTTCAACAGGGCATGGGCTTCCTTGTCGTTGCGGGCCGAAGTCACGATCGTGATGTTCATCCCTCGGGGCCGCTCCACCTTCGTGTAATCGATCTCCGGGAACACAAGCTGGTCCCTTATGCCCAACGTGTAGTTCCCCCTCCCGTCGAAGGAGCCGGAAGGCACGCCGCGGAAGTCGCGGACGCGGGGCAGGACGATATTCATGAGCCTGTCCAGGAATTCGTACATCTTCCCTCTCCGCAGGGTGACGTAGCAGGCGATGGGCTGCCCTTTACGCAACTTGAACGCGGCAATCGACTTCTTGGCCCGGCCGATGGCCGGCAGCTGGCCCGTGATGAGACCGAGCTCGGCCTTGGCCGCATCCAGGAGCTTGATGTTCTGGATGGCGTCCCCGACGCCCACGTTCACGATGATCTTCTTCAGGCGGGGGACGGCCATGACATTCGTGATGTCCAGCTCTTTCAGGAGTTCCGGCACGACCTCTTTCATGTACTTTTCATAAAGGCGATTCATCGGTTATCCCTCGCTATGGCTTTTCCAAGCTCGACCCACACTTGGCGCAGACCCGGATCCTCGTCCCGTCCTCGAGCGTCTTGATCCTGACCCTCACGCCCTGCTCGCAATCCGCGCAGTAAAGCATCAGGTTGGAGACGGCGATGGGGGCCTCCTTGTCCATGATCCCGCCCTGGACATTCTTGCTCCTGTCCGGTCGGATGAACTCCTTGACGTAGTTGATCTTTTCCACGATCACCCGTCCGGTCTCGGATTTGATCACCAGGACCTTGCCCATCTTCCCCTTGTCCTTGCCTTTCTTGACGATGACCATATCGTTCTTTTTCAAGCGGATCCTATCCATCAGAGGACCTCCGGAGCCAAGGAAACGATCTTCATGAACTTCTTCTCCCTCAACTCGCGGCCCACGGGCCCGAAGACGCGGGTCCCGACGGGCTCCCCGGTCTTGTCGATGATGACGGCCGCGTTGTCCTCGAAACGGATGTAGGAGCCGTCCTTGCGCCGCAGCTCCTTGCGGGTCCTGACGATGACCGCCCGGATGACCTTCCCCTTCGGGATCTTGCTTTCCGGGTCGGCCTCCTTGACCGAGGCCGAAACGATGTCGCCGATCGTGGCGATCCGGCCCACCCCGCCCCCGAGGGGCGTGATGGCCATGATTCTCCGGGCGCCGGAGTTGTCGGCGACCTTGAGCATGGTTTGCATTTGGATCATTTGACTTCCCCATTCTCCACGGTTTCACTCTCATGAGAAGACAACCCGATGATCTCCATGACGCGCCACGTCTTCCTCTTGCTGATCGGCCGCGTTTCGACGATGCGGACGACATCGCCGACCTTGCACTTTTCGACCTCGTCGTGGACGAGGAAATTTTTCCTCCTCCGGATGGTCTTCTTGTACAGCGGGTGCCGGACCTGCCTCTCGACCAGGACCGTGACGGTCTTCGCCATCTTCTTGCCGATGACGGTCCCCACCTTGGTGGTCTTCCTTTTTTTTTCTTTGGCGTCCATTCTTTATTCCGTCCCTTTGCCCGGCCGATTCAATAGAGTTCTGATCCGAGCGATGTCTTTCTTGACGTTCTTGAGCTTCATGGGGTTGTCCAGCTGTCCGAGGGACTTCTGGAAGCGAAGCTTGAAGAGCTGGTCCCGGAGATCGGCCTCTTTCGCCTGCAGCTCGTCCACCGATAGTTCTTTGAGTTCGCGTATCTTCATCGGAGTTCTCTCGCCTCTCTGGATACGAAGCGGGTCTTGATGGGCAGTTTATGGCCGGCCAGCCTCATGGCCTCGCGGGCCACGTCCTCGGGCACACCTTCCAGTTCGAACAGCATCTTGCCGGGCTTGATGACGTCCACCCAGAACTCGGGGTCCCCCTTGCCTTTTCCCATCCTGACCTCCGTCGGCTTCTTAGTGACGGCCTTCCAGGGGAAGGTCCGGATCCACAGCTTGCCGCGCCTCTTCATGTGCCGGCTGATCGTGATGCGGCCGGCCTCGATCTGCCGGGCCGTCAGCCAGCACGGCTCCATAGCCTGAAGTCCGTACTCCCCGAAGGACAGGGTCCCGCCCCGGTAGGCCTTGCCCCTCATGCGGCCGCGCTGCTGCTTCCTGTACTTGACCTTGCTTGGCATTAACATGGCTAGATCTCCTCAACCTCCGCCACCTGGGACGTCATCTTCGCCTTCTCCACGTCGCCCCTGTAGATCCACACCTTGATGCCGATCTGGCCGTAGGTCGTGAAAGCCTCGGTGAACGCGTAGTCGATGTCCGCCCTCAGGGTCTGGAGTGGCAGCCGGCCCTTCAGGTACCACTCGGAGCGGGCGATCTCGACGCCGCCCAACCGGCCGGCGCACATGACCTTGATGCCCTTGGCGCCCATTTTCATGGCGATGTCCACGGCTCTCCGCATGGCCCTCCGGTAGGCGATGCGCTTCTCGAGCTGGACCCCGATCCCCTCGCCGACGAGGCGGGCGTCGAGCTCCGGCTTGTCCACTTCCCGAATGTCCACGTAGACGTCCTTCTTAGCGATCCCTTCCAGCAAGCCCTTCAGGCTATTGATCTCCTTGCCGCCCCGGCCGATGATGATCCCCGGACGGGCCGTGTGGATGATGATCCGGATCTTGGGGCCCACCCGCTCGACATCGATCTCGGAGATGCCGGCATGGTAATACTTCTCCTTGATGGCCTTCTTCATCCGAAGGTCCTCGTGGATGAGCCGGGCGTAGTCGGGTCCCTTGGAGAACCACCGGGAACTCCACTGCTTGTTGAATCCCAACCTAAAACCGAACGGATGTGTCTTCTGTCCCACGGATTATCTCCCTTTTTTCTCTTCCAAAGATATATGGACGTGGCTCGTCCTCTTCAACACTCGGTAGGCCCGTCCCATCGGCGCCGGACGGATCCTCTTCATCATCGGCCCGCCGTCGATGGTGATCTTGGAGATGAACAGGTTGTCGACGTCGATATTAGAGACCTTCTGCTGGGCGTTGGTGATGGCCGAGCGTAGGACCTTTTCGATGATCCCGCTGATCTTTTTCTTCTCCGTGAAGCGGAGAATGGTCAACGCCTCGCCGACGTACCGGTCCCTAATGAGGTCCGCCACCAGGCGTCCCTTCTGCGGGCTCATCCTCACGTGGCGGGCTGCGGCTTGAGAGATGGGGCTTTCGTCTTTCATCTTACTTACCCATCTTGAGCTGCCGGGCGGTCTTGGACGTGTGCCCCTTGAACGTCCGGGTCGGGGAGAATTCGCCGAGCTTATGCCCGACCATGTTCTCCGTAAGGAATACGGGGATGAACTTTCTCCCGTTATGGACGCCGATGGTCATTCCGATCATCTCGGGAATGACCGTGGAACGGCGCGACCAGGTCTTGATGACCTTCCGCTTTTCATCCTTGGCGTCGAAGGACGCGATCTTTTCCATCAGCTTGGGATCTATGTAGGGACCTTTGCGCAGCGACCTGCCCATGGTTATTTACTCCTTCGTTTGACGATGAAGACTTGGGTTCTCTTGTTCCGGCGCGTCTTGTAGCCCTTCGTCGGAATCCCCTCGGGGCTGACCGGATGGCGGCCGCCCTTGGACTTGCCTTCGCCGCCGCCGTGGGGATGGTCGACGGGGTTCATGGCCGTGCCGCGGACGTGGGGCTTCCAGCCCATCCAGCGGCTGCGTCCGGCCTTGCCGATGGAAATGTTCTGGTGGTCCAGGTTGCCGATCTGGCCGATCGTCGCCCGGCAATCCAGGTGGATCTTCCGGATCTCGGAGGAGGGCAGGCGGACCTGGGCGTAATCCCCTTCTTTGGCCAGGATCTGGGCGCCGGCCCCGGCGGTCTTGGCGATCTGGCCCCCTTTGTCCTTCTTCATCTCGATGTTGTGGATGATCGTGCCGAGGGGGATGAACCGGAGGGGCATGGCGTTGCCGGGCAGGATGTCGACCTGCGCGTTGGAGGAGACGACCTCCTGGCCGACCTTCAGGTTCAGCGGCGATAGGATGTAGCGGCGCTCGCCGTCCCTGTACTTGATAAGGGAGATGAAGGCCGAACGGTTCGGATCGTATTCGACGGTCTCGATCGTACCCGGGATGTCAATCTTGTCCCGCTTGAAGTCGATGATCCTGTAAAGCCGCTTGTGCCCGCCTCCCCTGTTGCGGATCGAGAGGTGGCCGCGGCTGTCGCGACCCCCGGATTTCGAAAAGGACTTGAGCAAAGACTTGTGGGGACGATCCGTCGTCAGCTCCTCGAACGTGTGGCCCGTCCTGTGGCGCAGGCCCGCGGTGACCGGTCTGTATGTCTTGATACCCATGTTAGACAGCCTCGAAATATTCGATCATTTTTTCGCCTTCTTTGAGCTTGACGAAGGCCTTCTTCCAGTCTTTCGTCCTGCCCGAGTTCCGCCCGACCCGCCGGACCTTCCCGGTTTTGTTCTGGGTGCGGACGCTTACGACCTTGATCTTGAACAAATGTTCGACGGCCTTCTTGATCTCGATCTTGTTGGCGCCCCGGGGGACCTCGAAACAAACCTCCCGGTTCTCTTTCTTGAGCCTGGTGCTCTTTTCCGTGATAACGGGCCTCAGGATGATGGAATGATGGTCCTTCACTTCAATCTCTCCATGACGGATTCAAGGGCCTGTTCGCTGAAAACAAGCCATTTATGGTTTAAAACGTCGTAGATGTTGAGCTGCCTGGGGTCCACAGCCTTGACCTTGGGGATGTTCCTCAGGGCGAGGAAAAGGTTCTTGTTCTCGGTGCGGTCGACGACCAGGGCGGAGTCCAGATTCAGGCTCTTGAGCCACTGGACCGCAGTCTTCGTTTTGGCTTCCTGGACGTCGAGCTCCCGGAGGACCAGGATCTGGTTGTCCTTGAACTTCAGGGAGAGGACCGACTTGAGGGCGTTGCGCTTGGCCTTCCTGGGGATCTCGTAAGAATAGTCCTTGGGTTTCGGGCCGAAGGTCGTCGCGCCTTTCCTCCAGAGCGGCGAACGGTTGCTGCCGGCCCGGGCGCGTCCCGTCCCCTTCTGCCGCCAAGGCTTCTTCCCCCCCCCGGCCACCAGGCTCCGCGTCTTGGTGGCTGCCGTGCCGCGGCGCTGGTTGGCCCGGTAATTGATGACCGCCTCGTAGATCAGATGGTCCTTGGCCGGGTAGGCGAACACGCCCTCCGGCACCTCGATCTCGCGGGCCGTCTTTCCGCTCTTGTCCAACACTTGTAGCTTAAGCATGGTTCACTCTTTCCGTCAGGAAGCCTTGCGGTGAAAACTCCCCTTCTTGATCAGTAGATAACCGTCTTTGGCCCCAGGCACCGCGCCTTTGACCACGAGCAGGTTGTTTTCCTTGTCCAACTCGATGACGATGAGGTTCTGGACCGTAACGCGGTCGCTTCCCATGTGGCCACCCATCCGCATGCCCTTGACAACGCGGGACGGATAGGACGAGGCGCCAATGGAGCCCGGCGCGCGGTGGAACATGGAGCCGTGGGAGCCGCCGCCCCCGGCAAAATGGTGCCTCTTGACGACGCCGGCGAAACCCTTGCCTTTGCTCGTCCCGACGATGTGGACCTTCTCCCCGACCGCAAAGATGTCCACCAGGACCTGGTCCCCCTCCTTGATCTCCGAAGGCTCCGAGCAACGCACCTCGCGCAGGGTCTTGAGGACAGGGACGCCCGACTTCTTGAAGTGGCCGAGCTCGGCCTTGTTGGGCTTCTTCCGGCCCTTCCCCTCGACCAGACCGAGCTGGAGAGAGGAGTAACCTTCCTTGGCCTTGGTCTTCTTCTGGATGACCGTGCACGGGCCCGCCTGGATGATCGTGACGGGGACGACGTTGCCCTCGTTATCGAAAACCTGGCTCATGCCGATCTTTTTGCCGATGATACCTTCGATCATGATCAGTCTCCCGCATTGCCGAAGGCCTGGATCTCGACGTCGATCCCCGCCGGCAGGTCCAATTTCTGAAGCTCTTCGATCGTCTCGTTGTTGTATTCGCTGATGTCGATCAGGCGCTTGTGGATCCGCATCTCGAAGTGTTCCCGCGACTTCTTGTCCACGTGGGGGGACCTGAGAACGCAGAACCGATGGATGCGCGTCGGCAAGGGTATGGGACCGGCAACGTTGGCGCCCGTCCTCTTGGCCTTGACCACGATATCCTTGACCGACTGGTCCAAAAGCCGATGATCAAATGATTTTAGTCTTATTCTTATCTTTTCCATCTTCGTTCCTCGGTTCTCCGATTTGCTGTTCCCGCCGTTCGACCGGTTCCCGCATTTCCCGCTATTCGAGGATCTCCGTGACCGTCCCGGCGCCCACCGTCCGGCCGCCCTCGCGGATGGCGAACCGCAGCGCCTTCTCCATCGCCACGTCCGCGATCAGCTCGATCTCCAGGTTTGCGTTGTCCCCGGGCATCACCATCTCCACTCCCGTCGGAAGCTTCGCCGTCCCCGTCACGTCCGTCGTCCGAAAGTAGAACTGCGGCCGGTACCCCGTGAAGAACGGCGTGTGCCGACCCCCTTCGTCCTTCGTCAACGAGTACACCTCCGCCTTGAACTTCCGGTGCGGTGTGATCGACCCCGGCTTCGCCAACACCTGCCCTCTCTCCACTTCTTCCTTCCCGATCCCCCTCAAGAGAGTCCCAATGTTGTCCCCGGCCTGCGCCTGGTCCAAGAGCTTCCGGAACATCTCCACCCCGGTCACCACCGTCTTCCGCGTCTCGTCGAGACCGACGATCTCCACCTCGTCGCCCACCTTCACCACCCCGCGGTCCACCCGGCCCGTCACCACCGTCCCCCGCCCCGTGATCGAAAACACGTCCTCGATCGACATCAGAAACGGCTTGTCCACCTCGCGAACCGGCTCCGGAATGAAGTCGTCCAGCGCCTTCACCAGCTCCCAGATCGGCTTCGCATCCTCCCCCAACGGGTCCGCCAGCGCCTTCGTCGCCGACCCCCGGATCACGGGCGTCTTGTCCCCGGGAAAGTTGTACTTCGTCAGAAGCTCCCGAACCTCCAACTCCACTAAGTCCAGAATCTCCGGATCGTCCGCCAAGTCCACCTTGTTGATGAACACCACGATCTCCGGCACGTTCACCTGCCGCGCCAAAAGGATGTGCTCCCGCGTCTGCGGCATCGGCCCGTCCGCCGCCGATACCACCAGCACCGCCCCGTCCATCTGCGCCGCCCCAGAGATCATGTTCTTGATGTAGTCCGCGTGACCGGGACAGTCGATGTGCGCATAGTGCCGCTTCTCCGATTCGTATTCCACGTGGCTCAACGCCACCGTCAATATCTTCGTCGCGTCCCGACGGAACATCTTCGCGTCCGCCTTCGCCACTTCATCATAGCTCTTCGCCTGCGCCAGCCCCTTCGTCGCCAGCACCTTCGTGATCGCCGCCGTCAGCGTCGTTTTCCCGTGATCAATGTGCCCAATCGTCCCCACGTTGACGTGCGGTTTCGTCCTCGCAAATTTTTCCTTGGCCATGACTTACCTCCTGAT
>Ga0315281_10009319_pt1 | contig 13625 bp, 8 predicted proteins | sample YL17G07_0_MG_FD_204540 | JGI IMG/M metagenome (GOLD analysis project Ga0315281, IMG submission 204540) | Sediment microbial communities from Yellowstone Lake, YNP, Wyoming, USA - YL17G07_0 | ecosystem: Environmental > Aquatic > Freshwater > Lake > Sediment | place: USA: Wyoming | collected...
GAATGACCGGACGAGGCCGCCGAGTCTTCGGCTCCCGCCAGGCGGGATGGGCGGCCTTGCTCCTTCTTTCTCTTGTTCTCTGGAGCTCGGAAGGCCGCGCGCAAGAAGCCGGCAACGCCCCGTCGACTCCCTCGTCCGACTCTCCTCGCGAAATCACGGACAACAGTTTTCTGGTCGAGGAGGCGTACAACCAGGAAGACGGCTTCGTCCAGCACATCAACATGCTGACCCGGTCGAACGGCGGGGAGTGGGCCTACTCTTTCACCGAAGAATGGCCGGCGAGCGGCCTGGCTCATCAGCTCAGCTATTCCATTCCCGTCGTGAGGGCGGAAGACACAGGAGACCGAACCCTTCTCGGCGACATCGTCTTGAATTACCGCTACCAGCTCGCCGGCGGCCTCGAAGGGCCGTTCTCCTGTTCACCCCGGTTGACCGCGATCCTTCCGACCGGCGACGCAAGCAAGGGGAGCGGTACCGGAGGCCTCGGACTCCAGGCTCTGATTCCCGTCAGCTTTCGAATCGGCGACCGGCTGGCGGTCCATGCGAATCTCGGTGCGACCTTCACCCGCCACGCCAGAACCCCGGAGGGAAGGCACGATGCGCTCTGGTCGTACAACGCAGGCGCGAGCCTCGTTTTCTTCGCGAGCCACGATGCGAATCTCATGCTCGAGGCGGTTTGGACCCGCGGTCCATCGTTCTCCACGCATGGCGCGAAAGAGTGGAGCGACCAGATCCTCCTGAGCCCGGGCCTCCGTTGGGCCTTCGATTTCGAGAGCGAACTGCAGATCGTTCCGGGCATCGGCTTTCCAATCGGAATTGGGAGGAGCCGCGGAGACAGAAGCGTGCTGCTCTATCTGAGCTTCGAACACCTCTTCGGAACGCGTTCCGCCGCGCCCGGCCCGCCGGCGAACCGGAATTAGCGTACGCTCCGCCGCGAACATTCCCCGGTCCCGAACGAACCCGGCCAGAAAAGAGGATCTTGCGATGGCGATGGATCCCGGCGGCCTCCAGTTTGATCGCGCCGAATTCGACAATGCAGCCGCCGCAGTTTCGACCTGCGAGCTCTGCAGTCGTTCGATTCATGGGTCGTATTACCGGGCCAACGGAAAAACAATTTGTTCCTCGTGCCGCGAAGCCATCTCCGAGGGTCAATCCGCTGCAGGCGCCGGCGCGCGCCTGATTCGGGCGAGCCTCTACGGAACCGGCGCCGCAGCGCTCGGATCGATCGTTTATTTCGCAATCCTCAAACTGACCGGCATTCAGTTCGGACTGATCGCGATCGCCGTCGGTTGGATGGTCGGAAAGTGCGTGAGCAAAGGGAGCGGCGGAAGGGGCGGGTGGGCCTATCAGGCGCTCGCCGTTTTTCTGACCTATTCGTCGATCGTGGCGACCTATATTCCGTTCGCGCTCGAAGGGCTGAAACACAGGCCGGAAAAGAGCAGCTCCACCGCGCCGGCGACGGCCGGGGCTCCCTCGACGAACACGCCCGAAACCGCCTCGCCAAATCCCGCACCCGGTTCCGGAAACGCGATCCCTTCGACGCCGCGTCCTGGTCCTGCCAAACTCGCGCTGGGGCTGGTTGTTCTCTTCGGGCTGGCGCTCGCCCTCCCCTTTCTCATGGGATTCAAGAACATCATGGGGCTCGTCATCATCGCCATCGGGCTCTACGAGGCCTGGAAACTGAACAAGAAAATTACGATCGAATTCTCGGGACCGTTCCAGCTCGCGGCCCGACCGCCGCAGCCGGTTACGGATCCGGCGCCCTGAGCCGCGATGTTCGGTTCGTCGAACACAGAACGTGCGACTCGTTGCCTCGATTGCGGCAGCGATGTGGCCGAGGCCGTTCTCGCCTGCCCGGCCTGCGGACAGCTCCTGCATTCCGATACTCTGAAACGGCTGGCGGGCGAAGCCGAATCCGCGAGCGGTTCGGGGCGAACGGAGGAAGCGATCGCCGCCTGGCGCAAGGCGTTGGCACTCGTCCCGACAGAAACCCGCCAGTCCGCGTCGATCCTCAGAAAGATTGAAGCTCTGGAACAAAATGGCGGGAGCGCGGTTCCAGGCTCCCCCTCATCCAGCACATCCCCCGAGCCAATCGGTCCGAGTTATTTCCCTGGCTGGAAAAAAGGGGCCGCCGGTCTTGGTGGGCTCGGTGTACTCCTCTGGAAGCTCAAGTTCGCCCTGATCTTTCTTCTGACGAAAGCGAAGCTGATTCTTCTCGGATTCACCAAAATGGGAACGTTGCTCTCGATGCTCCTGTCCTTCGCCGTCTATTGGCAGGTCTGGGGCTGGAAATTCGCTCTCGGTTTCGTCTTGTCGATCTACGTCCACGAAATGGGGCACGTCCTCGCGCTTCAGCGGCACGGCATTCCGGCCTCGGCGCCGATGTTCATTCCCGGCGTTGGGGCGTTCGTTCGGATGAACGCGCGCCCCGCCAGTCCGCGCGAGGATGCCGACGTCGGCCTCGCCGGCCCGATGTTCGGTCTCGGCGCTGCGCTCGTCAGCGCCGCCATCTGGTGGTCCGGAGGCGGAGATCTCTGGGCGGCCATCGCCCACACCGGTGCCATCATCAATCTCTTCAATCTTCTTCCGGTCTGGCAGCTCGATGGAGCTCGCGGAATTGCTCCGCTGAACCGAACGCAACGCACCGGGCTGGCCCTTCTCATGGCGGGCGCGGCCTTCGCCTCTGGCGTGGGTCTCCTCTATTTCCTCGCTCTCGTCACTGGCGCACGCGCATTCGAAAAGAAATCTCCGGCCAGCGGAAGCTCCACCGTGACGATTCAATTTTCCCTGCTCGTGGCCGCACTTTCGGTGCTTTGCGCGATCACCGGCGCAGCCGGCGCGCCGCAATAGATCACGGCGAAGAGGATCAAGAGCCCCAGCGCGGCGAACGAGACGGCGCGCCCGATTCGAAACGACAACGGGTCGAACGCGAGACGAATCTCGTGACGCCCCTCGGGAACTTCGACCCCCAGGAAGGAATAATCCGCGATTCGAACGGGAACTTCTTTCCCGTCGAGATAGGCCCGCCATCCTCGCCACGCGGTTTCGACAACGACAACCCATCCGCGCTTCTCCATCCGGGCTCGGAGCTCGAGGCGCCCTTCGTCCCACCAGGTGAATACGCGGCCGGGGCCGTTCTCAAGTTCCTCCCGCCCGGCTCCCGCGACCGCCGCTTCGACCCATCCGCGTCGACCGAAGTCCGCCTCGCGCGACATCTCATCGAGAATCAAGCCCGGTTCCCCTCCGACCCGAATCACCTTCGGAACGAACGCCCGGGGGAGCGGATTCTCTGCCCGGAAAAGCTTCCACTTCGGCCCATTCCGGGAAAGAGTCCATCCCGCCGGAGGTGATCGATCGGGAGGCGCGAATGCCCATCGCACTCCCAGGAGACGCATCCAGGGCGTGCCGAGATCTTCGACCCGGTTGAAAGAGGGAAACATGGGAAAACACCACGGCTTGTACGATCCCCGGAATCGCGAATGGGTCATCGGCTGATATCCCCGAACGTCCTCGAGCCCGTAGAACGTCGAGAGATTGGCGAAGAACGTGTAGTACTGACCGGCGATACGCTCCGGTGAGCCGCGAGGACGAGTGACTTCCTCGATCTCCAGAGCCGGACGAAAAAGCCGAGGATCGGAGGCGGGATAGAAATGCCCGACCTCGATTCGTCTCGACGCGACGAGCAGGAGAAACGCCGTGGCGACGACCCATTTCCCGCTCTGGCCCCAGCCGCGAGCCAGAAAAAAAACGATTGCCAGAAGCGCCGCCGGCAGCAGGGCCGCCGAAGCGTGCCGGGCGAGAAACGCGTCATCGAGGCCCGTGACCTTCATCCCATGCCAGAGCCTGACAACATAACAACCCACCACGAGCACGACCGCGGTTGCGATCGCGACCGGTGCGATTCTCTTCCTTCCCAGAATCCACACCTCGAATCCGAGAGCTGCAAGGTGAGTCGTGGCGAGAGCTCCGAAGAGAACGAGCCTTTCGTTGAGCGCGATGTCGAAGAGGGGGAGCCTCGCGAGGAGGCCGCCGAGCGGAGGGGCAGAAACGCCGGCCAACGTGCCGACGAGGCCCAGCCACGCCAACGGCCAACGGCCAGCGCGTCGCGAAAAGAAGAGACCGATGAAAGCCGGGGCGAGGAGAAGCGTTCCTGCCGCGGCATGGGAAGGAAGAAAATAAGAATCGGGAACTTCCGCGAGCTTCTCACCCGGAATGCCATAGACGAACGGAACGATGTTTGGACGCAGCCGTTCGAAAGCGACACGTGGCGTCGCGTTCCGTTCCTGGTTCGCAAAGACCGCGCGCCGCTCCGGATAATCCGCGGTTTGCGGAATGGCATCGATCACGGGAAGCCAATGGATCGCCGTCACGAGAGCGGCCGCGATTCCTGCCCCCACGCCCCATCGGATCGACCTCGCCGGGGCGGGCGAAACGCCCGACAGCAGAAGGCAAAGAGCAAAAACGCACCCTCCCGCGACGACGTGAAGAATCGACTCGGGATGACCCGCGAGAATAAGAAGGAAAAGGCCCGTACCAAGCAGAGCTGCCGATCGCGGGCCCGGCTCTCCCGTAACGGCCCGAGCCCCCGCGAGCACCCACGGCGCCGCGGCGATGGCCATTCCGAGCGGCCATCCGACCATGAAAGCCACGAGACTCGAGAGCATCCACCCGGCCGCTCCGATGAGCGCCGGCCCCTCGCTGCATCCGGTCACTTTCAGCAGGAGAAAAGACGAGAGCGCGGCCAAAAACAGCGTCGCAGTCACGGTGAACGAGAGATCCCACGGCGGAGACAGGATCAGCGAAAGCAGAACGACGGGATGATAGGGAGCCGGCTGAGCCGATGCGGCGAGAATGTCACCGCAAAGGATCGTGCGATTCCAGAGAGGCCACTCTCCCGCTTCAACCGCCTCCCGAACCGCGAATCGCCACGGGTGAATCTGATGCGCGAGATCGAAAAGCGTCGCATTTCCGATTTGCTCGACACCGATTTTCCGTCCCGCGGATTGATAGGGCTCGGACATGCAGGCGGTGTCGAGCGGCCATGAAATCTTTCCCGAAAAGATCGCCGGCCCCGTCAACACGAACGGCAGCACAACGAGAATCATCATCGACCGGATTTGAATCGCTCCTCCGGACAGGAGCCGCCGAACCGCGAGGAACAGGGCGGAGGCGGACGCAAGATACAGAAGCACCACCGCGACGCAAGGCATCATCGCCAAGAAACCCTTTCACGACCACGGTTGTCGGAATCCCGAAGACGCTTTCAGAGTTTCTTACGGATGTGCGCTTCGCTTTGTTGGCCCCGGAGAGGCGCGCGAAGCGCAGGAGCGGGGGAAACCCCGCCATTCACTGCGGCTCGCCGCCCTCCCCCGCCGCCACGGCGGCGGATAGGTTTCTCCCTCCCGCCCAAATCCGAAACCGCTCCATGTAAAGGAAAAACACCGGCGTCACGTAAAGGGTCAACAGTTGGGAAAACAGGAGCCCGCCCACGACCGCCAACCCGAGCGGGCGGCGCGCCTCGGCGCCCGCACCGAAGCCGAGTGCGATCGGCAATGTGCCCATGAGCGCCGCCATCGTCGTCATCATGATCGGACGGAACCGGACGACGCACGCTTCGTAGATCGCCTCTCTCGCGCTCTTGTTCCCGTTCTTCTGCGCCTCGATCGCGAAGTCGACCATCATGATTCCGTTCTTTTTCACCAGTCCGACGAGCATGATCACGCCGACGAAAGCGTAGATCGACAACTCGACCCGAAAGACCATCAACGTGACCAGCGCGCCGAAACCGGCAAAAGGAAGAGCCGACAGAATCGTGATCGGGTGGATGAAGCTCTCGTAGAGAATCCCGAGCACCATGTAGATGACCACGATCGCCATGATCAGGAGCAGTCCCAGCCCCTGAAGCGACGACTGAAACGCCTGCGCCGTCCCCTGGAACGTCGTATTGATCGTCCCCGGAAGAGTCTCTCGCGCAACCCGGTCGACGGCGAAGACGGCATCGCCGATCGACTTGCCGGGACGAAGATTGAACGAGAGCGTGACGGACGGAAGCTGTCCGGAATGAGTCACGGACAGCGGGCCGAGCCCCGAAGAGATGTTCGCGACGGAACCGATCGGAACCAGCTGACCGGTCACGGAACGGATGTGGAGTTGAGAAAGTTGCGACGGATCGGATTGAAACTCGGGAGCCAGCTCCATGATGACCTGATACTCGTTGTTCGGGGCGAGGATCGTCGAAACCTGCCGGGAGCCGTATGCGGTGTAAAGCGCGTTCTCGATCTTCTCGGCCGTCAGGCCCACTGCGGCGGCGCGGTCGCGGTCGATCTCGATGTCGATTTCCGGGTTGCGAAGTTTCAGGTCCGTCGTCACGTCCTGAAATCCGTCGAGTGACCGCATCTTCTCTTCGAGCACGGGGGCCCATTTGTAGAGCTCGGCGGTATCGGCGTCCTGGAGCGTGTATTGATACTGGCTTTTCGTCAGGCTCCCGCCGATCCGGATCGGCGGAGGGTTTTGAAGGAAGACCCGGATTCCCGGGATCCGGGCGAGCCGGGGGCGAAGCTCCTGGATGATCTCGTCGACCGAGAGCTTCCGTTCCCCTCGCGGTTTCAATCTCAGAAAAACGACGCCCGAGTTGCTGGCATTGATGCTCCCGCGGGCGCCGCAACTCGACATGAAGGCGGCCACGTTGGGATCCTTCCTGATTTCCGCCGCGACCGCTCTTTGATGCTCCGCCATCGAAGGAAAGGAAATTCCTTCGGCCGCCTCGGTGAATCCGAATATCTGCCCCATGTCCTGGCTGGGCAGGAATCCCTTCGGGATCTGCGCGAAGAGCAGGACGGTCAGAACGAGAATGAGGGCGGAGAAAAGCATCACGCTCGCCGGGTAACGAAGAACCGACTGAAGGGTCCGTTCGTAGATCCCGAGCATTCCGTCGAAGAAACGCTCGAAGACCCGGTACAGGGCGCCGTGCCGCTTTTCGGAGTGGGGCCGTAGAAACCGGCTGCAGAGCATCGGCGTCAGCGACAGCGAGACGAACCCGGAGATCAGGATCGCCACCCCGATGGTGACCGCGAATTCGTGGAACAGACGGCCGACGATTCCACCCATGAAGAGCACCGGGATGAAGACAGCGGCGAGCGAAATCGTCATCGAAAGAATGGTGAAGCCGATTTCGCGCGAGCCCAGGAGCGCCGCTTCATATACCGGCACCCCTTTTTCGATGTGCCGGACGATGTTCTCGAGCATGACGATGGCGTCGTCGACGACGAATCCGACGCAAAGGGTCAGCGCCATCAGCGAGAGATTGTCGAGGCTGTAGCCGAGCAGGTACATCACCGCGAAAGTTCCAGCGATCGACAACGGAAGGGCGAGACTCGGAATCACCGTAGCCGAGACGTTTCGAAGAAAGATGAAAATCACGAGAACGACGAGGACGAGAGTCAGGATCAACGTGAGCTTGACGTCGGTCACCGACTCCCGAATCGCCTGCGACCGGTCGAAAAGAACATGAAGCGAAACCGACGCCGGGAGCTGCTTCTCGAACGCCGGCAGAAGTTTTCTGATCGCCGCGGCCACCTCCACGGTATTGGTGCCCGGCTGCCTCTGGACGGCGAGAATCACCGACCGCTCGTCGATGAACCAGGCCGCGGTCTTGTCGTTTTCCACGCTGTCCCACACGCGACCGATCTCCTCGAGCCGCACGGGAGATCCCTGGCGGTAAGCCACCGTGATCCGCCGGTACCCGGCCGCGTCCGTGAGCTGGCCGCTGGCTCGAACGGTGAAGGCTTTCGCCGGCCCGGAGAGCGTTCCGGTGGGTAGATTCACGTTCGCCGACGAGACGGCCGATGCAACTTCGTCGATTCCAATCCCCCTCGTGGCCAGCGCCCTGGGGTCGAGCTGAATGCGCACCGCGTATTTCTGCGCGCCGATGACCTGAACCTGCGCGACCCCGCTGATCGTCGAGATCTTCTGCGCCAGCATCGTCTCGCCATACTCGTCGAGCTGGGACAGCGGGAGCGTCGGAGAAGTCAGCGTGAGATAAATGATCGGCTGATCGGCCGGATTCACTTTCTGATACGAGGGAGGGCTCGGCATTCCCGGAGGAAGCTGACGGGACGCGAATGCGATGGCGGCCTGGACGTCCTGCGCCGCCCCGTCGAGGTCGCGGCCGAGATTGAACTGAAGGGTGATCTGTGTGGTGCCCAGGATGCTGGACGAGCTCATCGAATCGAGCCCGGCGATCGTCGTGAACTGGCGCTCGAGCGGCGTCGCCACCGCCGACGCCATCGTTTCGGGGCTGGCCCCCGGAAGCGAAGCGGAAACCTGGATCGTCGGAAAGTCGACGTTGGGCAGATCGCTGACCGGAAGAAGCCGGTATCCCATGATCCCGAAGATCAGGAGGCCGGTCATGACGAGTGTCGTCATGACCGGGCGGCGGATGAAGATCTCTCCGATGTTCATGGCCGGGCTGACGCCGCCTCCGCGGCCGATTTCACCTCGACCGCGGCGCCGGGAGTGAGCCGAAGCTGCCCGTCGACCACGACGCTCTCACCGGCCGCCACTCCCCGGGAGACGACGGTCTCCTGATCGAGCGTCCTGTCGACGACCACGGCCCGCGATTCGACCGTGCCGTTGCCGGTCATGACGAAAACGTACGGCCCTTTCTGTCCGGTCAAAACGGCCGCAGAAGGAACCACGATCGCCTTCGATTCGGTTTCGAGAACGAGGTCGACGTCGACAAATTCGCCCGGCCACAGCGCTCGATCCCTGTTGGCGAAGATGGCCTTGAGCAGGATGGTGCCGGTCAGACGGTCGACCGAATTGTCGACGAAGGTGAGCTCCCCGGCGACCTGATCCTTCTTCTCCCCCGAAGGCGCGGCGCGCACGGCGAGCGGCTTCGATCTCATCCCCTTCTCGATCCCGCCGAGGTGCCGCTCGGGAATCGAGAACGAAACATGGATCGGCGAAATACGGTTGATCACCAGAATCGGCTTGTCGTCGTTCGCTTTGATGATGTTCCCGGCCTGAACGAGCAATCCCCCGGCCCGTCCCGACTGCGGAGCGCGCACCGAACAATATTCGAGCTGCAGTTTCGCGCTTTCCAGATCCGCTTCATCGGCATGAATCGTCGCGGCGGCCGCAGCGGCATGGGTTCGAGCCTGATCGTATTGCTGCTGGGTTACGTAATCCTTCTTCACGAGGTCGGCGTACCGCTTCCATTCGTCGTCGGCATTCTTCGCGAGAGCGCGATCCCTCTCGAGCCGGGCCTTCGCCTGATTTTCCGCCGCTTCGTAGGGGCGGGGGTCGATCGTGACCAGCAGGTCTCCCTCGGCGACATTCTGTCCCTCGCGAAAATGAATCTTCCGGATCTCGCCGCCGACGCGCGGCCGGATCGCGATGCTGGACATCGACTCCACGTGCCCGACCACCCGGATCTCCACGGGCATCGGCTTTTCAGCCACGAGGGCCACGCGCACCGGAACGGTCTCCTTCGGCGGCTTCTGCTTGTCCCTGCCGCCGCCGCACGCGACCATGAACGGCAGCGACAGAGAACATGCGATGAGGGCCCTCCCGATCCGGTTCCCTGGAACGGGCGCCGTCCATCGCGAGCGGCTATTTTCGTCCGCTGCAGCGGACAACGAGCCGGGAGTGAATGAACGGGGCCGAACCGATCGCAATTTCATGATCAATCCTTTTCTTCGTGCTTCGGCGGAATCGTTTGGATCGGCGCCTGGCTCGGCGGAACCAGCCTGCCCGTGGCGTACGCCAGCCGCGCCACCGCGAGGAGCCATTCGGCCCTCGCCGAAACTTCTTGCGCCCGCGCTGCCGCCAGCGACGACTCGGCCGTCAGAAGATCGAGAATGCTTCCGACGCCCGCCTTGTAGCGTCCGCGGCCGACATCTTCGGACTGCCGGGCGCTGTCCAACAAATCACGCGACGCCGTGATCTTCTGAGCCGCCGTTTTGAGACCGTAGTAGCTGGTCCAGACGTCGAGTATGACCTGTCGCCCGATGTTTTCGACCCGCTCGTGTGCAGCATCGGCCTCTTCGCGGGCTTTGAGGGTGTTGAAGGTGCTCGCAAAACCGTTGAAGAGCGGAACGCGCAGAACGAGCGCTCCGGAGTAGCTGTTGCCCCACCCTGCGCTCGACGACGGATCGAAATGCGTTCGGCCCGCAACGGCCGCCGCGGAGAGCGAGGGAAGTCCTTCCGAAAAAATCGACCTGGCGTGATCGTCCGCCTGGAGGGCCGCGGACCGGGCCGCGAGAAGATCCGGCCGTTCGGCGGCCGCCCGCGCGATCAATCGGTCGACGGCTTCGACCATGGGTCCCGGATCGGGAAGATCCGGAAGATCTCCAACTTCCACCGGAACGTCGGCGGGAACTCCCAGCGCCGTGGCGAGAGCGCCGCGCACCACCTGAATCTCCCCCTCGATGCCGACGAGAGACAACTCCACCTGCGAGTAGGCGGTCTTCGCCTGAAGAACATCGGCGATCGTGGCGACGCCCGCCCGATGCCGTTCGGTCGCCGCATCGAGATTGGTCTTCACCTCGGCGAAACTGGCCCGGTACGAGGAGTCGAGCGCCTTGGCGGCGAGATAGCGGTAATAAATCTGCTCGACGTCGAAGACGACTCCCTGGATCACCGCATCGTGCGTCCGGTTCGCAGCCTCGAGAGCCCGCGAAGATTCGTCGGCTTCGGCGCCCCGGCCGCCCGCGTCGAGCAATAGCCACGAGATCGCGGCGGCTGTCCCGTAGGTCGTTTGAAGAAGCGGCGTCTGCGCTCCCGCCTCCTTCCGGCGGGAGATCTGCCCTGACAACTCGATCTCCGGATAATAGGCGGCTCGCTTGCTGCCGGCTTCGGCGGCGGCGGCTCGCGCCAGGTGCCAGGCAACTTTGGTCCTCGGGTTGTTTCGAAGGGCCAAGTCGACCGCATCCTCGAGAGAAAGAGTCGTCGCGAGGTGCGTCCATCGCTCGGGAACGGCCGACGCCGCGGAGAGGGAGAGCGGAACGGACGACTCGACGTCCGCCGGCTTCCAGAACCGGCCGGCGGACGGCGCGGCCGAGCGTTCGACTCGCCTTTGCGCCACCGGAGAAAGACACCCGGCGGAGAGGCATGCCGAAAAGAGAACCACCCCGGCCAACGACCGTCCGCCTCTTCCCGGGAAGCTGCGGCGAATCGTAAGGGCGGCGTTCCAACAGGAATGGCGAGTCAATTTCATTTCGAGTCTCCTGACTTCCGTGCGCCCCGGGCCCGCCCCTCGAGGTGAGCTCCCAACCTGCGAAGGAAACGCATCTGGCGTTTTTCGAATTCCGGGCTCGCCGAGCTTCGACCGGTGATCAGGCGGCTGAGTTGAGGAAACGCGACCGGAAACGTCGTCAGCGCGGCGAGCGCCAGAAACAGGCAGGCCGGATCCAGGTCCGCCGGAAGACGCCCCTTTTTCTGCCGCTCTCGCAGCTCGGCCACCCGATCCGCCAGACTTCGCCGCCGCTCCAGCTCGCCGATCACCTGCTTTTCGCCGAAGTCGAGCGCCTCCCACTGCAGGAGACGGACCCATTCGACATCCTGTCTCGCCATTTGAAACCAGAACGGCAGGTGATCGGAGGGATTGGCCGGAGCCGCCTGCTGAAACGCGGCCTTCTGTGCGATTTTCCGGCGGAGGATCGCCCGGAAGAGACCTTCCTTGTTTCCGAAATAGTGATAGAGCATTCGCTTGTTGACGCGCGCGCGCCGCGCGATCGATTCAACCCGGGCGCCGGCGAAGCCTCTCGCCGAAAATTCCCGGATGGCGGCGAGCAAAATCCGTTCTTTGGTGGCGGCGGGGTCGCGCGGTTTCGTCATGATCGTTCCCCGCCGCCCGGCGAGCTCCGCCGGCGGTGACAGGGAGGCAAATAGTAACCGGACGGTTACTTCGAGTCAAAGCCGTTCCCGGCTTCGGCTCCTGGTGGAAAGGTTCAGAAAAACGTCCGGCGCCGCTCCGGGAGAGGCGGCGAATCCGGAACCCGCCGGGCGGGTTCCGAATCGACCCGAAGGGTTACCTGGACTTTTTCTTACCGGCCGCGGGTTTCGCCCGGGCGGGCGGCTCTGCCCTGGACTTTCCTCTTGCGGCCTTTGCGGTTTTCGATTTCGACCGGGATTTTGTTTTCGCCTTCAATGCCGGTTTCGGTTTCGCCTTTGCTTTCGATTTCGGCTTTGCGTTGACCTTCGCCCGGGACTTCGCCTTCGATTTCGCTTTGGGTTTGGGCCTGGTCTTCGGTTTCGGCCTGGACTTTGGCGCGGCTTTCACTTTCTCTTTTTTCGAAGCTTTCGGCGCCGCCTTCGCCGCCCGCTTCGCAGGCGCCGGCTCTTTCGCCGGCGTCATCGCCGGAGCGGGGACAGGCTTGACGGACGACGAAAAATATTCGACGAGCGGACTCCAGTAATAGTCGATCCACCCCTGCGCCAGCGAAGCCGCATGCCGGGCCGGGACGTTCGAGTGGACCATGACGAGCTCGGTGCCGCCGTTCTTCAAGCGGAGCGTCAGCTCCAGTCGCGATGGCGGGGTTCCCTGCGGCCATTCCGACGCAAACCAGGATTGGACGATCTTCTCGCCCGGAATCAATTCGAGAAACTCACCGCTGATGTAGTCGTCGCAGGCGGTGTACCTGCCCCCGACGACCGGTGCGCCCGAGGCTCCCGAGCGGGTGAATGCCGCGTGTTTCCTGGGATCCACGAAGGCGTCGTACACCTCGGCTGGCATGGCCGGAATGAATGCGGTTTGACGAATGGTCGATGTCTCGTCTGCCATGTTTCCTCCGTAGCGGACTCGTTCGAGTTACGGTTTCACCTCTTCGAGCCTGGCGGGTTTCAGGTTGACGTTCGAAGTGTTTCCCAGATCGATCTGAATGCTCACGAACGGCGCACCTTCCGCGTTCGAGAACTGGGCACTGACCGCGTGGAGCTCGCCGCTGGAATCGAGGCTCCAGCTGCCGAATCCCGAGACTGTGACGGTGTCGAATTTCTTCTTCTCCCCTTTTTCGGTGCGGGAAGCCATGAAACTGACCCACGAAAGGCTCTTGAGCTGGAATGTTCCGCCCAGCTTGTGGTTTGTGTACTCGAGCTTCTGCGGTTTTTTCGAGTCTCCCGAAATCGAATAACTGTAGGAGAACGTCTCGCCGGTCGAGGCCGCAATCTTCGCTTCGCCCCCTTCCATGACGGCCGAGGAGCCGTCTCCTTCCTCGACTCCCTGGATCCAGCCGATCACGTAACCGGTGACCAGGTCCGGAGTCGGAAACAGGTAGCCCTCCGGATACAAAACGGTCACGAAACCCTTGAAACGGAAAAACGCCTGTCCCTGTGCCCCTTTCTGAAGCATCGCCGGGCCGCGGAAGAAAAAGGAGGACTTGGGCGTTCGGGGTTCCACACGCAGAAGGGCATAGAACAGGTTCTGGCCAATGAGCCCGCGATGAAGAAGATCGGCGAGGAAACGTCCCGACTTCAGGCTCATATTTCCGATCGAGAGATCGAACGGGTCGTCGATGCATTTCAGGCCGGAGAGCGGAAACGTCGCTTTTGCGAAACGAAGGAACTCGTCGTGTCCGACGGGACTGGGAGGGAGGCGTCCCGGGAAATCGTTGTGCAGAGGGGTT
>Ga0315281_10009322_pt1 | contig 13624 bp, 11 predicted proteins | sample YL17G07_0_MG_FD_204540 | JGI IMG/M metagenome (GOLD analysis project Ga0315281, IMG submission 204540) | Sediment microbial communities from Yellowstone Lake, YNP, Wyoming, USA - YL17G07_0 | ecosystem: Environmental > Aquatic > Freshwater > Lake > Sediment | place: USA: Wyoming | collected...
CTTGACCCTCGCTGTCCTTCGTCGCGGCGTCGGCCGGGTCGAGCCCGGTCATCGCCCCGAGGAGCGTCGCGGCGTCGGCGACGGTCCGAGCCATGGGCCCGGCGGTATCCTGGGAGTGGGCGATCGGAACGATGCCCGAGCGGCTGACGAGTCCGACCGTCGGCTTGATGCCGACGATGCCGCAGACGGACGCCGGCGAGACGATCGACCCGTCGGTCTCCGTCCCGACGGCCGCCGCGACCAGGTTGGCCGCCACGGCCGCGGCCGAGCCCGAGCTCGAACCGGACGGGTTACGGTCGAGGGCGTAGGGGTTTTTCGTCTGGCCGCCGCGGCCGCTCCAGCCGCTCGTCGAACGGGACGACCGGAAGTTGGCCCACTCGCTGAGGTTCGTCTTGCCGATGATGACGGCGCCTGAGGCCCGGAGGCGCCCGGCGACGAACGCGTCGCGCGCGGGCTTCGACCCGAGGAGGGCGAGCGAGCCGGCCGTCGTCTCCATGTTGTCGGCCGTGTCGATGTTGTCTTTGATGAGGATCGGGATGCCGTGGAGCGGACCCCGCGGGCCTTTCTCCTTGCGCTCCCGGTCGAGATCGCGGGCGATGGCCAGCGCATCGGGGTTCGTCTCGATGATGGCGTTGAGACCCGGCCCGCCGCGGTCGATCTCCTCGATCCGCTTCAGGTAAAGCGATACGAGGCTTTCGGAGGTCGCCGCGCCAGATGTCATCATCTCCTGGAGGCCGGCGATCGTCGCCTCCTCGAGAGGGAATGGAACCGGGGCGGCCTTTTCCGGGGGCTTATTGCCGCCGGGCGAGCATGCCGCGCCCATTATGAGGATCATACTCGCTCTGAAGATAATCCAGGTCCTGCGTGATTTGAACATCGTTTCCCTCCGTTCCCGCTCACCATACAGCAAAACCGGCCCCGGACTCAACTTTCTAAGAAAGAGGAGCGGCCTGCGGCGTCTGAATGGATTGAAGAGGGACAGTCCCCCTTCAACAGTCCCTCTTCAACCTCTTCCTCCCGCGAATTCCTGAGACACGCTACGAAATACGCCAGCCAAATCGTTCTACCCCATATTCGTAAGTATCCCATCGCGTTCCGATTGTGCTAGAATTCCGTCATCGGGAACGGCGGGGCACGGAGAGGCCGCCGCTCGGGGAGGCCGCATGGACAAGACGATCCACTTCAAGCTCAACGGCAAGGAGGTCCGCGTCGAGACATCGCCGGAGCGCATGCTCCTGTGGGTCCTGCGGGCCGACCTCGGGCACACCGGGACGAAATACGGCTGCGGCGAGGGTTTCTGCGGCGCCTGCACCGTCCTCGTCGACGGCAAGCCGACGTTCTCCTGCCAGTTCCCCCTGGCCAAGGTCGAGGGCAAAGAGGTTCTGACCATCGAAGGCCTGGCCGCGCGCGGACGTCTCCACCCGCTTCAGCAGGCCTTCGCCGACCACGGCGCCCTCCAGTGCGGCTACTGCACGCCGGGCATGATCCTCCAGGCCTACGCCCTGCTCCGCCGCAAGCCCCGACCGACCGAGGCGGAGATCGCCGAGGCTCTGGAGGGGAACCTCTGCCGCTGCGGCAGCTACAACCGCATCATCGCGGCCGTCCAGACGGCGGCCAAGGCCATGAAGGGGGCCCGGCCATGACGCGCTTCAAAGACAGAAACGACGAATATACGATGTTCGGCCCGGCCGGCGCGGCCTCCGGGCTAGCCCTCGAGCGCCGCGAGTTCCTCAAACTGGCCGGCGGCGGCCTCGTCGTCTTCTTCGCGGTCGGCGACGGTCTCTCCGCTCAAGAAGGCGCGCGGGGCGGCGGCTATCCCGACGACCCCAACGCCTACCTCAAGGTCGGCCCGGACGGCCGGGTGACCTGCTTCACCGGCAAGATCGAAATGGGCCAAGGCATAATCGCTTCGCTGGCCATGATGCTGGCCGACGAGCTCGACGTCCGGCTCGAGGCGGTGGACATGGTCATGGGCGACACGGCCCTCTGCCCCTACGACGCCGGCACGTTCGGCTCGCGCAGCACGAAATACTTCGGCCCGCCCCTGCGCCAGGCCGCGGCCGAAGCGCGCGGCATACTCATCCGGCTGGCCTCGGCGCGTCTCGGTCCCCCCGAAGAAGAGCTGGCGACGAAAGACGGCATGGTTTACATCGCGAAAAGCCCGTCGAGAAAAGTGACCTACGCTGAACTCATCGGCGGGAAAAAGATCGAGGTGCGCCTGGAGAAAAAGCCGCCCATCAAGCACCACTCCAAGCATGCCGTTTCGGGCAAGCCGACCCTGCGTACCGACGCGCGGGCGAAAGTCACCGGCGAGGCCAAGTTCGCGGGCGACATCCGCCTTCCCGGCATGCTCTACGCCGCGATCCTCAGGCCGCCGGCCCACGGCGCCAAGCTCAAGAGCGCGGACACGTCCTCGGCCGAAAAGGTTCCTGGCGCGCGGGTCGTGCGGGACGGCGACCTCGTCGCCGTCCTCCACGAGAAGCCCGATGTCGCGGCCGAAGCGCTCACGCTCGTCAAAGCCGAGTTCGAACCCTCCGGTTCGAAGCTTGATAACGCCACGATCTTCGCCCACTTGAAATCTGCCGCGCCTCGGGCCGAGACCGTCGTCGAAGCGGGGAACCTCGACGAGGGGGCCAAGCTCGCGGCAAAGACAGTGGAGAGGTCGTATTTCGCCCACTACGTCGCCCACGCGCCGTCCGAACCGCACACGGCCGTGGCCCAGATCGAGGGGGGCAAGGCGACGGTCTGGGCCTCGACCCAATCGCCCTTCCGGGCCCAGGGAGAAGTCGCTCAGACATTGGGCGTCCCGACGGCGAACGTCCGCGTCATCACGCCCTTCGTCGGCTGCGGCTTCGGCGGCAAGAACCAGGGCGGACAGATTGTCGAAGCGGCGCGCCTGGCCAAGCTCACCGGGAAACCCGTTCAAGTGGCCTGGACGCGGAAGGAAGAGTTCTTCAACGACACCTTCCGTCCGGCGGCCGTCTACGATATCCGTTCCGGTCTCGACGCCGAAAACCGGATCGTCTTCTGGGAGTACAAGAACTACCACGCCGGGAGCCGGAGCTCCCAGCCGGTCTACGACATCCCGCACAAGCGCGTCCTCTCCTTCAGCGGCGGCTTCGGCGGCGGGGGCGCCGGCGCTCCTCCCGCCCACCCCTTCGGCACCGGCGCTTGGCGAGGCCCGGGCAGCAACACCAACATCTTCGCCACGGAGTGCCACATCGACATCATGGCCGAGACCGCCGGCCTGAGCCCGCTCGAATTCCGGCTCAAGAACCTGACCGACGAGCGGATGAAAAGGGTCGTTGGTGCGGCCGCCGACAAGTTCGGCCGGACGTTCGCCAAGGCGCCGACCGGCCGCGGTTACGGCATCGCCATCACGGATTACCTGGGCACCTACGTGGCCACCATGGCCGAGGTCGAAGTCGACAAGGCGAAGGGCGCCGTCCGCGTCGCGCGCGTCGTCTGCGCCCAGGACACGGGCGAGGTCATCAACCCCGAGGGCACCCGGATGCAGATCGAGGGTTGTATCACCATGGGCCTCGGCTACTGTCTGACCGAGGAGATCCGGTTCAAGGACGGCCGCGTCCTCGACGAGAATTTCGACACCTACGAAATCCCGCGCTTTTCCTGGCTGCCGAAGATCGAGGTCGTGCTCGTCGACAACCCGGATATGGCCCCTCAGGGATGCGGCGAGCCGGCCGTCACGGTTATGGGCGCGGTCGTCGCCAACGCGATCTACGACGCCATCGGCGTCCGGTTGTTCACGCTGCCGATGACCCCGGCGCGGATCGAAGAGGCACTCAAATCGGAGCGAAAGACGGATTAGGCGATCTCACGGACTGAGCGGACCGGGGAGAAAAAGCCGGATCCGATCATCTTTTCGAGATAATCGTCGGCCGTGCTGAGGTCGCAGACACCCCCTCGCACCGCTTTGGCCAAGACGCCCAGCGTCCCGGTTAATGGAACCCCCAGCCGGGCAGCCGCAGCCCGGGCCACTCTATCGTCAGACGCGAAGCGAAAGCCTCGGCGCTTGGCGACGGCAATGCTCGATGCCTCCCCCAGACCGAGTGAATCCGAAAGCGTCTCGAATAGTCCCCTCTCCTTGCCTGATCTGAGCCCGGTTTCCTTGAGCCAACCGGCCTGGACGGCCTTCGGAATGGTTTCAAGCTGAGCAAGTCCACTCTGGATGCCCCGCAAGATCTCTAGGGAAACAATGTCTATGATGTAAGCTTTATTTCGGTAGAGGCCTTCCAAGATGCCGAGCGCGCCGGCCAGGGCAAAGTTCGATATGACGCAGGTGTCGAAAACGATCTCAGGCATTGTCCGCGTCGCGCTTGATCTCGGTCACATCCTGGACCAGAAGAGGGATGCCGGCGTTCTTCAGATAGATACGGGCGCTGACGGGGTCGAGCCCCAGGACCTCCGCGACCTTGCCCAAGCTGATAAAGCCCTCCCGGTAGGCGGCGATCGCCGTCTCTTTACGCCGCTCGAGCAGGTCCTTTTTCTGGTAGGCGACATCGAGCGCCTCGCGGACCATGCGGCCGAGCGTCTTCCCCTCCCGCTTGGCATACGCTTTGACGGCCTTGTGCTGACCGTCCGTGAGCAGGACATTCGTTCGTTTCATCGTGCCCTCCGCATATGTGTATATATATGTGTATATTATCGCGAAACGCCGGCGCTGTCAAGTTCCAGCGCCCCACCCCCTCCCCTTTTTATTTCTCGCGGCCTGTGCTATAAATCCCAAGCGGCAAAGCAATGAAAACCCTGCTCGTCGTCAACCCGGCCGCGGGACACGGCCGCGGCAAAAAATGCTTCCAGAGCCTCGAACCCCGTCTCCGCGCCGAGATCCCCGGGCTCGAGGTCCGCTTCTCGGAGCACGCCGGCCACGCCGTCGAGATCGGCCTCGAGGCCGCGGGCGCCGGATATGATCGCATTCTCTGCCTCGGCGGCGACGGCACGCCCTACGAGGTCATCAACGGCCTCTATGCCGAAGGCCGCCCCGCCCGCCTCCCCGAAATCGGCCAGATCCCGGCCGGAACAGGGAACTCTTTTCTCCGCGACTTCGACATCCTGACGCCCGACCAAGCCCTCGAAGCCATCCTCGCCGGCCGCCGCCGCAAGGTCGATCTCGTCGAGTTCCATTATCAGGAAGGCGGTGAAACCGTCCGCCGCTATTCCCTCAACATCATCGGCGTCGGCCTCATCGCCGACATCCTCCAGCTGACCAACGAGCGCCTGAAATTCCTGGGCGCCGCCGGCTACAGCCTGGCCGTCCTCATCCGCCTCGTCCGCGGCATGAACAACCGCATTACGATCGAGGCCGACAGCCGCAAGCTCGAGGTCGTCGACAGCGCCCTGGCCATCTCCAATTCGAAATTCACGGGCGGGAAGATGAAGATCGCGCCGCCCGCCGACCCGTCCGACGGCCGGGCCGACATCGTCCTCTTCAACGGCGTCAACCGCCGCGAGATCGTTTCTATCTTCGCCGGCGTTTTCTCCGGCAAGCACACGGCCCACCCCAAGGTCGACATGCTCCAGGCCGCCTCGATCTCGGTCGACGCGGACCGGCCGCTCCGCCTCATGGCCGACGGCGAACTCCTCGGGACGACGCCACTCCGGCTCAAGGTCCTACCAGCCGAGCTCGTCATCCTGGCATGAGAAAGCCCGGCGAACGCCTGCGCTCCTTCCTCATCTGGCTCATCGCCCTGCCCGTCTTCCTCTACGGCTGCGTCCTCGTCTGGCTCGGCTCCTTCGTCCTCCGCGGCAGGGGCCTCGAGAACCTGATCAAGGCCGGATGCCGGACGGTCCTCCTCGTCTGCGGCATCCGCGTCCGGACGAGCGGCGGCGAAAACCTCGTCCCCGGGCGTCAGTATGTGGTCATGATGAACCACGTCAACTTCTTCGACCCGCTCGTCTTTCAGGCCGCCTTCCCGGGCCTGGCCCGAGGCGTCGAGGAGGAGAGCCACTTCCGCTGGCCGGTTTACGGCGGAACGATCCGCCGCATCGGCATGTTCCCCATCAGCCGCAAAAACACCCAGCGGGCGGTCAAGAGCCTGCGCCGGGCCGCGGTCTGGGTCCGCTCTCGCCCAAATTTTTCCTTCGCGATACTTCCGGAAGGGACGCGCACCCGCGACGGGAAGCTCGGCCCGTTCAAGCGCGGCGGGTTCCTGCTGGCCATCGAGACGGGCCTCGACATCCTGCCACTCGTCCAGGCGGGCGCCTACCGCATCGCTCGCAAGGGCAGTCTTCTTATCCGGCCGGGGCGGGTCGACATCGCTATCGAGCCGGCGGTGTCGACGGCAGATTACACGAAAGAGAACGCCGGAGAGCTTATCGAGCGTGTCCGCGGCATATTTTTGGGACGACTCGGCGCCTGAAAATTAAACGGACGCCGGCTTCTCCGAGAAATGGACGAAAGAGAAGCATTCTGGGATATGCGAGTCGTAGACGCCGTGGCGGTTGAGGGCCCAGCCGGGATGCGGCTCGGCCTTCTCCCCGCAGAACTCGAGCAGCTCGAAGCGCGAGAAGTCCATCCGCCAGATGTCGCCGTCGCGCGGCGGCAAGGGCCGGCTCCCGGCAAGCTGCTTCATGCCTCGCCAGGGAAAGGCAATTTCCGCCGTCCAGCCCCTATCCACGTCCGAGGCATCGTTGAGAGTGCCGTCGACCCGGACCGCCGCCCGCAGGTCGGGCAAATCCCAGTCCATGAAGGCCCAGCGCGGCCCCCGCGGGTTCTTGCCATAGCGCGTCCCGTCCTGGAAGCCGCCGATGATGTCGACCCGGCGCGTGTACAGGTCGAACTCGGGTATGTCGAAGCGGCTTCCCTTTTTCAGGACGTCCCGGCCGATATAGAAGACCTCGTAGATCGTGCCCAGGGCGTTTATCTGGAATTCGTAATAGCAGTCCTCGCCGCCGATGAAGATCTCGACGTCGTTCTCCGTCCAGACGAGCGAGTCGCGCTCCTTGAGCCGCGCCTGGACGTTCGGCTCGTCCACCCAGAAAGCGACGTACAGGTTCTCGTCGTCCCAGAGGGAGGCCATCCGCGTCTCGAGAAAACCGGGGACACCGCTTACGAGGTCGACGAAGCGGTTGGATTTCGGGGCTTCCCGCCAGGCGGGCTTGTTCAAATTTCCGTCGATCTCGATCTTGTGTGGTGTCCGGTGACACGTGTAGTGGGCAAGGTCCTTCTCGTCGCATCCGTATCGGGCGCTCATGGCTTCCTCCGCTAAGTTACGGCCACTATAATCCGGTTTTTCGCCGGGCGTCAAGAAATCCAAGCGGGGTTGATTTTGCCCGACGGCAAGCCTATCCTAGTCAAGGGACGAGCCTTCGGCTCGCCACTCGCCCGTAGCATATATCCACGGGCGAGTACTGCGGAAGTGGACCCCCGGGCAAGGCCGGGGCCCCGGCCGCTGTCATAAGGTCAGGATCCAATCGTTCACCGAGGTGCGGATGTCGACAAGCCGGAACGCGCCATCGCTCGCCGCCGCGGCCCTGGCGGCCGTCGCCCTCCTGTTTCTCTCTCAACCGCCGGCTCATGCCGTTTCTCATTCTCCGCTCCTCACTTCCCAAAACCCTGCCTCACCATCCCCTCAGCCCCAACTCCTGGCCCTCCTGGCCAAAGCGGCCGAGTATTGCCGGAAGCTCGAGAGCGCCGCCTTCGATTTCGTCTGCCGCGAGGAGATCGCCGAGAGTATCGATCCCTCCCTCGACGTAGCCAAGGGGGCGCTCATGCCAATTCCCGGATTGACATCGTACAAGGGGCCGACGTTCACGATCAGCACGCTGCGAAAAATCAAGCACAAGTTCGTCTACGACTATCAGTGCGTCCGCGCCGGACGGGCCATCCGCGAGATGCGGACCCAGCTCGAAGAGAACGGCAAAAAGAAGGTCGTGCCCAACGCCGAGCTCAAAACGTCGGTCGTCGTCTTCGGCAAGGCGCTCCTCGGCCCGGTCGGCCTCTTCGGCGAGCGTTTCCAGCCCGACTACGATTTCGCCCTGGCCGGCGAGGAGAAGATCGGTAAGATCCGAGTCCTCGTCGTCGACGCCAAGCCCAAGCCCGGCGCGCCGCCGAGCCACAACCTCTACGGCAAGGCCTGGATCGACCCCGTCACGGGAAATATCCTCAAGATCGAATGGAGCGAGAGCCGGGTCGGCCGCTTCGACGTCTTCGAGAAGCGGGGCCAGCTCTACAACCGCAAGCCGCGCCTCGTCATCCGCTCCGAGTTCAGCGCCGAGAAGAACGGCATCCGCTTCCCCAGCCGCCTGTCCGTCGAGGAAGCCTACCTCAAGGAATCGGGCAAGGCCTTTGTCCGATCGAAGACCGAGGTCGTCTACAAGGATTTCAAGTTCTTCACCGTCTCGTACGATGTCCGCGATTGAACCGGACCCGTCAACGTCCGTCCGGAGGAGGTACCGCATGACACGCCCCGCCAGCCGTTTTTTCACAATCCTGTCGGTCGCCGTCGTTTTATCGATGGCCTCGGCGTTTCTCGCCGCCGGCCAGACCGCGCCCGAAAAAAAGCCGGCCGCGGCCCCCGTCCCATCGCGCTCCCTCGCCGCCCATCTCGTCGGCCACGCCCACATCGATCTGAGCTGGCTCTGGCGCTGGGAAGAGACCGTGGCCGATATCGCCACCTTCACCTTCAAGGGGACGCTGGCCCAGATGGACAAGCTCCCCGGCCTGACCTTCGCCCAGAGCCAGGCGGCGATCTACGAAGCGATGGAAAAGGACTATCCCGACCTCTTCCAGCGCATCGCCCGGAAGGTCAAGGAGGGGACGTGGGTCCCCGTCGGGGGGATGTGGGTCGAGCCCGACCTCAACATGCCCGACGGCGAGTCGCTCGCCCGCCAGCTCCTCTACGGTAAGCGTTATTTTCTGGACAAGTTCGGCGTCGACGTCAAGGTCGGTTGGAACCCGGACTCCTTCGGCCACAACTGGCAGTTGCCGCAAATCCTGCGCAAGGCCGGCATCGACTCCTACGTCTTCGAGCGCTGCGCGCCCCCGCCGGATCCGACGCCCTTCTTCTGGTGGGAGGGGATGGACGGCTCGCGCGTCCTGGGCTACGTCCCGCCTGGGTGGTACCTCGCCGATCTCCGTGAGGGGACACGGAAGATCCTGGAAGGCGCCCGGAAAAACACCGACGTCAAGGACTTCATGCTGCTCTACGGCGCCGGCGACCACGGCGGCGGACCGCGCGACACGGACATCGTCGCCATCAAGAAATACCGGAACGACCCGAACGAGCCGCGGCTCGTGTTCGACGTCCCCGAGGCCTACTTCAAGAGGATCATCGAGAAGGCGAAGGACTTCCCCGTCGTCAAGCGCGAGCTCAACTTCACCTTCCCGGCCTGCTACACGACCCAAGCGGAAACGAAGAAGAATAACCGCCAGCTCGAAAGCCTCCTTCTCGCCGCCGAGAATTTCTCCGCCGTGGCCGTGACCTCCGGATACCGCGACTATTACCCCGAGCGGGACCTCGACGAGGCCTGGAAGATCGTCCTCCGCAACCAGTTCCACGACATCCTCGACGGCTCGAGCATCGGTCCGGTCTACGACGAGGTCGCCGAGTTCTATGGTCAGGCGCGGCAGCGGGGCGAGCGGGCACTCGACTTTTCGCTCGAAACGATCTCCAACACGATCGATACGCGCGGCGAGGGTTTCCCCGTCGTCGTCTACAACCCGCTCTTCTGGGAGCGGACGGAACCGGCCTTCGCCGAGGTCGTCGTCCCGCCCGACGCGAAAACGGCGCGGGCCTGGGACGGCACGGTCCGGATGACCGATGGCGAGGGAAAAGACGTCGCCGTCCAGGTCCTCGAGAAGCGCATCGAGGCCGGCGCCACGGTCTTCCGCATCGTCTTCGTCGCCGAGGGCGTGCCTTCGCTCGGGTACAAGCTCTATCGGGTCATCTCCTCGGAGAAGGCCTGGGCTGGGCCTGAGGTCGTCCGGGCCGGAGCCCGGGAGCTCGAGAACGAGTTCCTCAGGGTTCGGCTCGACCCCAAGACCGGCTGGATCAAGAGCCTCTTCGACAAGGCTTCGGGGCGCGAAGTCCTGTCCGGCGCGGGGAACGTCCTCGAAGCGATCACGGACGAGCCCGAGTCGATGTCGGCCTGGGAGCTCGGCCTCAAGGACACGGTCGGCCGGGCTGGAGAGAGCGGAGCGGCGTTCGAACTCGTCGAGCGCGGCCCCGTGCGCGTCGTCCTCCGCGTCAAGACCCGGTTCCGCGACTCGACCTTCGAACAGGACCTGACGCTCTACCGCGGCGTCCCGCGGCTCGACTGCCGCCTGCGCCTCGATTGGCGGGAGCGGAACATCATGATCAAAGCGGCCTTCCCGCTCGACCTCAAGACCCCGGCCGCCCGGTTCGAAATCCCCTATGGCTCGATCGCCCGCCCCGCCGACGGGACGGAAGTGCCCGCCCTGCGCTGGGTCGACGTCTCGGAGGAGTCGGGCGAATACGGCGTCAGCCTGCTCAACGATTCCAAGTACGGTTTCGACGTCAAGGGCAGCGTCATGCGCCTGTCCGTCATCCACGGCGCGACCGCTCCTGACCCCGAGGCCGACCGGGGCAAGCACGAACTCCTCTACTCGCTCCTCCCCCACCGGGGCGACTGGAAGGCGGCCGAGACGACGCGCCGCGGCATGGAACTCAACAGCCCGCTCATCGCCCGGGTCCCTCTCGTCCACGGCGGCACACTGCCCAAGGTCCATTCGTTCGTCCGGGTGGGGCCGGGCAACGTCATCCTTTCGGCGCTGAAAAAAGAGATGGGCTACGCCGAGCGCGGCCTCGTCCTCCGGCTCTATGAGATCCACGGCGAAAAGACGGAGGCCAAGCTCGAATTCCCCTGGCCGGTCGATGCGCAAGAAACCGACCTCATCGAGCGCCCATCCGGAAAATCGCTCGGCTCCGGGACGGCCATCTCCGTGCCCCTCGCGCCCTACGAGATCAAAACGATCCGCATCGAGCGCAAATAAAGCGGTGACATACGACCCAATACACTTAATTATTCGCTTCTGAACCGTCGCCTTTTGGAGCTGGAATTAAGTAAGTTGAGTTGTGTGTCGTTAAAATACTATCTGGAATAAGCAGCTCCAAAATACATGTATTATTGGAATTACTGCATCCAAAATCACACAAGGCGCGGAGCGCCTTTCCCCGTCTCAGGCGGGCGGCCTGACCGAAAACCGGTCCGCCGGCGCGAGGCACGCCAAGGCCGCGAGGGAAAGGCCCACTGCGATTCTCCGCGCCCGGTTCTTTTTCATGACCGCCTCCTCTAAGGTGTCGTCCCGCGGCTCAAGAGCTGGTCGATGCGGTAGCCCGCGGCGAGATAGAACTGGAGGTCGAAGGCGTTGTCGTCGAGGTCGATGGGCGTCGTGCCCGTCAGCCGGAAAAATTCCCGCTCGAGCTCGCGCGCTTTTCCCTGCGGCCGGGGCCCGTCTGCGGGGCCGTAGGCCTTCCAGAACGCCCGCCAGGCGACGCGCGCCGCCGACGGCAGGTCGTCTAGGCTAACGTAGGGCTTCTCTTGGGCGTCGACCCTGACCCAGTTCTCGCGGAGGGCGCGGACGGCGGGATAGAGATGGGGCCGGCCGGGGTCGCCGGAGAAATAATGGAAGAGCCGCGATTCGTCGATGTAGGTGTAGTAGAGGTCCCAGAGCGGCTCCTCCGAGGCCATCCAGGCGGCGCCGTATTTCGCGACGAGGTCGATCTCGTCCGAGAAGCCGACGAGCGTCAGGTCCTTCGGGTCGAGCGTCCGGTCGCTGTAATAGAATGGCACGTACGAATCGGCCACGGCGCGGACAGTCGGGTATTCCGCCGGACGGCCGACGAGCCCGGGGTAACGCGAATGAGCGCTGGAGCCGTAGAGGCCCGTCAGCGGGTCGCGCCAGACGATGATGTTGTGGTCCGCGTCCTGGCTGGCCTCGAGCATGACCAGTCGCGGCTCGTGGCCGTGGAGGAAGTTCACGGCGTAGGCGAACATCGCCCCTTCGAAGCAGTGGGCCATGCCCGTCTGGAGGACGCCGCGGGGCGGCATGGCCGTTTCCTCCTGCTCGACCGAGGCGTGGTCGTCGTTGTAATAAAGCTGGGTGTCGAGAAAATCCTGGACCTTGGCCGGCGTGTCCAGGGCGGCGAGCACGGTGAATTCGTCCCCGGCGAACCGGAGGCCGAGCGAGTCACAGCGCGCCGCCAAGCGCTCGGCGGCGGCCGGGTCGACAGCGCCCCTATAGATCCCGGCAAACTCCCGGAGCTTCTCCTCCGAGGTCAAGCGAATGATGCCTTCCTTGGGAATGGGCTTGCTCATAAAACCCCTCGGCTCGGGTCCTGATATAGCACAGGAATAGAATAGGAATCAAACGGGACGCGGTTGCCGGAGGGCTCCGGACGTGCTATCCTACGGCGCCAATCATGCGCCGACACGAAACATCGCCACACGCTCTTGGCCCGGGCCGCATCGCCCGCTTCTGGCTGCCGCTCGAAGCCACCTGGCTGATGATGGCCGCCGAAGGGCCGTTTCTGGCCGCGGTCATCGCCCGCCTGCCCGTCCCCAAAGAGAACCTGGCCGCCTTCGCGGTCGCCTCGGCGCTGGCCTGGATCGTCGAGTCGCCCATCATCATGATGCTCTCGGCCTCGAACGCCCTCGTCCGGGACGGCGTCGCCTATCGTAAGCTCCGGCGCTTCTCCTTCGCCCTCAACGCCGCCGTGACCGTGGTCATGATCGCCCTGATCATGCCGCCCGTCTTCGACCTCGTCGCCCGGCGGGTCATCGGCCTGAGCGCGGACGTGGCCGGCCTCGCCGGACGGTCGATGATCTTCCTCGTCCTCTGGCCGGCGGCCATCGGATTCCGGCGTTTCTACCAAGGCATTCTCATCCGCGACGGCCGGCCCCAGGCCGTGACATGGGGCACCGTGATACGTCTGACAACCATGGCCGCGACCGGACTTCTCTCGGCCCTGGTCTTCCGCCTGCCCGGCGCGAGCGTCGGCGCCTCCGCGCTCGGCGTCGGCGTCCTGGCCGAAGGAGCTGCCAGCTGGGCCATGGCCCGGCCGACCGTCCGCAAGCTCAGGCGGCAAACGGACGCCGAGTGCGAGTTCGGACGCTCGCTAACTGCCGCCGGGGTCATGCGCTTCTATGCGCCGTTGGCCCTGACCTCGTTCCTATCCTTCTTCATCAACCCGCTGACGACGTTTTTCCTGGCCCGCGGCCGCTCGCCCCTCGAATCGCTGGCCGTCCTTCCGGTCGTCGTCGGCCTGGCTTTCGTCTTCCGCACGGCGGGCATCGCCATGCAAGAGGTGGTCATCGCCCTCGTCGGGGACGCCGGCGAGAACCGCCGCGTCCTGGCCCGGTTCACGTTGAGGATCGGCGCGGCGTCCACGGCCGCCCTGGCCGCGGTGTTGTTCACCCCGCTGGCGAAAGTCTGGTACCGGACGGTGTCCGGCCTGTCGCCGGAACTCGCCGTCTTCGCCCTCCTGCCGGGGGTCCTGCTCGTCCTCCTCCCCTGCCTCGAGTCCATCCTGTCCTACCAGCGCGGTGTCTTCGTCAAGGCCCACCGGACGGCCCCGATCAGCATCGCCGTCGCCGCCCAACTGGCCGTTACGACCGTCGTTTTCGCCCTGATGGTCATGGG
>Ga0315281_10009323_pt1 | contig 13624 bp, 12 predicted proteins | sample YL17G07_0_MG_FD_204540 | JGI IMG/M metagenome (GOLD analysis project Ga0315281, IMG submission 204540) | Sediment microbial communities from Yellowstone Lake, YNP, Wyoming, USA - YL17G07_0 | ecosystem: Environmental > Aquatic > Freshwater > Lake > Sediment | place: USA: Wyoming | collected...
GTAACCCCGCGCTCGGGAGAGGAATTTGACCTGCGAGTCCGTCTGGCCGCGGTTGGGCTCGAAGTTCAACGGGAGCTGCCCGTAGGTCTCGATCACCCTGGCTCGCGTGGCCAGATTGGGTCCAGTCGCGGCCGCTGGCTCAGGCTTCGATCCTGCGGAGGCGGGCGCCGGGGCAGACGGATTCCGATGTGCTCCGGCACCGTGTGACTGTGCCAGGAGAATCCCAGCGGAGCCGATGATGGTTATTTGATATACAAGAAAGCCTGTAAAACCCACGAGAAGTCCGGAATATCTGTTCCGCGTCTTCCCTGGCCGTGCTGGCAACGAGAATACCCGCTGCATTCTCATATGATTATCCAGTTTCCCTTCGCAACTTGCCGACTTGTTCGCGGATTATAACATGGCCACCCGCGTTTCAAAGCGAAATTCATACCTGTCGATTCCAAGTGGTCAACTCCTGTCCCGGCAACAGCGAGTGCAGACGCGGCGCGGGAGCCTCCTGCGGGGCGCGGAGAGCGGCGCCGTGAGCGCAACCTGCCCGCGCTCGCCTGCCGGCAGCGGCGCGCTTCGAGCTTTCTTCCCCTCATCGCAGCGCCTCGTCTCGCGTCTCCCGCGCCTTGGCCAGGATGAGGATTCCCAGAAGATAGACAGCGGCAACCGAACTAGCCGCGCGAGCGAACGTGCCCAGGTAGGCGACCAGCGCCCCGGTCAGCAACGGCCCAGCCGCGGCCATGATCCGCCCGGCGTTGAAGCAGAAGCCCGCTCCGGTGGCCCGGATGCGCGTGGGGAAGATCTCGGGGAGGTAGATGGGGAACCCGCTGAAAATCCCGTTGGAGAAGAATCCCAGCGCAGGAAGCAAGAGGATGGCGGTCGAATAGGAAGAGGGGAAGAGGAAGGTCGCGGGCAAGGCTGCCGCCGAACCCACGAGCATGATCAGAAAAGCGCCGCGCCTTCCCAACCATTCGGCGAGTGGCGCGAAAACCAAGTAGCCGACAATCGCTCCGGTATTCAGGCTCATGATGGCGTAGCTGACGAGCCGCACGGTCGTGACCTCGTCCAAGTGACGGGGTTCAAGCAGTTCGCGGATGAGCGTGGGCGTCCAGTTGGTGGCCCCCCACAGGCCGAAGACCGCCACAAAAGCCAGCGCCGTGCCCACCAGCGTATCCCGGCGTGTCTGGGGTTCGAAAAGCTCCGCCAGCGTTGAGCGGCTTAACGTTCCTGCGGCCGTCTCCCGCCGGGTCTCAACCCAGCGCTCGGGTTCGCGTACCCTGAGGCGGACCAGCAGGGCAATCAAGGCCGGCGCCAGGCCAACAAAAAACATCACACGCCAGCTCTGCCCGGAGAGCAGGTGATAGAGAGCGGCGGCGAGGAAGTAGCCGGCCCCCCAGGCCGATTGCAGCAGGCCCGCGCCCTTCACGCGCAACGATTCCGGCCAGACCTCGGCGACCAGCGTCGCGCCCGCCGCCCACTCTCCGCCGATCCCCAGCGCCGTGAGGAAACGATAGACGGCCAATTCCGCCCACGAGTGCGAGAACCCCGCCAGGCCGGTGAAAATCGCGTAGATGAGGATGGTAATGACCAGGGTCCGCGCTCGTCCCAGGTAATCTGCCGCAATTCCGAACGTCACGCCTCCCAACGCCCAGCCCACCATGAAAATCGCGAAGATGATTCCCCCGTACTTGGCGATGTTCTCGGGAGTGCCCTGGCTGCCCAGGAGTTGCTTCAGCGCGGGCGCCATCACCAGCGCGTAGATCGTAGCGTCCATGGAATCGAACACCCAGCCCAGCCAGGCCACAACCAGCACCAGCCACTGATATCTGGTGAGTTGGCGCCACGCCGAGGTCGAAGAGACTGGAGGGGTCATTCGCTTCCCCCGGATGGTGATGGGATCTGCCAGAGCGAGTCGAGTGCCGGAAGGCGCGACGAGACGAAACGCATTCCAAAGTTTTGGAGAAGGACTTGGCCGGGCATCCCCGCCAAGCCGAGTAGGATTAGCAGCAGACCCATCAGGACCGAAAGCGCCAGGGCTCCCACCAGGATGGTCAGTGGAGTCCAGACCCAGGCCAAACCCACCAGTCGCAGCGTCATCACCACCAGCACTCCCACGATGATGGCGCCGGAAAAGAGCGCCACCAGGGCCGGGAAGAGAAATAACAGCACCGCCACGCCGATGGCCACTGACATGACCAGTCGCAACACGAAATAGAGCGTGAAAGCCCCGACTTCCTCCCGCAGCATCCCCGCGAGTTTCCGCCAGGCAGCGAGCAGCGGCAGCCTGTCGGCGTACATGATCGGCACAGCGAAGTCATCCGTGAGGGTGATCAACAGTCCAGCCACCATGCCCACCAACACCTCGCCGAGGAAGATGCCGGCCAGCATGATGGAATACGCGAGCGAATGTTCACCGACTCCAGCTTCCGCGCGCAGATGGGGAAGGGCAAACAGCATGCCGGCCCCCAGCATGGTGCCCAGAGCGGCCAGTGCACCTAAGAGCCAGAAGAAGTAGGACCGGGCCAGGGGGCCACGCTCGAGCCATCCGCGGCGAAACCTTATTTCCCCTTTCAGAATGGTTTCCACCAGGGCAAAGCGGCAGGTCGCGCGCACGTAGATAATCGCCACACCCAGACTGATGGCCAACGCGATGCTCAAAGAGAGGAGTCCCGGCAGGCGCGCCAGATATAACCGCAGTTGGACCAGTGTTTCCTGAAACCCGACGTCGCTGGGCAGCGCGCTCAAGCTCCAATGGAAGGCCGCAGAAGCTGTCCCCCCACCCAGGAAGAGGCAGACCGCGCTGAGCTTGAGCCACCGACTGGCGTCAAGCGGATTGAAAAGGAGCTGGATGGTATCCGAAAAGGCATCGATCAATGCCTTTACAGGCGAGCTTCCACCTGGCGACACCACGCGCTCCATGCCGGCGGGATCCAGGTGCGGAACTCGGGAGGGGGTGATCACCCTCCCTCCCGCCAAATCCGTGAGGCGTGTTCCCGGAGCAGCGCGGGTCGATGGTCGCCTCGTCGGCTTCGCACACGGGTACCGCGTGCCCAGGGGGACCGTGAATCGGGTGCCAAGTGGAACATGCGCCGCTGCGCCTTTTCCAGTTCGTCGGGGCTGGTATTCTCAGGCCCCCTTGGGCGGGGCAGGGTATATCCCATTAGCCGCCGGCTGCCTTGACTTGATCGTGGAACTGCTGCCGCCATTCCTCGCGCTTTACCAGGACATGCTTCTTTGCGTCCTCGAACGACGCGTACTCGTGCTTGCCCTTGAGGACATTGCAGGGCTGGCAGGCCGTGACGAGGTTGTCCATAATTCGCCCGCCTCCCCGAGCGTGGGGATGAACGTGGTCGATGGTCATGACCAGCCAATTCTCGTAGCGGTGCAGGCCATCCAGGCCGCAGTATTGGCACTTGAAATGGTCACGCTTGAAAACCTTCATGGCTTCCTCGCGCGTGAGGCGCGCGGGGGTCCCAAACAGGAATCTCGTAATGTGTTTAAGGGGCATGGCACCTCCTTCAGAAGCTTGTGCAATACATGGCGGGAACACCTCGGGCCAGATGATTTTAGAGGACACGCAGGAACCTCGCAACGCGTCCTCTGCGCGGGAGTATCTTAGCGCGGCCCAGGACGTTTTGGTAGCGGAGCCGCCATTTCCACGTTGCCTGAGGCGTATCGGTCAAGCCTCTTCGGGTGACCACTGGCCTCGAACGCCCGTCAGCATGGCTGATTCGCCTCCTGGCCTGAGGTATAGTGTCGAATCGAGAATGGTTGGGAGGGAATGTCATGGGTCATTTCAAAAGGCGAGAGTTCGTGAAGATCCTGGGGGGCTTTTGCGGTTCGAGCCTGCTGGCGCGACGCGGCGTCGCCCTCGTAGAGTCCGCCTCGAAGGTGCTCCGCCACTTCAAGCTTGGTTCCATCAGCGACGAGTGGTCGCAGGATTTCGAAGCGGCGCTCAAGGGCATGAAGAGCTACGGCCTGCATTGGGTCGAGATTCGCACGCTTTGGGACATCTACAACACGGAGACCAGCCCGGAACAGCTCCGGCTGCTGAAAGACCTGCTTGCGAAGTATGAATTCAACGTCTCGGTGCTCGACACGGCGCTTTATAAGTGCACCTTGCCGGGCACGAAGCCGGTATCATCCGAGAAGGACCCCTATCCCTATTCGGGCCAGATGGACTTACTGAAGCGCGCGATGGAGCGCGCGCATGCCCTTTCCACCAGGACCCTTCGGGTGTTTGCTTTCTGGCGCGTGGCCAAGCCTGTGGACCTCTTCCCGCGCATCGCTGAGGAGCTTTCGAAGGCTGCGGAGCTGGCGCGGGGAGGAGGCTTCAGGCTTGTTCTTGAGAATGAAAGCATCTGCAACGTGGCGACGGGCACCGAGCAAGGCCGAATGCTCAACCTCGTTCCTGCGGCCAACTTCGGCATGAACTGGGACATTGGCAACGGCTACTGGCAGGGCGAGACTTCCTTCCCCGATGGGTACGCAGCCCTCGCGAAGCAACGCATCTGGCACATGCACCTGAAAGACGTGCGTTGCGCGGCGGGCTACAAGAACTGTAACACCGCGATTGTCGGCACGGGCCAGGTGAACCTGGTCGAGCAGCTTCGCGCCGTGGTGCGCGACGGCTACGACGGCACCATGTCGCTCGAGCCCGAATACGAAGATAAGACAACCTCACACCTTGCTGCCACCCAGCGTTCGCTCGAAGCACTCCTCAAGACGATGGCGGCTGCGCTGACCTGATGCGCGAGTAAGCGCGCAGCGCCTGACCTGCCTTGAGTCGGTAGGGCGAAGGAGACTGATTCAAGGGATTTTCGGGAATGGAAGGCTAAGAGATCCGGATTCCCTCTCCCGCCAGGGCGATGCTGTTGCGGGTGGTGTTCTTGACCAAGTACATCGCTTCGTCGGCCATGCGGAGGAGTTCGCGCCGCGTGCGGCCGTCGGCGGGAAATGACGCCACGCCGAAGCTGGCGGTCACCTTGATGTTCAGGTTCTCTTCGGTGAAGAAGGTCTTGGAGTTCAGCAGATCCTTGATGCGGCGAACCACCATCACGGAGTTTTGCTTGGAAGTTTGCGGCAGCAGCACCACGAATTCGTCGCCCCCGTACCGGAAGGCGTAGTCGATCAGGCGCAAGTGGCCCTTAATGATGTCGCCGATCAACCAAAGCAGCTTGGAACCGTACAGGTGGCCGTGGGTGTCGTTGACCTGCTTGAAGTGATCGAGGTCGAGAAAGATGACGGAGAACTCGTAGCCGTAGCGCGTGGAGCGGTAGATTTCCGCGTCCAGCACGAAGTTGAGATGCCGGGCGTTATAGAGTGCAGTGCAATCATCCGTGATGGTCAGTTCATGGATGCGCTGGATGTACCGGGCGTTTTCGAGAGCGATGGCGGCGTAGTCGGCCAGGCTCTTCAAGATGGGGATGTCTTCCTTGCGGAAACTTTCCCGGCCCAGACAGTTGACCAGTTCGATGACCCCGAGGATCTTCTCCTTTCCTTTGATGGGGACGCACACCACCGAACGAGTGTCCATCTGGGTGATTTCGTCAATGCGCGAAGTGAAGCGGGAGTCGCGCTTGACGTCCTCGACCAGGACGGGCTCACCATGCAGCGCCACCCAACCGGCGATCCCCTCCCCGATTTTCAGCCGCACGTCCTTCAGTTTGTCAGCTCCGGCGCCAATCGCGATCTCAAACTGGAGTTCCTTCCCGCTCTCGTCCAGCATGAGTAGCGACCAGGTATCGGGCTGCAGGAGGTCGCTGATCTTTTCCATAACGGTCTGCAGGATCTTTTGCAGGTCCAGGGTGGAGGCAAGGGTCTTCCCGATATCGTGGAAGAGCGAAAGCCGCTCGATCTGGCGCTTCAGCTCAGCGATTTCTTCGTGCGGGTCCATGATCAACCTGAGCCTTCATCCTCAAAAAGCTAGCCTGTCACTTTTAAACCATTGCCTGCCCCTTTTCAATACCTTTTTACCTTCCCACTTTCTTGCACAGGGGTGCGTAACAATTTCCGGGGTCGGGCCGGCGGGAAGGTCTAACTCCTTTGAAATCATTTGACACTAATCGGCGCATGGAAATATCATCACTTTTGGTTCCCTTCGCACAAGTCACGAGAGCAATCTCATGGCGTCTTTCGGCGAAAACCTGCAGCGCGAACGAGAAATGCGGGGCGTGACCCTGCAGGAGATCTCTGCCGCCACCAAGATTGGCGTGCGGTTCCTGCGGGCCCTGGAAACTGAGGACTTCGGGCAGGTCCCGGGCGGAATTTTCACCCGCAGCTTCATACGGACTTATGCCAAATATCTCGGCCTCGACGAGGATCGCGTGCTGGCTGAGTACCAGCTCGTGGCCCAGCCAAAAGCCGATTTCGACCTGAGCCGTATGACCTCGAGTAGGCTTGACGCCCCGCGACAAGGGTCGCGCGGGCCGCTGTTGGCTCTGTTCCTGGCCGTCATCCTCATTGGCGGTGGCTATGGGGTGTTCCGGTACTCACATCGCGCCGCGGAGATAGCAAGCAGCGCTCCGCTGCCGGTACAGGCAATGCCGAACGCAGCGGCTCCCACCCCACCCCCCCAACCGACTCTCGTACCTGCGCCCGCGTCTGATTCGACGACCGCGAGCCTCCCGGAGCCCGCGGGCGGCCTGGTCTTGCAGGTGGCTGCGACGGAACCCTCCTGGGTGGCCATCGAAGCCGACGGTAAGGCGGCCTTCCAGCGCGTCCTGAGTCCCGGCGAAATCCAGACTCTCAAGGCCACGGAGTCTTTCGACGTGACCACTGGAAACGCATTGGGTATCATTCTGACACTTAACGGCGAAACCTTGAAGCCCTTAGGCCGGCGGGGCGAAGTTAAGTCGATTCATCTGACGCACAATGATGTGAAGAAAACTCTACCCTGAGGGACCGACCATTACGGACCGACTGATCGATTCCCTGCGCGAGGGCAAGGCCCCGCAAATCATTCGCCGGAAGGGCGCCGAGGGGACCCTCGCGCTCCCCCTTGACGAAAAGATCGAGGTCCTCGTGTTTCTCGCCGGCGATAAGGACGACACTATCCGCAACACGGCGTTCTATACGCTCCAGACGTGGAATGTCGCGGAGATCGTGACGGTGCTTTCCAATCCCGCCACACCGCTCGAGGTCCTCGACTTTGCGGTGAACCACATGATCGCCGGGCGGAAGGAACTGACTGACGCCCTGCTTCAGAACCTGGCGCTTCCCGACGACCTGCGGGAATGGGTCAAGCAGACCACCCTGGCGGAGCAGGAGGCAAGCCTGGTGGCGCCCACGCCCGTTCCTTCGCCGGAGGAGCAGGCTCCGGGGCCGGAGAAGACTCAGGAACGCGTGACTCTCATGCAGCGGATCGGGCGCATGAGCGCCGCGGAGAAGATCAAAACCGCCCTCACCGGCAACCAGGAGGAGCGGCTGCTGCTCATCCGGGACTCAAACAAGATCGTGTCCCGCGCCGTCCTCCAGTCGCCGAAGGTCACCGACCAAGAGATCGAGAATATTGCCTCGATGAAGAGCGTCACCGAGGAAGTACTCCGGCTGATCGCCACAAGCCGCAAATTTTTGAAGAGTTACGCCGTCGTGCGGGCGCTGATCAACAACCCGCGTTTACCCATCGACCTCGGCTTACATTTGCTCAATCGCTTGAATGAGCGAGACCTGAAAGGATTGATGCTTAACAAGAATATAGCCGAGGTTGTTCGCGGCATGGCCATGAAGGCCGTGAAAGCCAAAGAAGAGGCGACCAAGCCCAAATTGCCCGGCAAGGGGCACTAGGGATTCGTCGAGTCCAAGCCTGCCTGGTTGTTACTTACCCGCAAGGCGCGAAATGAAAAGTTGAATAAACCGTTGGGCGTCCGACTCGACGGCGACGTGGACGTTGGGCTCCACCTTCTCAATCCCGTCGATGGTGTAAAGGTCGCCGCGCAGAACCTTTCGGTCCGAAGAATTGTGCCGGCTGGCAACGGTCTCGCCTCGAGTGTGCTCGCCGCGCGTCTCGACGTCGACACGCATATCCCGGGTGGTAATCAGGCTGCGGTCGATCACCGCGCCGACGGCCAGGGGATCATGCATCGCTGTCCCGTCCGCGCCCAGCCTTCCTGCCAGGTCCACCATGAAGCGCAGAACGCCGACCGCAAAGTCGTTCTCGCGGCCGTGAGTTTTCGCAAGCTGCTCCAGGTTCGCGTGTGTAAATAGCGTCTTCTCGGTAACGTTCAGGCCGACCATGGTCAGCGGCCAGCCAGCGTCGAAAACCACCTGCGCGGCTTCGGGGTCGTTAAAGATGTTGGCTTCTGCCGCTGCCGTCGCGTTGCCTCCGGAGATCGACCCGCCCATCAGGACTATCTCTTTGACGAGTGGAACAATCGAGGGATCCTTCGAAATCGCAAGGGCAATGTTCGTCAGCGGCCCAACCGGAACCAGCGTGATCTCGTGCGGGTATCGGTGCACAAGCTCGATGATGACGTCGGGGGCAAAGCGCGCGTCCGCGCTGCAGGCCGGCGCGGGGAGTTCAACATCGCCCAGCCCGTTCTTCCCGTGAAAGAACTCCGCGGTGACGAGTTTCTGGGCAAGCGGGCGTTGGGCGCCGCGGGCGACGATGATGTCGCATCGTCCAGCAAGCGAAACCAACTTCAGCGCATTCTCGAGGCCCCGGTGGACCACGACGTTCCCCGCCACGACGGTGAGAGCCTTCACGTCGAGTTCCGGCGAATTCAGCGCCAGCAGAATCGCCATGGCATCATCGGCCCCGGGGTCCGTGTCAATGATGATCTTGCGCGATGCCGGAGATGCCCCGAAAGATGATTCAGCGGAAAAAAGCAGAAGCCCTGCCAGGATTGCTGCACGTGCGAACCTCGTCATGAAAGCCTCCAGTTGCTCAGGCCCGCCCGGCAATGCGAACGGACAATCTGCGAATCCCCTCCCGGAAAACCTCGGGCGGCGGCAACAGACTGATCACAAGAAATCCATTCGAGGAGAAGTCATAGAAATGCCCCGGGTGCACGAAGACGGCATCACGCGACAACAGTTCGATGGCCCAATCCTCATCTGATTGTGTCGCTGGCACTTTCAGAACTGCGTACCACCCGCCCTCGGTCCTCAGTCGGCTTATGGGCAGGCTTGGCGAAAGGTGGGCATCCAGCCAGTTGAGATTCGTCCGGGCGCGCTCCAGGATCTGCGGCTGGAGGCCTCGTCGCGACTCGAGCAGCGTGGGCAACGCATGCGCGAGCGGCGCGCTCACCGAAAGGTAAGTGTCCGCGATGATCTCAAGCCGAGCCTGTGCCTGTCGGAGAGTGTCAGCCGGGCCATTGACGACCACCCACGCCAGTTTCATCTGGGGTAAGGCGGAAATCTTGGAGAGTCCGCTCAGGGTAAAGGTGAGCACGTCTGAAACCCCCGCGTGGCTCCCCACGCGCGCGGCGTCGGGCGTGAAAGCGTAGTCGGCGAAAACTTCATCCGCCACCAGCGCAAGTTCATGCTCCCGGCAACACTTGAGCAAGGACTGCAACTCATCACGGGTGACGAACGAGCCGGTGGGGTTGTTGGGATGGACCACCAGAATCGCACGCGCCTTACGTGCGGCCGAATTGAGGCTGGAGGCGAGCCTTTCGACGTCGATGCGCCAGCCGTCGTGGTAGGCGAGGGGATAGGGCATGAGTTCAAGGTCGTTGAGGCCTGCCAGGAAATCAAAGAGCGGGTAGCTGGGGCGAGGAACTAGAATGGCGTCGCCGGGATTTGCCAGCAAGCGAAACACATACGAATAAGCTTCACTCGTACTTGTGGTCAGAAAGATTTGCGCGGGGTCGAGATGGATGCTTCGCTCGGCATAGGTTCTTGCGACAGCCTGCCGCGCAAGGAGCAATCCGCGCGGGTCGGGCTCGTAGGTCATCGTGCGCGGGTCCGCCAGCGCGCGCAAAATTTCTCCGGCGTCGAAGGCGAAGCCGCAGCGCGTGGGGTTGGATTCGGTCAAGTCCAGAACCTGCACCCCTTGCTGGCGGCGCTCGTCCAGCAGTTTGGAAAGACGATTGGGGGTAAGGGACCAGCCTGTGCGCAATGCAAACATGGGTGCTGGGAAGAATGCCCTCGGGCTCGCGATTTGGCAAGAGTGACGTGGAGTTCCGGGCTTCAGCTCGGCACCAGGCGGTCCTACGGCCGCCGCAAGCGGAGGCAGGCAATTTCCGGTGGGCAACCGAAACGGATGGGAACGAGGACCTTGCCGATGCCGCGGCTCACATAGATCTGCGTGCCGTTGAGCCGATTCCATCCTTCGACGAAGCGCGTGCCCAGTTTGGAGCGGCCATAGACCGAACCGACCAGGGGAAGGCGCACTTGCCCGCCGTGCGTGTGGCCGGAAAGGACGAAGTCAATCCCGTGCTCCGCGGCCTGGCGAATCCCCACCGGGTTGTGGCAGAGCAGGATCTTGGGGTCGCGCGCGGGCACCGATCGCAGTGCCGCCGCCAGGTCGTCGGCACTCCACCACAGATCATCCACGCCGAGGACCCAGAGAGTCGCGGACCGTGCGCGCAATGCGCAGTGCGAATTGCGCAGCACGCGGATGCGCTGCGCGCGCAGGGCGTGTGTGATTTCATCGGCATCGACCTGGAAGTCGTGATTGCCCAGAACGGCAAATATTCCCAGCCGCGCGCGCAGTTTTCCCAACGCGCGCGCCACGGGCCAGATGTAGGAAGGGGAAAGCGTGACGTAATCGCCCGTCAGCGCCACCACATCGGGTCGCAACAGGTTGGCCAGGTGAACGGCGCGCTCGACGTCTTCGAGTGGTGTGAAAAGGCTGTGGTGGATGTCGGTGAGGTGGACGATCCGCAAGCCATTGTGGGCCGGAGGAAGACGCGGCAGCCAGATGTCGGTCTCGGTGATTTCCGGGTCGGGAGAAACGCCCGGTGGCGGGAGTTCGGATTCCCGGCTGTTCAAGGCGAGAGTAATCAGGCCGCGCCGTCGGAGAAATCGACGCGCGCTTAGAGTCCTTGCCAAACGAAGACCTCGCGCTTCACCATCCGGTTTTGGGGACTGCACGCCGGCAAGCGGCTCGGGCCGCTGGCCCCAAGCGCCAGCGATTAACTCCTGCTCTTTTGCGCCAAAACCTCGGAGAAAATAGGGATCATCTGACCGTGGATAAGACCATTCGAAACGAAGATTTCACCGGTCTGAAGCCGGAACGAACCACCGGCGAGGTCGGTGACCTTTCCTCCGGCCTCCGCGACCAGCAGCGTTCCCGCGGCCATATCCCACGGGTTGAGTTTCAACTCCCAGAAACCATCGAAACGCCCCGCGGCCACGTAACAGAGGTCCAGCGCGGCCGACCCGGGACGCCGGACACCGTGGGAAAGCGTCGTGAAACGGGAAAAGAGCTGAGCGTTCAGTTCGTGATGGGAATCGAAGGGCGGAAAGCCGGTGGCCAGCAGGCTTTCAGCGAGGGTCGCATTCTTTGACACGGAAATCCGTTTGCCGTTCAAGAAAGCCCCCGCGCCGCTCTCGACGGTGTAGAGTTCCTCGCGCGTCGGATCGAAGACAACTCCGGCAATCACTTCGCCGCGGTGCGCCAATCCCAGCGTGACGCAAAAGACCGGAAACGCGTGGGCAAAATTCGTGGTGCCGTCCAGCGGGTCCACGTACCAACAGTAATCTGACTCGATCCTCTGCCCGCCGCCTTCCTCACCCACGACGGCGTGCCCGGGAAAGTGCTTGTGGAGTCGCTCGACGATCAGCGCTTCGGAGCGGCGGTCGGCCTCGGTGACCAGGTTCGAAGGGCTCTTGTAGGAAATCTCGAGAGGGGTTCTAAAATACTGAGCGAGCAAGGCGCCTGCCTCGCGCGCAATGTCAATGGCTGTCGTGAGGTAATCTTCCATAGGTGCTGATGCCGTCAGCTTTCAGCGATCATCAGTCCGTCGCGATCCCACCTCTCCCGCTAACCGCTGACGGCTGAAAGCTGCTTTTCCCTTCTCCTTCGGCCCACACGGCCCCGTCCGCGAAGTATTCCTTCTTCCAGATGGGAACGCTCTGCTTCAGCCGGTCGATGGCATATTGGCAGGCTTCGAACGCCGCGCGGCGGTGCGCGGAGGTGACAATAATGGCGACGCTGGTCTCCCCGATTTCGAGCCGGCCCAGGCGGTGAACCATTCCAATATGATCGATTGCGAATTTCTGCTTTGCATCGTCTCCTATTTCTTCCATTTTGCGAACCGCCATCGGCTCATACGCCTCGTACTCAAGGTAAAGCGTCTTGCGGCCACGAGAATGATTGCGGACGATACCCTCGAACACCACGACCGCGCCGTCTGCAGGCGCCTTCAGTTGGCGGGCGAGTTCATCAGTGGGGATAGGATCGCTAGTGATGCGGTAGAAATCGTCTTCCGACCCGCCACTCACTGGCGGCATGACCGCCACCTCGTCGCCCTCACGCAAAATTCGCGACCGGTCGGCGATTTCCTGGTTCACGGCGGTGAGGAGTGACCCTGTCATTTCGCTCAACCGGGGAAACCGGGTTTCGTAGCGCCCCAGGAGGTCGCCAAGGCTCTCGCCCGGAGCAACCTCCAGTTCCTCCTGCTCGAAGCCCGTCAAATCGTGGGCAAGCCCAAAAAAAAGGACGCTCACTCTCATGCGCATTCGGCCTGCACTCGACAGGGCGCCGAGATCCCCTGGAGGGACTTCTCGCCTCATTCAGCGACCGCCGACCGTTGAGATCTCTTCCAAATCTTTGACCGCCCGCTTCAAAGTCGCTGTGCCGCGGTCGATGACAACCTGAACCTGACGAAGTTGCTGGTTGGCCGCGGCCCAATCCTTGCGAGCCGCCGCCTCGCGAACCCCCGGCAAAACTACCGCAGAATATCCAGTATACACGCCCGGTGCGTAGAAGGCGTGGCGAAACCAGGCACGCCCCGGCAGGCCCTCGGGCAGCAGAAAACTGCGCTCCACTTCCATCAATGCCTGATTCACGGCCGCCAGAGACCCGCTCTTTTCTGCTCCCACCGCACTCACGACACTGAGCTTCTGGGCCAGTTTCTGGGCCGTCGCGGCCAACCGGCTCGCAGAGCGCTTTGCCTCGTCAAACTGCAACTTGCCCGCTCCGTCAGTCTTCTTGCTCTCTTCTTCGAGGTCGCTGAGATAGGTCTGAAGAGCTTTGCCGTAATCGTCATAATCGAAGGGCAAGATATCCGCGTTGGCGAGGCGTAGGGCGAGCAATCCGTAAACCTGCGCCGCGGCAACGCTGTAGCGGAAACTCGGGTCGCCGAAGTTCTGCATCCAGTTGAAGTTGTCGTAAGTGGAGTGGTAGACACCGTACGGGCCACCAAAGCTGATGTCGAGCGAAGGCACGCCCAGGTGCTGGAGGAACGGGGTATAGTCCGAGCCGCTGCCCAGGTCACCCACTCGTGCCTCTCCCGATTGCGCCATGGGCGGCGTGTTCAAAACCACGTAGGGTATTCCCCCCTCGCGCCGCATACTCTGAGCCTCCTCGGACCAAACAGCGAAAAGCGGGCGGCCGGTGGCCGGGTCTGTTACGTCGCGCGTGACTTCCCGAATAAGCCGGCTCAGGGAAGGCACGGCGGAGGCGCCGAAGTGGGTGCCGGAGACCCCGCTGTCCATGTTCAAATACGCGACGGCGCGGCGGCTC
>Ga0315281_10009324_pt1 | contig 13623 bp, 12 predicted proteins | sample YL17G07_0_MG_FD_204540 | JGI IMG/M metagenome (GOLD analysis project Ga0315281, IMG submission 204540) | Sediment microbial communities from Yellowstone Lake, YNP, Wyoming, USA - YL17G07_0 | ecosystem: Environmental > Aquatic > Freshwater > Lake > Sediment | place: USA: Wyoming | collected...
AGATATCGCTCGTTTACGCCGGCGGCATCCGCAACGGCGGCGACGTGGCCAAGGCGCTGGCCTTGGGCGCCGATGCCGTCGCCATTGGCCATTCGGTGCTGATGGCGCTCAACTGCAACAAGGACATCGCCGAGGCCGACTACGAAAAGGAAGTCGGCGTCGAGGCCGGCTACTGCTACCACTGCCATACCGGGCGTTGCCCGGTCGGCGTGGCGACGCAGGATCCGGCGCTGCGCAAGCGGCTCGACCCCGACAAGGCGGCCGAGCGCGTCTATAATTTCCTGCACACGCTGACCATTGAGGCTCAGATGATGGCCCGCGCCTGCGGCAAGACCAACGTCCACTCGCTGGAGCCGGAAGATCTGGCGGCGCTGACCATGGAAGCCTCGGCGCTGGCCATGGTGCCGCTCGCCGGCACGCAGCATACCGTCGGCCGGCCCGACATGACCCGTTACTAGGAGGCAAGCCGTGGCAACAGCAAAGAAGAAATCCGCTAAACCCGCCGCCAAGCCTTCCCCTAAGTCGAAGGGTGGCAAGAAGGCCGGTCCGGATATCAACAAGTATCTGAAAAAGGGCGCCGGTCTCGACAGCAAGCGCGAGAAGGAAATCGGCCAGCACATCGGCTACCGCTACGACGTCAATCTGGTGCCCGATCACGGGAAACTGACGCCGTTCCTGCGCAAATACATGGAAACCATGGGCTGGGAAGACCTCAATTGGCTTGAGGACATCCACATGGGCTACGAGGAAGGCCGGGCGGCGGTGTTCGACCGCAACATCAACGGCTGGGTGACGGTGCCGCCCAACATAAAGCTGCCGGACAACCAGCAGGATCGCGACATGATCGCGCGCGAGTTGCTGATCAAGTTCCAGATGTCGCCGAAACACCCGATGGTGGATTTGCGCAAGGCCTATAAGAAGTTCTAATCAGGGCAAGGCCGGCAGCGCGCTAGACGCGCCGCCGGCCTTTTTCTCGGGCCCGGCCTGAGCTGTGGTCAGGTTTCGCTCTTGATGGCCTCGGCCCGCGACCAGTCGGGCAGGAAGGCCAGCACACGCGGATCGGGCGGCATGGCGGGGTTGAAGAGGTGGTTGTGCCAATAGGTAGCCTGGTAAAAGGCGTGGCTCGGGGCCAGCGCCTCGACCCGGCAGGGCAGGCGATAGCCCTGGCCGTATTGCTCGAAGGCCAGCAGGCAGCGCCCCTCGCGCAGCAGGCGGTCGGCGACGGCCGAGCGCGGGCCAAAGAGCGCCATCAAACTGTCGCTGAATTCCTCGGGGTGCTGGAAATAGGCGGCCGCCAAAATCTCCAGCACCTTGTCGTAGCGTTCGACCGGATCCTGGGTCTTTTGCACCTGGTGGCGGAATTGCCGCGTGCTGTGGTCGGGGTCGCTCTTCACCAGCAGCACGGTCACCTCGGCGATCTCGGCCCCGTCATGGCCCAGCGCGCGCGGGCGCATGCCGGGCGACGGGCGCCCGCCGGCCAAGCGCACGGCGATCTGGCGCAAGCGGCACTGCCAACCGAAGAACTCGTGGCGCAGCCTGGCGGCGCCGGCGTTTTCCGGTCGGCCCTGGTTCTGGCGCGGGCGCGGGGTGGCTTTGGCGGGGCGGCGCGCGGCCGGCTTGGCCTTGCGCGCCGCGGCACGATGTCGCTGCGGCATGAATCGAATCTGCCGGTCTTGTGCCGGCAAGGCAAGCGGCGGATTGGCGCAGGCTGGATTTCCGCCGCCCGGCGTTTCCCGTGGGTAAAAATCTTGCCGGACAGGCAACGTCCGGTTAGCATCGCCGCCAGCCTCGACTCATCTGTCCAAGCCTGATCGGAAGCCAGTATGCCGCTTGCCCTCCTCAAATACGGCCTGAGCCGGAAATACCCGGCCGAACGCCATTTCCCGGCGGCCAAGGAACTGAAGCGCAGTTACGACGTGGTCATCATCGGCGCCGGCGGGCATGGGCTGGCGGCGGCCTATTACCTGGCCCGCTACTGGGGCATCACCAATGTCTGCGTGCTGGATCGCGGCTACCTTGCCGGCGGCAACACGGCGCGCAACACGGCCATCATCCGCTCCAACTACCTGACGCCCGAGGGCGTGCGCTTCTACGAGGAGTCGGTCCAGCTCTACAGGACGCTGAGCCAGGAGCTTGACTACAATATCCTTTATACCGAGCGCGGCCATTTCACGCTCGCCCACACCGACGCCGCCATTCGCACCAGCCGCTGGCGGGCGGAGGTGAACAAGCATCTGGGCGTCGATTCCGAATTGATCTACCCGGACGATATCCGCCGCCTCTGTCCCTCGCTCAACCTGTCCGAGGACACGCGCTATCCGATCCTGGGCGCGCTCTATCATCCGCCGGGCGCCGTTGCCCGGCACGATGCGGTTGCCTGGGGCTATGCCCGGGCGGCGGCGCGGCTGGGGGTCGAGATTCACACCCGCACGGAAGTGACCGGGCTGCGGGTCGAGGGTGGCAAGATCGTCGCCGTCGAGACCGATCGCGGTACCGTCTATTGCGGCCGGGCCATGCAGGCGGTGGCGGGATCAAGCTCGCGCGTTGCCAAGCTGGCGGGCTTACGCCTGCCGATCCGCACCATTCCGCTTCAGGCCTGCGCCTCGATGCCGGTGAAGCCGTTCCTCGACCAGGTCGTGGTCTCGGGTAGCCTGCACATCTATGTCTCGCAGTCCTCGCGCGGCGAGCTGGTCCTGGGCGGCTCGACCGATCCCTATTCGCTCTACTCGACCCGCTCGACCCTCGATTTCAAGGAGGGGTTGATCGGCCATATCCTGGAGCTGTTCCCGTTCCTGGGGGGCCTGAAGCTGATGCGGCAATGGGCGGGCATGGCCGACATGACGCCGGATTTCAGCCCGGTCATGGGCCTGACGCCGGTCGAGAACTACTACCTCGACGCCGGCTGGGGCACCTGGGGCTTCAAGGCGACACCGGTGTGCGGCAAGCGCATGGCCGAGTTGGTGGCGACGGGCAAGGTGCCGGACCTGCTCCAGCCCTTCCGCCTCGACCGCTTTGTTGAATACGCCCAGGTCGGCGAAAAGGGCGCGGCCTCGGTCGGCCAGTGAGCGGGAGGAAGCCATGAAAATCATGAATTGTCCGCTCAACGGTCCGCGCAACGTCTCCGAGTTTGTCTGGGGCGGCGAAGTCAAGGCCATGCCCGATCCCCACACCAGCAGCGACCGCGAATGGGGCGGTTATGTCTTTTTAGAGGACAATCCCGCCGGCGTCGTGCGCGAGTGGTGGTGCCATGTGCCGACTTCTTACTGGTTCATCGCCGAGCGCCACACCGTGAGCGATAAAATCCTGCGCACCTATCCCGCCGGCGACGTGTTCAAGGACAAGGTCCAGTTCGCGCCTCGCCCGACCAAGGAGGAGGGGCGATGAGCGGCGGCCGCAATCGTCTGCCCGCGCCCTATGGTCGTTTGATCGAGCGCGATCGACCCGTCCGCTTCCGCTTCGAGGGCGGCGAGGTCGGCGGGTTTGCCGGCGACACGGTGGCGAGCGCGCTGGCGGCCAACGATGTCTGGCTGCTGTCGCGCTCGTTCAAGTATCACCGGCCGCGCGGTGTTCTCACCATGGCCGGCCAGGATGCCAACTCGCTGGTGCAGATCGGGTCCGAACCCAACGTGCTGGCCGATCGCCGGCCGGTCGAGGGCGGACTCGAGGTCATGGGCCAGAACTACAAGGGCAGCCTGCATCACGACCGCCGGCGCTGGCTCGAAAGCTTCGGCCGTTTCATGCCGGTGGGCTTCTATTACAAGACCTTCTTCCGGCCCCGACGCGCCTGGGCGATTTGGGAGAGGATCATCCGTGACCTCACCGGGCTTGGCTGCGTCGATGTGCAAGCCCATCACGACTATTTCGATAAGCAATATCTGTTCGCCGACGTGGCCGTGGTCGGCGGTGGTCCGGCTGGGCTGTCGGCGGCCTTGCAGGCGGCGGCGAGCGGGGCCGAGGTGCTGCTCATCGACGAGAACGCTGAACTGGGCGGCTCGCTCGGCTATGCCCGCTTCGATGTCGATGGCGTGCGCTCGCTGGCCCTGGTCAGCCGCCTGGCGCGCCGGGTCGCCTCGACCCCGAACATTCGCGTCATGACCGACGCCACCTGCACCGGCATGTTCGCCGACAACTGGCTGGCGATCGTCTCGGGCAGCCGCCTCTACAAGGCCCGCGCCAAGGCCGTCGTCGTCGCCACGGGGTCGCTTGAACAGCCGGCGGTGTTCCGCAACAACGACCTGCCGGGCACGATGCTGGGCTCGGCGGCGCAACGCCTGATCGGCCTCTATGGCGTACGTCCTGGCCGCGATGCCGTGGTGCTGACGGCCAATGCCGACGGTTACGGCGTGGCGCTCGATTTGGCCGATGCCGGCGTCAACGTGAAGGCGGTGCTGGATTTGCGCGCCGAGCCTCGCTCCTCGGCCCTGATCCGGGCCGTGACCAGCCGCTACATCCGCGTCCTGCCGGGGCATACGGTGGCCGAAGCCTTCGCCGATTCGAGCCGCCAGCATTTGGCCGGCGTCGTTGCCTCGGCGGTGGTGGGGCGCGGGCGCTTTGCCGCGGCTGGCGAGACGATTGCTTGCGATCTTCTCTGCCTGTCGGTGGGTTACACGCCGACCGGGCATCTGCTACACCACGCCGGCGCCCGCTTTGTCTACGACCCCTCGATCAACATGTTCCAGCCGAACTGGCTGCCGGCGCATCTGTTCGCGGCGGGGTCGGTCAACGGCACCTATGACCTCGACGCCGTGCTGGCCGAGGGTGCCAATATCGGCTGGGCGGCGGCGCGCGATGCCGGCTTGGGCGCCTCGATCATGGAGCCTCCGGCCCCGGTGGATAAGGGCAATGCCGAGGTTACCCATTCCTGGCCGATCTTCCCGCACAAGCGGGGCAAGGAATTCGTCGATTTCGACGAAGATCTCCAGATCAAGGACTTGGTCAACGGCATCGCCGACGGCTACGACGATATCGAGCTGCTGAAGCGCTATTCGACCGTCGGCATGGGGCCGTCGCAGGGCCGCCACTCGGCCGTGCCCGCGGTGCGTATCCTGGCCGAGGAAACCGGCCACGACCTGGTCGATCTCGCCGTCAGCACGCAGCGCCAGCCCTATATGCCCGAGAAGTTCGGCCATCTCGCCGGCCGTGTCTTCGAGCCGGTGCGCTACACCGCCATGCATCACCGCCATCTTGAACTCGGCGCCAAGATGATGGTCGCCGGCCTGTGGATGCGCCCAGCCTATTACGGGTCGCCCGAACGGCGCGATAAGGCGATCGTCGAGGAAGTGCTGGCGGTGCGCAACAATGTCGGCCTGGTCGATGTCTCGACTCTCGGCGGTCTCGACGTCCGCGGCCCGGACGCGGCCGAGTTCTTGAACCGCATGTACACGTTCGCCTACGCCAAGCAGCAGGTTGGCCGTTCGCGCTATGTCTTGATGACCGATCAGTCGGGAGTCATCACCGACGACGGTGTTGCCTGCCGCTTTCACGACGAGCATTTCTACGTCACCGCCACCACCGGCGGCGTCGATGCGGTCTATCGTCATATGCTGTTGTGGAACGCGCAGTGGCGCCTGGATGTAGATATCGCCAACGTCACTGCCGCCTATGCCGGCGTCAATCTGGCCGGCCCCAACTCGCGCCATGTACTGCGGCGCCTGTGCCATGACACCGACCTGTCGGCCGAGGCTTTCCCCTATATGGGTGTGCGCATGGCGACGGTGGCGGGAATCCAGGCCCGCTTGCTGCGTGTCGGCTTCGTCGGCGAGCTGGGTTATGAGATCCACGTTCCTGCTAGCCAGGGCGAGGCGCTGTGGGACGCGCTCATGGAGGCGGGCAAGCCCGAAGGCATCCGTCCCTTCGGCATCGAGGCCCAGCGCGTACTGCGCCTCGAAAAAGGCCACATCATCATCGGCCAGGACACCGACGGACTGACCCATCCATACGAGGCCGACATGGCCTGGGCCGTGGCCAAGAGCAAACCTTTCTTCATCGGCGGCCGCTCGATCGAAATCCAGGCGGCGGCGCCGCTTATCCGCAAGCTGGTGGGGTTCACCATCGATGACGACCGGGCGCCCACGCCTGAGGAATGTCACCTGGTCATTCGCCGGGGCGAGATCGTCGGCCGCGTTACCTCGGTGGTGCGCTCGCCGACGCTGGGCAAGGTGGTGGGGCTTGCCTATGTGGCCCCGGATCAGGCCAAGCCGGATACCATCTTCGAGATCAAGCTTGGGCCCCGCCGTCTGATCGAGGCCCGCGTGGTGCCCTATCCGTTCCACGATCCCGAGAACAAGCGGCAGGAGATGTAGCGTGGCCGAAACCTCGCCAACGCCCCAGTCGTTCCTGCGTCGCGGTTTCGCCAATCGGCTGCTGCAAGGCCACGGCGCCGTCTTCGGCGACGTTGGCAACGCCGCCGTGGCCATGCATTTCGGCGGCCCCGCCGAGCGGGAACTGGCCGCCGCGCGACGCCTGGGGCTGGCCGATCTGTCGCCACTGCCGCGCACCGGATTCAAGGGCGTCGGGACCATCGAATGGCTGACCGAGCAGGGCTTGCGCATCGGGCCGGACAGCAACCTCGCCTACCGCCAGGATGGCGGCGCCCTGGCGGCCAGGTTGGCGCCCAATGAAATCTTCCTGCTCGACGATCTTTCCGGTGCCGGCGCCCTGGTCTCGAAGCTCAACGCCGCCTGGTCCTGGGGCAGCGAGAAACCGCGCCGCTTGATCGGCTATCCGATGCCGCGCGCCGACAGCCATTTCTGGTTCAATGTCATGGGCACCGACAGCTCGGCCATGTTCTCGAAAATCTGCGGTGTCGATTTGCGCCCGGCACAATTCGTCAACAACGCCATCGCCCAGACCTCGGTGGCCAAGATGAGCGCCATCGTCATCCGCGACGACCAGGGCGCGCTGCCCGCCTATCACCTGCTGGGCGACAGCGCCTCGGCCGAGTACATGTGGACCTGCCTCATGGATGCGATGCGGGAGTTCGACGGCAAGCCGGTGGGCCTTGCAGCCCTGCGCCGGCTGGGGTCGGCGTGATCCCCGAGCAGAAACCCAAGGATAAGCGGCGGGTCGGCAGACCGCGCCGCCAGCCCATGCAGGATCCGCACGGCCTGGCGGGCGAGCGCGGTTCGGTGCTTGAACGCGCCATCGGCCATGAAGTGCGCTCCTTCCGGCGCAAGCTCGATATGACGGTGGCCGAACTGGCGCGCCTGGCGGGTCTGTCCGGCGGCATGTTGTCCAAGATCGAGAACGGCATGACCTCGCCGTCGCTGGCGACTCTCCAGGCCTTGTCGCGCGCGCTTCAGGTGCCGGTCACGGCCTTCTTTCGCGGCTTCGAGGAGGAGCGCGACGCCACCTTCGTCAAGGCCGGGAAGGGGCTGATGATCGAACGGCGCGGCACGCGCGCCGGGCATCAGTATCAACTGCTCGGCCACTCGACCCAGAAGGCCATCGCCGTCGAGCCTTATTTGATCACGTTGACGGCCGATTCCGATGTCTTTCCGCTGTTCCAACACGACGGCGTCGAATTTCTTTACATGCTGGAGGGCGAGGTCAGCTACCGCCACGGCGACCAGACCTACACGCTGCTGCCGGGGGATTCGCTGTTCTTCGATGCCGACGTGCCGCATGGGCCCGAAGTTCTGCGCCGCCTGCCGATCCGGTTCTTGTCCGTCATCGCCTATCGGCGGGAGAGCGAGGAATGAGCGGGCGCTCGGGATCCAGGCTTTCTGATCCAACCGGCGGATTGTCCGCCGGACTTTATTGCAACCAATGTTCCATAGGGGGCTAGCATGGCAACCGACCTCGAAAAAATCGCCAAGTCCGAGAAGATTAAATATTTTCTCATCAGCTACACCGACTTGTTCGGTGTGTTGCGCGCCAAGTTGGTGCCGGCCCAGGCCATCGGCGGCATGCAGCGCGACGGCGCCGGCTTCGCCGGCTTCGCCACCTGGCTCGACATGACCCCGGCGCATCCCGACCTGTTTGCGCGCCCCGACCCTGAAAGCCTCATTCAACTGCCGTGGAAGCCCGAGGTCGGCTGGCTCGCCAGCGACCTGTGGATGGATGGCAAGGAAGTGAAGGAATCGCCGCGCGCCGTGTTGAAGGACCAGGTTGCCGCCGCCGCCAAGAACGGTTGGCGCATGAAAAGCGGCGTCGAATGCGAATTCCACCTCACCACGCCAGACGCCAAGGATATTTTCGATACCCTCGATAGCCAGGAAAAACCCTGCTACGACCAACATGCGCTGATGCGGCGTTACGACATCATTACTGAAATCTGCGACGGCATGTTGACGCTGGGCTGGAAGCCGTACCAGAACGACCACGAGGACGCCAACGGCCAGTTCGAGATGAACTGGGACTACGACGATGCGCTCCTCACCGCCGACCGGCACGTCTTCTTCAAATACATGACCAGGACCATTGCCGAGCGCCACGGCATGCGCGCCACCTTCATGCCCAAGCCGTTCCTCAACCTGACCGGCAATGGCTGTCACGCCCATATCTCGGTCTGGGACAAGACCGGCAAGACCAACCTGTTCCACGACGGCAAGGACGCCCTGGGCTTGTCGCGCCTGGCCTACAACTTCCTCGGCGGCATCATGCACTCGACCGAGGCGCTGTGTTCGTTCTTCAACCCGACCGTGAACAGCTACAAGCGCATCAATGCTCCGCGCACGATTTCGGGCGCCACCTGGTCGCCGAACACCATCACCTTTGGCGGCAATAACCGCACCCACATGGTGCGGGTGCCCGGTGCCGGCCGCTTTGAGTTGCGCCTGATGGACGGCGCCGCCAATCCCTACCTGATGCAGGCCGCGGCACTCGGCGCCGGGCTCGACGGCGCCGCCAACAAGCGCGACCCCGGCAAGCCGCTCGACATCAACATGTACACCGACGGCCACAAGTTGAAGAACGTGCGCCGGCTGCCGCTCAATCTCCAGGACGCCCTGCGCCTGACCGACAAAAGCAAGGTCGTGCGCGAGCGGCTGGGCGATTCCTTCGTCACCAGCTACCTCAAGCTGAAGACCGAGGAATGGAATAGCTACATGCGTCACCTGAGCCCGTGGGAAGTCGCTAACGCGATAGATTGCTGATCCCGCGCGACTTCACTATCCGGCCGCCGAGATCGGGGCCCCTCATGTCTCGACAAGCTCGACATGAGGGCCTTTTCTCGATCCTCATCCTGAGCCTGTCGAAGGATGAGCCTGTCGAAGGATGAGGCCGCATCGCGGCCGCTGGGTTTAGGTCTTGACCGAACGATGACGAGGAAGGATCCGGAGATGAGCAAGAAAGTCGGCAGCGACATCGAAATCGCCCGCGCCGCCAAGATGAAAACCATCCAAGAGGTGGCGGCGGGCCTCGGCATTGCCGACAAATATCTTGAGCCCTATGGCCACTACAAGGCCAAGCTGTCCTTTGATTTCATCGACGGCCTGAAATCGCGCCCCGATGGCAAGCTGATCCTGGTCACGGCCATTTCGCCGACGCCCGCGGGCGAGGGCAAGACCACCACCACGGTCGGGCTCGGCGACGCCTTGAACCGCATCGGCAAGAAAACCGTCATCTGCCTGCGCGAGCCCAGCCTTGGTCCCTGCTTCGGCGTCAAGGGCGGGGCCGCCGGCGGCGGCTATGCCCAGGTGGTGCCGATGGAGGACATCAACCTCCACTTCACCGGCGATTTCCACGCCATCGGCACCGCCCATAACCTGCTGGCGGCGCTGCTCGACAACCACATCTATTGGGGCAACGAGCTTGGCGTGGACCAGCGCCGCGTCACCTTTAAGCGCGTCATGGACATGAACGACCGCGCTCTGCGCAACATCGTCTCGTCGTTGGGTGGCATCGCCAACGGCTTCCCGCGCGAGGACGGCTTCGACATCACCGTGGCCTCCGAGGTCATGGCCATCTTCTGCCTGGCCTCCGACCTCCAGGATCTCACCAAGCGGCTCGGCAACATCGTCGTCGCCTATACCCGCGACCGGAAACCGATTCTGGCCCGCGACCTCAAGGCCGACGGCCCCATGACCGTGCTGCTGAAGGACGCGCTGATGCCGAACCTGGTGCAGACGCTCGAGAACAACCCGGCCTTCATTCATGGCGGGCCGTTCGCCAACATCGCCCACGGCTGCAATTCGGTCATCGCCACGCGCGGCGCCCTGAAGCTGGGCGATTATGTGGTGACCGAGGCCGGTTTCGGCGCCGATCTGGGGGCCGAAAAGTTCTTCGACATCAAATGCCGCAAGGCCGGGTTGACGCCGGCCGCGGCCGTCATCGTTGCCACCGTGCGCGCGCTCAAGATGCATGGGGGCGTGAAGAAAGAGGATTTGGGCCGCGAGAATGTCGAGGCCCTGACCAAGGGCATGGGCAACCTGTCGCGCCATGTCCAGAACGTGCAGCGTTTCGGCGTGCCCCCGGTGGTCGCCATCAACCGTTTCAGCGCCGATACCGATGCCGAGATCGCGGCCGTGCGCGAGGCCTGCTCGTGGCTTGGCGTCGAGGCCGTGCTCTGCACGCACTGGTCCGACGGCGGCGCCGGGACCGAGGAATTGGCGCGGGCCGTCGTCGCCTTGGCGGAGAAGGGCGAGAGCAAGTTTCAGCCGCTCTACCCGGACGAGATGCCGCTGTGGGAGAAGGTGCGGACCATCGCCCGCACGCTTTACGGCGCCGACGAGGTCATCGCCGATCAGAAGATCCGCGATCAGTTCGCCGAGCTGCAAAAGTCGGGCTATGGGCATTTCCCCATCTGCATGGCCAAGACCCAGTACAGTTTCTCGACCGACCCCAATCGCAAGGGCGCGCCCACCGGCCATGTCGTGCCGGTGCGCGAGATCAGGCTCTCGGCCGGGGCCGAGTTCGTCGTCGTCGTCTGCGGCGAGATCATGACCATGCCGGGCTTGCCGCGTGTGCCGGCCGCGAACAGCATCTTCCTCAATCCACAAGGCCAGGTCGAAGGGTTGTTCTAGAACCCTCGCCCCAACCCTCTCCCACCTGGCGGGAGAGGGTGCGAGGCGCCAGCCGAGCGGGTGAGGGTGACTCCGCCCACGTCTGGTCTCCCCTCGTCACCCCGCCTCATACTCTCCCGTCGTCACCCCGACGAAAGTCGGGGCCCATTCATCCGTCGCGCTCTGGTTAGACATCGGCCGCGGCTTTCACCGGGGCGACAATCTGGGGTTCGGGCCAGCCACTCCTGCCCGTCTTCGCCGGGCGGGCCCCGAAGGGGCCGCGACCCGGCGGCCAGGGCGGCCAGACTCCTCGACGCCGTACCGTGCGATGCGCGCCGACGTCCCGAAAGGATCGAGTGCTAACATTGACCGGTTCGGACTCGACGCCTATCCTCGTGCGGCAACGGGCCTTCGATGCCAGCTACCGCGCCGTCGCCGCCGACACCGATTCTTGGCCCCGGTCGTGAGACACAGAGAGCATCACAAGGAGATGCAAGTCTTCCAGGAGAATGCAAATGACCGATAGCGGAGAGAAGAAGATGGACATCCACGAAGCCATGAGGATGCTCCACAACAACGCGCGGGAGAATTTGAACTATTGCAAGAAGCAGCAATGGCAGGTGGCCTATTACACGCTGCTCCTTTACGGCGCCATTGTTGTGGCCCCGAAAGGGGGAATCACGGCTGATTGGTTCATTATTTCCCTCGGGGCTATTTCCGCTATGCTACTCGCGGGGTCGGTATCGGTTATTGTTCGACTTGAATGTTCTCAACGCGCGGAGCGCTGTCGGATACGCAAGATCGAACGGGACTATTTTCCGAAAGAATACCAGGACATGGCCTGGAATGAATTGGATGTGTCGTACTGCGCGCGGCGGCCAAGCCATTTGACAATATATCGCCTCTTGCTTGGAGTTACGATTTTCGGCGGAGCTGCTACTCTACTCTTACTCTTGAATAGGCTATGTGAATTCCGATGAGAATCGAGAACTTGGCGCTGTTCAATCGTGTTCGTGGGAGCATGGATGCCCGCGTCAAGCGCGGGCATGACGAATTGGTATTTACTACCGGCCTTCGCCGGCGTGATGTTCCGAGCCTGGCCGCTCGATTGGCGCCGGAATGCTCTCGTCGAACCGGGCCCTAATTCCGCCCTCGGCCCTCGGCCGGGGGCAGTGCCCATTCCATTGCTTCGCGGATCAGGCGCGTATAGGGGATGCCGCGTGCCTTGGCGCGCTTCTTGATGGCATCAAGCAGCGGTTTCGGTACGCGCAGGTTGATCTGGGCGGTCTTCTTCTCGAACTCGAACCGCGCCGACCTAAATCCCGACAGGTCGTACTCGCCGAGGTCGGCGGTATCGACGAAGCGCTCCGCCTCCTTGTCGCTCCTAAGGCGCGGCAGTTTCTTTCTCATAGTGCTTGATTTCCTTCTTGTGCATGTAGCGGGCACTGATCGGACGGATGTAGGTCTTGCCGGCGCGCTTGCGGAACGTGAAGACCAGAAAGATGTATCGGCCCGTCTTGCCCCTGCCGATGGCCATCAGGCGTCGCTCGGCAACGGAATGGCTTGCATCCGGGTGGATCGCAAGCGGCCGGGAAAACAGATCTTCGATCTCGCCGACCGAAACGCCATGCTTCCGGCATTTCTCGCGGTTGCCCCGATCCCAATCGAATCCGGAAACGACCTTGTCCACGGACGTTTACTATACATATGTATATACATTGTCAAGGGCGCGATAGTCGCGACTTGACGACGGGGGTAGGGAGAAAGGCCGACTATTCCCGTCGCTTGCGATCCCGTCTTGACAAACGCGAGAACACGGTCCTATAGTTCTCTCGGCTACGCGACCGTTGTTCTACATTGTGAAGAAAAACGATCCTTCCCGGCCCCGACGCCGGCGCGACTGCCGGAATTGTTCCTCACAACTTTTTCAATCGCGTAAAAAACCGGCCTGTATCAAATACTTAAAAACAGCCCCAACGGAGCCAAATCCGGGATGGCTTGCTCAGGCCGGGGCCGGACCAGGCCGCAGCGCCGCCAGCGCCTCCGGCGTATCCACGTCCACCAGCACGGCATCGTCTTGCATGGCCACCTCGGCCACGACCTCGGGCCAGGCGCCGATCAAATGCCGGGCGCCGACGTCGCCGGCGATCTCTCCCATCTCGCGAAAAAATTTTCGCGCCCACAGCACCGGGTTGCCGCGCTTGCCCCGCCAGGTCGGCAGGCAGATGGCGCGGCTCTCAAGCGGGTTGAAGGCGCCGATCAGGCGGTCGATGACGGCCGCCGAAACCAGCGGCATGTCGCCCAGGCAAATCACCGCCCCGTCCACCTCATGGGGCAGGGCGGCGAGCCCATGCCGGATGGAAGAACTGATGCCCTCGGCATAATCCGGGTTCGGCGCCACCGTCACCGGCCGGTCGCCCAAGGCCGCGCGCACGCGCGCCGCCTCGTGGCCCAGCACCACCACCACCGGCCGCGCCCGCGAGGCCAGCGCCGCATCCACCGCCCGCACCACCATCGGCACGCCGCCGATTTCGGCCAGCAGCTTGTTGGCCTCGCCCATGCGCCGCGACTGTCCCGCCGCCAGCACCAGTGCCGCCACGCGCGGCGTCCACGGCTTCGCCGCCACCTGGCGGCTTTGCGCGCCGGCGCGCGGCTGCGGCCGGGTGACGATCTCCTTGAG
>Ga0315281_10009325_pt1 | contig 13622 bp, 15 predicted proteins | sample YL17G07_0_MG_FD_204540 | JGI IMG/M metagenome (GOLD analysis project Ga0315281, IMG submission 204540) | Sediment microbial communities from Yellowstone Lake, YNP, Wyoming, USA - YL17G07_0 | ecosystem: Environmental > Aquatic > Freshwater > Lake > Sediment | place: USA: Wyoming | collected...
GGCATGTTTTTGTCGTTTCCAGAAACGAACCGGGCGACCACGTCTGCTACACGCGTAGCCGCCCAGATGCAAAAAAGAGGCCGGATTATAAAGAGATTTTTGCCGCGGTGCAAGAAGTCATGGCGTGGGATGCGCCACGAACCCAAAGCGTCCGGGCGCCGCGCCGCAGGCAATCCTGGGCAGCCCTTGGGCCCGGTCGGCGTAACCCGCCAGGTCCCGGTCATCCAGCAGCCCTAACCCGGGCTTTCCAATCATCAGAACGGAGCCTTCGTCGTCAAGGAACGCCTGCTCCGGCTGAAAGGGCCTGCCGCAATGGTCGAGCAGCGCTTCGCCATCGAAATGCAGCACCAGCGGCGTGTAGGCGAGTTTCACGAATACCCGCTGCGGGCCGTTCTGGAAAAACCAGCGGCCTTGGGAATCAGAAGTGTAATTTCTAGAAATAAATTCCTTAAGGGCCTGGTTGCCAATTCGTTCCCCTTTGAGCAACCAATTGCCCCGGCGGTCGAGGGAAAGCCAGCCGTAAACGTCCGGAACGTCCGGCCATTTCGCCATGCTGCGCACCACACTCTCGTCCATGCGCGGTCCATATTACACTCCGGAAATATGGCAAAAGAAGACCTGCTCTATTGGGAGGACTTGCAGCAGGAGGGAACGCTCGAAATCGGCAGCCATACGTTCACTGAAGCCGAGATCATCGCGTTTGCCCGCCAGTTCGACCCGCAACCGTTCCACGTCGACCCGGCGGCGGCGCAAAAATCGTTTTTCAAGGGTCTGATCGCAAGCGGCTGGCATACCTGCGCCATCGCGATGCGGTTGATGGTGGACAAATACGTCAACCGCTCCGCCAGCCTTGGCTCACCGGGGCTGGACAACATCCGCTGGCTCGCGCCCGTGCGCGCCGGAGACACCATCACTTACCGCCGCGTCATCACCGGCGCACGCGTTTCAGAGAGCAAACCTGAAATCGGCCTGCTTCAGTCACGCTGGGAAGCGACCAACCAGCGCGGCGAGATTGTCATGACCATGGAAGGCTGGGGCATGTTCCGCCGCCGCGGAACTTAGTGCTGGCGGTCGTAGCCGTAGAAGGCGAGTAGCAGGCGGGCGATGCGGTAACTGATCCAGATCCGCGCCCGCAGCAGCAGCGGCAGGCGTCGCCTGCGCCGCGGAATTGCCAACGATCCATTTTCTATCGCTTCGTGCAGGCTTGCGCGCAACTGGCCGGCGAACTGCGCATCGTCGACGAAAACGTTTGCCTCCCGCGCCAGCAGCAGGCTGAACGGATCGATGTTCGACGAACCGACACTGGCGACGCGGCCGTCGAAGACCGCCACTTTCGCGTGCAGGAAACTGCGGTGGTACTCCTGAATCCTCACGCCCACCAGCAGCAACGGGTCATACAGCGCGCGCGCGGCGTAGTACAGCAGCCGGTATTCGACCCTGCCCTGCAGCAGCACCGTGACGTTCACCCCGCGCTGCGCCGCGCGCGCGAGCGCAAGGCGGAACCGGCGGCCGGGGAAAAAATAAGCGCTGGCGATCACCACCTCCTCGCGCGCCGCGTCGATCTGCTCAAGGTAGGCTGCCTCGATGTCGCGCCGGTGCCGCAGATTGTCCCGCACTACAAGCACCGCACGCTGGCCACCGGGATCGGGCCCCCCAGCCGCGAAAGCGTGCCGCGGCACGCGGCCCGTCGGCGTCGCAAACCCCGGCCAGCGTCGGCCGAAGGTGGCCCAGGAGACGCGCGTCCAGAGCTTCGAGGCTTCCGCGCGCACGCGCTCCGCGAGCGGTCCCTCGATGCGCACCGCGTAGTCGTAGCGCGGCGGCGTCTGATCCGGCGTGTCGTAGTCGTCGATGATGTTGATACCGCCGACGAACGCGACCGCGCCGTCAATGCTCGCCAGCTTGCGGTGCATGCGGCGCAGCCGTGTGCGCTGCCGCCAGGGCGGCCACGCACTGACGTCAGGGCGGAAGACGAGAACCTCGGCGTTCGCCTTCGTCAGCATCTCGCGAAAGCGCGGCGCGAAGTCGTGCGCGCCGAAGCCGTCAATGAGCAGGTGCGTCGCGACGCCGCGCGCCGCGGCGCGCGCCAGGGCATCTGCGACCGGGCTCCCGGTCTGGTCGTCGGCGAAAATATAGGTCTCGAGGAACACTTCCGCCGTCGCAGCGTCGATCGCGGCGACCAGCGCGGGGAAGTACTGCTCGCCGTTCTTCAGCAGCGTGAGCCGGTTGCCGCCGGCGTAGTCAAGCACGTTCCAACTCCGCGCTCACGGCAAGGTGGTCCGAGAGCAGCGCCCAGGGCGGGCCGCGATGCACCTGCGTACTCAGCACCTTGAAGCCTCGCACGTAGATGCGGTCCAGGCGGAACATCGGCAGCACGCTCGGAAACGTGCGACTGTGCCGTCCGCTCGCGGCCGCCGACACTTCGGTCATGCCCAGAGATTCCCCGAGGATACCGCTGGCGCGCTGGCGCCAGTCGTTGAAATCCCCAGCCACGATGATCGGCAGGCGCTTGTCGACGAGCTCCTCCAGCCGTGCGGTGATTGCATCGAGCTGCCGGCGGCGGCCGCGCTCGTGCAGCGACAAGTGCACGCAGACGCAGTGCAGGTTGCGCCGCCAGCCCGGCACCTTGACTACGGTGTGCAGCAGGCCCCTGCGCTCGTAGCGATGGTCGGACACATCCTCGTTTTCGGACGACAGGATCGGATAGCGCGACAGGAGCGCGTTGCCGTAGTGCCCGTGCTGGTGCACGCGGTTGCGGCCATAGACGTGCTGCAGCTCGTCGCCGGCGAGGAATTCGTGCTGTGCCTCCCCCGGCCAGGCCGCGAAGCGAAGCGCGTGGCGCTGATTCAGCCCCGCCACCTCCTGCAGGAAAACGAGGTCCGGCTTGAGCGAGCGCAATCCCTCCCGCAGCTCATGGATCACCATGCGGCGATTGAACTGCGACAGGCCCTTGTGGATGTTCAGCGTGACCACACGCAGTTTCGTCGTCATCGCAGGTCGAGGCGGAAGCGCTTCTCGAGGAGGTCGGCATCGTCGAAATGCCGCCGGCCAATGAAGGCCGTTGCCTGCCGCCCCCATTGGCGCATGGCGCCCGCGGAGGCGATCCCCATCGGCCAGAACGCGAAACGCTCGGCCCGTTCGGTTCCGGGCACCAGGCCGTCGGGTCCGAAAGCCCCGGCCCGCGGTCCCGGGTAGCGGACCAGCGAACGAAGCTCGCCGTAGGGCCGCAGCTCATAGCGCACCAGGCTGTCGGTGCCGCGAACCACGCCAACGCGCTCAATATAGTGCGTGCCGGTGGCGATCCTCACCAGCGGACGCTCGCCATCGGCGATACGCGGCAGCGACTGGGGCGAGAACATCCACTCCTCGATGCCGCCGGGCCCCGGACGCGCGGCGGCGCGCGGCGTCGGGAAGAACATGTGGTAGCAGCCGCAGGGATGAATCGCGTCGTACACCAGCGGCTCGCCGTCCGGCGCGAGGGTCACGCGCCAGGTGATGCCGTCGAGTTTTCCGGCCAGCAGATCGCCCTCGGTCTGCGGCGGCCGCTCGGAAAACCAGAGGGTGTAGACGAGCTGCAGCAGCACCCGGCCCTCGTAGCGCGTCCAGGCGGGATGACCGTACACCGCGAGCTGGGCGCCGTCCACCATAGGCGAGTCCGTGTCGCGCAGCCAGCGCAGCGCGCCGAAGCGGTCGTAGTCGCCCTTCACCTCGACTTCGAAGCTGGGCGCGTAGGCGGCGAGCATTGCTGTCAGGTCGCTCTCGGAAGGCTCGGGGATGCCGAGCGGATTGTCGGCGGCGCGCTCCAATAGGATCGCCACCCGCCCTCGCAGCAGAGGGGCGCCGGTCTGCGGCGCATAGCGCACGACGCTGACGCCCTCTGCAACCGCGGTCTCACGCCGGAACGCGGCCAGGGTTTCCTCCTCCTGGCGCCGCACGCCGCCCGCGAACGCGATTCGGGTCAGCCAGTACAGCCCGAGAATCCGGTTCGCGGGCCGGTAGTCGTCGGGCACCTCGGCACCGCGCAGCATGGCATCGCGTGATTCGGGCCGGGCGAGATCGATCCCGCGCAGCAGCCTGCCGCATTCCTGGGTACGCTGCAGCGCATCGCGCAACTCTGGAAACTGGCCCACCGGCAGATTCATTATTTCGTAGCGCCGCGCCTCCAGGTCGAGCGCAAGCATCCGGTCGGCAAGCGCCTGCAGCGCGGTATCGTTCGACAGCGCCGCCGGCCGCAGCGCCGCGAGCAGCCGGCTGACGCGCAGATACGGGAATCCGGGCACGCCCGCGTCCTGCGCATCGCGCGCGCCGGCCGCCGCCACGCGCTCGTCGAGCAGGCGGTACCATTCGGCGCACTCGCGCACTTGCGTCGCTTCGGCGGCCAAGTGGGCGCGAAACGGCGCGTCTACCGAGGCGCAGCCCGCCGCAAGGAAAACGCAAGAGCCCGCGACAAGCGCAGCGGCGCGAATGCGCGGCCTCATCGTTTCGTTTCCTCTCCCCGCTCGCGCCGCAGCGCTTCGCGGCGCTCGATCTCACGCACCATGCCGCGGAACTGATCCTCGATGTTGGAGCGCATCACCATTTCGCCAAGCAGAGGCGGCATCGACTGCGCCTCGACGATTCCGCTCCAGGTGAGCAATATCCGCCCGCCGACCTGCGGCTCAATGCGGTAAGCACCATCGAGCCGTTTCAGATTTCCCTTCAGCATGCTCACTTCAAGGGCGAACGGCGGGCGCTCGGTCGAGGCGAGCGTCACTTCGATCGGAAAGGTCAAGAACAGGAACCCTGCCTCGCCCAACTGCTCGACCACCGCCACCGCGCCGCGCCGCTCGACCAAGCGGCTGCGGCGCATGCCGGGAATGAAATCCGCCAGCCGGTCGTAGTCCGTAAGTGTCTGCCAGATGAGATCGAGCGGCGCATCCAGCAGCGCGCGGCAGACTACTTCGAGCGCCTCGTCGCGCCTCGTCGCTTCCATCGACACATTGTCGGCCGCTCGCGCAGCGCCCATGGAAAAGAGCAGGAGCACGCATGAAAAAGCCGCAAGGTTCAGCAGGCGCATTGGCCCAGAATTCCGATTGCATCGCGGTTCGACCACGAAAAGCACTTCCCGGCCGCCTCCCGCCACGGCAGCCACAGACTGGCGACATGCTCATCCGGCGCCAGTATCACCGGCACCCGCCCCGGCAGCTCGAGGCTGAAAACATGCTCGGTATTGTGCGTCGTTCCCGGCACGAACCGGTGCCGCCACTGTGTCAGGATCTCGAAGGTATAGGCAAGGCCCCAGCGCCTGAGCTCCGCCGGCCGTGCCTCGATCCCCGTTTCCTCCCGCAATTCGCGCCGCGCCGCCTCGGCCGGCGGCTCGTCGGGTCGATCGAGCGATCCGGTGACCGATTGCCAGAACCCGGGCAGCGCCGCGCGCTCCAGCAGCAGCACCTCACGGCCCGCGGTATGAACGACGACAAGAACTGAAATCGGTAATTTTGCAGTCACTTACGGGACTTGTAGAGCTCGGGCAGCGGCGGCGCGCCGCCCACGAAAACGGCGAAGAACGGGCGCTTGCGATCCGCCCACCAGGAAGCCGCTGAAGCAAGGATGTCGACGAATATGCCGCGCTCATCGCCGGTCAATTCCCCCGCGCCCTCGATCAGCAGCACATGGCCGCCGGCGCTCGACCAGGAAAGGTCCGTCAGGCAATCCTCGAGCGCATCCCAGTTACCGCCGAACCAGCGCGGAAACTCCAGCGCGCGCGCGACGCACGCCATCAGCGCCTCTTTTCCGGCCGCTCCAGGCAGGCCGATGCGCGCGACCCGCAGCGCGCTGCCCTGCGTCGCATCGAGGATTTCGTCGGTGCGCGATGCGCGATACACGCCGGACTTGGAAGCATCGCTCAAGCGCTGCAGGAGCTTGCTCATGGCCTATTCCAGGATGCGTTTGAAGCTGCGGTAATGGTCGTCGGTGTAGTAAAGCGTACCATCGCGGCCCACCACGATGCGGCGCGCGCCGCGCGCCCTCGCGCCCGGCGTGTTAACCGTGTATTCGCGGTACCAGCCGCGCTCGCGCGGAGGCAGGATTTTTTCCCGGTTGCCGAAAGAAATGCCGTCGCGTTGATGGGGAAACGGCCCGCCCTTTTTGATCAGGGCTAGGGTTTCGATTGTTTCCTTTGGAAGATGTTTTTTCTCTATTACTCTTTCAGAAAAACAAAAGGCGCTGAAAGAAAAAAGAAGCGCCAAAAGCCCGGCAAGCAGCCTCACGGGTGCGGTGCGTCTAATCCGAGTTTCGCAACCGGATATGGAGCTCGCGCAGCTGGCGCTCCGTGACCGGCGAAGGCGCGCCGGTGACGAGGTCCTGGCCGCGCTGCGTTTTCGGGAACGCGATCACGTCGCGGATCGCCTCCGCGCCGGCCATCAGCGCCACCAGCCGGTCGAAACCGAACGCGATGCCGCCGTGCGGCGGCGCGCCGTACTGCAGCGCCTGCAACAGGAAGCCGAATTTCGCGCGCTGCTCTTCTTTGCCAATTTTTAATGAATTAAATACTTTTTCCTGAATTTCCTGGCGATGAATGCGGACTGAGCCGCCGGCGATTTCCCAGCCGTTCAGCACCATGTCATAGGCCTTGGCGTAGGCCTTACCGGGATCGGCTTCGATGAACGCCTCGTGGCCGTCCTTCGGACTGGTGAAGGGATGATGGCGCGCCTTCCATTCCCTCGCTTCCTCGTCGTACTCGAACATCGGAAAATCCACCACCCAAAGCGGCCGCCAGCTTTTCTCGGCGAGACCGCGATCGTGCCCGACTTTCTGCCGCAATGCCCCGAGGGCATTGTTAACTACCTGCTCCTTATCCGCACCGAAAAAAATCAAGTCGCCGCTAGTCGCCTGTGTTCGACTCAATATCTCCCACGCCACATCAGGCGTAAGAAATTTCGTGATTGGAGATTGGATTCCCGCAACGATCTGCAACTTGTCGTCGTCAGTCAGTGAATCGAAGGGTCTCCAGAGCTTAAGTCCGCCATCCATAGCCCTGCTGATATCGTTGACCTTGATGTAAGCAAGCCCCTTAGCCCCGAAATTTCCGACGAATTGCGTATAAGAATCGATTTCACTTCTTGAAATCGTGCCCCCGCCGGGCACGCGCAGGGCGGCCACGCGGCCACCAAGCATGTTCGCCGGTCCCGAAAATACTTTGAATTCCACCTTCTTCATTACATCGGTAAGCTCGGTCAGCTTGAGCGGCACGCGCAGGTCCGGCTTGTCAACGCCGTAGTCGCGCATCGCCTGCTCAAAAGTCATCACCGGGAAGGGCTCGGGCAAGGCCACGCCCAGCGCTTCCTTGAACAGATGGCGCGCGAGCGACTCCATCAGCTCGCGAATCGCCTCCTCGCCGAGGAATGAGGTTTCGACGTCGATCTGCGTGAACTCGGGCTGGCGGTCGGCGCGCAGGTCTTCGTCGCGGAAGCACTTCACGATCTGGTAATAGCGGTCGAAGCCCGCGATCATCAGCAGCTGCTTGAACAGCTGCGGGCTCTGCGGCAGCGCATAGAAATGCCCGTCACTGATGCGCGAGGGCACCAGGAACTCGCGCGCGCCTTCCGGCGTGGACTTGTAGAGTACCGGCGTCTCGATGTCGATGAAGCCGTGGTCATCGAGAAACGCGCGCGCCGCCCTTGCCGTGCGATGGCGCAGGCGCAGGTTTTTCTGCATCGCGTCGCGGCGCAGGTCGACAATGCGGTGCTCGAGCCGCACCATCTCCGAGAGATTTTCATCATCGAGCTGGAACGGCGGCGTCAGCGAAGGATTGAGGATCTCCACTTCGTGCGCCAGCACCTCGACTTCGCCCGAGCGCAGGTTCGTGTTGACGGTCCCCGCGGGCCGCGCCCGCACCTGGCCGACTACCCGGATGACGAACTCGCCGCGCACCTTGTCGGCCAGCTTGAACGCCTCGGCGCGATCCGGGTCGCACACCACCTGCGCGAGGCCTTCGCGGTCGCGCAGGTCGATGAAGATGACGCCGCCATGGTCGCGCCGGCGGTGCGCCCAGCCGGCCAGGGTCACGGACTTGCCGATCAGCGCCGAGGACATCTCGCCGCAATAGTGCGTCCGCATGCTCATTTGCCGTTTGCCTTCCGATCCGCTTTGCCGTTGGGCGGCACCACGCCCATCGAGATGATGTATTTCAGCGCCTCGTCCACGCTCATGTCGAGCTCGATCACATCCTTGCGCGCGACGAACACGAAGTAGCCGCCGGTCGGGTTCGGGGTCGTCGGCACGTACACGCTGAGATAATCGCCTTCGAGGTGATTGACAACATCGCCTCCCGGCGCGCCGGTGAGGAATGCGATCGTCCACATGCCATCGCGCGGCCACTGCACCAGCAGTGTCTTGCGAAACGCCTGGCTACTGGAAGAGAAAAGGGTGTCGGAAATCTGCTTGACGCTCGAATAGATCGAGTTCACCACCGGAATACGATGCAGGATGTCGTGCCAGAAATGCACCAGGCGCGCGCCTAGAAGATTGGTCGCGAACAGCCCGGTCAGGAACACGATCACCAGAGTCATCACGACGCCCATGCCGGGCACGTGCAGACCGAGCCAGTTTTCGGTGCGGAACACCAGCGGCAGCAGCAGCAGGGTCTGGTCGAGCGAATCCACGATCAGCTTCAGCACCCAGATGGTGATGACGAGCGGGATCCAGATGAGCAGTCCGGTGATGAGGTACTTTTTCATGGCTTAAAACAAAAAGCCCGGCAAAGTGCCGGGCCGGTAGCGTGGCCCTTTAATGGTCAATTCGCAGTGCTGGCAGGCACCTTCTTCGGCGCCATGGCGTCCGTCTTCGTTGCGGTCTTGGATTCCGTTTTCGCTTCGGTCTTCGATTCGGTCTTCGTTTCGGTCTTGGTTTCGGTCTTGGTTTCGGTCTTCGTCTCGGCCTTGGATTCCCCGGTCGCGTCGGCCTTGGCGTCAGGCTTGGCGGCGTCCGGTTTCTTGCCGCCCTTGAAATCGGTCGCGTACCAGCCCGAGCCCTTCAACTGGAAACCGGCCGCCGTCAACTGCTTCTCGTATTTCTTCTTGCCGCACGAGGGGCACTTGGTCAGCAGCGCATCGGACACCTTGCACAGGTGATCCTCCTGGTGGCCGCAGGCCGAACAAAGGTACTCGTAGATCGGCATGGTGTGGTTGGAAGGGCTGAAGCCCTGTGCTCTCAAGTTCCTGAATTGGCTTGGATTATACCGCCAACAGCAGGTTCTCAGAACGGAATGTCGTCTTCCATGTCGTCGAATTTGCCGGCCGGCTTCTTGGCTGCGCCGCCGGGTTTTGCCGGCGCATCGCCTTTCGGCCCCGCGTCGCCACGCGGTTCGCTGCCCGCTTCACCTGCTGGTTCACCCGACCCCGCGCGCGAACCGAGCATCTGCATGCGGTCGGCGATGATGTCGGTGCTGTAGCGGTCCTTGCCGGTTTCCTTGTCCTGGTACTTGCGCGTACGCAGCTTGCCCTCTACGTAGACCTGCGAACCCTTCTTCAGGTACTCGCCGGCGATCTCGGCGAGCCGTCCGAAGAACGACACGCGGTGCCACTCGGTGGCTTCCTTCTTCTCGCCGCTCGCCTTGTCTTTCCACGTGTCGGTGGTGGCGACACTGATGTTGGTGACCGCTTCGCCGCTCGGCAGGTAGCGCGTTTCCGGATCCCGGCCGAGATTGCCCACGATGATCACTTTGTTTACCGAAGCCATGCCTCACCTCCTTTGGTTCAAGTCCGCTATCTTTCGCCCAACGCAATACTCGGCTCGCCGTTGACCGGCTCCCTGATCCATGGCGCGCGAATTTCGGACGGGGTCATCCCTTCGGACCGCATGAAAGTGCAGAGTGGCGCGGGGCGAAAAGGCTATAGTAGCAAGTTTCCCTTCTCGAAAATCGTCCTTGGAAAAAATCCGCATCCGCGGCGCACGCACGCACAACCTCAAGAACATCAATCTTGAGCTACCACGGGAAAAATTGGTGGTAATCACCGGCTTGTCGGGCTCCGGCAAGTCCTCGCTCGCCTTCGACACGCTCTACGCCGAAGGCCAACGCCGCTACGTCGAGTCGCTTTCGACCTACGCGCGCCAGTTCCTCGAATTGATGGAAAAGCCCGATGTCGACCTGATCGAGGGCCTGTCGCCCGCCATCGCCATCGAGCAGAAAGCGGCCAGCCACAATCCGCGCTCGACCGTGGGCACCGTCACCGAAATCCACGACTACCTGCGGCTGCTCTACGCGCGCGTCGGCACGCCCTATTGTCCCGACCACGACATCGCGCTGGAGGCGCAGACGGTGGCGCAGATGGTGGACCAGGTGCTCGCGCTGCCCGAGGACGCAAGACTCATGATCCTCGCGCCGGTGGTTGCCGGCCGCAAAGGCGAACAAGCAGAGCTGTTCGAGGAACTGCGGGCGCAAGGGTTCACGCGCGTGCGCGTCGACGGCAAGGTGCATGAGCTCGACACTGCGCCGCGCCTCGCGAAACACACCAAGCACACGGTGGAAGTGGTGATCGACCGCCTGCGCGTGAAGGCGGAAGTGAAGCAGCGGCTCGCCGAGTCCTTCGAAACCGCGCTGCGCCATGCGGACGGACGGGCGATCGTTGTTGAAGTTGACATGAAAAAAGAGCATCTGTTCTCCGCGCGCTTTGCCTGCCCGAAGTGCGATTACGCGCTCGCGGAGCTCGAGCCGCGCCTGTTCTCGTTCAATAATCCGATGGGCGCCTGCCCGCGCTGCGACGGCCTGGGCGCGGTTGAATTCTTCGATCCGCGCCGCGTCGTCGCGCACCCGAACCTGAGCCTCGCCGGCGGCGCCATCAAGGGCTGGGACCGGCGCAACCATTTCTACTACTCGATGCTCAACTCGCTCGCGCAGCATTACGGCTTCGACGTCGAGGCGCCCTGGGAGATGCTGGACGACAAGACGCAGCACCTGATCCTGAACGGCTCGGGCAAGGACAAGATCGCCTTCCACTACATCACCGAACGCGGCCGCACCCAGGTGCGCGAACACGCCTTCGAGGGCGTGCTGCCGAACCTGGCGCGGCGCTATCGCGAGACCGACTCGGTGGTGGTGCGCGAGGAACTCGCCAAATTCCGCAACACGCAGAGCTGCATGGAGTGCCGCGGCACCCGCTTGCGGCGCGAAGCGCGCCATGTGCGCATCGCCGGGGAGACGCTGCACCAGGTGGCGTGCTGGCCCCTCAGGCAGACGCTGGATTTCTTCCGTGCGCTGAAGCTCGAGGGCGCGCGCGGACAGATTGCCAAGCGCATCGTGCGCGAGATCGGCAACCGGCTTGAGTTTCTTGTGAACGTGGGCCTCGACTACCTTGCCCTGGAGCGCGCCGCCGGTTCGCTCTCTGGAGGCGAAGCGCAGCGCATCCGGCTCGCGTCCCAGATCGGCTCGGGACTCACCGGCGTCATGTACGTGCTCGATGAACCCTCGATCGGCCTGCACCAGCGCGACAACGCGCGCCTGATCGACACTCTCAAACACCTGAGGGACCTAGGCAACAGCGTGATCGTGGTGGAGCACGATGAGGAGGCGATCCGCTCCGCGGATTACGTCGTCGACATGGGCCCCGGCGCCGGCCACGCCGGCGGGCGCATCGTCGCCGAGGGCGCGCCCGAACAGATCATTGCCTGCGAAGATTCGCTGACCGGCAAGTACCTTGCCCGCACGCTGTCGATCGGCGTGCCGCGGCTGCGCAACCGCCCGGGCGCGAGGCGCCTGGTGGTGCGCGAGGCGAGCGGCAACAACCTGAAGAAGGCCACGCTCGATCTGCCGGTGGGCCTCTTCGTGTGCGTCACCGGCGTCTCGGGCTCGGGCAAGTCCACTCTGATCAACGACACCATGTATGCGGCGATCGCGCGCCATCTCTATGGATCCGCCGCCGAACCGGCGCCGCATGAATCCATTTCCGGACTGGAGCATCTGGACAAGGTGGTGAGCGTCGATCAGAGCCCGATCGGCCGCACGCCGCGCTCGAACCCGGCCACCTATACGGGTCTGTTCACGCCGATCCGCGAACTGTTCGCCGGGGTTCCGGAAGCGCGCAGCCGCGGCTACGACCCCGGGCGCTTCTCGTTCAATGTCAAGGGCGGCCGCTGCGAAGCCTGCCAGGGCGACGGCGTGACGAAGGTGGAAATGCACTTCCTGCCCGACATCTACGTCGCCTGCGATGTCTGCCATGGCAAGCGCTACAACCGGGAGACGCTGGAGATCCGCTACAAGGGCAAGAGCATCCAGGAAGTGCTGCAGCTGAACGTGGTCCAGGCGGTGGAATTCTTTGCCGCCGTGCCCACGATCGCGCGCAAGCTCGCGACGCTCTCCGACGTCGGCCTGGGTTACATCCAGCTCGGGCAAAGCGCGGTTACGCTCTCGGGCGGCGAGGCGCAGCGCGTCAAGCTCTCGCTGGAGCTTTCCAAGCGCGACACCGGCCGCACGCTGTACATATTGGATGAACCCACCACCGGCCTGCATTTCCACGACATCGGGCTGCTGCTGCACGTGCTGCACCGCCTGCGCGACGCCGGCAACACGGTGGTCGTGATCGAACATAACCTGGATGTCATAAAGACCGCCGACTGGGTCATCGACCTCGGCCCCGAGGGCGGCGACGGCGGCGGGACCATCGTCGCCGCCGGCACCCCCGAGCAGGTCGCGGAGCGCCCGGGCAGCCATACCGGGCGCTACCTCAGGCGCGTGCTGACAAACACGAAGCAAGAAAAGAGGGCTAAACGAAATGACTCGTTCGCTGACCGTATCCTGGGGTGATCCGCTGCAAGTGGCGCAGGCCGCGCGCAGCCTGTCCGGGATCGATTTCCTGCGCGGAATGCGCGACGGTACGATCCCGCCCGCGCCGATCCAGGAACTGATCGGCATGAAGCTGGTCGAGGTAGACCCGGGCCGCGTGGTGTGGGAAGTCGTGCCCGCCGAACAGCACTACAACCCGATCGGCACCGTGCACGCGGGCATTGCCGCGACGCTTCTCGACTCGGCCATCGCCTGCGCGGTGCACTCGACGCTGCCGCTCGGCAAGGGTTACACCACGCTCGAGTTCAAGATCAACCTGGTGCGGGCGATCACGATCAAGTCAGGCGCGCTGCGCGCCATCGGCAAGGTGGTGCACGGCGGCAAGAGCACGGCGACCGCAGAAGGCAGGCTCGAAGACGCCGAGGGCAAGCTCTACGCCCACGGCTCCACGACCTGCATCATCCTGGGGTGAGCGCCTGCCCCTGCCAGGCAATCCGCCGCGAATGGAACGCGGCGAGCGCCTCGCGGTGACCGATCGAAACCAGCGTCGTCGCGGGCAGTTTTTCCTTCAGCAGCCCGTAGAGCGCCGCCTGCGCGTCGTCGGGCAGCGCTGCGGTCGGCTCGTCCATGAAGAGCCAGTCGGGCCGGTTGAGCAGCGCGCGCGCGATCGCGAGCCGCTGCTGCTCGCCGCCGGAAAGCAGTTGCGCCCAGTTCTCGTCGCGCGCGAGGTCGCCAGCCAAGTGCCGCAGCCCCGCCGCAACTAGCGCTTCGCCCACGGCGGCGTCGGCGATGCCGGCGCTGTCGGCGGGATAGCAGGCCGCGTGCTTGAGCGATCCGATCGGCAGATAAGGTTTCTGCGGCAGGAACA
>Ga0315281_10009326_pt1 | contig 13622 bp, 19 predicted proteins | sample YL17G07_0_MG_FD_204540 | JGI IMG/M metagenome (GOLD analysis project Ga0315281, IMG submission 204540) | Sediment microbial communities from Yellowstone Lake, YNP, Wyoming, USA - YL17G07_0 | ecosystem: Environmental > Aquatic > Freshwater > Lake > Sediment | place: USA: Wyoming | collected...
GAATTTTAAGAGCGTCAAGAACAGACAAAGACGGCAAAAGAAACGCCTTTCTTAACTTTTTCTGCACTGGCTCCTTACCAACTATTGTCTCATTTTCCATAATTCATCTCCTTTTATCTTATAATTAAATTATTTTTTAATGATATTACTACTATTACGACATAGTTATAGAAAAATATTATTCTATTGCAATGTTTAAAAAACCAAACATTAACCAAAAAATTTCTATAACCTAATAAGTTTAAAAATAGGAGGTAGATTATGAAAAGGATAATCATCCTTGCAACCATTCTAGCAATTGTATTGCTAACCACACTACCAAAGACAAGTGGAACAGAATCTTTGATAAACGCATCAGAATCTCAACTGCCAAACAAAATTCCAGAATATGAAGCAACGACAGATAAGTTATTGCAATACTTCAAAATCCACACAGAAATGCGGAAAATAGTCCCATACATTGTTAAAGGATGCAAACAGGAAAATGTACCCATTCTCTTAATCACAGCTATTGCAATTCAGGAAAGCGGCTGGGGTACATCAGATTTAGCAAGAAATAAAAAGAACTACTTCGGAATCAGCGCTTATGACTGGGGCCCGTATAAAAATGGATCTGATTTTTCAAAATACACTTTAGAGGAAGCAGTAATTAAAAGTATACAGATGATCAAGAAAGACTATCTCACTCACGGCTGGACTATAGACGAGATCGGTGCAAAATACTGTCCTACTGACCCCAAATGGAGCGAGCACATAACGAGTATTATGAACGACTTGCAAAATAACACTTAATAATCGGGGGCAATAGCCCCCATTGATTGTTTTGAATAAGAATGACTAATTTTATATAACAATATAAATCAAATAGAGGAGGTAAAGATGGGATATGAAAGTAACAGAAGTATATTTGTAACTTTAAATAAAAAGGAAAAGGAAGTATTTGAGATTCTTTCCCGGACGATATACGAAGAAGATGAGAAAACTGGAGAAGATGAAGACATTGCAATGCACATTAAGGCAACAGCAAAATACGGAGTCACAATTGCCGATAAGATAGTAAAATGCCTTATTGATTTAAGGAAAAATGATTTTCTCCAAAATCTGGAAGCATATACTGTAGCTCCTGACGGAACCATAGACTATAATGAAGATCTCACCAAGAACTACGATGATGGGGCGTTAGAATTGGTAATAGCTTATTCGCTTGAGCCAGGACACTTTGGGTATTCAACATATACTGGCGAAGACAGCGAACACTGGGGATACTGTTTTGGAAGAACTTCAGACAATAAAATATATCTATTAGATTTGGATGCCAGAATCGTATTCAAAATAAGAGAAAGCCCCCACAATCCCATTCCAGAAGAAATCAAGAAATGGGCCAGAGAAAATTTATAGGAGGAAAAGATGAATGTGAAGGGCTTGAAAATCAAGAACAAAAGGAAAGATTGGGCAATAGAAAGCAGATACTCGAGTGTAAGAAAAAGGATAAAAAAACTCATCAAGACGGTAGAAAGGCGGGCTTTAAAGGAAGAAATAAAAAACTACTATAAGCATGAGCAATGAGCAGAAAACTAACAATTTGATGGCAGGAGAAATCCTGCCTTTTTATTTTTAATGCCTCTATTTTTATATAACTTAATAAATCAAATAGAGGAGGTAAACATGGAAATAATACACTTTGAGATTAAGAATCTTAAAGATCTCTTTTTTATAGAAAAGAGATATAGAAAAGATGAGATTAAAACATATGCGGTAATACAAAAAGAAAATATGCCTGAAGCATCCATTCTCTGGTACTACATGCTGAAAGAAAGAAAAAAGAGGAATCGTACGAAATATAAGTTTGCAACTTTATCAGAACTTATATTATTCTTCTACTCCATGCAGGATCAAACAGGAATGAGACTCTATAAACACTTTTTCGATCTATTCTTGAAAAAGTATGATCTGGCTCAAGTAGAAAAGATAAAACCTCTTCAAAAAAATGAAGCTGATTTTGTGAAATTAGTAGGGCAAAATATATACGCCCTTGAAGCAAACCAAAATCAGTATCGACTATAACTAACAAAAAAGGGGCTTTCACGGCCCCTTTTCACATTAATCACTTTTTCTATGTTGCTACTTGAATCTCACTAACGTATACCTCTGTTTCTCTTTTGAGAAGGATAATATCATCTATGTTGATGGCAGTTAAATAAACTTTTGTACCATTACCGAACGCTGACAAGCGAACACTTTGGTCTAATAAAGCCGACACAATTAAATCTTTTCTTTCGTTAATGTCTTCAGATTCGCTTAAAGAATAATAAACATGCAAGTATGAATCTCTACTTTCGATGTATTGGCTCTTTCCATACTTAACAAATCTCTCCAGAAGTTGTCCTCGTGTGCTGTTGCTGTCAATAAAATCTATAAAGAAAGATGTTCTGCCACTTCTTTCAATATATAAATCAGGAGTTATGTCATCTTTAATAAACTCCCTGCTTATAGCAATCCAACCGTATTTTACCTCCTTTAATATAACTTCGGTAACTCCAATTTCATGAATAAATCTCTCTTTATCAAAACTGTTTTGTAAAACTTTTTGTAAAACTCTTATCCCGCATTCATTAAGCAGAGATACTCCTTGGGGACTAAGCAGATAAAAAGATTTATACTTGTCGTTAACAGACTTTTTATCAAACAACCGTTTCTCGAGCAAAAAATCAAAACTGGCGTTCTTAATTCCCGAAAAAGCAATTACCTGATCACGAGTTGCTACTCTCGCATACTTAAAAAAGTACATGGCGAGCCACCCATTTTTGGGTATCTTGTCGTTATTACTAATTTTGTTACTTTCTGCCCTTACTCGATTATCTATTCTTTCCATAAACTAATTTTATAAAATTTTCTGCTTTTATTTATTTTGACATATGAAATAAGGGCACCGTCAAGGTGCCCTTATTTCACAAGTTAGTTGCATCAACATTGACCTGAGGTTCTTTTCTAATTGATTCCTGCATAAGTTCTTCTGCCAGAACATCAGGAATCTTTTTTGGATCGAGAGAAAGAATAGCCTCAATAACCATTTTCTGCGGAAGTTCTTCTACTGCTTTTTTCACATTGACCTTTTTGCTCACTTTCCTCTGAATTGATAAAGTTCTAACTTTATCAATCTCAATCGGCCTCTCGCTTAAGATTTTCTCAACTCTTTTCGAAAGTTGAGAACGCAAAACATCTACAGCAAAATTTATTTTAATTGGATGATCCGAATTAAGATAGCCTCTTATGAGAGGACAGTCGAAAGCAAGAGAGCAATAGTTACAGAACTGATTCACCTTTGCCTCATCTGAATCAGGGTTCTTGACATAGGAATTGATTACTGCTTCAGATATCTGCTTTATCTTGTCTCCTGAAAGTTCTATTTTGTCTTTCACTGGATATCGTATGAATTCAATTGTAAGAATCCCTTTCACGAGCTTCTCTATGGTTGCGTTATATAAATACCAATAAAGAAATAATTGAGGAGAAGACTTAACTTTATAAGTCAACCGGCCAGTCTTGTAATCATGCACGAGTGAAAACGATGGAACTATCACATCAGGAGTTCCTTCTAATGTGAAATCACTCGTTAGTTTAAGCAACATAGATTTTTCAACCACTGCATTCGCATTTGCAAAAATTGTAGCGTTGCTTACCATCTCTTTGTCCTCTGCAGTAAGCCCAGCAGAAATTTTTTCACCTCTATTCAATGAAGACAAAATCTTATGGATAAAGGTTCCTCTTTTCATAACCTCAGTCGTTTCTCTGATTTCATAGTTATGTCTACGTGGACATAAGAAAAAATCAGATAATTGTGTTGCTCTAATATTCATATTAACCTCCCAAATGTTATTTATGTTCTTATAGTGAATTTTTAATAGTTGCAGAAATTAAAAAAATTCATATAATATATTAACTAATAAAAATGAGGGGTTTGTGGCTCCTCTTAATTTGGAGGGGGCCACAACCTCTCCAAATATATCAAATTTTCTTAGAGCCGGCAGAATCGCAAGCGCGAAACTCACCGGCTCGCCCTTATTTGTATCGCAATGAGAAACTACTTCGCATCTTATTCATGAACATCTATAGAGTGAATAGGAGCGCTTTCTATCTCATTTTCAAGAAAAGAGACGAGGTGATTTTCTTCGAACGAATCATTAAAATAGACAATTTCAAAAAATGGATTTTCGTCAGCTTTGCCAATTTTAGCATAAATATCTGCGAGGACCTGAGTGAAATCAATGCTAAAAGGCACATAGCTTATAAACACTTCACCCTTTGTGGCTTTTTCCAGGTAAGACTTATATACGTTGCTTTTCGCAATTAAAATAATTCTTTTGTATTCCCTTGGCGGGATATACCCATTCGGAAATGTTTCACTTAATGAAACGAGGATAAGAATTTTACTTTTCATGATGCCTCTTTGCACATGCTTCTATTCTTAAGTTCTATGGAAAAAAACTCAACCAGCTTCTTTTCTACATCTGAGTCTCCCGTTGCGACAATAAAAAATACAGGATTTTTATCACCATCCCCTATTTTTGAATATACATCGTACACAACAGACATGAAGTCAATGGTGAACTGCACTGTACTTACAAAAATACTTCCGCTGACTAACTTTTCTACATAACTCTTGCAAAAGGCTCGGTCTATGCCTTCTTTGCATATCAGGACGATCCTTTTGTACCCTTTGCCGAATTCAATTTGCCTTAATGCACTTTTGTCAAACACTGTGAGGATCAAAATATTGCTTCTCGTTTTTTTACCTCCATTTACATGATTATGAAAGTTATATGAAACTGAAGAATTTCAGAAACCAAATAAGTGAAAGTTAACAAATAACAAAAAATTTCTATAACTTATATTAAATTCCGACTTTTAGAAAAAAAGCGGAAAGCACATAGGAGGTGCACAATTATGAACATAAATCAAATTATTATTGAAGGAAGGGTTGCAGTAGACCCAAAAAGAGCTGAAAAGGTTGATGCTGTAACCTTTAGCCTTGCGAACAACAGAAGTTTTAAGGCAAAAGATAGTGAAGAATGGCAGGAAGAGACTTTCTTCGTGCAAGTCGTTTCGTTTAACAAACTTGCAGAAAAAGTCGAGAAAACCCTCAAAAAGGGAATGCCTATTCTCGTTGTTGGAAGGTTGTCTATTCGCAACTATGAAACAAAAAATGGCGAAAAAAAGTACGCCACCGAAATCATAGCAAGAGATGTAAAAGGGATTCAGCTACCAGCAAAAGACGAAGACCAGGAGAAGTCGTCAGAAGTTTCTCCCTGGTAAATAACTAACAAAGATAAAGAGGGGCGCAAGAGCGCCCCTCTTTTTTATTGACGAAAAGTCTACACAAATCCAAAATAATGTTCTACTTTATCTTTAACAATTTGTGACATAGTATAGAAGTGGGGTAATTTTTTAAAATTCAATCCACTCAAGCTTTCTAAAATATCTTTATTCCCAACTTTTTTCAGTATTATCTCTTGCCATCCGTCAACACTTCTTTTCCTGTAAACTCTCGGAGAATTCAAAGCATCATATAAATCACTCGCCTGGAGTATCTGAAGAGGCAACTCTTTTCCGCTTATAACTTTTGGATAGCCAGTGCCATCAATATATGTATGGTGTAATAATATAAGAATTGCTGCATCTGAAGAAATGTAATCACCTGTCATACTTATTGAGAAGTTCGGATGCAGGCTAGTAATCTTACGATCGGTCTTTGAAAGAGGCCCTCTTTTTGCAAGCCTATCGATCATGATAATCTTTCCAAAATCGTGAAATACGGCCGCTTCCATTAGTGCCTTTTTGTTTTGAATATGAAATGTATCGGCAAGGTTCATGGATATATCGACAACATTTTCAGTGTGTTTTATAAAATCATTTTCAATAAAAAATATGATTTCTTCTTTTATTCTCATACAGTCTCGTTCTTCAGTTCTCTGTTCATTCTCAAAAAAGCTAAAACCCACATAACTTCAAGAGCATCAATCAAATTTCCTCTTTTATCGTCAGGAGCATTTAAATATCGCTTCTCAATCTCTTCTCCAAGTGCTTTATAGTATTTAGCAAGAGTCCTAAGTTTTGCTTGGTTTTTAAGCCCTATTTCGCCCTCAGATCTTATAAGTTTAAGAGTATCGTCATCTTTTGAAACGCTGATTACTTTGTTGATCTCGTGAATAACCTGTGAAATAGCTTCAGCCTTTGCAACAGACAGTATCCCGTCAACTTCTCTAGAATATTTGTTTTTAGAAAAATCGCTGCACTGTGACGCCACATTGTCAGCCATAATAGCTTTTCCTTCAACAGATAATTTATCAAACTCTGACATATCCTCGTTGAGAAATAATTCTTTTTGTGTAAGTACTTCCTTGTTTGTAGGTTCTGCATCTGGATAACTTTTTTCTATAAAATCATCGAGAATATTCTTCTTTTTTTCATTGCTGTCAGCCTTTTCTAAAATACTACCAAGATCGTTACGAGATGCTGCCAAATCATCTCTTTTAACACCAAGCTTTTCAGCCTGGTGTTTTACAAACTCTCTTTTATCGTAATCATCTTGAGTGAATTTGCCTATAAAATCTTTTTTAAGCTTTTCTATATTGGATTCGGAATAAGATCTAGAAAGGACAGAGGACAACCCATCTGAAATACTGCCCGTTTCATCCATCTCTCCACCAGCAGTTTGCTCTTTGCCTTTCTGTTCCGTTTCAATATTTGCTTCTTGAATGCCCTCCTTATCATCTTTCCCAGCAAGCACCAAAGAAATTTTTGACAAAGATCCTTGAAGAGGAACCTCTTGCGTGGAAGGAGCTTCTTCTGGTTTTATCACATTATTGTTCGCATCTCCATGCTTTACTTCTTCTAATCTTTCTTTATTCCTTTCATCTTCTAACTGTTTTAATCTTTCTTTCTCCCTTTTGTCTTGTAATAATTTTTTCTGTTTATCTTCCTCTACAAGTTTTTCTCTTTCTTCCTGGCTCGCAAACTTTGCAAGAAATCTAACTTCATTAAGCGTAATGCCTCTTTTTTCATATTCCTCGCGTATATCCTCGCTCGTGATAAGCGGAAAAATATCAGAGATAAAAGTATAATAATCAATGCCCAAACCCTCAAGCAACTGACGGATAACAGTATCAACAACATCAAGGAATTTCTCAAGAAAGTCTGGTATCGAAATCACCTTCGAAATGCCGCCAGGAAACATTCTATCGTGAATTACCCATAAGGCTTTAATGACATCTTCCTTAGCGACTTTGTCAGTAGGTCCTAAAACATTGTTGTGATTCATATATAAAACAACATATTCAATTACAAAGTTGCCAAATACTGACTTGCTAATCGTTTTGCGCTGAATGTTTTCAGTAAGAGCAATTTCCAATGCAATGTAGTCGGGAACATCAGCAGGATAGACTAAAGCAGAAACTGAATGAATTTTTCTTTCTTTCTTTAGAGCGTTTAACCTTCTATGCCCCGCTATCACCATGAAATGTCCATTTTTTGTTTCCCTGACAATAATGTTTTGAAGTAACCCAAACTCGCCTATCGATTTTCCAAGAGAGTTTATATCCTCATAATCTCTTGGCTTTAGTTTTGATTTTGCCTGCCCTGAAAGTGAATTTACTTTCCTTGGAGCAAGGCTGTCTCTCATGTTGAAAACATCCGAAAAAATGATTTTATTTAACTCTATTTCCTTTAATACCGGTTTTATTTCCATTTTTGCCTCTTATAGTTATATAAAATTTATAAAAATTAGCACGTACACGACTAGCACATCCACAAAATAATTGTAACACTGACAAATCCTTTCTACAAGACATTTCTTTGCATATTCTTGAAAATAGGAACTGGTAATACGGTAAAAATCACCGTTTTATATATTTTTACCGCAATAATCAAAGACATCTTTTCTAATCATTATTTCCAGCATATTTTTGTCCTTTCTCAAGAGTAGCCATATTTGGTCGTATTACCAGATATAACTTTCAAAATTTCTTCTTGCAGGGAATAAAAAATTTCTCTTACATTTGGTGTTTCATCTGAAATTCTTCTAATTGACAAGATCCTCTGTGTTTTATGCGTATTCTTATGCTTTTTATATGCATCAAAAATTTTATAGTTATCCATAAGATTATATTGCTCTCCATATGCTACAAGCAGGTGTTGCCTGACATCCTCAAATACCTTATTCTGCCTCCCCCTGCGACTCACGATCATGTCTTCTGTGAGAGTAAACAGGAACGCTTGCCGTCTAAGATAGTGTATCAGTACTGATATAGAGGCAGCTCTGAGCAACGGTAAAGACGCCTTCTTTTTCGCCGCAAGCATTTTACTAACAGAGAACCTGATGTTCTCTGCAGCAATATACAAAGAAAGTTTCTGCACAGCATCAAGCATTCTTTCTTGCGAAGTTTTAGAATATTTGTCAATAGGAATGTGAATTTGGTTAAGAGGCGACCTTTTCTTAGTGTATTTGTTTATCTTAATGGCGTGGCTGGGATAATCTAAAGCAAACCGGAAGATTGCCTCTTTGACATCATAAACATTGTTAAGTTGAATGTCGCCCATATACTGATTATATTAATTTTCTATATTAATTTTCCTGATTTTATAAATAGATCCAGGCAAAAAAAGAATCCAACCCTCCAAAGAGAGTTGGGGAAAGGAGAAAAGTTTGGGTGAATTTTCTTGTTAATAGATTATAGAAAAAATTCTCAAAATTTTTATATTATTTCTAAAGAGTAATTACTCGTTTTGAGAATTATCGTCATCAGATGTTTCAACAGGCAAATCTTGCACAGGCATACCTGCAGGCAAATTATATAAATTATACGAATTGGGGCTAATTTGATCCATTTGACTTGACGCACTATTCTCATAAGCAGAGACCATAGCTCCAGCATCTGCTCCAGCTCCGGCCGCTGAACCACCTCCACTTGCAGCCGCCCTTACAGCTTCTTCCGCCATTTTTATCATTCTTTCAGTTGTTGCTTGTTCTTGTTGCATATATTGTGTATACATCTGATCAAAAGAATCGCTCATTTGTTTCATCTCCTTATAATATTATATAAAATTATTTGAAAAATGAAACGGGACCCTTCCGGGCCCCGTATTGTTTTTTATTGAGACTGCTGCTGGATGCTTCTTATCAAAGCGCTTTTCATCGAAGCAATCATCGATTTAAGCTCATTGTCTGACGGATGCTTATTCTCGATAACCCTATTATACAACTTAAGATTCAGAGTTTTAATCTGCTTCAATAATGCTGATGCTTCTTTTATGAGAGCTTTTCTCTCACTTGAATTTGCATTAACTGCCATAGCAACAGTAGTAGGCTTAACTTCCTCAGTCTTGGTATCAGTAGCAGGCTTAACTTCCTCGTCCTTCTCTGGATCATCTCTAGTGGGGATGAGAAATATCGAAGAAAGATATACTTTACGCCACCAGTAATGGCCTTAAAGATACCTTTATCTCCTGAATCTGTCCCTTGCGAGCAGAAAGTACCTTCAAGCGATTCTCCTGATTCAGAATCAAAGAAGTGATACTGCATCGTTATCAAAGTGAGCCTCATCTTCCCATCTCCTGGCTCTACCCGCTGGTCAGTCACATCAACCTTGAATATGATTCCAGCCTCCTTTAATAGAGGTTGAAATACCCCTTTTAACTGCCTTTCCGATGTATATGAATAGTTGTTGAAAGCATTAAAGCCTTCTTTCTTCATATACGAGGGTACTCTTTCCTGCACAAAGTGCAGTTTTTTCAGAACTTTTTCGTTCATATGAACCTCCCTAATTTTAAGATAAAGGAGTTATAAAAAAAATAATATAACATGATTTCTGTCGCAAATAAAGAAGCATTCAGTAAGGACAAAGGACAAGAAAATAGAGAAGACTGTTATGTACATAGGTGAAGAAGACTTTCTTAATAAGTGGAATTTGAGAAGAAGGCAACGTATAACTATTAATTTTGTAAAAGCGCTAACTAACAGCATTTACCTAAAATCTGAAGATATTTTTGTCACTAAAGGAATAAATAACGAAAAGAATGTATTTGACTACAACATCATTAAAACAGAACAAATGCTTGCTTATGTAGTTTATAAAGCCTTCGGAAAGAACATAAGAGTTTATATAAAAGCAAAAGAGCTTAACATTGAGTATAAAAAGTTCGAAGAGGAAATAAAGAAACTTGGATGGGAAGTAGAAACAATATAGAAAATGGCCGGGATACCCGGCCACAGGGAACCAAACTCTCCACAAGTATCGTCCCCTATATCCATTTTATCAGAAAAATCAAAATTTTAAAAATCTTTTCTACAATAATTTCATATCAGGACAAAAATACAACCAACACAAAAGAGTATGGGAGGTAGAACGTGAAAAAAGTCATCAGCGAAATGCTCCAATCCTCTGTCGAAGAATATAAAGTTTTGAGCAAAGAAGAAGAAAAGCAGTTATTCAAAAAGATGAGAAAAGGAGATCAAACAGCAAGAAATGTCATAATATTGAGCAATCTGCGATTAATTGCAAAGATTGCAGGAAAATATTCTCGTGGGGACAAGAATTTGTACGAAGAACTATTCAGCGAGGCAGAAATTTCCCTCATTAAAGCAGTGGACTCTTTTGATATAAATAAGGGTCTAAAGTTCTCAACTTTTGCAACTATTGTTATAAGAAACGATCTTATTAGGTTTCTGGTAAATAAAAATGGAGCAAAAGACAATTACATTATGTTTAAAAAGAGGCAAAAGATTATTGAAATGATAAAGCAAGGTTTACCTATAGAAGAAGTTAAAAAGATTATGAAGGCCAACAAAACCACTATAAAGAGATGCCTTTTCTCCCCGCAAGACTACTTTACGACTAGCGATTTGGACAAAAAAACAAACTTTGAACAGGTTACAGAAGAAGAAAAAATTAATATAAGCGATGAAGAGATCACAGAACTTTTAGAAAAGGCAAACTTGTCCAAAAACGAAAGATATATAGTCGCACACGTACTTGGCATAGAAGAGCATAAGTCGCAAGCGGAAATAGCAATGATCTTAAATAAATCACAGCAAGTGATCAGACAGTTGTACAGAAAAGCATGTGAAAAAATAAAGCAAACAATAGATAGCAAGGAGGATTCGTAAAATAAATGAGTGAAAAAAAAGAAACAAAAGAAATTGTAGAAATGAAAGAAAAATTGTCTGGCTTGCTTAAACAACCTGAGTCAAATTTAATCAAGCCAAAAGACGACAGCGAAGGGACTGATTTCCCCATGCGTTCCGTCATGTCAAAAATATTTCCATTTGCTATCCGTAAAGGCAGTACATCTCTCAAAACTACAATAGTTATAGAAGACACGACGTTTTATATAATCGTGAATAGCTCATTCAAGAAGCAAGACATTTTCGGATTTTTCAACTCTGAAACAATAAAAAAATATATAGGCAGAAATGCGAAATCACCTGACGAAGCAATGCCACTGCCGACAGTTGAGGAGGGGTTTCCTCTCTACTTGAAACTCGTTTCTATGTGCAGCGAAGAGAACAAAAGTAGCGACGGGAACTATTATGTTGACATCTCGTTGAAAGAATTGCAGTATAAAACAGAGGAACAAAAAATCACTCATACAAATGCATATGAAAGCATCATCTATCAACTGATGACACTCTATTCTGACAGTATTACAATATGGGCAAAAGATAAAAAACAAAAGATTCTTGGGGAACCCGAACAATTAATAACGGGACTGAAAGTTTCTGAAAAGGATGCAGATAGCACAAAACAATATGTTAGGGTTTATCTAAATCCACGTTTTATACCGTATATTGGCACAAGTTATATTTGGGTTCCTGAAGCTTTATTCACCTTGTCAGCAACTGCAATAGTAATATTCATCAAGCTAAAGCCAAAAGCAAGTAAAATATTACACTTCAAAGAAACTGATCTTTTCGAAATGATAGGACTAAGAGATATTATACGCAATAACAGGATAACAGTTAAAAAAGCACTAGAAAGCTTGAAACAAATTGGATTTATAATAAATTATGAATATTCAAACCAGGTTTATACGATCGAAAAAAATGAAGGATGGATCCCTCAAGATAAAGAAAAAGAATTAGATTCTCCCGATGCCATGGAAATCACAGAAGAAAACTCAGAAGAAAATATATTTTTTAATAAAGAAAAATTATCTTTTGAAGGGATAACAGAGCAAAAACTTAAAAAGTGGAAGGAAGCTTTTCCAAATTGCAATGTAGATATTGAACTTAAAAAAATGGAGGCGTGGCTTATCGCAAATTCCACGAAGCGCAAAAAGAACTACGAGAAGTTTATTGTAAATTGGCTCGGAAGAGCAAGAGGAGGAAATAATGGAAAAAACAATGGAAGGTATATCCCAGTTTCAGGAAAAAGAAAATTCACAGGACTCGACGCGGACGCCGGTAAATGGTGAAGAGTTTAAAAAGTTTGTAATCTCTTCGATAGGTATTCATTATTTTAAAAATTTTAGAGAGGAAAAGATAAGGAAGAAAAAGCAGTTAGACGAAAGAATTGATGAAATGTTTAATACTGGAAAAGGCATTATCCTATTTGGAGATGCAGGCGTGGGCAAGAGTATGGACATTGTTTATATCTCTAAAAGGATTATCGAAAGGCAAAGTAAACATATAACGAGATATATAGATCCCTTAAGTGATAAAACATTTGAAGCCTATGAAGAACTTCCCATCCCTGTGTCTTACTTCTTCATGCCTTCGCTATTTAATAAGTTACATACCGCAGAGTTAGTTAATTTTGAAAAATTTGTTTTGCTTGATGACTGGGGAAGGGAATATGCAGAACCTTTTGCCTTATCAAGGTTTGAAATTCTTGTAGAAGAAATCTATGCAAACGAAAATTTATTGGTAATAACAACGAACCTCAGCAAAGAGCAGTTTATAAACCGCGAAGGCTGGGGAAGAATCACTGACAGGGTGAGAGAAATATGCGCAATATTAGAAATCCCCGGAAAAAGCATGCGGCATTCTGGCTAACTATTAATAGAAAAACTTTTTTATGCTGATAAAACAGGTGGAATAGCATCCTGCCTGTTTTTGTTCAACTGGTCAACCTAACCTGCACAACTGGTCAACCTAACCTGCGCAACTGGTCAACCTAACCTGCGCAACTGGTCAACCTAACCTGCACGCATGCCCTTAAAACACAATTAGAATCTACACATATTAACCCCTTCTTTTATTCTTTCTATTATTATTCTATTAAAAGAATATAATAAAGAAGCAAAAACTATAACAATTTACAAATCTAAAAAGATAAAATACAGGAAGGTTGTGGATTACCCACAAGCATTATTTATGTATTTAATATTTATCTAACTTACGCTTTAATATTTAATTTTATGACGGATTTCCCATTTGTCAATACATTTTTAAAAGAATGTCAATTTTTGAAATCTCGGTAAAATATATTTATGAAAGTTATGGGATTAGTTAGTATAAAGGGAAGGTAAAGCAGACAAATTGATGAGATTCCAAATTTAAAGTATTGCTTAAGGTAATCGTTGCATTGTATAACCCAAGCTTCACAATTTGTAAATGAGATATTTTT
>Ga0315281_10009327_pt1 | contig 13622 bp, 14 predicted proteins | sample YL17G07_0_MG_FD_204540 | JGI IMG/M metagenome (GOLD analysis project Ga0315281, IMG submission 204540) | Sediment microbial communities from Yellowstone Lake, YNP, Wyoming, USA - YL17G07_0 | ecosystem: Environmental > Aquatic > Freshwater > Lake > Sediment | place: USA: Wyoming | collected...
AAGAAGTAAATTAAGCGCTCTACTCAACAAGGTTGAAGAGGGAGGGGAAATTGTGATTGTCCGAAGGGGGAAAAGGGTGGCGCGCCTTATTACTGCAGAGAATAGAGTGAGACGGCTCCCCACCTTGAAAGAGTTCCGGGCCTCAGTGAAAATTAAGGGTTTGTCTCTTGGCTCAGTCATTTCCCGGGAACGAGAGGAGGCACGGTATTGAGCTTTTATGTTGATACGAGCGTACTAGTCGCTTACTATTGTCCTGAGCCGTTAAGTGATAAGGCGGAAAAATTTCTGATAACTCATCGGCAACCTGCCATAAGTGCACTTACTGAACTTGAGCTTTTTTCAGCAGTCTCGAGGAAGGTTCGGGAAGGGGGAATAAGCAAGAGAGATGCGAATCGAATCATCGCAACTTTCGTCTCCCATAAAGACAATGAATTGTATGCCTATCTTGCTGTTCAGCCGCATCATTACACATTGGCGCGAAACTGGATTGGGCTATTTACATTAGGATTGAAGACTCTTGATGTTCTCCATTTGGCTGTAGCCTCGTCAGAAAAATTGACGATCGTCAGTGCTGATCGGAGTCTTCTCAGGTCGGCGGAAGCCATGGGACTAAAGGCCGTTTACTTATGATTCAGATTGGTGGATGGGTGCGTGCTTCCCACGTATTCCCACTTCACTTTTCCCTCCCTTAGCGCAGCTTCTGGTTCTGGTGTTTCTTTTCAGCCGAGTCGTTCCTCTGAATATCGAGGCGTTTCCGGCTTTCGTCTTTTGTGGGCTGCGGGCTCGGATCTGGTGCTGCAGCTTGGCGGATTCGGCCAGCTATTTCCGCTTGCATTCCGAATTGGCCAGCAGAAGTATTCCCGAATTGCCATTAATCTAATTGACGAAAATGGTTACAATGATATATATTAGAAACAGGAATTCCGCATTCTCCACTCTTTTGAACTAGGATTGAGGGTTAGGATCGCCCATGTATGCGCACGAGAAGAGAGCTCTGAATGGCATTACAAAGAGTCTCAGGGAGCAATTCCCGGAACGAGTACGGGGGGTCTACGTCTTTGGATCCAGGGCGAGAGGAGACCATAGTGAATGGTCCGATTTTGACGTCCTTATAGTTGTGAAGGACCGCGATCCTTTGATCGAAGAGGCGATCATTAGTTGTTTTGTCGAGGAGGAGCTCCGAAGCGGACTTATATTCACCCCATTAATAAAGGATCAAAAGGCTTTCGAATCTGAAAAAAGATTTAACACACCATTTTACGAGAATCTAACCAGGGAAGGAATAACATTGTGATCCTTGAGATAAAAGACAAGAAGATAATCAGCGATACGAGGATGGAGAAAAGTAGGGAGTTCCTCTCAGATGCCCGGGCTACGTATGATGATAAAAGGTATAGGACCTCGGTAAACAGGGCCTATTACGCGGCTTTGAATGCTGTGAGAGCTATTCTGATACTCGAAGGTGCAAATCCTGAGACCCATGACGGAGCGGTCACGTTGTTGAGTCTGAGGTTTGTGAAGACCGGGGTTCTGCCTGTGGATGTGATTAAGAAGTTCAAAGTCCTCCTGTCGAGAAGGACTGACGTTGATTATGGCGATTTTGATACAACGGGGGCCACGGAGGCAGAAGATTCCCTGAGAAGCGCAGAAGCGGTTATCGAAGTCATTGATCGCGCAAGACAGAAAATAATCATAGATTTGGACGGACTTTCCTGACAGAAACTTGCCTGACACTGCTGACAAAACTTTTCCTTCATAAAATCGTGCATGAATAATTTGACATACCGTTTTGACCTGATCCGGCATTTGGTGTGGCGGAATTTTGTAATTCGGTACAAAGGCTTTGTGCTCGGTATCCTCTGGTCACGGGCAAGTCGGCTGGATGCTGCGCCTTGAAGACGGAGGGAAAGCCGACCCTGCAATCATACCTACGTTACCCGGAAGCCCCGCCGTGTGGGTGGGGAGCTTCACTCCTCTCTCCCTTGGCGCATGGAGTTGTGACCCTACGACCTGTTTGGTGTGTACAGACACACCTTGCACCTAACACCTGACGCCTCACTTATATGTTTATATCCCTGAAATACATTTTAATTTCCATGAGGCCCAAACAGTGGGTCAAGAATCTCTTTGTTTTCGCAGGTCTCATTTTCTCAAGAAACTTGATGGACCCGCACTTATTCATGAAAGTGACTTTAGGCTTCGCACTATTCAGCCTCATGGCGAGCAGCATGTATTTGTTCAACGACATCAGAGACATTGGAAATGACCGAAATCATCGAGACAAATGTAAGAGACCGATTGCTGCGGGGACATTGAAGATCTCAACTGCTTACACAGGTTCCGTCATTCTTGTTGTCGTTTCTTTAGCTATCGCTTTTTGGCTTGGCATGAAGTTCTTCGCCATCTTGGCTATTTACGGGGCCGTGAATGTGGCTTATTCGATTCGGTTAAAGCAGATGGTTATCGTAGACATCATGATCATTGCTTTTGGTTTTGTATTGAGGGTGATCGCCGGGACAGTGCTTGCGGGAGTCTCACCTTCCGATTGGTTAATCATCTGCACGATGACGATCTCGTTGTTCCTCGGTTTCAGTAAGAGACGTCAGGAATTAGTGTTTGCGACAACAAATCCAAGTGACCAACGTTTGGTGCTTGAAAATTACAGTCTCCCATTCCTCGACCAGATGATTGCCGTGGTCACGGGCTGCACAGTAATCTCGTATGCTTTATACACGGTATCATCAGAGACGATCGCCCGATTCGGGACCAGGAATCTCGTGTTTACGATTCCTTTCGTCCTCTATGGGATATTCCGTTACCTCTATTTGGTTTATCACAAGGTTTGCGGCGAAAACCCAACCGAGTTGATTATGAAGGATACCCCATCCGTTGTGAATGTTGTTTTGTGGTTTATCGTTGTCGTGATCGTTGTTTATTAAGTGAAGCTCTTTGCAGCTGCCCACCGCAGACAGGCACAGGGCTTGGGTTTCCGGCACTCGATGATTTCTTGAAGACATAACCCAGAACAAGCGAAAATATGGAGAATATCATGAATGAACAGTCTCTCAGTCCAACCGGAGAAGGTTTTCCACTTCCCAGCTCCACCGATTATCCAAAGGAATTCGAGCGACTTAATGGCCTGGTGAGCCATCAGCGCCAGTTAGGACGTGAAATTGTTGTTGTGATGGGCTTGGGTTTTGTCGGAGCGGTCATGGCTGCTGTGGTTGCAGATGCGGAGGATGCGAAGGGAAATCCCATGAAGTTCGTCATCGGAATGCAACGACCCAGCACACGCAGTTACTGGAAGATTGCACTCATGAACCGAGGATTGCCTCCCGTAAGCTCAGATGACCCGGAGGTGCCTGCGATCATGTATTTTGGTCATGAAATTATAACTTGCAGGAGTTGAAAAGCAGAGTAGGCAGCGAGCAGTAAGCAGTTCCAAAGCAGAAAGCTTCGAGATAAGCTAAATGCTGCAGTGTTGCAGGACACTGGGTTACTTGAGTTGCTTGGGTTCATTAAGTTTGCTCATTCGCGGCAAAATAGGGTTTCAGTTTCGCCGCTCGGCGACGCCTCTCCCGCTAGGACGGGATAGGGGACGTTTCTGGCAAGGAAAAGGCTTTATGAACGTGCTAAGGATGAGGTGTTATGGCGACGATCGTGATCATTCCCCGCTCAGGGCCGTAATACCAAAAGATCCGGTAGGCTCCTGGTGTTTTTTGCTGAACATACGCCTCGAAAACCTTTTCCCCGTTAGGCCCCTTGAGAGATCGAAATTCATGCGTCTTTAGAGAAGGATGGCGCAGGTTGGTTTCAAGGAGTTCGAGGCATTTCCTGACGGCTTTAAGAATATTCCTTTGCGAGGGATTGTTTCCAATCTCCCGAAGATCGGCATCGGCCTGGGGTGTAAAGATTAGTTCGTGCATGTGTTGCTATTTGAGGTGCCTGGCGAAAGATCCGCGACGAATGGATCCCTTCTGAGAAAGCCCTGTCAGGACTTTCTTCAGAGCGTCCTTATTTTCGAAAAGCCAAGCCTCCTCGACCGGGACCTCCAGCATGGGTTCGAGCACAATTCGATGCCCCTTCGTGTAAGCCCGAACGGAACGGATGTTCCCGGGCGGAAGAAGTTTGTTAAGAGAGATACGTTTCTTGGAGTCGAGGGTCAAGCTAATCACATCCATGGCGTAACCTCCATTTCTATCTAGCAGTATAACCAAATGTGGGAATAATTTCAAGTGGGAATTCCCACTTATAGTACTCGGGGCATTCCCCTAGCCACTTCAGTGAAAAACATAATAGGCCGCGAGCGGTAAGCAGTTACATAGCAAAAAGTTGCGAGATTCAAGTTAGGCGCTGCAGTGCTACAGTTCAGTGGGTTACTTGAGTCGCTTGGGTTTATTGAGTTTGTTCGGTCGCAGAGAAATACGGCCCCAGTTTCGCCCCGTACATGTTCAATACAAGGCATGGAGTCAAGGGTAAAAGCATAAAGTGAGAGGTTAGGGAGGAGGCTTAGGAGAAAGTTAAATCTTGTAAATATTATCGTGATGATCAAAGTCGAGGAGAGTTACAAGATGCTCTTTTTCCTTTATTTCATAGACCAGGACAAAAGGGCCGCTTACGTGAACCCGGCGTTTATTTTGCATAGGTTTTCGTAAAGGCTTAAAACGGTACGGATCGGCCAGAATGTCATTGACCTTCTTTTCAATCAGGCGAAGCATCTCTTTGTCTTTTGATTGGAGCCTCCTAAACTTTCTGTCCAGACTTTCTTTAATAGCGAGTTTAAACATCATTTCAACCCATATCGTTTTCCGAAATCTTCAACATGGATTGACTTTTCGAGGTCGATATTTCGCATTCGCAGGATAAAATCCTCGCGCAACTGAGGTTCTTCGATCAAGGCTTTCTTGATTTGAGCTATATCCCGCTGTAAGTTGCTTACTTTCTCGTAAATGGTTTTAAGAGTAATCTGCTTCATAGGCAGGCCCTCCTGATTGATGTTAGAAGCCCTATACCAATGTTAAAAGAAATTATCAAATAGAATTTAGGTCTTGTCAATTTTTGGAAAAAGGGAATAGGTCTGCCTACTGCAGGCAAGGAGGGGCACAACATAGAAGGAAACTACCTTACAGGGAAGCCACGGATTTTAGGGCGTAAAGCTTCACAAAATGCTATATCATTGCTACAGTAGTGTGTGTGGCGAGCAAATGTGGCAGTCTGCGGACACTCGGCGATTTCCTGAAGGACGGTTTACAAAAACAATTCTTTCTTTAAAGACATAATGCGAGAACGGGCAATAAATATGGAGGATATCATGAATCAGCAGTCTCTCAGTCCAATTGGAGAGAGTTTTTCACTTCCCGACTCCACCGATTACGCAAAGGAACTCGAGCGACTGAATGGCCTGGTGAGCCATCATCGCCAGTTAGGACGTGAAATTGTTATTGTGATGGGCTTGGGTTTTGTCGGAGCGGTAATGGCTGCTGTGGTTGCAGATGCGGAGGATGCGAAGGGAAATCCCATGAAGTTCGTCATCGGAATGCAACGACCCAGCACACGCAGTTACTGGAAGATTGCACTCATGAACCGAGGATTGCCTCCCGTAAGCTCAGATGACCCGGAGGTGCCTGCGATCATGAATCGTTGTGTCAACGAGAAGAAGACACTGACCGCAACGTTCACGTATGATGCGCTGAAATTTGCCGATGTGGTCGTCGTAGATATTCAATGCGATTATCTGAAAGAGTCGCTGGGGGATGTTTCCAATGGCCGGGCGGACATGGATGCCTTGGAAGAATCCCTTGGGATCATTGCCACCCATATCCAGCCAGACGCGCTGGTACTCATCGAAACAACGGTGGCTCCTGGCACGACAGAGCAGGTGGCCTATCCGATCATGAAGAAGGTGTTTCAGAAACGGGGTATTGTTAAAGACCCGTTATTGGCTCATAGCTTCGAGCGGGTGATGCCAGGGAAGAACTACGTGAAGAGCATTCGAGAATTCTGGCGTGTGTGCAGCGGTGTCAATGAAGAGGCTACCCAAAAGGTTGTTAAATTCTTGGGTGAGGTCATTCACACCGATCGCTATCCTTTGACGGTTCTCGATCGGCCCATCGAATCGGAAACAGCGAAGATTGTGGAAAACAGCTATCGGGCCACCATCCTGGCTTTCTTGGATGAGTGGAGCGTATTTGCGGAACAGAACGGAGTCGATCTCATCAAGGTTATTGAAGCAATCAAGGTTCGCCCCACGCACAGCAACATCATATTTCCAGGCCCTGGAATCGGTGGCTACTGTCTTCCCAAAGATGGTGGTTTGGGTCTGTGGGCTTACCGACATATCCACGGGTTCGAGGATGAGATTTTCAAGATCACGCCACTGGCTATCAACATCAATGACACGAGGGCACTCCATGTAGCCCAGATCACCCGGGATGCTCTCCGTAACATGGGCCGTCCTCTGGCAGCTGCAGACGTACTTGTCTTGGGAGCTTCGTACAAAGAGGATGTCGGAGATACGCGGTATAGCGGATCTGAACTGATTGTTCGGCGATTAACGGAGATGGGCTGCGAATTGCGAGTGCATGATCCCTACGTTCTTCACTGGTGGGAATTTGAAAAGCAGGAAGAGTATCCTTCTTCAACACACAGCCTGAAACGGTTTTTCCGTGGGCAAGAAAAACTGAAGGACCTCCGAGTAAAACAGGATTTAAAAGAGGCCCTGTGTGGTGCAGACGCTGTGATTTTTGCGGCCCGACACCAGCACTATCTGAATCTCAAGCCCGAGGAGATGGTGAAAAACGCCGGAGGACCCATGGCCGTGATAGACTGCTTTGGGATTTTGGACGATGATAAGATCAGACGCTATTTCGAACTTGGGTGCGAGGTGAAAGGTCTTGGACGTGGGCATGTGAGGCGAATTAAAGATCAGGTGAGAAAGAAAAAAGAGGAAACTCTCTTGCAAAAGGTTGAGGCCCTTTAGATGTGGTTATCGATGAAGTCAGGCGTTGATTCCACTTTGGGGCAAGGTTGAATAGAGGGAGATCCTTGGGTAGCTAATTGATATCTTCAGGGTAAGATGATGAACAGACTGTATTTCTAATCAGTAAGAGAGCATAGTCTCTGACAAGAAAGGCTGACCATGGCAGGTCAGCCTTTTTTTTGGCCGCTTGATCGAGTTGAGTAGAGAAGTGATTCAACATCAGGAGAAAGAATTTCAAAACCAGTCATGTTCAAAATGCGTTTGGAAGTGAAGGAACCCCCTTCAGTAATGGAAACTCTTGTGTGCTCAATTAGTTAGCTTTCCTGTCGGCTGCAATCTACTTAGCTCTGGAGGAAAAGCCTTCATTTTTTTCTTTTGCTGATCAATTTAACCTTGAGAAATCCTTTTAAATTACATAGAGCTACCATTCCCTTTTTCTGGCATTGTTCTTGCTCATTAATCATAGAAAAGGGGGTTCACCATGATAAAATATCATCGGCAACCCACTCATACGAAAAGCGGCTGCTTCGCATGCCATCCAGTAATGGCTCTTGTGTTTATTGTAATTCTACTGGCGCTGTCTCAGGTTGGATCGGCCGCTGAAATTACGTTGGCGTGGGATCCAAACGCTGAATCCGATGTGGCAGGGTACAAGATCTATTATGGGATGGCTTCCGGTAAATATACACACTCTGTCAATGTGGGAAATGTGACAGAAACAACACTGAATGTTTCGAAGAAAAAATATTACATCGCGTTGACGGCCTATGACACATACGGAAATGAGAGTGCTTATTCAAACGAAGTCTCTTGGCCCATTCAACTTTTCGAACCCAATGGGGGAGAAATATTACATCCCTTTGACTCTTCTTGGATTCAATGGAGTGCCCCTTCAGAAGCAGTGAGTTTTACTCTTTCTTATTCTCTGGACAACGGAAAAACGTGGAACACAATCCAAGAAAACGTAGCGGGTAGCAGTTACAATTGGACCGTTCCGACACCACCGGGTAATAAGAGAAAATGCCTGGCGAGAGTGGTGGGATACGATGGGTCCGGGAAACAGTTTGGATCTGATAAATCAGACGCACGCTTTACCATTGAAGTTGTAGAACTGTTGTCCCCAAATGAAAGCGGAGAAATCCTTTACTCGGGAGAAACCTATCCTATCTCTTGGGAAGTCTACGAGACCTGGAACCCAGTGGCTCAGGTTGAACTGTTCTACACAAAGGATGGAGGGGCAACGTGGAATTCAATTGACTCCATCGGCGGGAATCTGAAGAACTACAATTGGCTCGTTCCAACGGTGAGAAGTGCAAAGAATGAATGCAAAGTTAAAGTCGTCTTGAAAGACGTCGACGGGAGGATCGTGGGCGCAGATTCAAGTGACAGTTTTTTCACGATTCAACCTTAAGGATTAATTTTTTCTGCGAGCTACTTCGTGCCAGCCTGCCAAAAACTGCACTCACAGCAGTTCATCTGCTTTTGATTTCTGACAGTCCATCCAGTCGGCCTTTCGAAACTCGGATTCACCGCAGAGACGCAGAGAGCGCGGAGGTTGATTCTTTGCGCCTTTTGGGTGGAAATTCAATTTAGATAACAATGAATGAGAGTGACAAAAGTACACTAATCGATATTTTTTTCAATGAAATGTGTTGACCCATTCCGTTGAGAAATGAGGGGACAGATCTTCCTGGTTTTGCCCGAACGGATCCTTAGTTACTTCCATTTTTCATTAAGAGATTCTAATCCTTCCATGGCACTCTTATTGCTTCTAACCTTTCTGTCAATCTATGACAGCGAGGTTCACTATGAAAAACCATCCCTTCAGGACTTCTTTGATTCTGATTGTCATCTATCTGATTCTCATGGGAGTGTTACCCTTTGCATGGGCCGCCCAAATAAGGCTCGCGTGGGATGCCAACAGTGAGCCTGATCTGACTGGATACAAAGTATATTACGGAACGGCGTCTCAATCCTACGGAAGTCCGCTTGACGTTGGGAATGTAACGACCTATACGCTTACCGGTCTTACGCAAGGGCAGACGTATTATCTCTCGGTTACTGCCTACGACACATCAAATAATGAAAGCAATCATTCTGGTGAGGTGAGTGGGGCTGCCACGGACCCCGTTCAGAACGTCACGATCACAATCGCAACGAGTCCAACAGGGCGCCAAGTCGTGGTGGATGGAACATCTTATACAGCACCACAAAACTTCACGTGGGTTGTGAGCTCTTCTCATAGTCTCTCGGTTTCTTCCCCTCAGAACGGAACCACAGGGACACGATACGCCTATTCGTCCTGGAGTGATGGGGGAGGACAGACACACAACGTTACCGTTCCATCTGCCGCCACCACCTATACAGCGAGTTTCGCCACCCAGTACTCATTGACCACATCCGTTGGTGCTTCGGGAGGAGGGACGGTCAATCCTTCAGGGGAAACCTGGTACAACAGTGGAACTAATCCGCAAGTTACAGCGACACCGAATGCGGGTTATAGCTTCTCGAGCTGGTCAGGAGACGCCTCGGGTTCAACGAATCCTCTGACAGTGACTATGAATGCTCGCAAAAGTGTGACAGCTAATTTTACAGCCGTTCCAGAGACGGTTTCAACCCCAAGCACGCCAACGGGAGCAGGCAGCGGGTCGACGGGCACAAGCTATTCCTATTCAACAGGGGGTGCGTCGTCTAATCTCGGACACACTCTTCAATATAGGTTCGACTGGAGTGACGGGACATATTCGTCCTGGGTTTCGTCTACCACGGCTTCCAAGTCATGGGCTTCTGCAGGGTCCTACTCCGTAAAAGCACAGGCAAGGTGTGCAACCCATAACGCCGTTGTTTCTGCTTGGTCCAGTGGTCTTCCCGTGACGATTATCCCCGCTGCCGTGTCATCTACCGTGACCACGAGTCCTTCTGGCCTAGCGATTACGGTAGATGGGGCACCTTATACGGCACCGCAGTCCTTTGGCTGGTCACCTGGATCAAGCCATACTGTCTCGGTTTCTTCTCCGCAAAACGGGACGGTTGGGACACGGTACATCTATTCATCCTGGAGTGATGGGGGAGGGCAGACGCACACAGTCACAGTTCCAGAGACGAACGAAACCTACACAGCCAATTTCAGCATTCAACACACCCTGACCGCATCCGCCGACCCATCGGGAGGAGGGACGGTCAATCCTTCAGGGGAACGTTGGTACAACCGCGGCGACAGCGTTGACGTTTCAGCGACGCCCAATGGGGGTTACAGCTTCACCGGTTGGTCCGGAAGCGTCTCGGGGACAACCAACCCCGTGCGTGTCAGTATGGATGGGGTGAAGACCGTGACGGCAAATTTTTCACAGAGTCAGTACACCCTCACAGTGAACGTCAGCCCTTCGAGCTCGGGCTCTGTTTCGAAGTCTCCAAACCAGTCTACCTATGCTTACGGCGCACAGGTTATCCTAACAGCAACACCCAACTCCGGATACACCTTCAATAACTGGACTGGCGATGTCACAGGGGCAACGAACCCTGTTAACGTGACCATGAACGGCAATAAGAGCACAACAGTAAATTTCAGCGCGATCACGGAGACTATCTCAATCCCGTCTGCGCCGAGTGGTCCAACGACTGGAACAACAGGATCAAGTTATTCCTATTCGACGGGTGGATCCACATCCAGCCTAGGTCATCCGATTCAATATCGGTTTGACTGGGGAGACGGAACCTCTTCGGATTGGTCCTCTTCAGTTACGGCGTCCAAGTCATGGGCGGGTCCAGGAACATATTCGATCAAAGCCCAAGCGCGATGCGGAAGTTGCCTAACCGTGCTTTCTGGGTGGTCCACAAGCTTCGGTGTCACAGTTGAATCACCAGCCGGGTATCTCGAGGCTATCCCAGCCAATGGATGGAATGCCTCCGGGACGGTAGGTGGACCTTTCACGCCTTCGAGCCAGTCCTATACGCTCAAAAATACAGGAGGAACAGCAGTCAGTTGGGCTGCCTCGAAAATCCAGCCATGGGTCAGCCTTTCCACCGAAAACGGGAACTTGGCCCCAGGAGCGAGCGCGACAGTTACCGTTTTGATTAACGAGAATGCAAATGGCCTCGGTCTGGGCAGTTACAACGATTCCGTTGCCTTTAACAACGTGACGAATGGAGGAGGTAATTCGACGCACCCGGTGAACCTTGCGGTTCATGGAGTAACAGTGACACACCGAATCGCCACGAATCCATCGGGTATGGAGGTAGTGGTTGATGGGGTGACCCAGAAGACCCCTAAGAAGTTCAACTGGGAAACAGGTTCTTCGCATGTCGTCTCAGTTCCTACCCCTCAAGGTGGAAGCAAGAGGAGGTATAATTTCTACTATTGGAGTGACAACGGGGCGGCGGAACACACAATCGTTGCTCCTTCTTCCAGCGCCACCTACACAGCTTATTTCAGCACTCAGTTCAACCTCACAACCGAAGTCAACGCTGTAGACGGAGGAATGGTAACTGTAGGCGGAGCAATGGCAACTCCTCTCGGGGAAGCATGGTATGATGAAGGGCAGGCGGTTACACTGGTTGCATCGCCCTATTTCGATCGGTATTTCGTTAGCTGGGTGAATAAGTCCGGGACCATGATCAGCAAGGAAAACCCGTTAACGATTAGTATGACTGGGCCGAAAACAGTCAAGGCCAAGTTTAAACAGAACACCTATCCTCTGGCGGTCACCATTGAGCCGCGGAACACAGGAATTGTAGCGAGGAACCCAAAGAAATCGGGCTATTTCTTCGGAGAACAAGTGAGTGTCACGGCCAAACCCAAAGTTGGATATACGTTCGCAGGGTGGAGTGGAGAGGTCAGCAGCGCCGAAAATACGATCGCTCTAACGATGGACGGAAGCAAGTCGATTCAGGCTAATTTCATTCTGGATGAGAATCGACCCCGAGCCAAGAACGAACCGAGTTCAGCACCTCAGCCGCAAGATTCCTCGAATTTGCCACTTGTTGGGGAACTTGAAAGTCCCGTGAACGGCAAGAATGCGGCAGGGGTTAAAGCCATCTACGGGTGGGCTTTGGACGAGAAAGGAATTTCAAAGATTGAATTGTTTATCGATGACAGTTACGTATGCAAAATCCCCCACGGAGGAATCAGAGAAGACGTTAAAGCGGCCTATCCGAGATATCCCAAAGCAGATCAGAGTGGTTTTGCTATGATCTGGAACTATTCTGCGCTGTCTCCAGGGGAGCATCATGTTGTGGTTAAGCTCCACAACCTGAAAGGTGAGACTTTAGATCTCGCATCAAAGGTGAATGTGGTGAGATTCCACGGGGAGGTGGTCACTCAGATGGCTCCCGAAGGTTACCTGCCTTACCAAGTCGATGTGACTGCAGACGGCTCGACCAAGTCCTATGACGTCAACGTCGAGTGGTGTGAGGAAACACAGGATTTTGGAATCTCGGAGATTATCCCAAGAGAATGATCTTAGACTTATTGGGGAAAATAAGGTTTTCTGTATTCACCACGGAGACACACCTGCCTGCCGGCAGGCAGGGGAGCATAGAGAAAGAGTACTTAGATTCTTTGATCTGACGGTAGAGATACCCGTCAGATCAAAAGCCTCAGCCTTTGCCAACAAATATTCTTTCCGGATACCAGCACAAAAACCTAGACTTAGTCGAGCTTCGGTGGTCTGGCCCCGCAGGGGCCAGGGACCGGAACTTTTTCTCCAACCGGTATCTTTTGATTGGAGAAAAAATGATGGCCTTTTTCTCTGTAAGATTTCTCAATGTGCTCTGTGGCTCGAATGAGTCTCCACTCTCTGATATTTCGCCATGCGCTATGCTCTATGCGCTTTGCCATTATTCACAGGGACGAGTGGGTGGTGAAATTCAGTCGAGACAATTTGCAGCTCTCAGCAACAGATTTCATGGAAACGCCAGTAGCTCTGAAAAGAGGCCTGTCATTTGATTCCAGAAGACAAGTTGACATCAAGCTTAAAGAAGTCTGCTGAACCCACGGACCTGGCGTGCAACCTCTGGCCAGGTCCGGTTCCTTCCTTAAAACATTCCAAGAAACCCTCCTTTCCTGAACTCAGATTTCCAGTTCTAGGATCGATCTCAATGAAATCAATTCCGTCAGGAATGAAAAAATCCTGAGCAGGCTTGTCTTTCAAAACTTTCGTCATGAAATTTACCCATATGGGTGAGGCGGCACGAGACCCTGTCTCGTTCTCGCCAAGCGGTCTTTCTTCGTCGAACCCGACCCAAACTCCTGTCAGCAGTTCTGGGGTGTAACCAATAAACCAAGCATCACAGAATTGGTCGGTTGTGCCGGTTTTCCCGGCCACAGGTCTTCCGAGAGACTTGGCCCTCCAGCCTGTCCCATCTTGGACTACACTCTGCAGAAGGTTTGTCATGAGGTAAGCGGTCTGTGGACTGATGGCCTGGATGTCTTCCAGGGGTTCCTGGGATAGGAGGAGGGGAAAGTTTTCTTCGAGCAGATTGCCCTGTTGGTCTAAGATCTTCTTGACAAAGGTTGGCCTGAAGGTCTTCCCCCCGTTCGCGAAAACGCCATAAGCCTTGGTCAGTTCAAAAAGCGAGAGGGCGGAAGATCCCAGGGCCATGGAGAGATCTCCGTGCAGGGGAGAGGAGATACCAAGGCTCCTTG
>Ga0315281_10009329_pt1 | contig 13620 bp, 16 predicted proteins | sample YL17G07_0_MG_FD_204540 | JGI IMG/M metagenome (GOLD analysis project Ga0315281, IMG submission 204540) | Sediment microbial communities from Yellowstone Lake, YNP, Wyoming, USA - YL17G07_0 | ecosystem: Environmental > Aquatic > Freshwater > Lake > Sediment | place: USA: Wyoming | collected...
AATGTAAATTTGTCATTCTGAACGAAGTGAAGAATCTCATAAAATCATCGTCTTATAAGACTGAGATTCTTCGGCTGGAGCCTCAGAATGACATTGTGACACAGCCTCCAAGCCGGAGGATGACAAATCCTGAGTTTTTAGACAGGCTCTGTGTCCCTAATTATACTAATTACTGTAAATCAATAAGAATAAGTTCCCTCTTTATTTTAATTGGGAATATTAATACCATATTTAAAAAATATTTTTTGAACTATTTTGCTTGACATATAAAAATCTTTGTAGTAATTTTTGTTAATAGAATAGGAAAGGAAACGAAAGACTTTTTAAATAGAAGATTGCCGAGTCGCTGAAGGATAACCCTTTGGTAAGACCCGGCATTTTTTTTGAGGTAAAAGGAGGCGAGAAGCAATGAGTATGAATAATGATAATTTATACGAAGAAACCGTCAAAGTAGCGTCTGAACTGTATGAAATGAGTGGTCGGGTAGAAGGCCGTGACCTTGAGAATTGGCTTGAAGCAGAGAAGATTGTAATATCGCGCTACAAAGAACAAGAAAAGCGTAAATATGAGAGGAGACCATTTGCTAAGGTTATAAGGTATTCCCCCTACCAACACTTGGGAAAATCAACTGAAATTGCTTGCGAAGGCGTTACATTTGACATCAGTGAAAAAGGTCTTGCAATGGTAACGGACTATCCTCTCAAAAAAGGAGATGTTTTGTTTTTTGAACCAGAGATAAAGGTTAATGACTCTATAGCAAAGGTCGCTACTGTAAAATGGGTAAGGGAAATTGAGAAAGATAAATATAGTGTAGGATTAAAGATATATATAGAGGTAGGATGAGAGTCTTATTTATGGAAGAAGAACCGATGTTATTACCTATCTAATCCAGCTGTGTGCCGTCTTTGAGGTCATCGTAGAACTTCCTCAAGTTCGGTAGTTCCTTCTGGGCCATTATCTTCATGGCGCTCCTCGGATGTTCGTTCAACACACCGGTTATCAGATAGGGTATATGATATCCCCATTCTATTTCAGACTTCATGGGGATGAATATTTCCTGGATGACTTCGATGAGTGGTCTTATGTCAAACTTTGGATTCTTGAGAAAAGAGAGGAGAAGTTCTAAAGGACAGTTCCCCGCACCCCTCCCCAAGCCATAAAGCGTTGCATCCAGACGGTTTACGCCGGCAATAATCGCCTCTATCGTGTTTGCAAAGGCCAATTGCTGATTGTTATGGGTGTGTATGCCAAGCTCTTTTCCTGGCAGGGCCTGAAAATACTTCTTTGCGAGATAATGGATCTGCTCAGAATAGAGTGCACCATAACTGTCGACAAGATACACAACAGGGACATCGCTCTTGGATAGATCATTGAGTGCTTCGTCCAGATCTCTCTCCAGGACCTTCGAGACAGCCATGAGGTTAATCGTGACTTCATACCCTTTATTGAGACATTCATGGGCAAGGGCAATGCCTTTGTCGATCTCTTTGGTGTAACAGGCAACCCTGATCATATCGAGAATGCTGTCTTTTTTAAGAGGGATATCTTCTGAATCGATACGACCTATGTCAGCCATGGTAGACAGCTTCATTTTTGTATCAACTTCACCGACAATCCTCTTTATGTCTTCTTCGGTACAGAACTTCCAGGCACCGTGTTCCGCCCTGGAAAAATATTTCTCGGAGGACTTATAGCCAATTTCCATATAATCAATGCCGCACTCTGAAAGCGCCAGGAAAACCTTTTTTACAGTCTCGTCGCTGAACTGCCATTTGTTTGTCAATCCACCGTCGCGGATTGTGCAATCGAGAACCTTAATCTGTGGTCGATACATTAGTCATTCCTCCGGGCTGGTTTAATTAATATTATAATACAAAAAATTAGATTTTTTCTGCGGGGTTTCTTTTTGGAGATGAGGAATTCTCTATCTTTTCTGTGAATTTTTTCGCGAGATCCGATATCGCATTCCATTTCTCTTCATCAACAAATTCTCTCTTCAAGATCGAAGAACCGATAAGGATACACGAGGCTTTCGCAGAGAGATATTCGGAGATATTATTCAAATTCATCCCTCCGCTCAACATGAAACGCACAAAGGGCATTGGTCCTCTTATCGCTTTCAGGAAATTGAGTCCCCCCATCTCGACAAAAGGGAAGAGCTTTATAATATCCCCTCCAGACCGATAAGCTCTGTAGATCTCTGTTGGAGTACAGGCTCCTGGAACCGAGACAGCACCTTCTTTTTTCGTGGATTTCACAATCTCTTCATCAAGATGCGGGCTGACGATATAGCGGGCTCCGGCCTTCAATGCTTTTTTCAGATCGGAGATGCTGAGAATCGTCCCTGCACCGATACATGCATCCGTTTTTTGATTCAATTCTCTTATCACCTCTTCTGCGCCTGGTACCGAGAACGTTATTTCCACTAAACGGATACCTCCCTTTATGCACGCAACTGCAGCCTGATATGCCTTTTCAGGTGTTTCGGTGCGCACCGCGACCATCAACTGGTAACGTTCAATCGTCTCGATCAGGTTCATGAGAGTTATCACAGAAAGTTTAGCCTTTTCCATGGAAAAAAGCTAAACTTTCATACATTGTGCAGACACCTTATTCATAAACCTTTATGCCAATTTTAATTTTCTTAACATAAAAAACCTCGCAGGAGCCGTCACCGCCATCCCGGCGTGATAAGCTACTGTTCCACCAGAAATTTCCTCCTTTATAACGGCCTGCCACATTTACTAAATAACCTTCAAGGAGAACCCTTTCCTTCTTTTTAAGGGTCTTTACTGCCTTATAAATGTTTTCATCAGCTGGAATAATATGATTGTTTGCAGAATGTGTTATCACATAGTTATCATCGAAAGGACTTCCTTCTTCGTTTTCATAAAAGTACCACCTGTCACTCTGGCTGTAAGAAATATATTTATCATATTCGGGGTCTGCCATCTTTCCCCAGGCAAGGGCGAGATCAACAGGTGAGATCTCTCCGTGCCATCCGTCGTGATAGGATTTCTTACTTACTACAATTGCAGCTATCTTATACTCTGCAACAGGATTAATGATAAACTCGCTGTCTTTGTCCTTCTTTATTATTCGATCATTAGAGGTATATTTATTCTGTAAGGGTTCCTGAGAGACATCAATCCCGGTAAAGTCCTCTCCTGTTACCTGAGGTTTATTGCATCCGGTAAATAGAAAAAGAAATAAGGTTGACAGAATCAGCAGGCTGGTTATGTTTTTAATCATAAATTCTAAGTAAAGGTCAGATTGCTTCGTCGTCACTGAATACGTCGTATTATATATAAAGCAATCCCATTCCTTTACCAGGATGGTAGGCTTTCTTTATTGCTCTGACGATGAATTCCTTTGCCTTTCTTACGGATTCAAGAGGAGTGTTGCCAAGGGCAAGTGATGCTGTAATAGCAGATGAAAAGACACATCCTGTGCCATGATATTCACCTTCAATCTTTTTGCTCTTAATATAATGAAAGTCTCCGTCATAATAGAGGTCGAGTGCCATATCCTTTAGATGACCACCTGTAATGACGACCACTTCAGGACCCATACTTTTCAATATCTTGGCAGCCTCTTCCATGCCCTTTTTATCTTCAACCTTGACACCTGTTAGAAGAGATGCCTCATATATGTTTGGGGTAATAACCTTTGAAAGAGGAAAAAGTTTTTCCCTTAAGGCATCCAGGGTTCCTTCAGCAACAAGGCTTATGCCTGATGAAGAAACAGTAACAGGGTCAATCACAAAATTGCTCAATGAATATCCTTTTATTATCTCTTCGACAATCTCAACAGCCCAACTGCTATAAAGCATCCCCATTTTTATAGCATCAGGTCTGATATCAGATAAAAGTATATGGAGCTGTTTTCTAAAAGAATCCTGTTCAACGGGAAAGACAGAATCCACATCTTCTGTATTCTGTGCAGTAATTGCAGATACTACAGAAAGCCCATGTACCTTGAAGGATCTGAATACCTTCAGATCAGCTTGCAGCCCTGCTCCACCTGTAGGATCAGAGCCAGCTATGGTAAGGGCTACCTTCATTTAATAATTGGAAGTGAAATAGAGATGAGGCAGGGCATGGCATTTGAGCGGATTTTTTTGCTGATATTCCATTGAGAATCTCCTAATATCAAGAGGCAAAAGCCTCGGAGTCCCGATCTTATCGGGACGAGAATGAGCGAGAATGTTATGTCCTGCCTGCATCTCATTGTTTATAAATAATTTGAGTTAATCCGCCTCAGGCGGATTAAATAAATTTTTGAATAATGCCTGCATCGTTCGGACTAAAAGAAAATACTGGATCTTTATCTCTCTTTCCTCAGCGCCTTCTCCACTATTCTGATCGCACAGAACTCCCCGCACATTGAGCAGACCTCACTCTCTGAAGGAGGGACCTCTGCCCTCCATCTGCGCACTTTGTCAGGATCAAGGCTCAATGAAATCTGACCGTTCCAATCGAGGTTCTTCCTGCATCTTGCCATCTCCATGTCAAGCTCCATAGCACCAGGAACACCTTTCGCAATATCTGCTGCATGGGCTGCTATCTTTAATGCAATAAGACCCTCTTTTACATCTTCAATATTCGGGAGCCTGATATGCTCTGCAGGAGTCACATAACACAGAAAATCAGCGCCAGCAGCCCCTGCGACAGCACCGCCTATTGCAGCTGCAATATGGTCATAACCCATTGCAATGTCTGTCACAAGGGGTCCAAGGACATAAAAAGGAGCCCCTTTGCAAATCTCTTTCTGGATCTTTACATTCAATGCCACCTGGTTTAAAGGCACATGACCAGGACCTTCAATGATTACCTGAACACCTTCCTCTAAGGCTTTATCCCTCAGTTCTCCAATAGTCAGCAACTCCTCGATCTGGCTCCTGTCTGTTGCATCCTCGAGGCAGCCAGGACGGAGAGCGTCTCCAAGGCTCAGTGTCAGATCATACTTTTTCGCAATCTCAAGAAGCCTCTCATAATTTTCATAAAGGGGATTTTCTCTATCATTAAAAATCATCCATTCGAGAAGGAATGAACCGCCACGGCTCACAATATCAAGTATTCTGCTTTCTTTCCTTAACCTTTCAACAGCCTTTCTTGTAAGACCGCAATGGACTGTGACAAAATCAACTCCTTCTTCTGCATGTTCTTCTATCACACTAAAGATATTGTCAGGGGTCATCTTTGAAATAGTTCCGTAAGTCTCGACTGCCCTTATGGCAACCTCATATATCGGAACGGTGCCAACCGAAAGGGGAGACCTCTTCAAAAGGAGCTGCCTCAGTTCTTTAATAGGCCCTCCTGTTGAAAGGTCCATAACTGCATCAGCGCCATATTCAACAACCACGGCAAGTTTTTCCGTTTCATCATCAAGAGATACCTTATCTTTCGATGTCCCTATATTTGCATTAACCTTTGTCCTCAGCCCTCTTCCTATGCCTATTGGTTTTATTTCGTGTTTTATATTTTTGGGAATCACTGTCAATCCTTCAGCAACATCAGAAGCGAGCCTTTCAGGTGATATATGTTCGGAAATGGCAACAGCCTTCACTTCTTCAGTAACGATTCCCTTTTTTGCAAGTTCTATTCTCGTCATTTGAGTAACCTCTCAATCCTGAGCTTTTCCAAAGCTATCTCGGCCGCCCTCTTACCAGAAAGCAGCATCCCCCCGAAGATAGCGCCCATTCTGGGTGAACCAAAGACCGCATTTGCCGCCATCCCTGCAACAATGAGCCCGGGATAAGCCTCCTTAGTGTTCTCCAGTATTTCTCTTTCTCCTTTTTCCGCCCACATAGACTTTTCACCCATGAAATCACCTGTGGAAGTCCTAAGTTTCGGTCCTATCTTCCTCGCCACTATGCGGCACACTTCACCATCATGCCCGGTAGCATCTATTACCACCTTTGACCTTATAGTCAATGGGTCTACATGGAGTTTTGACCAGGAAACAGCGCTCCAGTTGAGGACCAATCCAGTAATAACATCGTCCTCCCTTATCATTACATCTTCCACACTTATGAGGTTAAAGATGTTTGCCCCCGCTTTTATTGCCTTAAGGCAGAGAGCTGAGACTGTCTCTAAAGCATGGGCTATATAAAGACCATCTTTATATTTCTTTGCTCTTACCTTAAATTCATCGAGAATTCCCTTTGCCTCTTCCTGGACTACAATACTGTTAAACATCATTCCTCCGCCGGGCATCCCGCCTCCAACACGGAGTTGTTTTTCAAATACCACTGTCTTTACACCTTCCCTTGCCAGATAATAAGCAGATGTCAGACCTGAAGGCCCTGCACCTGCAATAGCTACATCCACATCAAGGGAATCGAGAAGATTCTTAAAATAGCTCTCCATTATTGCACGAGATATAAGCACTTCATCCATGTTACCCTCCAAAAAACAAAAACCGCATCCCTGAAGGATACGGTCTATTATCCCATTCCCTACGCCGGCATTATCCAGATCAGGTTCGTGGGGTCGACATTTTGTCCTCTCAGGCCTTTCAGCCTCCCCCAGGGTCAGATTCAGTATAGACCAGACATTAAAGAAATGTCAACTTCATGTGATAAGCATCTCCTAACCCGCAATTGCAGGATATAGTATTTGAGCGGATTTTTTTGCTGATATTCCATTGAGAATATTTCTAATATAAGGAGGCAAAAGCCTCGGAGGTCGGAACGACCGAGAATGAGCGAAGATACTATATCCTGCAATTTATTGCGTTTATATGTTAATAGTTAACCTTAGCAAGTGAAAGAGATACTTCTTATAAAATATTTATTTTATGTGCCAGGCAACCTGCTCCGAAGCCATTGTCTATATTCATCACTGCTATACCCGGCACACAGGAATTAAGCATAGCAAAAAGGGCTGTGAGACCGCCAAGGCTTGTGCCATATCCGATGGATGTTGGAACTGCGATAATTGGCTTCTCTGTAAGACTCCCAACAACAGAGGGGAGAGCACCTTCCATACCTGCAACGACCACAATCACTTTTGCAGAATCAATATATTTTTTAATATCCATAAGTCTATGGATTCCCGCCACACCAACATCATAGATATTCTCAACCCTGCTCCCAAGAAATGATGCTGTGACTGCTGCCTCTTCAGCAACAAATATGTCAGATGTGCCTGCAGAAAGTATAAGGATATTTCCACGTTTTTTTTTCTCTTCTCCTACTGATATTGTTCCTGAGGAGGTATAAAAAACAGCATTCTTAATTTTCAGACTATCATATATCTTTTTAGATGCCTTAGTTATCAAAAATTTCTTAGCCCTCTTATACATAGATTGCGCAATTGCAATAACATCTTGTACTCTTTTTCCTTCGGCAAAAATCACCTCAGGAATCCCCTGTCTGATATACCTGTGGTGGTCTACCTTGGCAAACGAAAGGTCCTCATATGGAAGATGTTTCAATCTGGTGAATGCTTCATCTATACTGAGTTTTCCTGACTGAGTCGAATCGAGGATCTTTCTTATTTTTGATTCATGCATATCTATCAATAAAATTCTGGTTTCATTGAACGACTCATTAAATCGCTGACAGCAAGAACAGGGTCTTTTCCCTCGTTGATAATCTTATAGACTTGCTCAACTATAGGCATTTCGATATTATACTTATTCGATAGTTCAAAAGCAGATTCTGCAGTTTCAACACCCTCAACAACACTTATTGTCTGTTCAAGGATATCTTTAAGTTTCATGCCCTGTCCGAGTTTTATCCCCAGGGTGTAATTCCTTGACAAAGCACTTGTACATGTAAGAACGAGATCGCCAAGACCACTGAGCCCGGCAAATGTCTTCTCTTCAGCGCCCATTGCAACCCCGAGTCTTGTGATTTCAGCAAGCCCTCTGGTTATGAGTGAGGCCCGTGCATTGTTACCAAGGCCGAGGCTGTCAGAAATACCTGCTGCTATGGCTATCACATTCTTTAAAGCTCCCCCGATCTCTACACCAAGTATATCATTATGCGTATAAACTCTGAAGGTGCTTGTATTAAACAATTCCTGTAGCAAAATTCCTGTATTCCTATTTTCTGTTGCAAGGGTAACAGCAGTAGGCAAATTTTTCATTACCTCTTTGGCAAAACTCGGGCCGGATAGAGCTGCAACCTCATGCCCTGTTAATTCTTTCAAAACCGAAGAGATTGTCATGAGCGTCCCTCTCTCGATGCCCTTCGATGCACTAATGATAGCTGATCCATTCGACAGGTAAGGAGAGATTTCTTTAAAAACAGCCCTTGTGTACTGCGATGGCACGACATTAAGGATATACCTTGCTTTGTTCACAACCTCATCTATACGATGAGATATCATGATATTTTCAGGGAGTCTTATATCAGGCAGATATACTTTATTTAATCTTGTCCTCTCTATTTCCTCGGCGAGGTCTTTCTCATAGACCCAGAGTGATACGTCGTATCCTTTCTTTGACAATAGGTATGCAAGGGTTGTCCCCCAGCTACCTGCACCTATGACAGCTACATAGCTCATTGAGTTGAATAATCAATAATCAAGTAAAAAATATAACAGATTTATCTGATGGATGCAATGAGTAAATTGATGATGTAGGCATCTCTTTTACTGATAGGAGGATATGGTATTTGAGCGGATTTTTTTGCTGATATTCCATTGAGAATATTTCTAATATAAAGAGGCAAAAGCCTCGGAGTCCCGATCTTATCGGGACGAGAATGAGCGAAAATACTGTATCCTCCCATCCATATTTACTTATTCGACTTCTGCGCCTTCACAATCTTAGCCCATTCATCCCGAAGAGATACTGTTCTATTAAATACAAGCTTCCGGGCCTGAGAATCGGGATCAACACAGAAATAACCCAGTCTTTCAAACTGGTATAGGTCTCCTGTGTTTGCATTTGCCAGACTTGGTTCAACACGGCAAGACTTCAATACATCAAGCGATTTAGGATTCAAATAAGCCTTGAAATCTTCATGGTCACCTGGGTTTGGGATTGTGAACAGATGATCATACAAACGCACTTCTGCCTCAAGCGCATGAGCTGCCGATACCCAGTGCAGAGTCGCCTTGACTTTGCGCCCGTCCGGAGCATCTCCACCTCTTGTTGCAGGATCATAGGTGCAGCGAAGCTCAACAACTTCTCCGGTTCGTTCGTCCTTAACAACACCTATACATTTGATAAAGTATGCGTAACGCAACCGTACCTCACGGCCAGGAGCAAGACGGAAAAACTGCTTTGGTGGATGTTCAAGAAAATCATCCTGCTCGATATAAAGGATACGTGAAAAAGGAACTTTCCGTGTACCCATATTTGGGTTCTCCGGGTTATTCACAGCTTCTAACCCTTCCACAAGGTCTTCTGGATAATTGTCTATAACAACCCGAAGGGGATGTAAAACAGTCATCACTCGTATAGCCCGTTTATTCAAGTCTTCCCTTAGACAGTACTCAAGTAATGCAACATCAACAATACTCTCCCTCTTAGCAACTCCAATGCGCTCGGCAAAATAACGTATTGACTCAGGTGTATAGCCGCGCCTCCTTATGCCAGCTATCGTGGGCATTCGTGGATCATTCCATCCTGTTACATGTCCCCCCTCAACCAATTCTACGAGCTTCCTTTTACTCAATACTGTATGACTGATATTGAGGCGGGCAAACTCGATCTGCTGCGGGTGATATAGGTTTAATTGATTAAGAAACCAGTCGTAGAGAGGGCGATGGTCTTCAAATTCAAGTGTACAGATAGAATGCGTGATCCTCTCGAGAGAATCTGAAATGCAATGGGCATAATCATACATTGGATAAATACACCACTTATTACCTGTCCTGTGGTGTTCTGCATGCATAATGCGGTGCATGACAGGGTCACGCATATTGATATTCCCTGATGCCATGTCAATCTTTGCCCGAAGAGTGCGGGAACCTTCCGGAAACTCACCTGCTCTCATGCGTTCAAACAAGCCCAGATTTTCTTCAACTGACCGGTTACGATAGGGGCTTTCCTTACCATGCTCAGTTAAAGTACCGCGGTATTTTCTTATTTCGTCCGGGCTTAAGTCACAAACGAATGCCTTACCATCTTTAATCAACTGAACTGCACACTGGTAGAACTGCTCAAAGTAGTCTGATGCATAATACAACCTGTCATCCCAGTCGAATCCAAGCCACCGCACATCTTTTTTGATTGACTCCACATATTCAGCTTCTTCCTTAGTTGGATTTGTATCATCGAACCGTAGATTGCAGAGACCTTTGAATTCTGCGGCAATACCAAAATTGAGGCAGATGGACTTTGCATGCCCGATGTGAAGATAACCGTTCGGCTCCGGCGGAAACCTTGTATGAACCCTACCACCGTATTTCCCTGCCTTCAGATCTTCTGTGATGATTTCTCGTATAAAGTTTGAGGGTTGAGAAAATGTCGCATCTTTCATGATTTTATCCCTATTGTCTTAATTGCCTTCTCTAATCTCCTCAATGTCTTTTCCTTGCCAACAATTTCAAGCACTTCAAATATCCCTGGGCTTTCTGTTTTGCCGGTTATTGCAACACGCACTGGTTGAGCGATGTTACCGAGTTTGGTTTTATGTTTTTCAACAAGACTGACAAAGACTTTTTCAATCTCTTGTATAACAAAATTATCGAGTCCTTCAAGCTCTGTTTTTATATCTATTAAATAAGGGAGATATTTTTCATTCAGGAATTTTGTCTTTGCTTTCTCCTCATACTCTATATCTTCTGCTATATAGAAATGCAGAGAATGAGCAAGTTCAACTAACGTCTTTGCCCGTTCTTTTAATGTGTCAATTGCCTTTGATAACCACTCCTTATCCAATGTCTGGTCTTTCTGTATGATCTTCTCTCTTACAAGAAAAGGTATAACCATCTCAATAAGTTTTTCTGTTGGTGTTTTCATAATATATTGACTGTTAAGCCATAAGAGCTTTTCAGGGTTGAACACAGCAGCAGATTTCCCGACGTCTTCCAAGGAGAAATACTTTATTAACTCATCTCTTGTGAAAATTTCCTGATCTCCGTGAGCCCATCCGAGGCGGACAATATAATTAACAAAGGCATCAGAAAGATAACCCATATCCTTATAAGAAGTAACAGATGTTGCACCATGTCTTTTACTCAGCCTTGCTTTATCATGACCTAAAATCATCGGCAAATGAGCAAACGCAGGAATCCCGTAGCCAAAGGCTTTGTATATATGGAGCTGTTTCGGTGTGTTGTTGAGGTGGTCATCACCCCTTATGACATGGGTTATGCCCATATCCACATCATCAACAACAACAGTAAAATTATATGTCGGTGTTCCGTCAGACCGCATGATAATAAGGTCATCAAGTTGGGCATTTTCAAAGACAACCATTCCTCTGATTAAATCATTGACAACAGTCTCTCCTTCCTGTGGCATCATAAATCGGATTGCTGGTACTCTATCCGTAATAGGTTCCTTCAGAAGTTTGCATCTCCCGTCATACTTTGGCGTCTTTCCCTGCGCCAATGCCTCCTGTCTTCTCTTTTCAAGCTCCTCAGGCGAGCAATAACAATAATATGCCTTCCCTTCTCTTAAAAGTTTATCAGTATAATCTTTATAGATATTAAATCTATCAATCTGCCTGTAGGGGCCCTCATCCCAGTCGAGACCGAGCCATTTCATACCTTCAATAATTGCTTCAATATATTCCTCTGTTGAACGTGTTCTGTCAGTATCCTCAATCCTTAGAATAAAAGTGCCTTTATTGTGTTTTGCAAAGAGATAGTTGAAGAGGGCAGTCCTCGCCCCTCCTAAATGCAGATGCCCTGTCGGACTCGGAGCAAACCTCACTCTTACTTTTTCAGACAACATAACCTCCGTAACTTAAAAACTATCTTAAGAATATAACAGATTCAGAATACAGGTTCAAATTTATCGATATTTGGTTGAAGAGCAAACAAAGGTGGTAGATCTCATTTTTCCTATAACAGCATGGTTGTGCAGGCAGTTATACAATTTGAAGCTTCTTTTCCATTGATTTGAGGATGTCTTTAAATATATGCGATGCTCTGAATAGTTCAACGCCGATAAGGTTGCCGTTGCTGTCAAGCTCCATATTCACACCAGGAGATATTTCCACAACCTCAACCTCTTTACCCTCTTTTGCAAGGTAGAGGATGTCCTCTTCTTCATCATAAAAAACCTTAAAATCGTCCATTATATTTTCCTCCATCTTCTTATCCGAATACCTTCAGGTGTAATAATAACTAGATTTTTAACCATATCCTTTTCCTGTATTGATTCGAAAAACTTCTTAAACAGTGAAAGTGTTTCATCAACAGTGCGTTTATAAATTTTAACAACAATGATCCCGCCACACTTTTCAGGCGGAAATCGGAACATCCTTGAGAAGTCTTTGTCCATCGTGATAATCACACTATTTTCTTCACATGCTTTTTGATAGACTTCATCATCTGATATGCCTGATAACCCTGCATCTCTTATGCTAAGCACATCGTGACCGAAACTCCTTAAGTAATCAATAATAGGCTCAAAAAGGTTTTCATTGGCGAATATCTTCACGCTGTCACTCCAGCTTCTTCGTCAGCAAGAGCAGCAGCATAGTTCAGGCAAGCCTTTATATCCTCATCAGTGATATTCGGATATGCTTTTTTAATCCCCCCAAAACTCTCTCCAGCAGCAAGAAGATCAAGTATGATGTAAACAGGTATTCTTGTACCCTTTATACAGGGTTTTCCACTGCAAATCTTTGGGTCTAATACTATCCTCTCAACTAACTTCTTCATTCTTCACACCTCCCTTCCGGCTTATTATTATATTAACAGACCTAAATATTCCTTTCACTTTTTCCCCTCCACTCTATGAGTCGTAGACAATCTCAATCTCCTACTTCTGCCCACGAGATAATGTACCCGTTCCTTTTTTTACTTTAAGATTATCGGTGAAGTGATTAAGAATGGAAAGAGGTATTAGGTTTTTATTTGTGCACAAGGATTTCTTCAGGCTTGATCCATATAATTTTCCCATCAAGCCAGACAACAATCGGGTTACCAGCCTGTTTATGCTTTAACAAAGCCTCACGAACACCCTGAACTAACGCCTTGGTTATCTTGTCCGGGTCAGCAAATGTTTCTGCAACTTTGTCTTTATGTTTTTCCTTTACCGCCATATATCTCTTCAATATTATGCCAAATAGCTGAATTGTTTACAACCACTCCATGTCCTTGATCACAATAAGCTATTAATCGTGGTTCTTCACCAGAGTTGTCAATCCTTTCTTCATCTTCCCTCTGCCTCTTCGGATATGCACCCATTTTTTTACTTTATCCATTCTGAAATATTAACCAAGACAATTACATTGTAAGCCATTTATCTGCATGCCAAGGCTTTTCCAAATTCTGACATCCTCTTTGCAGAGAGCAATTTTTACCCTCTTGTCATGCTTTGTTATCGCATCGATAATAACTCTGAACATTGTCAGACGGTGCTCGTCAGGATATCTTAGTTTTGTCCCATCGTTAATTAATCCGGAATTAATCTTGAGAAGAGGAGACGCAGGAAAGCGAGAGCTGATGTGTGAGGCAAGGCCTTTCGACGGTCGATACTCAC
>Ga0315281_10009330_pt1 | contig 13620 bp, 11 predicted proteins | sample YL17G07_0_MG_FD_204540 | JGI IMG/M metagenome (GOLD analysis project Ga0315281, IMG submission 204540) | Sediment microbial communities from Yellowstone Lake, YNP, Wyoming, USA - YL17G07_0 | ecosystem: Environmental > Aquatic > Freshwater > Lake > Sediment | place: USA: Wyoming | collected...
GGCCCGGTACGGCGAAAACGAGTTCCAGGTCGTCGACCTTCCCGGTACCTACAGCCTGACCGCCTATTCCCTTGAAGAGATCATCGTCCGGGACTTCGTCACGGTAGAAAAGCCCGACCTGGTAGTGGACATAGTCGACGCGAGCAACATCGAGAGGAACCTCTACCTCACCACCCAGCTCATCGAACTCGGCGTCCACCTGGTCATCGCGCTGAACATGATGGATGTCGCCTCGGGCAGGGGAATAGACATCGATGTCGCCCTGCTCTCCGAGCTCCTGGGCGTCCCCGTGATCCCGACGGTAGGGCTGCGGAACAGGGGGACGGAGGAGCTCAAGGAAGCCATCGTATCCACGGTCAGGGGCGAGGCCAGGTTCCGCGGCATCCAGGTGAACTACGGGAAAGAGGTCGAGGAGGAGATCTCGAAACTCCAGGCATCGATCGAGCAGGACGAGGGCGTATCTCGTGAGTTCCTGGGGAACTACAGCAGCCGGTGGCTGGCGATCAAACTGCTGGAGGAAGACGAGAAAGTCGAGGAGGACCTGTCTAAGTACTCGGAGCCCGGTTCTGTGCTTTTCAGGCAACTGGAGATGAACCGCGACCACCTCTTCACTATTTTCAGCGAGGACATCGAGACCGTTATCGTGGACAACCGCTACGGTTTCGTGGCCGGCGTCGTGCGCGAGGCGGTGGAAAGGGAGTTCGAGGAGCCGGTCACCTTATCCGACCGCATAGACCGGATCCTCACCAACCGCATCCTGGGTTTTCCGTTCTTCGCGATTTTTATGTGGCTTACGTTCTTCTTGACGTTCTACCTAGGGAAGTTCCCGACGAACTGGATCGACCACCTGATGAGAGGGTTGGGAAACTTCATAAACACTAACATCACCTCCCCGGTTTGGCTGCGCTCCCTGCTGGTCGACGGCGTGGTCGGCGGGGTCGGCTCGGTCCTTGTGTTCCTGCCCCAGATCTTTATCATCTTCTTGTGCATATCGATCCTCGAGGACACCGGTTACATGGCCAGGGCGGCCTTCATCATGGACCGCATAATGCACTGGCTCGGCCTGCACGGCAAGTCGTTCATCCCGCTTTTAATGGGCTTCGGCTGTAACGTCCCCGCGGTGATGGCGACCAGGACCCTGGAGTCGGACAAGGACAGGATGATCACGATACTGGTGAACCCCCTCATGTCCTGCACGGCGAGGCTACCGGTCTATGCCCTTTTCACAGCTGCCTTCTTCGCGGCAAACCAGGGCACTGTCACCTTTTCGCTTTACCTTCTCGGGATAATACTCGCCGTAGTCATGGCGAAGGTATTCCGACGGTTCCTCTTCCCAGGCGAGAGCGAGCCTTTCGTCATGGAGCTTCCCCCTTACAGGCTGCCCACTCTCAGGGGGACACTCATCCACATGTGGGAGAGGGGCTCGATGTTCCTGCGGAAGGCCGGGACCGTCATCCTCGCCGGTTCGGTGGTAATATGGATACTCTCCTACCTCCCTCCCGGCGTGGAGTACGGAAGCGGGCAAAGCATCGCCGGCAGTGTCGGCCACTTCCTGGAGCCCCTCGTCAGGCCCCTCGGCTTCGACTGGAGGGCGGCGGTCGCGCTCCTCTTCGGTTTCGTTGCCAAGGAGATCGTGGTGAGCACCTACGGCACCCTGCTCGGTGTCGGAGAGAACAGGACATTGATTAGCTCAGGGCTGCATAAGTTCTTCACACCTCTGACGGCTTACTCGTTCATGGCCTTCACACTCATATACACACCGTGCCTCGCGACTATCGCCGTCATAAAAAAGGAGACGGGGTCCTGGAAGTGGACCGCGTTCGCCGTAGGCTACTCGCTCGCCCTCGCCTGGATCGTCGCGTTTGTCATCTACAGGGTCGGGCTGCTCTTCGGACTCAGAGGGTGATCGAATTGCTGGACGAGATAATGAGAGAGATTGAGAAGAACGAGGGGCCGATCACGGTAAAGGAGCTTGCCGGTAGGCTCGGCGTCGAGGAAAGCGCGCTCGAGGGAATGCTCGAGTTCCTGGCCGGGAAAGGGCGGCTTTCGCTCGTCCGCGCCGGTGAGTGGGAAGAATGCTGGGCTATGCCCTGTGACGTCTGCGCCCTTCGCAGGTGCTGCCCCGAAGGCGGGAAGGAAGGTGCCGGATAATGGGAACGAGCGCCTTTGAGAGGTACCTCGACGTCATCTACGAGATAGAAGATACGGGCGGAGAGGTCAGGGTAAAGGACATCGCCGCTGCGCTGGGGGTCTCTTACCCGAGCGTCTCGGAGATGGTCGACCGGCTGGTCTCGGAGGGTCTCGTCACCCACGACAAGTACCGGCAGATCTCGCTCACGGCAAAGGGCCGCAGGATCGGCAAGGGGCTGGACGAAAAGCACGAGGTCATAAAGCGGTTCTTCACGAACGTCCTGGGAGTGGACGAGAAGGCGGCCGACAAGGACGCGTGCGAGATAGAGCACGTCATAAGCGACGAGACGCTCGTCAGGCTGGTGCGCTACCTGGAATCGATCCCCGAAACCAGGGGCAGAAGGCGGCGGCACTGAGCCTTAGTGCCCCGTCCCATAAATACGCTGGCATTCGAACGCCCCTGCATCCACTCCCGCCGCGTTCCGCTCACTCGCCGTACTACAGGAGTACGCCTCAGTCGCGCGCCTTGCGGGGGCGGCGCACCGACGCTCTCGGTGCGTCACCGTATTTATGGGACGGGGCACTCAGATCCGCGCTCCGCCGAAAAGCCTCTGCGCCTGCTTGTAGCTCGGGCAGGTCTTCGCCTTCCAGGGGTCCTTCGAGTAGACGATGCACTTGCGGCAGCATATAGAGAGAAGCGACCACTGGGAGAGCGCGAAGAGCACCAGGTATGAAAGCAGTAGGCGCGGCTTCCTGATCGCCGCCAACATCGGCATGTACTGCAGGACGGCGACCGAGCCGCCCTCGGCGAGGATACCCGCGGTGTCGAGCGTGCGGTCCGGCTGCCGCTCGAAAAGGCGCGCCGCCCACTTGCCCAGGTAGTAGAAGTCGCACGCTTCACCGTACCTCTCGCACCGGGTGCAGATCAGGTACTTGCATAGGGTGAACCATGTGACCAGCGCGGCAAGCCAGAGCGGAAGCCACTTCGGGCGCCTGCGTGCCACCACGTAGCCGCCGAACGCCGTAGAGGCGATCCCCGACCCGATCAAGAACCTCATCCGGCCGGGGTCCGGCTCCGGCCACTCACCCCCACAACCGCACCCGCAAACAGCCTTCGCCTCTTCCATGGTCAAGCCCCCGTCTTCTTCTTGGCCGCGGTCTTCCTGGCGGCCGCCTTCTTCGCCGCCCGGGGGACCAGGCCGGCCTTCATCGCGTAGTTCAAAAGCGGCATCGAGAAGTTCTCGGGGCCGTACAGGATGCCCTGGATCCTGGGCATGTACAGGTACATAAGCGCCCTGTTACCAAGGACTACCTCGGAGAACTCCCGGCCTATGTCGCTTGATTTGTTGAACGTCCACGATACATCCCCCGGCATCCAGTTTATGGCGCCCTCGATGACGTTCAACTTGAACTCGGCCAGCTGCGGCTGCCGGTACTGGTAGAGGTTGCACATGAACTTCATCTCGCCGAGATAACCCGTCGGGGCCTTCTCGACGGAGACGGTGAGTATCCTCTCACCGTCGCGCGAGAGGTCGCAAGTGATCCGCTTCTCGGTTTCGCTGAAATCGATGGCCGCGAGGAACTTGGGGTAGTTGTAGAAATCGATCCCGCCGCGAAGCGCTATCTCTGTGGTCACGGGCAGGTGGTATATGAAAACGCTGTACATTCGGGCGAAATACTGCCGTAGCACGTTGTAGCCGGGGAGAGGCGCGTAGTACGGGGAGTTCAAGAATATGCCCATGGAGAACTCGTTGTAGGGCTTGATGTCGGTATCGTAATACTCGAACGCTGTCAGGGTAACCGCCCCCACGCCCGGGAAGACCTGGGCGGGACAGAACCGCACGTCTGGGAGCATGCTCTTGAGCTTTAGAAGATTCGCGGGAAGCACGATGGTGAACATGCGGGCGTCCCGGTAGAAGATCGGGAACATGGCGCTTCCTCCATCGACCTTCAGCTTTACCTGCTCGACACCGTCGAAGAAATCATGGTGCACCTTTACCACCTCCAGGGAGAGTGCCTTCGATATCATATGGATGCCTTCAGATAGTTTAGTATATATGGTGGGGTCAGGTCTTGTTTATAACTTTTGATAGTCAATCCTTGTCATTCAGGTCTAAAAGCAAAAATCAAGACCTTGCCCCACCACTTGGGCGGTGGGAGGTTGACTTCAGAAGTCTATTTCGCAACGGCGGGCGGCCCTTCCTGACCGACACGGGATGCCTTTACTTCAGCGGCCGCGCCAACGCCCGCGAACATCTCTTGGTGGCCGCGGAGCACGGCTTCTCGCCCCGGACGACACTTGCGCCTGTGCTTATCGCCGACGGCCTGAGGGAATCGGACGTCACGCCGGTCGAGGAAATGCCGGGCCCGGCCCCCTAGGAGGCCGCCCCGCAGGATTACTTGAATTGACAGCGTAAACCGGCGAATATATCTTTTTACTTCCCAGGCAGGGGGTCGTATGGCAACGATCATCGCGGTGGCAATGGCAGTAGGAGGCACGATCTGCTTCAACTACGGCGCCTATCTGCAGAAGGTGGTCGTGGTCAAACTGCCGAAGATCGAGCTTAAGCTCAAGTGGTCGGTCTTAAAGGCGTTCCTCACCAACAAGCAGTGGCTCATCGCGATAGGTGTTACCGTAATAGGCGCGGTCTTCTATGCAGTCGCCATAACGATGGCCCCCGTTTCAATCGTACAGCCGATCGTCGGCGCAGGCGTAGCGCTTCTCGCGTACCTTGCAATAAAGAACCTCGGTGAGAAGCCGCGAAAGCAGGACCTGATAGCCATCGGGATGAGCATCCTGGGCGTGATACTGATAGGTGTTAGCCTAGCGGAGGGAGTGCCGAAGAAGGCACCGCCGCACAAACCCGGCGTTCTGTGGATATTCTGCGCCGTCGTGGTCCTACTCGCTGCCGTGATCCCCCTGCTGATGCGCGGTAGTGGCAACCGACAGGCAGCGGGCCTCGGGATAAGCGTGGGGCTCCTTTTCGGCCTGACCGCGATCTTCGCACGCCTGATGTTCGTGGACTGGGCGAACCAGTGGCCCAGTGAGGGCATACTGGTTCTTTTCTCAAGCGTGTTCCTGCTGGGATGGGCTCTGGCGTACTTTCCCGCTTTGCTTATTTCTCAAGCCGCTCTCCAGAGGGGAATGGCCATCATAGTGATGCCCCTTGTGGCCGGCCTCAGTCAGGTCATTCCCATCGTGGGGGGGATGCTCGCCCTCGGCGAGAAGTTCCCGAAGAACACCGCGCTTATCATTGTGCGCATAATCGCCTTTTGCATGATCCTCGTCGCGACCGTTATCCTGTCGCGCAGAGCCGAGGAGGAGCTTGAGGAAGCGCCCGAGCACGAGGAGGCAGCGACGCCGCAGCTCGCCCCGGACTAGACCTCACCCTAGAGTTCGACCATTTGGTTTTAGCCCGGCCTCTCTAGGCCGGGGGGAGAACCTGGATTCCCGCAGGCCTGAGAGGCCCGCCTCACCATAAGGGCTCAGCAACGTAGGTGTCGGCCTTCTCTTTGCCGATATCCTCGCCCCAGTTTGAACTGAACGCTACTTTTGTGAGGTCCCGGTTCGAAGCGGCGTGCGGTTCCTCGAAATACATTTGCTTCTCAGCGTGGTCGTGCGCGATTCTCTTGACCGTACCGGAACCGTCGAGCGCCAGCGCGAATATCTCGTTCTCGAACGGGTCCCAGTCACCCTCCGGGTCACCGTGCGCCGGGCCGCCCCCCTCCTCGTCCCACTCGTGGAAGGTGGAGACGACCACCCAGCCGGGGCGCTTCCAGCAGCGACCGGATATGTGAAGACCGAAGTACCAGTCGACCTTTAGTAGAGGCTTGGCTTTGCACTCGGGGATCGAGTACCCGATGATGTAAGCGGCGTCGGAGAAATCCGGGTCGTTCGCGCCGGCCATCACGAAGACCTGCCGGCCTTCGGCGTCGTACGCGAAGTCCCCGTGGTGGCAGCCCTTCGTCACGCGCCCGATGCGGTTCCAGTCGAGGTCGAAAAGCTCTCCGCCCTGGTAGGAGCCTCCCCCTGTCTCGCCCCAGAGTATCATGGCGTAATCGCCTTCAGGGGTAACAGATACCCAGTCGATCCCTTCGGGCGCCACGCTCACGTCCTTCTTTGGACCCACCCGGTCCTCGTTTATGTAGTAGATAAAAACATCCTGGGGCGTCCCCTCGGGTCCCCCGTGCCCCGCGATCGCTATCTTGCTACCGTCGGTCGAGAGGTTGCCCTCACCGGTGGCGCCGACCCTAACATACTCCTTCCAGGTATGGAGCACCGTTCCTTTCCCCCTGCGAAGCGAGTACTTAAGAAAGTTGTTTTCATCGAAGTAGTAAAAGGCATCAGGGTCAGTCGGGTGCCAGCGGGGTTCGGGCGCGCCTTCAAGGTTCTCTCCGTTCTTGTCCTTTACGAATCCCAGGCGCTTGTAAGTCCTGCCGTCCAGGATCATCCACCCGCCCTTAGGGTCGAGAAGCAAAATCCTGCTGCCGTCCGCGTTCCAGGGGTCGGCCTTCGAGTACTCGTTCACAACGAAAGAGTATCCCCAGGCTTCCGCATCAGTCACCCGCTCAACGGTGGTCCCGAAGACGGGGTCCCGGTAGGGCTGAAGGTATCCTGGCTTCTCCATGTCCGTCTCCGGCTTGGAGGCCTGGTTGCCAGCGGGGAGGCCGCCCTGACGCGTGGATTCGGCGCGTTCAGGCGGCGCCTTCTTTCCGCAGCCGGCCGAGAGCCCGCAAAGCACCAGCGCGATCACCGCAGCCGCAAGAAACAAGGAAACAGGTCTTTTCACGATTCCTCCTAACCCTGATGAAAAAGATCCGATTTAATATTAACACCGATCTTGCCGAATCAATAAAACGGGGACCGTTGTAAAACAGGAAATAAACCCGAATACGGAGGTCCATGATGCACAAGTTCGTTAGGACCGTGTGTCTCGCAACAATCCTCGCACTGCTTCTTGTTTTTTCCGCTGCTTTCTCCCCCGCCGCCGGCAACCGGAGCGCGGCAGCCGAGAAGCGGGTGATAATGTGCGGCAGGTCGGTCATGGAGGGCTGGTTCGAACACTGGGGCTGGGGTGGTGATGACTCACAAACGGTTCTAAAAAGCGGCTATACGCTGGAGCACGGCAGGTCGCTGGAGAGCCCCGACCAGATGGCCGGCATCTTCGGTGAAATCTGCGACGCCGTGCCGGCTGGAACAACCCCCGTAATGTTCTTCAAGTCCTGCTTCGCCGATTTCTCTGGAGACAACCTCGCTCAGCTCCAGGGCATCGTCAACCAGGTGATCCAGATATCGCAAGATCACGGCTTAAGGTTAATCATTGGAAACGCTCTTCCCGTTATTGCCGCGGACAACAGCCCGGAGCTCGTTAACGAGCACCGCGCATACAACGCCTGGCTCATCACGAGGGCTTCACAGGCCTCGAACGTCTGGATATACGACATGTACGGCGTACTGTCCGACAGTTCCGGAGCGCTGAAAGCGGCATACGCCCAAGGCGACTCACACCCTAACGACGCGGGCTACGACGCTCTGGACGCGACGTACTTCCCGTTCCTCGACGGCGTCTTCGGCAGCGCGCCCCCTCCCCCTCCGCAGGTCAAGCGGTCCTGGTACTTCGCGGAGGGGACGACGGCGCACGGGTTCGAGGAGTTCATATGCATACAGAACCCTACAGTGAACGAGGCGATAGTAATGGCCACCTACATGCTGCCGGAGGGAAAGGGCGAGCAGGCGGGGGTGGCGTTCCGCCTTGCCGCCGGCACCAGGACCACCATAAACGTCGGGGACATCATAAAGGAAAGCGACGTGTCGATAAGGGTTGACGCGGACCAGGACATAATCTGCGAACGGAGCATGTACTGGAACAACCGCATCGAGGGCACCGATTCGATAGGTGTGATGGAACCCGGCACTACCTGGCTTCTGCCCGAGGGCTGCACCGACTACGGCTTCGAGGAATACCTCTGTCTCCAGAACCCAGCCAGCTCGACCGCCACCGTGAACATCACCTACAACACCACGACCGGCCCCCAGAACCGGCAGCCGCTCCAGGTCCCGGCGAAGTCCAGGCAGACGATCAGGGTGAACGACGAGGTGGGCCCGACCAACGTCAGCATCGTCGTGAACTCCGATAAGCAGATCGTCGCGGAGCGCGCGATGTACTGGGAAGGCCGCAGGGGCGGACACTCGAGCATCGGGGCGGGATCCCCGGCAGGCTCTTGGTTCCTCGCGGAGGGAAGCACTAACTGGGGCTTCGACACCTTCATTCTCATCCAGAACCCGTCGACCAGGCCAACAACCGTCAATGTCAGTTTCCTGACTACCGATGGCCTGATCCCCATGAAGCCTTTCACGGTCGGGGCCGGCTCGCGTTACACCATCAACGCCCGCGACGAGATCGGCGGCAAGGATTTCTCGACCGGCGTAACGGGTTCCGAACCCATCACCTGCGAGCGGTCGATGTACTGGAACAACGGGACCGGGAAGGCGGGACACGACACCATCGGGGTGACGAAGGCCACCTACAGCAACTACCTGGCCGAGGGATGCACGGACTACGGCTTCGACACCTACGTGCTCATAAGCAACCCCAACAACGAGGTGAACGACGTCCGGGTCACCTACATGACGCCTGCCGGGGTCGAGCCGAGGGCGCCTATCACGATGCAGCCGAACACCCGCTATACCGTTCACGTCAACGAGGACCTGGCCGCCTCGAGGGTCGCCCCGACGGACGTCTCGATAAGTGTGGTCGGTAACTTCCCGGTGGTGGCGGAGCGCGCAATGTACTGGCAGAACAAGGGCGGCGGGCACGACTCGATAGGGTACATGAGCAACTATTGACGGGAGAGCCCAGGACTAGGAACCTAGCACCTTCTTTATGCTCTCCATGAACTCCTCGTCATCGAAGGGCTTGCGGAAGTAGCCGGCGCACCCCACAAAGTGTGCCTGTTCCCTCATCTCCTCGTCGTCGAACGCTGTCAGGAATATCACCGGTATGTTCTTCGTGGAAAGCGAGTGTTTCAGCCGGTCCGTCGAGTTCATACCACCTCCGGCGGGCATCCTTATGTCCATTATGATGAGGTCGGGCTTCTGCTCGTGGGCAACATCGTAGGCCTCGTCCCCGTCATGGGCTCCCACCACTTTGTAACCGGCCGCGCGGAGCCTGATGGAAAGGGCGGTGACCAGGTCCCTGTCATCATCCGCGACCAGAATCATTTTCTCGGCCACAATCGCCTCCTCACATCACCGCATGGGCGTCAATGAACCCCGGATTCGTCTTTATACGCGGGCAGCGTGAAGTGAAATACGCTCCCCACCCCCTCCAGGCCTTCGGTCCACAGCGCCCCACCGTGGGCCCGCACGATCTCGCGGGAGATTGCAAGGCCCAGGCCCGCTCCTTCCTCCACGTAAACCTTGTCACCCTCGACCCGGTAGAAAAGCTCGAAGATATTCCCGAGGTCCTCGGTGGGTATCCCGATGCCCGTGTCCTCAATCGAAACGATTATCCTTCCATCGTCCCCCGGGATGAAGCCGGCCCTCAACTGGACGGTGCCCCGCTCGGTGAACTTTATGCTGTTGCCGGCGATATTCGCTATCACCTGCGCTATCAGGGCCGTGTCCGCGTACACGGGCGGCAGGTTGTCCGGGACCGACACCTTGAATTCCAGCCCCTTGTCCTCGGCCTGTGCCCCCAGGTGCTCCAGCACAAGGTCAAGTATCTGCCTGATGTCGGCCTTCTCCATTTTCAGCTTAAGGCGGCTCGACAGGATCTTGTTAGCGTCGATCAGGTTCTCGATGAGGTTCCGCAGGCGGAAGCTGCTGCGCCTGATGACATCGATGTAGTCCTTCTGCTCCTCGTTCAGCTCCCCCGCGAGGCCTTCGATCAGTATGTCCGCGTACTGGTCGATGGCGGCGAGCGGCGTCCTCAGGTCGTGGCTCACGTTGCTTATAAAGGTCCTGTAGATCTTCTTGACCTCCTCGTCCACCGTGACATCGGTGCCGATAGCCAGCCTCTCGAGCTCCCCGCTCGCGTTTCTTACCTCGACGGATATGAACCTGTAGCTCTTTCCGTTCTTCAGAACCGAGCGCCACCGCGAAGGTCCCTGCCCCTTCATGCAGGCCTCGCACGGCTCCTCCCTGTCATGGAAAACGCGGTAGCAGGTGCCGCCGCGCAGCCCTTCACCGAATATCTCCTCGGCCGGCCTGTTCATGTAGAGTATCAGGTATTCCGGGCTCACGATGTAGGCCGGGTCAGCCATGTTGGCGAGTATCCCCCGTATCTGCCGGCCCGTGTCCTCGATAACCCGGTTAGACCATGCGATGCGCCTTTGTCTTTGCCCCGTGTTCAGGGAAGCCAGGATACGCGGCAGGGGATCCTTATCAATGGGCTTGTACAGAAAATCGGCCGCCCCCTCCGCAAGGTTCCTTGCAGCCGCTTCCCCCTGGTCCCTCTGTACCACCACCGCAACCGGTATGTTGTGAAGGCCGGCCTTCCTCACCTGCTCGGTGGGGGGCGGCTCATTGGGACTCGAGTCCTCGAGATCCCAAAGAACGAGGTCGCAGTCGAAATCAGCGACTTTCTTGACTCCCGCGGAGTCACGCGGCACCGCCATGACCTCCAATCCCGCTTTCTCGAGGGCGCCCTTGAGCTGCAGTGCCGCTTCGCTATCGTTTCCTATGTAAGCCACCCTGTAAGTCCTCAAGTCATCCCACCACGCCTTATTCCAAGGCCAATCACGCCGGCGGAAAACGAGGATGGCAGGCGCGCGAGCATGCCCTGTTTACGACCGCTGCCTACGGGTTTGGATGGCGGTCTGCCCACGGGTGTGCTCCCTCGAAAGCGGCTGCCGCGCGCAGGACCGCCGGCTCGTCGTACCGTCGCCCCACTATCTGGAGGCCGACCGGCAGGCCGCTGGCAGTGAAGCCGCAGGGTATTGACGCCGCAGGCTGTCCCGTGAAGTTGAACGGGAAAGTGAAACCTATCCAGGAAGCCGGGTTCTGCTCCACGCCGTTTATGGTCTCAGGCCCCAGCATCCCGCCCTCTTTCAGGTCGAAAGCCGGGCACGCGGTCGTCGGCGTAAGCAGGAGGTCGTACTTCTCGAAGAACAGCCGCATTATTCCCCACATGTCTTCTCTATGGTAGCCGACGCGGACCATGTCCCTGCCGTTGAAAACATCCATCAGGTCGAGGAAAGGCTTGTAAAGGGTATACATCTTATCCTTTGCCTCTTCCAGGTGGTGCTCGTGCTCCGCGGCCGTCTCCAGGATGACGAGGACCGTGAGGTCCTGTGACATGTCGGGTATCCCCGGGTCATCCTCGACGACCTCGCAGCCGAGCTCCCCTAAAGAAAAGGCCGCCTTCCTGGTGATCTCGGCCACCTCAGGTTCGACCGCGGAGACGGCCAGGTCGCAGCTGTAGGCGACCTTGAGGCCCTTGATCCCGCCCTTTATCGACTCGAGGTAGTTGACGCCGGAGGACGGGAGCGACATGCGGTCGCGGTCGTCCGGTCCCGCCATCACGTCCATCATCAGGGCGGCGTCTGCGACCGTCCTCGTGATCGGTCCCTCGGCGTTCATGCTCTCCCATCCGTGGTAGGGCTTAGGCCCGCAGGGTATGCGGCCCAAGTGCGGTTTTAGTCCAAAGCTGCCGCAGAGGCTGGAGGGGATACGGATCGAACCGCCGCCGTCATTCCCGACGGCGAGCGGAGCGAAGCCGGCGACCACCCCGGCCGCCGCGCCGCCGCTCGAACCGCCCACGGTCTTCTTCGTGTCCCACGGGTTCAAGGCCGGGCCGAAGATGAGGTTGTCGGTCACCGCGACAAGCCCGAACTCCGGTACGTTAGTCTTGCCGAGTATCACCACCCCGGCGTCCTTGAGCCTCTCAACCAGGACCGCGTCCTCGTCGGGTACGTAATCCTCGAAAAGGCGGGAACCGAAGGTGGTGCGGATGCCTTTGGTGGCGATGAGGTCCTTGATTGTAACCGGTACCCCGGCAAGGGGGCCGGCCTCACCGTTCTGGTAAGCGCCCTCAGCCGCCCTGGCCTGCTCCATGGCGAGGTCCGCAGTGAGCGTGACGATCGCGTTTATCTTCGGGTTTACCTCCTCGATCTGCTCGAGGACCGCGCGCGTGACCTCGACCGGCGAAAGCTCCTTGGACCGGTACGAGTCAAGCAGCTCGACGGCGCTCATCCAGCAGATCTCTTTTCCACTCATGATAACCTCCCTTTTCCTGGGGTCATGGAAGACCTGACCCCACCTCTAGTTTGGATTGTTCTCCCATGGGAAGCCGACCTTGCGTGTCACCCTTGTCCTCTTCTCCTTTATCCCGGGTTCCTGGTATGTGGTGAGGGTCAGGATCTTCCTGGCCTGGTCCGGATAGTCCGCGATGAACCGGAGCTCGTCCTCGGTCAGAGGCTTCTGGGTCGAGACGTTCGCGAGTCGCACGAGATCGAGTATCTCCCTCGCCTCCTCGTCCGAGTGGAACTCTATCTCCAGCCGGTCGTATACGTTGCGGAAACCCTTGATGCCGCCGTAAGCGCCGGTGGTTATCATGCGGCCGGTCTCGATGATCTCGGGCTCGCCGCGTCCGAGCTCCTCGCAGTCGTAGAGCTCATAGTTGCGGGCTTCCTTAAGCGCGCCGTCCGCGTGTATCCCCGACTCGTGAGCGAAAGCGTTTCTGCCAACACCGACCTGGTTCACAGGTATCGGGACGTCGAAGGCGTAGGCAGCATACTTCGCGAGTCGCCACGACTGCCTGAGGTCGATGCTGGGGTCAAGCTTATATCGCCCCTCCATGCCCGCGGATTTCTTTACCGCCAGCAGGCAGGAAAGCAGGTCCGCGTTTCCGGCTCGCTCCCCGATGCCGTTTACGGTGGTGTTGATATAAGCGTCCACCCCGCCGTCTATGGTGCCCTTCGCTCCCGCTATGGAGGTCGCGACCCCCATGCCAAGGTCGTTGTGGCAGTGGACCTCCAGATCGATCCCGGTCTCTTCCGCGAGGGTCTTCATCCTGTCATAGATCGTGAAGGGGTCGTCATACGCGAGCGTGTCGCAGTAGCGCACGCGGGTGGCGCCGGCCTCCTTCGCCGCCTGGCAGTACCGGATGAGGTCATCGATGCCGGTGCGTGAGGCATCCTCCGCGTTCACGCCGACGGTCGTGAACCCTATCTCGACGGCGCGGGCCAAGGCCTCTGTCATCATGTTTAAGACGTCACCAAGGCTCTTCTTTCCCTTCCACTTGCCGTTGATCATCTGGGGCGACGTTGAAATAGATATATTTATGTGTTCGAGGTTCGGCACCATCTCGCGCGCCAGTTCAATATCGGCCTTGATGGCCCGCAGCCACCCGGAGATCCGGAGGCGCTTGATTGCCTCTACCTCCACGAGGTCGAGATTCCCCTGCAGGTAGCTCGTCTCGTGGTTCGTGGTCGGGAAACCCGCCTCGCTCTGGAAGACTCCCATCCGGTCCAGGTACACGTTGATCA